>Ga0075423_10005690_pt1 | contig 11659 bp, 10 predicted proteins | sample SoiMethybrSBSTD2_FD_80114 | JGI IMG/M metagenome (GOLD analysis project Ga0075423, IMG submission 80114) | Bulk soil microbial communities from a Populus tree surrounding site in Tennessee, USA - Soil MetaG P. TD hybrid SBSTD2 | ecosystem: Environmental > Terrestrial > Soil > Tree plantation...
TCAGGCGCTTGTCCGCACAGGCCCCGGGAGCCGGGACCATCGTCCCGGGTCCTGGGGCATGCCTCCCGCGGCTTGACTCGCGCGTGGGTTCTGCTCCCCTCGCGGGTGCCTCGCGGCATCCACGGCCACCGTACACCCGGCCCCACGGAACGCGCAACGCGACCGTGCGTCAGTGACGATCTTCCACGCGACGATCGCGGGATCGCAACACGACCCACCCGAGGACGGCCGCAACGGCGACGACGCCGAACGCACCGGCGAGGTAGCTGGTTCGAGCCGACGGTACCGCGGCCGCGATGCGCGAACGGAGCCGGACCGGGCTCCGGAAGTCGCGACATTCCCACCCGCGCTCCTCCGCGACGCGTCGCAGTTCCTTGTCCGGGTTGACCGCGACCGGATGTCCCACCGCCTCGAGCATCGGGACGTCCGTGATCGAGTCCGAGTACGCGTAGGAGCTCGCGAGGTCGAGGCCGACGCGATCCGCGAGCTCGCGGATCGCGTCGCCCTTCTGCGCGCCGTACGCGTAGAACTCGAGCACGCCCGTGTACCGGCCGTCGTCGCCGACCTCGGCGCGCGTCGCGATCACGCCGGCGGCTCCGAAGTGCCGCGCGAGCGGGCGCACGACCTCTTCGGGTGAGGACGACACGACGTAGATGTCTCGGCCTTCGCTGCGGTGCAGCGCGATCAGATCGAGCGCCTCCTGGTACACGTAGGGGTCGATCACGGCGAGGATCGTCTCCTGGACCAGCCGTTCGACCTGCGTTCGGTCCCAGCCCTTCGTGAGCTGGAGCATGCCCTCCTTGAGCCGCTCCATCTTCTGCTCGTCCGCTCCGACGAGCAGGTACACGAGCTGGGCGTACGCGCCCCGCAGGAGCTGCGCCCGCGAGACCATCCCGGCGCGGTAGAGCGGCCGCGAGAGCGCGAGCGACGACGACCTGCTGATGATCGTCTTGTCGAGGTCGAAGAAGGCGGCTTCCACGGCCCGTCATGGTAGGGCCGACGGATGCCGGATGCGCGCCCGGTTCGGTATGGAGACGGAGCACCAGGGGCAGGAGCCAACCGTTGGATCGTCCGCATGATCCTCACCCCTTCCTCCTCTTGGTGTGCACGGACGGGCGGTATCCGCGTGCGGTGGGTGAGTGTTCGTGAAGGACCGACCAAGTTGCCGGGCAGGTAGCCTCAGGGACGGAGGCGTCTGGGTTCCTGGTGGGCCCCGCGGTCTTCAAAACCGTTGAGGGGGCGACGAGCTCCCTGGCGGGTTCGATTCCCGTCCGCCTCCGCCACCCATCCTCGGATAGCATCCGGCCGGCATGACCTCGATCTACGTCTCGGTCGACATGGAGGGGATCGGCGGGATCACCACCGTCCGCCAGACGACGCGCGGGACGGACGATTACGGCTGGGCGCGACGGCTGATGACGCAGGAGGCGAACGCCGCCGCGGAGGGGGCCTTCGAGGGCGGCGCCGTCGACGTGGTGGTCTCCGACTCGCACGGCGACATGGGGAACCTCCTGCCGCACGAGCTCGACGCTCGGGTCGAGCTGGTCCAGGGAACGCCGAAGCTTCCCTGGAGCATGCTGGCCGGGATCGACGGGGGCTTCGCGGGAGCGGTGTTCGTGGGTTATCACGCCGGTGCGGGGACACGAGGCGCGATCCTCGATCACACCTACACGGGATGGCTCGCGGACGTCCGCGTGAACGGCGAGTCCTGGAACGAGACGCACCTGAACGCGGCGCTCGCCGGCACCTTCGACGTCCCGGTCCTGGTGGTCGCGGGCGATCGTGCGTGCTGCGAGCAGGCCGAAGCACGCCTGCCGTGGGTCCGCACCGTCGCGACGAAACAGGGGTTCGGGAACCGCGCGGGACGCTCTCGGCCGCCGCAGAGCGTCCGCGACGAGCTCCGCTCGACGGTCGCGGAAGCGGTCAAGCTCGCGGAGCGCGCGGAGGTCTGGCGGCCGCCCGGGCCGTTCGCGCTGGAGGTGGACGTCACGTCGACGGCGCTCGCGGACCTGTTGGCGATCGCACCGGGGACGGACCGGGTCGACGTTCGGACGCTCCGCTTCGAGACGGACGACCTGCGGATGCTGTACCGGGCGGTCCTCACATGGATGAACCTGGGCCGGCGCGTCGCACCGGGCGCGACGATCGAGTGAACCACCTCAGGCCGACGCTTCGCCACCCCAGAAGCGCTTCAGCGCCTCCGAGCTGAGGCGCGGCTTCGCCCCGACGCCGATCGCCGGGCCGGCGAGCTCCAGCGCGGTCAGCGCGGCGCCGACGACCGGCGGCACGTCGAGCAACTCGAGCTGTGCGTTCGGCGCCTCCCGGCGCGTCTCGAGCTCGAGCTGATCCAGGAGGTACCGGTTCGGCGTGCGGAACAGGTTGCCGGCACAGACGACGTGGAACTCGAGGTCGCCCATCTCGAGACGTCGCGCGACGAGACCCGCGGCGCTGCCGAGCGCCTGCCCGATCCGCTCGAGGATCTCCCGCGCGACGAGGTCGCCCCGCTCGGTCGCCTCGAGCACCAGCGGCGTCAAGATCTGGACCTCCGGCGAGCGGATCCGGGGGTCCTCCCGGCACAGCCGCTCGATCATCGCTGGAACCGACTCGGCGCCCAGGTGCTCGCAGAGCATCTCCGCGAGCATCGTCGAGGGGCCACGACCCGTGTACTGATCGGCGACGGCACGCACCGCCAGCTCGGAGACGTCGAACTCGTCGCCGAAGTCGCCGAAGATCGCACCTTCACCGATCGTCCGGAACTCCTGCCCTGCGGGGTTGCGGCCCGCGGTCACGGTGCCCGTGCCGGCGATCACGCAGACGCCCCACGGCTGTGAGGTCCCTGCCCGCAGGGCGATGAACGCGTCGTTCAGGATCCGTCGGGCTCCGCCCAGGCCGAGCGGCCCGATCGCGTCCTCGAGCCGGTCGACGTCCGAGGGCCAATCCACCCCCGCGAGGCCGAAGACGGAGGCACCGAGCGCGCCGCGCTGGATGCCGGCCTCTTCCAGGGCGGCGTCGACGGCGCCCGCGATCTCATCGCGGGCGCCGTCGATCCCGACCTGCTCCCAGTTCGAAGGGCCGCCCGCCGCGGCCCCGAGCAGCGACCCCATCGCGTCGGCGATGATCGCGTACGTCTTGCGGCCACCACCGTCGACGCCGAGCACGGTCGTCACGCGTCATGACCCCCGCCCGCCGCCGACGCGTACGCCCGCTCGACCACCTGGATCACGACGCGACCGTCCTCACCCGAAGGACGCGGGGTCCGGCCCTCCTCGATCGAGCCCAGGAACTCGCGCATCTGTGCCGTGTACATCGGCTGTGAGCCGTGATCGTAATCCGGGCTCGGCTCCTCCCTGGGGAAGATGCGCGCATATCCTCCCGTCCCATAGACCTCGGTGTCGGCCTCCATCCCCTCCTTGTGCGGTTGCCACCAGCCGGACTCGATCACGCTGTTCGTCCCGTTCGACCACCCGACCAACACGATGCCGTCGTCGTCGACCTCGTAGCTCCCGTACCGGGTCGAGATCGCAGCGCACACCCGCTCGGGGACGGGATCGCCCAGGACGAACCGTGCCGTGTCGATCGCATGCACGCCCATGTCGACGAGCGCACCTCCACCGGCGAGCGCTGGATCGACGAACCAGCCCTGCGGCCCCCAGTTCGCATGCACGCCGTACCCCCGCGTCTTCACGACCTCGCCCAGGGAGCCCGAGGCGATCCTGTCGCGCATCGCGATCACCTCGTCGCGGAAGCGCCAGTTGTGAGCGACCATCAGCGACGCGCCCGAACGCGCCGCGGCCTCGACCATCGCGTCGCACTCCCCGACCGAGACGGCCATCGGCTTCTCGACGAGGACGTGTTTCCCCCCGTCGAGGAGCGCGATCGACTGTTCGGCATGCAGGACGTTCGGCGTGGCGATGACCGCGGCGTCGAGGTCGTCCCGGCCAGGGAGCGACCGCCAGTCCGTGGTGACCTCGGGGATCCCATGCCGCTCGGCGAGCGCGCGGGCGCTCGGTTCCCGATGGTTCGCGACCAGGACGAGCTCCGCGCTGGGATAGGCGAGCACGGCGCGCGCGTGGAAGTCCTGGATCCATCCGGATCCGATCAGCGCCACCCGCACGGCGCTCAGCCTTTCACACCGGTGAGCGTGACGCCTTCGATGAACGCCTTCTGCGCGATCAGGAACAGGATGATGACGGGCAGCATGAAGACGACCGACGCCGCCATCTGCTGGTTCCACAGGACGCCTCGGTGGATCGTCGTGAAGTGCTGCAGCCCGACCGAGAGCGTCCAGATGCTGTCGTTGTTCGACGAGTAGATCAACGGTCCGAAGAAATCGTTCCAGCAGTACAGGAACTGGAACAGCCCGACGGCCGCGATCGCCGGCTTCGCCACCTTCACGACGACGTGCCACATGATCTGGAACTGGTTCGCACCGTCCACCCGGGCGGCGTCGATCAGGTCGCTCGGGATCGTCAGGAAGAACTGGCGGAGCAGGAAGATCGAGAACGCATCGCCGAGGAACGCCGGCACGATGAGCGGCTTCAACGAGCCGATCCATCCGAGGTTCCGGAAGAACAAGAACAGCGGCACGATCGTCACCTGGCTCGGCAACATCATCGTCGAGATCACGAGCAGGAAGACCAACCGCTGGCCGCGCCACTTGATCACCGACAGGGCGTACGCGACCGGCACCGACGAGACGATGACGCCGAACGTCGCGAGGCCCGCGTAGACGAACGTGTTCCAGCCGTACCGGAAGATCGGCTCTTCGCTGAAGATGTCGGTGTAGTTGCGCCACTGGAACGGGTGCGGGATCAGGTCGTGGGTGAGCGCCTGCTGCTGCGACATGAGGGACGTCGTGACGACGAAGAACAACGGCAGTACGAAGCAGGCGGTGAGCGCGATCGCCACCGAGTGCGTCGCGACCGTCGACAGGAACGCCTTCCGACGGGCCTCGGCCGTGCGCTGCCGGGTCCGCGGAACGACCGCCGCGACCGTCGCCTCGCTCACCGGAAGCCCCCGCCCTGGTAGAACACCCAGCGGTTCGACGATCTGATCAACACGAGCGTGCACACGAGCACGATCGCGAAGAGCATCCACGCCATCGCGGACGCGTAGCCGAGGTGGAACGCCTCGAACCCCTGCTGGTACAGCCAGATCGTGTAGAAGAGCGTCGACCCCTGAGGCGCCCCGAGGCCGCTGCCCGAGCTGCCGGCCGCGCCGCCGATGCTCGAACCCACCACGTAGGCCTCGGTGAAGTATTGGAAGCCGTAGATGATCCCGATCACCGCCGTGAAGAAGATCACCGGGCTGATCATCGGGAGCGTGATGTACCGGAGCTTCTGCCAGGCGCTCGCGCCCTCGATGTCGGCCGCCTCGTACAGGTGCGTCGGCACGTCGAGCAACGCGGCCAGGAAGATGATCATCGTGCTCCCGATCCCCCACAGGCCGATCACGACCAGGCCTGGTTTCGACCACTGCGCATTCAGGAACCACAGCGGTTGCGGGAGGTGGAAGAAGCCGAGGATGTGGTCGATCGGACCGCCGGCGTTCAGCAGGAACAGGAACGCGACCGAGGCGGCGACCGCCGGCACCATCGTCGGGAGGAAGAACGCCGTCCGGTAGAACGCGCGCCCTCGCCGCGGCTTCGTGAGGACGTACGCCGAGCCGACGCCGAGGACGATCGAGAGCGGGACGCTGACCGCCACCATCCAGATCGTGTTGCGGAGCGAGGCCCAGAACAGCGGATCAGCGGTGAACATGAACCGGTAGTTGAAGAGACCGACCCACTTCGGCGCGGCCTTGCCGCCGTCGTACTTCGTGAACGAGTAGTACAGGCTCGCGAGCATCGGGTACACGTAGAGCGCCAGGAAGCCGACGATCCACGGCGACATGAACGCGGCCACCACGAGGTAGCGGCGGCGCGTTCGACGCCGGGATCCCGGCGTCGAACGCGCCGCCCGCGCGGGCGTGACGTTCGTGCTCGTGCTCGTGCTCACCCCAGTTGCTGCTGTGCGTCGATCTGCGTCGCGAGATCCTGCAGGCCCGCCTGCAGGTCCGGCACGCCGCCAGCCTCCCACTTGTCGACGAACGACGACCAGAGGTCCGCGTCCGTCGAGCCGATCGGCGTCAACGGCTTGAAGGACGAGTTCGCGTTCCCGAAGATGTCCAAGAACGGCTTGAAGTGCTCGTCGCTGTTCAGGCCGGGATCCTTCAGGGCCTCGAACGTCGTCGGGACGTTCTTCAGGATCGTCGAGAGCTTCACCTCGGCCTGCGTGTCCAGGGCGAGGTACTTCAGGAGCAGCCACGCCGCATCGGCGTTGGCCGCGTTCGAGGTGATCCCGACGACATCTCCACCGATCAGCCCGGCGCCGTAGAGGTCCGGCTTGTCGTCGACGACGGGGAACGGCGCGGTCCCGTAGTTGACCTTCGATCCGTCGTCGGTGATGAATGCGTTGCGCCATTCACCATCCAACGTCATCGCGACCTGTTCGGTCTCGAAGGCGTGGGCGCTCGACCACTCGGAGTCGGCGCCCCCGAGCTTGGAGAAGAACTCCTGCAGCTTGTGGTACCCGTCGGGCCCGTACACGTCGGTGATGAACTGCTGCTCCCATTGCAGCAAGCTGCCCCAGCTCGCGTCGGATGCGAACGCCGAGTTCCCGTTCGCGTCGTACCACGTCCCACCGCTGTACGGACCCATATACAGGGCGTAGCTCTCGTAGAAGCTCTGCAGGGGAACGTACCCGGCCACCTTGATCGACCCGTCGGAGTTCAGCACGGTGAGCTTCTTCGCGTCGGCCTGGAGCTCGGAGAGGGTCTTCGGCGGTGAGGAGATGCCCGCCTTCTCGAACATGTCCTTGTTGTAGTAGAGCCCGTACGCGTCGGAGAGCACCGGCAGCGCGCACTGGTTGCCGTTGTAGCTCGTGTACTTGAGCGCCGCGTCGGGGATGATCGTGCTGACGTCGATGCTGTCCTGCTGGAGGTTCGTCGTCAGATCGCGATACGTGTTCGCGGAGCAGAACTTGGCGACGTTGTCGGGCCCCGGATCGATCATCATGTCCGGCCCGGTGTTGGAGTTGACCGCCCGGAAGATGTCCTGCTCGGACTTGCCTCCGGTGTGCTGGATCGAGATCCACGGGTACTTCTGGTGGAAGTCCTGCAACACCTCGCAGTACTTCTTGAACTCCCCGCCGCTGTAGAAGCTCCACAGCTGGATCGTCACCGGCTGCTCACCGTTCGGCCCCGGTGACGCCGGACCGGCCTCGAGGCCCTTCGTCGTGCAGGCGGCCGGCGTCAGCGACCGCGCCGCGGACGGCGACAGCCCGCCCGCGCTGCTGCTCCCCGACGAGCATGCCGTCGCGACGAGCGCCACGACCGCCGCGAGCATCAGGAACCGTCTCATGCGTCTCCCTCCTCCGGTGCGCCCGCGGGCGCGATCCTTCATCGTCATACCGCGACCCCTCGCCCCGCGTCCACACGGGAGAAGAGGCGTTCCTGTGCCGCATCCAGTGCGAGCGAGACCGCGCCCATCAGCTCGGCCTCCTCGCCGAGCGCGGACGCCTCGATCCGCGGCCGGAACGGCGAGAACGCGCGCAGCTCGCGTTCGATCGGCTCGCGCAGCAGGTCGGCGTTCCTGCCGATCCCGCCGCCGAGGATCACGAGGGCGGGATCGAGCACCGGGACGATCGCGGCGATCCCGAGGGCGATGCCTGCGGCGACCGTCTCGACGGCCTTGCTCGCCTTCGCGTCCCCCTCCCGGGCCGCACGGAAGACGTCGGCCGCGCTGTCGACCCCCCGGAGGCCGGCCCGGCGGGCGGTCGCGAGGACCCCGTCGGCACCGATCGCCGTCTCGAGGGCCCCGCGGCGCCGGTTCGCGCGATCGTGCGGGTCCGCCGCCGCGAGCGGGAGGTACGCGACCTCCCCCGCGGCGCCGTTCGCGCCCTTGAACAGCTCGCCCCCGACCACGATGCCGAGCCCCACGCCCGTACCTACGTGGAAGAAGACGAAATCGTCGACCGTCCGGCCGATCCCGCGCCATCGCTCACCGAGCGCCGCGAGGTTCACGTCGTTCTCGAAGACCACACCGGTGGCGAGCTCGGTCCGGATCTCGTCGAGGACGCCCTCTCGCGTCCAGCCCGGCAGGTTGTGGGCCAGGAGCGGGTGACCGGCCGACCCGAAGACGCCCGGGCTGCCGACGGCCGCGACCGTGATACGCCGCCACCTCACGCCCGCCGCGTCGGCCGCGCTCCGAGCGACGGATCCGATCGAGGTGATCAGGGAACGGGCCGAGCGGGCTCGGGCCGCCTGCCGTCGCTGGGCGACGATCCGCCCGGTGAGGTCGGCGACCGCCGCCCTGACGTATTCGCGTCCGACGTCGATCCCGACGACCCAGCCGGCCGCGGGGTTCAGCTCGTAGAGCAGCGCCGTCGGGCCCTTCCCGCCGGACGATCTGCCCGCCTGTCGGACGAGCCTCGATCGCTCCAACGTCGTCAGCGCCTGCGAGACGGTCGGCTTCGAGAGGCCCGTCTCCCGGGCGATCTGCGCCCGGGAGACGGGCCCCCCGTCGCGGATCCGATCCAGCACGGTCCGCTCGTTGATCGCCCTGAGCAGGCTCGGCGTTCCCGTGGCGTACGTCTGCTGTGCCGCCGTGACCGTCTCCCTCGCGGACGCGTGCGCCGATCAGTCAGGAAACTTTCCTAACGAACCCACGGGATGCTAGCCTCGCGCCGTGGGGCGGGTCAAGGCACCTCGCCCGCGGAGGAGGCTCGATGGCACAGCTCGCGATCGCCGGCGGCGATCCCGTCCGCTCGACGCCCTACCCCGACTGGCCCCACGGCGACGACGAGGACGTGGCCGCGGTCGAGGCGGTGATCCGCGGCGGGCGGTGGGGCGGGTTCCCCGAGCCGGGTCCCGTCGCGGCGGCCTTCGAGGAGTCGTTCGCCTCGTACCAGGGTGCGCGCCACGGTGTCCTCATGGCGAACGGGACCGTGACGATGGAGGTTGCGCTGAAGGCGCTCGGCATCGGCTGGGGCGACGAGGTGATCATCCCGGCGCTCACCTTCGCGGCCACCGTGTACGCGCCGATCGCGGCGGGCGCCCTGCCCGTCATCGTCGACGTCAGCCCGGACACGTGGACGATCGATCCGGATCTCGCCGAAGCGGCGATCACCCCACGCACGAGGGCGATCATGCCGGTCCACCTCGGACATCAGATGGCCGACATGGATCGCATCATGCGGATCGCCGGCGCACACGACCTCGCCGTCGTCGAGGACTGCGCCCACGCGCATGGCCAGCGCTGGAACGACGTGGGCGCCGGATGCATCGGAGACTTCGGTTCGTTCAGCCATCAATCGTCGAAGATCATGACGGCGGGCGAAGGCGGTTCGCTGCTCACGAACGACGACCGCCTCGCTCGCCTCGCGCACTCGATCATCGATTGCGGCCGTCCGAAGGACGAGGCGGAGACGGAATACACGTTCGGCGCGAACTACCGGCTCGGCGAGCTGCAGGCTGCGTTGCTCACGGTCGCGATGCGCCGGTTCCCGGAGCAGCAAGTGATCCGCGCTGAGCTCGGGACGTACTTCGAAGCACTCGCCGGCGACCTCACCGGCGTCCGTGTGATGCCGCACGATCCTCGCATCACCCGGTGGAGCTTCTACCGGTACGTCCTCGCGATCGACCCCGAAGCGTTCGCAGGGCGAACGCACGAGGTCGTCTGCGACGCGCTCGAGGCGGAGGGCGTCGGCGCGTGGACCGGCTACGAGCCCATGTCGCACTACGACCTCTTCCAGCCGTCCCTGTCGCGGCTGCCGGTGGCGGTCGAGCACGCGGACCGCCTCGAGCCCGCCTCGATGTCCTTCCCCGTCGCCGAGGCGGCGGGCCTCCGCGAGTCCGTCTACGTCGACGAGAACGTGTTCCGCTCGGACCGGACGGGGGTCGAGCAGGCGGTCGAGGCCCTCGCGAAGATCCGGCGTCACGCCGACGAGCTGCCCGACGCCTGATCCGGGAAGAACCGCGGCAGCATCGCTCGGTTCGCGTCGAGGAGCGCATCGAGCAGGGGTCCCGCCCGGTCGACGTCGCCGACCAACGGGTTCGTGATCAACGCCTTCAGCGCGACCGCGCGCGACCCGGTGATCGCGGCCTCGATCGCCAGCCGCTCGTAGGCCTTCGCGTGCTGCACCAGGCCGAGCATCTCGGGCGCGAGCGGCTCGGTCGGGTGCGCGAACGCCCCGGCGCGATCGACCCGGCACGTGACCTCGACGACGTCTCCCGCGGGCAGGTTCGGGATCGCGCCCTGGTTCAGCACGTCGACGACCTGATCGTCGCCGGTGCCGGCGTGCAACGACGCGACGAGCGCCGCGGCCGCGTCGGAGTACCACGCTCCTCCGCGTTGCTCGAGCAGCTTCGGTTTCGTGTCGAGCGCGGGATCACGGTAGAGCTCGAGCAATCGCGCCTCGATGTCGAGGACCTCTTCGGCCCGGGTGCGCGCGGTCCGCTGATGCTCGAGCACCTCTCGCGTCCGGTAGTAGTAGCGGAGGTAGTAGCTCGGCAGCGCGCCGAGGGCGCGGACGAGCTCGATCGGTTCGCCCTCCAGCAGCTCCGGCGGCGGATCGGCGAGGAGCTCGGGCAGCCGGTCGACGCCGTCCACGAGAATCGCGCGCTCCCACGACAGGTGATTCAGGCCGACGTGGTCCAGACGCACCCGGTCGGGCTCGACGCCGAAGTGCGAGGCCACCTCTCGCTGGATGCCGATCGCCACGTTGCACAGGCCGCACGCTCGATGGCCCTGATCCAGGAGCGCCTGCGTCACGAGGCCCGTCGGGTTCGTGAAGTCCACCACCCACGCGTCCGGCGCGCCGACCTCGGCGGTCAGCTCCGCGAGCTTGAGCACGACGGGCACGGTCCGGAGCGCCTTCGCGAAGCCTCCGGGACCCGTCGTCTCCTGGCCGACGAAGCCGAACCGCGGCGGGATCGTCTCATCACGGAGCCTGGCCTGGTTGCCGCCGACCCGGAGCTGGACGATCACGAAGTCGGCGCCCTCGATCGCCTCCGGAGCGCGATCCGTCAGGTGGACGGTTCCCGACCATCCCGCCGTGCGCGCCATGCGCTCCGCGAGCGCGCCGACGATCGCGAGGCGATCCGGGTCGATGTCCAACAGGACGAGCTCGTCGACGGGCAGGCGGTCGCTCCGGGTGACGAAGCCCTCCACGAGCTCGGGCGTGTACGTGCTGCCCCCGCCGACGACCGCCACCTTCACACCCATGCGGCGGGCATCGTACACTCGCGCCGATGAAATCGTTAGGAAACTTTCCTGACCCATTCATCGCCGAGATCGCCGGCCAGCCCGAAGCCGTGCGGCGGGCGGCGGCCGCCGCGATCGAACGCTCGGATCTGCTCGCCCAGGCGGCGGCGGCGGCCCGCCGCGGACGGATCGTCCTGTCGGGGATGGGCAGCTCGTACGACGCCTGCTACCCGGCCAGCACCTACCTCGCCGCGGAGGGGATCGCGGCGCCGATGCACGACGCCGCCGAGCTGCTCCATTTCCGCCTGGCCGCGCTCGCCGCCGGCGACGTGCTCATCCTCGTCAGCCAGTCGGGCGAGAGCGCCGAGACCGTCGGCGTCGCGCGGGCGCTCCGAGAGCGCCCGGCGCCCGCCCCCA
>Ga0075423_10005691_pt1 | contig 11658 bp, 10 predicted proteins | sample SoiMethybrSBSTD2_FD_80114 | JGI IMG/M metagenome (GOLD analysis project Ga0075423, IMG submission 80114) | Bulk soil microbial communities from a Populus tree surrounding site in Tennessee, USA - Soil MetaG P. TD hybrid SBSTD2 | ecosystem: Environmental > Terrestrial > Soil > Tree plantation...
CCCCTCCACGAGCGCCAGGTCTTGCGATCCCCGGCTTTAATGTCCATCTGTTCAAAGACAGGATGTCATGCGGTATTAGCACCCCTTTCGGGATGTTATCCCCCACTCGAGGGTAGGTCACCCACGTGTTACTCACCCGTTCGCCACTCAGTCACCCCTTGCGAGGTAACCGCGTTCGACTTGCATGTGTTAGGCACGCCGCCAGCGTTGATTCTGAGCCAGGATCAAACTCTCATGTTAAACGTGCTGGTCGCGCCATAGCGGCCAGAGGCCGCAACGGCGGACGCAACTCGATAACGCGATCGCCTGTTGACTTGGCTCTTGCGTTGTTTCGTACTTCGTGTTGGTAGATGGTCCATCTGCCTTGCAGCAAACAGCCATCCGCTGACACTCGACGGGCATCTGGACTCGCCGTCCGTTGAGCTCTTCAGCCCTCCGGCGGTCGGCCAGATTGTTGTCGTTAGTGCTTGCACGCACTATCTAGTTTTCAAAGAACCGGCTACCTCGACTCAGCGTCCGCCCAGCCGAGGTCCCCACCGATCGGGCGTTTCCGTCCGTTTTAGGGGAACCTTCTGAGGTTACTATCCAAAACCAACTCTGTCAAGCCCCGTGCTCGTCCAACGACGGATTCGGGAATCGCTGAGCCGGGAAGGGAGTTGACCCTCAGGCGCTCGACTGTGTTACGCAGTGGCCGCCCTCGCGGGCCGGCTTCACTACTACGGGCTAGGCGCCCGTCAGGCGAACTTTCGAATCTTACGACGTCACGACGTTCGTGTCAACTCGAGCACTGCTCACTATCGCATCAGACGCACCAGGAAGTTGTCCTTTTTCCCCTTCCGCACCACGAAGTAGCGCGTATGCAGCGCGTCATCAGCAAGCACACGGGCTTTCTCATCCACGACGCGCTGTCCATTGATGGAGATGCCGCCGCCCTTAATCAGGCGCGCCGCCTCACCCTTCGAGGTCGTCACGGCGTTCGACGCGAGAAACTCTGTGACGAGCCAGCCTTCAGAGCGATACGTCGTCTGTGATGACGGAACGCTACTGAAAACCTGCAGCAACTCGCCCTCAGACATCAATCGAATGTCGCCCTTGAACAACTTTTCGGCCGCGCTCTCCGCCTCTCGCACCGCGTCGGCGCCGTGCACGAGCTGCGTCACTTCTCGAGCCAATGTTCGTTGCGCGTGACGCTGCTCAGGCTCACGCGTGGTCGCAGCTTCGAGCTCGCCAATCCGCGTCTCGTCGAGGAACGTGAAGAACTTCAAATATCTCACCGCATCCCGATCGTCGACGTTCAACCAGAACTGGTGAAACTCGTATGGCTTGGTCAGCGTGGGATCGAGCCAGATCGTACCTGCCTCCGTCTTTCCGAACTTGGTGCCGGACGCCGTCGTCACCAGCGGCAACACGAGGCCATGCGCTTTTCCGCCACGCACGCGCCGGATCAGATCCATGCCCGCCGTGATGTTTCCCCACTGATCGCTCCCACCCATTTGCAACGTGCACGAAAAGCGATCGTGCAGCACGAGATAGTCGTATGCCTGCAACAGGGAGTAGCTGAACTCGGTGTAGGAGATTCCTTCGTCACTCTCGGTGCGCCGCTTCACCGATTCTTTCGCGAGCATCGCATTCACGGTGAAATGTTTTCCCACGTCACGCATGAACTCGATCGCGCCGAGCTTCGTGAGCCACTCACCGTTGTTCACAAGGCGAGCGGGATTGGTGCGATCGTCGAAATCCAGAAAGCGAGCGAGCTGCGCGCGAATGCCGGCAACGTTTTCCTCGACACGATCTGGAGTGAGCAGTTGACGCTCGCTCGTCTTGCCACTGGGATCGCCTATAAGACCGGTGCCGCCACCGACAAGCGCGATCGGCGAGTGCCCCTGCCGCTGCATGTGCGCAAGCGCCATCATGACGAGCAGCGATCCGACGTGCAGGCTCGCCGCGGTGGGATCGAAGCCGATATAGCCCACGACCCGTTCGCGCGCGAGCACCTCGCGGACGCCTTCGGTGGCGTCATAGACGAGGCCGCGCCACTTTAATTCGTCATACAGGCTCATCGAGCATTCACTATATCGTCTCCCAGGGCTCAGGCTCTCGGCTCGGGTTGGCCTTTCGCCCAGGCTCTCGGCGACACCGGCCGCGAACCGGCTTGGTGCGACCGCAGACCGTAGACTGTAGACTGAAGACCGAAGAGCATGCCCATGACCCGGCGCACAGCCATCAAGACCGTCCTGGCCACCTCGGTCGGGTCGGCGCTTGCCGGTATCACATACGGGACGGCGTTCGAGCGACATCGCATCGAGATGACGAGCGCCACGCTTCCCGTATCTGGCTTGCCTCCGGCGCTGGACGGCCTTCGAATCAGCCTGATTACAGACATTCACCACAGTCGTCTCGTTCCGGCCGACGATGTCGTGCAGGCGCTCGAACTGGCCATGTCCGCGCGCCCGGATCTGATCGTACTGGGCGGCGATTACGTGACATTCGGGGATCGCGCCTTCGTCGGCCCCGTGGCGGAGTTGCTTGGATCGCTGCGAGCACCACACGGCGTGTTTGCAATTCTCGGCAATCACGACGACGACCGTGACATGCCGGCAGCGCTCGTCAGCAAGGGCTTCGCCGTGCTGAAGGATCAGCGCACGCAATTATCTATTCGTGGCGAGACACTGACGTTGGCGGGCATTCGTTTCTGGACGCGGCGAGCCGAGAACATCGCCCGGCTCGTGAAAGGTTCCTCAGGCACGGTGCTGCTGCTCGCACACGATCCGCGCCGGCTGGCTGAAGCGGCAGATTTGAATGTGCCGGCGGTGCTCTCCGGTCATACTCATGGCGGCCAGATCGTCGTGCCCGGTGTTGGCGCGATTGCGAGGCGGAGTTTTCCGGTCTTGTCGGGTCTCGGTCAGCGTGACGGTACGTCGATTTTCGTGAGTCGCGGCGTCGGAACCGTCTACGTACCGGTCCGCATCAATTGTCCGCCAGAGGTCGCGTTGTTGACGCTGCGCCATCACGCGCAAGCCTGATAAAACGTCGCCCCTCGATCGTCCACGCATCGTCCAGAAGGATCTTCACAGCTTCGGGATAGGCTCGGTGTTCCTCGACGAGAATGCGCGCCGAGAGTGTATCCACACTGTCTGTATCGAGGACCGGCACGACCCGCTGCACGACAATCGGACCCGCGTCGAGCTCCGATGTCACGAGATGCACGGTGACACCAGAGAATTTGACGCCGTGTTCCAACGCGTGTTTCTGCGCATCCACTCCGGGGAACGACGGAAGGAGCGCAGGGTGAACATTGAGGATCCGATTCCGGAACGCCTCGATCATCGGCAGACCCAGGATCCGCATGAACCCAGCCAGGCATACGACGTCGATTCGACGATGCTGGAGTTCACTGACCAGTGCACGGTCGTAGTCGTCTCGTGAGTGCCAGCCCCGATGACTGATTGTGATCGCTTCGATTCCGGCACGTCGAGCTCGTTCGAGCCCCTCGACAGCGTCGCGGTTCGAGATCACAACAGCAACCGTTGCGTCGAGTCGTCCGTCTGCGACGGCATCGATCAACGCCTGCAGATTGCTGCCGCGTCCTGAGATCAGCACCCCGAGGCGGCGGCCAGAAATGGGGTCGGGAGTCATTTGATCAGGACACTCCATCACTCTCGCTCGGCGGTACTCGCCTTGCGTTGAGATGGGCCACGATGCCCAGACGTCCGCGCCTTTCCACCTCCGGCCTGTTTTTTCATGTCGTTAACAGAGCTGCGAAACGTTCGACTTTATTTGAGAACGCAGATGACTATAAGGCGTTCGAAAGCGTCTTGGCGTCGGCGATCGCGCGAAGCGACGTCTCACTTTTTGCCTACTGTGTGATGCCAAACCACTGGCATCTTTTGCTGTCACCGACGGTCGACGGAGCGCTCTCCCGCTTCATGCATTGGCTCACGACCACTCATGCCAGACGATGGCAGACGGTTCGCGAACTCGATGGACAGGGGGCAGTCTATCAGGGACGGTTCAAAGCCATTCCGGTCGGTCATGACGCCCACTTTCTCTGGGTGTGCCGGTATGTCGAGAGAAACCCGCTCCGTGCCGGTCTTGTTGATCATGCGGAAGACTGGCATTGGTCCAGTCTCTCAAGACGTCAAGAGAGCAGCGCGACCTCGTTCCTCACTGCATGGCCAGTTAGCTGCCCTGTTGATTGGATTACTTACGTTAATCAACCACAGACAAAACCTGAAGAAGATGCATTCAGAAAAGCGATGGAGCGAGGGGAACCGTTTGGCGATGAAGCTTGGCGCGCGGTTATCAAGGGAAGGCTTGGGATTCCACCGCGAGGGCTCCGTGGCCGGCGTCCTAGAGTCTCTGTAGTCAGGTGTCCTCAACAAATGACTCCCGACCCCATTTAGCGAGTCATTACACGTACGTGACGGCCGGCTCCCCTCTCACGATCTCGCCAATGATTGTCCCGGCGACGGTTGCCTTCACCTGCTCCGCCTGATCCGGCGCGACGGCGACAATAAGTCCGATGCCCATGTTGAAGGTGCGAAGCATATCGTCCACCGGCACCTGGCCCTTTTCCTGCAGCCAGTGAAACACAGGCGGAGTCGTCCAAGCCGAGGTACGGATTCGCGCAGCCGTGCCGTCGGGCAATATGCGCGGCAAATTCTCAGTGATGCCGCCGCCGGTGATGTGAGCCATTCCTTTGATGAAGCCGGTGGCAAGCAACGGACGGATCAGAGCCAGATACGAACGATGCGGTTCGAGCAGTGCCTCGCCAACGGTTCGGTTCAATTCCGGCACATAGCTGTCGACCCCAAGCCGCAGATGGTCGAACGCGATCCGCCGTGCCAATGAATAGCCGTTGGTGTGCAGCCCGGTTGAGGGCACGCCGACGAGCACGTCGCCAGGCCTGATCGTCGCGCCGGTAATCAGACGACTTCGTTCGACAACGCCTACAATGAAACCGGCGATGTCGTACTCACCATCCGCGTAGAACCCAGGCATCTCCGCTGTCTCACCGCCAAGCAACGCACAGTGATTGTCGCGGCACGCGCGCACCATCCCCGTCACCACTGATTCGGCAACGGCCGGCGACAACCGTCCGGTGCCGAAGTAGTCGAGGAAGAAGAGCGGCTCAGCGCCCTGTACCAGGATGTCGTTGACGCAGTGATTGACGAGGTCCTCGCCAACCGTATCGTGCTTGCCGGCCAGGAATGCGACCCGAAGTTTGGTCCCCACGCCGTCAGCGCTCGACACCAGCACGGGGTCCTGAAAGTTGCCGGTCGTAAACCGAAACAGACCGCCGAACGATCCGATGTCCGACAACACGTTCGACGTAAACGTGGACCTGGCGAGACCGCGAATTCGGCGAACGGTTTCATTGCCCGCGTCGATGTCGACGCCGGATGCCTTGTAATCCATCACTGTCTCAAGCGCTGCCTAGCGAGGCGGGCACATGCTCGTCGGTCAACCGCGCCTCGCTAGAACTCGAGCTTCTGAATGAGCATCGCCGCCAGCGATCGTCCGGCCGATGCGTCAGCCGCCCGCCAGTAGCCTGCGCGAACAGCCGCGAAGAACTGCTCTTCGTCGAAATCTTCCTCGAGACTGTCGAACCCATCTTTGAGCATGGTTATCAGTGACTCGCGTGTGGACGCGTCCTTTGCACCGATCCAGTCCACGACCCAGTCAGGCTGTCGCAGAGCGACGCTCGAGAATGAAACAGCGATGCGCTCCCGCCGCGGGCCTTCCTTGGGGGCCAGTGCCACGAGTGCGGACAACGCCGCCTCGTTGCGATTCTGCGCCACCGCTTCGAGCGCATCGATAGCGCCGCCCACGGTCCCAGGCCTTCCGTTCTCGTCGGACGCTGCGGCGGCGAGCGACTTGATGTGTTCGGCGCACATCTCGCCCAGCAAGCACCGCACCCCATGAATCATCTGGGTCGCTTCCTGCGTCCCGCTTTTGAATTCATTGACAGCCGCTGTGGCGCGCGCGCCTCCAATTCGACCGAGCGCGAGCAACGCATCGTCCTGCAATGGCCCCTCGAGCCGACTGACCGCAGCGATCCCGTCGATCGCGTAGACGGCGCGATGTCGGCCTAGTGCGTCAATTACGGCGCTTCGAAAGAAATCCAGGCCGCGGGGAATCTCGCCAATCATCGCTCGTTGAACGTTGGGATCGGTTCCGAGCGCGGCCACGGCGCCGACGAGCGCCGGCCGGACAAACTCCGATTGTTCGGTCTGCAACGACGCGATCAGTTGCGGCGTCAATTGAGAATCGGGGTTTCGTTCGAGCCACTTGTAGGCGACTTCCCGGACGCGGTCGTCGCGATCCTTTATCAGCTCGCGCATCAGATCTCGCGTGCCGCGATCGTTGAAGGCGGTCAACAGCACGAGCGCGCGGTAACGAACGAACTCATCCGAGTGATGACGCGCCGCTTCCACCAGCGCCGGCACGGCCTGAGTCTCTGGCGTACGCCGGATCAGCCTTGCGGCCTGCATACGAACCGGAAAATCAAGCGAGGAGAGATTGGCGATGTTCTGTTTGAGGTCTGGTTGTGGCGCCGCTCCAGGTGCCGCCGGGGCCTGAGTTTGCGGTGACGCACCTACCAGCGACCAGAGCAGCAGTATCAGAAGCACAGCGGGATCACCAGGTCAACGCGCGACTGGGTCCTTTTCAAAATCGGGAATGGCGATAGTCGGTGAATCAAGCTCCTCTGCTGCCGGGTTCAACTTGAGCGCCAGCTGCAGATACGCCTCTTCATTCCTCGGGAACGCAACGGGATATACGCCGGTGTAGCACGACGTGCAATAGTTGCTTCGCCCGCCCCTGACGGAGCCAGTCAGACCATCCAGGCTCAAATACGCCACGCTGTCTGCGTTGAGGTACTTGCGAATCTCCTCGATCGTGTGCGTGGCCGCGATGAGCTCCGAGCGACGAGGTGTGTCGACGCCGTAGAAGCAGGGTGCAATGGTGGGCGGACAACTGATCCGCATATGCACTTCGCGCGCACCTGCGCTCCGAACCATTCGAACGATCTTGCGGCTCGTCGTGCCGCGCACGATTGAATCGTCCACAAGGACGACGCGCTGCCCCTCGAGGATGCTTCGAACGGGATTCAGTTTGACGCGCACTCCGAAATGACGAATCGACTGCTGCGGTTCGATAAATGTGCGTCCGACGTAGTGGTTCCGAATCAAGCCCATGCGCATCGGAATGCCAGACGCTTCCGAGTAGCCAATCGCCCCGCAGACGCCGGAGTCGGGAATCGGCACGATCACATCCGCATCAACCCCGGACTCGCGGGCCAGCTTGCGGCCGAACTCGGTCCGGGTCTCATTGACACTTTCGCCGAATACGTAGCTATCCGGTCGCGAGAAGTAGACGTGTTCGAAGATGCACTGCGCTTTCGGCGCCGCCGGAAACGGTCGAATCGATTTCAGGCCGTGCTCACTGACGACGACAACCTCCCCGGGCTCGACGTCGCGGAGGTAGGTCGCACCGATCAGATCCATGGCGCACGTCTCTGAGCAGATGACCCACGCGTCGCCAAGTCTGCCGATTGCCAGCGGCCGGAACCCATGCGGATCGCGCGCGCCGATCAACCGATCCTTCGTCATCATCACGAGGGAATACGCACCCCGGACTTGTGCGAGGGCGTCGATGATCGCCGCTGCCGCGCCCTCTTCTCGAGACCGCGCAAACAGGTGGACAATGACCTCGGTGTCGGTCGTGGCCTGAAAGATCGCCCCGAGCCGTACGAGACTGTCTCGCAGCTCCGTGGCGTTCACGATGTTGCCGTTATGCGTTACGGCGAACTGCCCATGGACGCTATCGACGAGGATGGGCTGCGCATTGGCCAGGCGGCTCTCGCCCGCTGTTGAATACCGCACGTGGCCAACCGCCATTCGACCGGGAAGCCGGGCGAGCGTCGTCGTGTCGAAAGCCTCGTTTACATAGCCCATCGCCTTCGAGACACGAACCAGGTGCCCGTCGGAGGCGGCAATGCCGGCGCTCTCCTGACCCCGATGTTGGAGCGCATAGAGGCCGAGGTAGGCGAGGTTGCTCGCCTCAGGGTGCCCGAAGATTCCGAAAACGCCACATTCGTCGCGGAACTTGTCGAACATCAGAGGTGGCCCATCGCGTTACTAGTGTACGACGTCATGCAATAGCCCGACGTTGCTCGAACCACGACTCGATCGCCGTGGCCCAAATACGCTCGGCATCGGATACCAGCTCGTTGATTCCTGGTCGCCCCTCGACGGCGATCGCAATCCGGTGCCCGCGAACTTGACCGATCTGTTTTGCCGGCACGCCAGCCGCGGCAGCCATGCTGAGCAGTGTTGCTGCCTGCCCGGGCGCGACCGACACGACAACCCTCGACGCCGACTCGGAGAACAGCGGTGCAACGTCACGGTATTCCGCCGGTGCTTCGGTGACGGCGGGGAGATTCACGTCAATCCCCAGCGCGGTGTCGAAGCAACATTCGGCAAGAGAGACAGCGACACCACCCTCGGCGCAGTCGTGCGCTGACCGGATGAGGCCCGCACGCGCACCTTCGACGAGCAGTCGCTGAAGGGCCGCTTCGCGCGCGAGATCGAGCTGCGGTGGCACACCGCGAATCTGGTCGTGAACCACGTGCAGGAATTCACTGCCCCCGAGCTCGTTTCGAGTCTCACCAAGGAGCACGACGACGTCGCCTTCTGAACGAAATGCGCGTCCCACGACGCGATCGGCGTGCTCGATCAGGCCGACCACACCGATGACGGGTGTTGGCAGGACACCGCGGCCGTCGGTCTCGTTGTACAGACTTACGTTTCCGCCGGTGATTGGAATATCGAGCGCGCGACACGCCGCACCCATGCCTTCGACCGCGCGGCCGAACTGCCACATGATCTCCGGCTTCTCGGGGTTTCCAAAGTTCAGGCAGTTCGTCGCGCCAATCGGCAGCCCCCCGGCACACGCGACGTTGCGCGACGCCTCGGCCACGGCGAGCTGGGCTCCGAGATACGGATCGAGATACACAAAGCGTCCGTTGCAATCGACCGACATCGCCAGCCCACGCGAAGTCCCCTTCACGCGCACCGCAGCAGCACCCATACCCGGGAGCAGCAGGGTGTTGGTTCGCACCATGTGATCGTATTGACGGTAAACCCATCTCTTGCTTGCAATGCCCGGTGAGGCAAGCAAGCGTCTGAACACATCGCGCGGCGACGGCGGCGGACCGAATTGAGCGATATCGAGCTGCTGCGCTGCCTCGAGGTAGGCCGGCTTGGACACTGGCCGCCGATACATCGGCGCTTCGTCGGTCAGCGATCGATTTGGAATATCGGCAACGACCTCGCCGTGATTCTTGACGCGAAGGCGACCATCGGACGTCACTTCGCCGATGTGGACGGCATGCAGGTCCCACTTGTCGAAGATCTGCTCGACTTCCGCCTCGCGCCCTTTCTTGACGACCAGCAGCATGCGCTCCTGCGATTCGGAGAGCATGATTTCGTACGGCGTCATGCCGGTTTCCCGCTGGGGAACCCTCGAGACATCGATTTCGACTCCGGCACCACCGCGGGAACCCATCTCGCAGGTCGAGCAGGTCAAGCCGGCCGCGCCCATGTCCTGAATACCGACCAACGCGTCGGTCTTCATCACTTCGAGACACGCCTCCAGCAGAAGCTTCTCCATGAACGGGTCGCCGACCTGAACTGCGGGCCGCTTTTCGTTCAGCGTATCGTCGAACTCGGCGGATGCCATCGTCGCGCCATGTATGCCGTCCCTGCCCGTCTTCGCGCCAACGTAATACACCGCGTTGCCCACGCCAGAGGCAGTGCCCTTGATGATCTCGTCGGCCCTGGCTATGCCGAGGCAAAAGACGTTGACGAGCGGATTACCTGTATAGCTGCGGTCGAAACCGATCTCACCACCAACGGTAGGGATGCCGATCGAGTTGCCGTAGCCTCCGATACCTGAAACCACACCAGACATCGTGCGGCGGACCAGTGCTTCGTCGAGCGGCCCAAATCGAAGGGAATTCAGCAGCGCGATCGGGCGCGCGCCCATGGTGAAGATATCGCGGATGATGCCGCCGACTCCCGTGGCTGCGCCCTGGTAGGGCTCGATGAAAGACGGATGGTTGTGTGATTCGATCTTGAAGACTGCCGCGAGCCCGTCGCCGATATCGACCGCGCCCGCGTTCTCACCTGGGCCCTGGAGTACCCGTGGTCCGGTCGTGGGGAGCGTCTTGAGATGCACGCGCGAGCTCTTGTAGCTGCAGTGCTCCGACCACATCACAGAGAAGATCCCGAGCTCCGTGAGGTTCGGCTCACGCCCCAGCATCCCCACGATGCGATCGTACTCGTCGCGGGTGACGCCGTGGCGTGCGAGGACGGAATCGGTAATGGGGTCGGGGGTCATTTGTTGAGGACAGTCGCAGAGCTGGCAGTCATCGTCGTAAGAGTGTCCTCATTAAATGACTCCCGACCCCATTTGAGAATCGATTCGAAAATGGCCATGCCATCCGCGCTCCCTATGGCCAACTCGCACGCACGTTCCGGATGCGGCATGAGGCCGACAACGTTGCGCGCCTCATTGCAGATGCCGGCGATGTTGTTCAATGAGCCGTTCGGGTTGGCCTCGTCAGTCACATCTCCCGACGCCGAAACATAGCGAAAGATGACCTGACGATTCCGTTCCAGCCGTGCGAGGACATCAGGCTCGGCGTAGTAGTTGCCGTCACCATGCGCGATCGGCAGTCTTAAAATCTGACCGGCACGAGACGCAAGCGTGAACGGCGTGTCTGTCTGTTCGACCTTCACATGAAGGAACTCACAGCGGAACTGCAGGCTTCGATTCCGAAGCATGGCACCCGGTAGCAGCCCCGCCTCGAGAAGCACCTGGAAGCCATTGCAGATCCCGATAACCGGCCCTCCGGCGGCCGCGAATTTCGAGACCTCCCGCATGATTGGAGAGAACCTGGCAATCGCGCCGGTCCGCAAGTAGTCACCGTGTGCAAACCCGCCCGGCAGGATCACGACGTCCGGCCGGCCGAGACTCATGTCTTTGTGCCAGATGAGGTCAGCCTCCTGGCCGAGGACGTCCTTCGCAACGTGATATGTGTCGTGGTCATAATTCGAGCCTGGAAAGACGACAACGGCGAATTTCACGACGTCACCTCGATGCGATAACTCTCGATGACCGGATTCGAAAGCAGCTTGTCAGCCGCTTCCGATGCGAGGCGACGCGCCTCGTCGGCGCTTGGAGCATCGATCTCCAACTCGAAGTACTTCCCCTGACGCACGTCGCGGACAGTGGCATAGCCGAGCGTGTGAAGCGCTTCGGCGACGGTCGTCCCCTGGGGATCGAAGACGGAAGGCTTGAGAGTGACAAACACGCGGGCCTGCATCAGACGGTTACCTCCTGAAACACGCGCTCGAACACCTCATCGACGTGCTTCAGCTGATCGTTGAGGTCGAACGCGCGTTCGATTTCAACGGGTGTCAGGACTGCGCACACGTCGGGATCCATCAGCAGCAGCGACTTGAAGTCCTGCCGTTCGTGGAACGACCGCATGGCGTTTCGCTGCACCCATTCATAGGCCTGCTCACGCGAGACTCCGCGTTTCGCGAGCTCCAGCAGCACGGTCCCGGAGAACACTACTCCACGTGACCG
>Ga0075423_10005692_pt1 | contig 11658 bp, 11 predicted proteins | sample SoiMethybrSBSTD2_FD_80114 | JGI IMG/M metagenome (GOLD analysis project Ga0075423, IMG submission 80114) | Bulk soil microbial communities from a Populus tree surrounding site in Tennessee, USA - Soil MetaG P. TD hybrid SBSTD2 | ecosystem: Environmental > Terrestrial > Soil > Tree plantation...
ATCTGCGTAAAGAAGTAAGCCCGGAATGTCCTCGAAGACCACGCGAGGCTTCAGCTCTTTGCGCAAGTCCGATCTGAGGACGATTCGCGAGCTAAGACGGTGCTTCAAGTAATTGGACTGGGGTTCCACCCAAAGAACCAGCCCGCTGCAAATGGCCCATCCCAGCACTCCCAGGCTCAGCACGGGACCCAGGATTCGCCAGTGCCCGATGCCGCAAGCCTTCAGGGCGATCATTTCGCTGTCTGCGGAGAGCCTGCCGATACCGATAAGGACACCAAGCAGCACCGACATCGGTATGGTCAGCGCCAGCAGTTGTGGAAGCGCGAGAGCAATGATCTTCAGGACAGCCGAGGTCGGGATGTTCCGCTTGATGGCGAACTCGGTGACGCTGAAGATGGCGTTCATGAGGAGCACGAAGGTGTAAATCGAAAGTCCGAGGAGGAATGGAGAGAACAATTCGCGAAGGATGTAGCGGTAGATTCGGGACAATAGGTTCTCCGCTGGCCCAGTCATGTTAGGAGCGGCGGATGCTCAAGTCAAGAAGGGAATCTCCCAGGGAAATTGGGCTTTTCGGCAGGTTTCGAAGGGCCAAACCGCGATCCGTGCAATGTCCGATAAGAAATCTTATGTAAACCAATTGGCAACGAGGAACTGCCGCAAGCGACCTGACGAACACCCTCGTCTCATGTCGTCTGCCTACGGTTACCGAAGGCCCGTCACAACTGAAGACAAGTCGTATTTGGCTGATATCCCTTCATCCTAAAACCTCACCCGAGCCGCCAAAGAAACACATTCCTCTGGCATGCGAACGAACAATAAGCAACCCTTCGACTCAATCCATTCAGTTCAAACGGGGCCTTCCAAGAGCCTATCTGTCCATCGCAAGCTCGCGAGCCTCCGATGCAATCATCTACCTGTCCCACGCGAACGAGCTCATCAACATGGCGCGCGCTTCCAAGTTCGCGGGTTACTCTTCAAGAACCGCGCAATCGATAACGGGAGTCCATTCCGGCCGCCAGGATGCTCGCCAGTCACGTCCCTAAACGTGCTACCGCTCGCCCTCGTTGCCAAGCACTCTCGTGACCCAAGACTCCAGAAACACCGACAGACACTGAATCGTCTGCCGGTCGAGCTTCAAACCTTCACCAGGGTAGGTATTCGACACCAGGTGACCAGTGACGAGTGAGGCCGTTGAAATTCCCAGCGGCTGCGGGATAAATGTCGGCCGGCCGACACAAATGCTTCGTCTTGGAATGCCATCGACAAAGCCGGATGTCGCAAACTATTTACCGCTGAGGGCGGGACGGTCGGTGGAGCTACAGGCGGAAATGATGCAGGCGATTGAAAGTCGGATCACACTGAAGCTTCTATTTCGCTTCAGCCTCGAGATTCTGCAGGAGCTCCCGGAGAGTATGAATGATCTCGTCCCGAGACACCTCGGACTTACTGAACCGCAGGCTGAACGCGAATCTGCGATCCTCGGCACGATACCGGAAAACGAAGTGCTTCGGACGACCTGGGCGGCCTTCGTCGGTCGTGGGCTTTCGCAGGTTACGCACATCCTCTCGCGTGAGGTTTTGAGTGCGAATCTGCTCGGCAAGCGCGAGCATCCCTTCGGTATCGCCCTGGTGCGCGATGGCCAGCAGGTGGGATCGCGAGGTGATTCCATACTCCTGGCAATACTCGATCACCTCTTCCGGGATTTGAGTCAGACTGAGAATTTCCGTAATGCCGGAGCGCGATTTGCCAAGCTTCCTTGCGACTTCTTCGTGGGTATAGAGAAACTTGTCGCAGAGCTGTTTGATTCCGTGCGCTTCTTCAATCGCGGTCAGATCCCTGCGTTGCAGATTCTCAATGAGAGAGATTTCAAGCGTCCCCTTATCATCCACGTCAATCTCAATGCAGGGAATCTGGGTCAGACCTGCCTCACGAGAGGCACGGTACCGACGTTCTCCCGCGATGATTCTGAAGCGCGCTCCCTGTCGCCTTACCAGGATTGGCTCCAGAACACCCTTTTCCTTGATGGACGCTACCAGGTCCTTCAAGTCACCCATCTGACGGCGCGGTTGTTCGGGGACGGTATCGATTTGCTCCAGCGAAACCATTCGCCCGATCGGCGTGAGGGTTCCGCGCGCCAAACTGTCGACGAAGTGATAATCATGCCGCATGCGCTTTTCGAGGGGAAGTCCCCTGCCCTTAGTGTTAGACACGTCCGATGACCTCTTCTGAAAGCCTGTAATATTCCAAAGCACCCGTGGAATTGGGTGAATAGGTGAAGATCGACTCCTTGTACGCGGGACTTTCCTCGAGTCTCACGCTTCGGCTGATGATGGTCTTGAAGACCTTGTTTCCGAACACCTCCTTAATGTGATTCTTGATGTCGCGACCCAGCACTGTCCGCTTGTCGTGCAGCGTGATAACGACTCCAAGGAATTCCAACGCTGGATTGGGCCTCGCCTTTATCTTTTCGACGGTCTCGAGGAGATCGTCCGTCCCTTCCAGGGCGAAATAAGAGGACTGAATTGGCACGAGCAGATGGGTCGCTGCGACGAGCGCATTGACCGTGAGCAGCCCCAGCGTCGGAGGACAATCAATGATGATGTACTGATACTGTTTTTGAACCGACGCAATTCTATCTTTCATCCGAAAATGACTATCCAGCTCACCGATCATCTTGCTCTCGAACTTCGCCAGTGTGATCCGCGACGGAATGATCTCGAGATTAGGAGTATTCGTCGCGTGAATGGCGTCCTTGATGCTCAACTCCGGTTCGGTGAGCGCCTCGTAGATCGTGTTGTTAATCTGTTGATGATCGACAAAGCAAAGAGTGCAATTCCCCTGGGGGTCCAGGTCAATGAGGAGTGTTTTGTATTTCTTATGAGCGAGGGCGGCGGCGAGGTTGATGGCTGTGGTGGTCTTGCCGACCCCCCCTTTTTGATTGGCGATGGCCAGGATCATTCAGCCTTTTCTCGAGGTTGCCGGGGAACGGTTACGGGATCTGGATGTTTGAGAGCAATGCAGAAGTGTTGAGCTGCGAGATAGATACTAACTTCTTTATATTCAATAAGTTACAAAGCAACCATGAAGCCGCGAATGTCACATTTCGTATTTTCCAAGCTCCTCGGGGTCGAGGTTCTCCAACCACTTCCGGATTCTTTCGGACTCCCCTGCGTCCTTGGTCATCTCGGTTGTCTTGGCTTTTTCGATGACCTCACTGTCCACGAAGATCGGTGACTCGGTCCGAAGAGCCAGAGCGATGGCATCGGAAGGACGCGAGTCCACCGGCAGAAGTTTTTCTCCCTGGCGCAGATAGACGAGCGCGTAAAACGTATTGTCCTTGAGCTCGGTGATGACGATTTTCTCGACCGTCGCATGAATCCCTGACAGGATGTTCTTCAGCAGGTCATGCGTCATGGGCCGGGGCGTCGCGATCTTTTCGATTTGCAGCGCGATGGCGTTGGCTTCGAAGATTCCAACCCAAATCGGAAGAACCGCGCTGGTCTTTGGATCTCGGAGGATGATGATCGGCATGTTACTGATGGGGTCGATCATCAGCCCCTTGATCTTCATTTCTATTTCCACCGATGCCTCCGGAATTTTCGTCTCACTTATATCCTCTGATTCCCGCCAAGTCAAGGCCGGTGCGGCTCGATCCGGCGTCCTTCCAGCGAGTTGGGACCCGCAGCTTCCACGCGTACGGAAGCGAATTTCCCCATCGCCGATGCCTCCCCCGGGAAATTGACGACCCGGTTCGTTGCCGTCCTCCCCTTCAGAAAAGAGCCTCCCATGCGAGAGAAGCCGTCGACCAGGACTTCCATCACCGAGCCGACGAGCGCCAAGTTGTTTCGACGCTGGATCTCCTGCTGCAAGAGCTGCAGCTCATGCAGTCGGTCCTCCTTTTCATCGCGATCCATGCCATCGGACTGGAGCAGCGCGTCGGTCCCGGGCCTGGGCGAGTAGAGGAAAGAGTAGACCTGATCGAACTCCACTTCTTTCAGGAGGCCAAGCGTGTCCTCGAATTCCTCCCTTGTTTCAGCGGGGTAGCCCACGATGATGTCCGTCGAAAGCCCGATGTCGGGGATGGCACGACGAAGCCGCTCGACTCGATCGAGGTAACGCCGGCGGGTGTAACCCCGACGCATCCTTTCGAGGACCGCATCGGAGCCCGATTGAGCGGGCAGGTGCAAGGCATTGCAGACCGTCGGGCAGTCCCGCATGGCGCGAATGATCTCCTCGCTGAGATGCGCAGGGTGTGAAGTGGTGAAGCGCACCCGACGAATGCCCTCCACCTGCTGGAGCCGTCGAAGCAGGCCGTCGAGATGGATGGCCCCGTCCCGATAGGCGTTCACATTCTGCCCCAGCAGCTCCAGTTCGCAATAGCCCGCCAGCGCGAGGGCCTCAGCCTCGCGAAGCACGTCTTCGGCCGGCTTGCTCACTTCCCTACCCCGGGTCGTGGGAACGATGCAATAGGTGCAAGTCTTGTTGCACCCTTCCATTACCGTGATGAAAGCGCGAGGGCCCGGGCCGCGCCGCGCGCGCGAAGCGTCGTAGAGGATGCTGTCATCGCGCCTTTCCCGGTCGATGGGTCGGCTGCGCCGATTCCGCACCTCCTCGAGAATTCCCGGGAGCGACGCAATGGCTCTCGGGCCCAGCACGAAATCCACGAGGTTCGAGCGTCGGAAAATCTCCTCCCCTTTCTGTTGAGCCACGCAGCCGCACAGGCCGATGATGAGCTCCGGTCGAAGATCTTTGAGCGGTCGGAGGCTTCCCAGGTGGGAGAAGACCTTCTCCTCGGCTTTCTCGCGAATGCTGCAGGTGTTGAGCAGGATCAGGTCGGCCGATTGGACGTCCGACGCGCTACGATGGCCCAGCTCCTCCAGGATGCCCGCCAGCTTTTCCGAGTCGTGGGTGTTCATCTGGCACCCCCACGTCTGAATCAAGTAGCGCAAGGATTAGCCCCTTCTGCCCTTGGCGCCGTGCAGCGGCAGTCGGCGGGAGGCTCGCTTTTTCGGGCGCGCATTCAGCAGCGGCTGCAGCTTCCGGTAAGTCTCTTCCAGAACTTCAGGTGTGACCCGAGTCCTTCCCGTGACCGTCATGAAATTGGTGTCGCCGCTCCAGCGGGGAACCAAGTGCAGATGAAAATGCCCGAGCACTCCCGCTCCGGCGGAAGTGCCGAGATTCATGCCCAGGTTCAATCCATCCATCCCATAGGCCTCCCTCAGCGCCCCCTCGCCGCGCGCCGCGAGGAGCATCATCTCGCGCAGCTGCTCGGGCGTGCCGCGCGACAACTCCGCCAAGTGATCGTAGGGGACGATCATCAGGTGACCGCTGTTGTAGGGATAGCGATTGAGAATGATGAAATTGTGGCGACCCCGGTACACCACGAGGTTTGCAGGATCATCCTTGGAGTCCCTCGCCTTGCAGAAAATGCACCCTTTCTCCCGCCTGCCGCCCGAGAGATAGGCATAGCGCCAGGGGGTGAAGAGATGCTGCATGGCGAGTGGGGCTAGGACTCCGGCAGGGAGTCGGAGTTAATCAGTTCCTTCAGCTCCTTGCCGGGCTTGAAGTAGGGAATCTTCTTCGCTGGAACGTCCACCTTGTCGCCCGTTTTCGGATTGCGCCCTTGCCGCGACCGGCGCTGTCGAATCCGGAAGCTGCCGAATCCGCGCAATTCGATTTTCTCGTCCTTTTGAAGGGCCTCGATGATGGAGTCGAACACCGTGTTGACGATGACCTCGGAGTGCTTCTTGGTGAGCTCGGCGACGCGAGCGACTTCTTCGACCAGCTCGGCTTTGGTCATTTGCTGGGGTCCCTCCTCCCGGCTGTGGGTGGCCCGATCAGTTCTCGTCGTCTCCGTCATAATCCGAATCGATGCTCTCCATCGGGGGGAACGCGCCCACGGCATCGCCAAGAGTGCTTCCCGAGTCCCGATTCTGGATCTCCATGTAGGCCTTCAGCTCCTCCTGGGTCAGGTCCTGGGCGACCGCCTTCAGGGAGAGCCCTATTTTCTGCTCGGCAGGCTCCATCTTGATGACCTTGGCCTTCACCACGCTTCCGGTGGACAAGACATCCTTGGGCTGCTCCACCCTCTCCTCCGACAGCTCGGAAACATGGATGAGCCCCTCGATGCCCTCTTCGATCTCCACGAAGGCGCCGAAATCGGTAAGGCGGACGACCCGGCCGGTCACCACGTCTCCGACCTGGCGAAGCCTGAAAAACTCTTCCCAGATGTTGGGTGAGAGCTGCTTGATGCCCAGGGACAGCCTCTGGTTCTCCGAGTCGATCTTGAGGATCACGGCCTCGACCGTGTCCCCTTTCTTCAGCATTTCAGAGGGATGCCGCAGCCGTCGAGTCCAGGACAGGTCCGAAATATGCACCAAGCCGTCAATCCCCTCCTCGACTTCCACGAATGCCCCGAAATCGGTGAGATTTCTCACCTTGCCGCTGATCCGATCCCCGACGTGATATTTGTCTGCAATCACGTCCCAGGGGTTCGGCTCCGTCTGCCTCAGTCCGAGGGACAGGCGGCGCGCTTCCTGGTCCACATCCAGCACGACGGCTTCGACCGTGTCCCCGACCGCCAGAACCTTGGAGGGGTGTTTGATCCGTTTGGTCCAGGACATTTCAGAAACGTGGATGAGTCCTTCGACTCCCTCCTCCAGCTCCACGAAAGCCCCGTAGTCGGTCAGGCTCACGACCTTACCGCGTACCCGGGAGTTCTTGGCGTACCTTTCGGCGACTTTCTGCCAAGGATCCATGCTCTTCTGCTTGTAGCCCAGAGAGACGCGCTCCCGTTCCGGATCGAACTTCAGGACCACCACCTCGACGTCATCACCCACCACGAACAATTCAGAAGGGTGATTCACCCTGCCCCAGGACATATCCGTCTTGTGCAGGAGTCCGTCGATCCCTCCCAGATCGATGAAAGCGCCGTACTCGGTGATGTTCTTGACGATTCCCTTGAGGACCTTCCCCTCTTCGAGCAGGGCCAGGGTCTTTTTTTTCTTTTCCTGGTTCTCTTCTTCCAGCACGGCTTTCCGGGAAAGGACGATGTTGCCCCGTTTGCGGTTCACCTTGATGACACGCATACGAAGCTCTTTGCCCCTTAGGGCGTCGAGGTTTCTCACCGGACGCAGATCCACCAGGGATCCCGGCAGGAAGGCTCGGACGCCGATGTCCACCGCCAGTCCACCCTTGATCCGCTCCTTGACCACGCCGCGCACGATTTTGCCCTCGTTATAGGCCTGCTCGACCTCTTCCCAGATCTTCATTTTCTCTGCTTTTTCCTTGGAGAGGACCACGTAACCCTCTTGGTTCTCGGTCTTCTCCAGGAGCACATCGATGATGTCGCCTACCTCGACGTGTACCCTGCCGCTGGGATCGGCGAACTCATCGATGTCGATGAGTCCCTCGGATTTGTATCCGACGTCCACCACCACTTCGTTGGGCAGGATGCGCAGGACCCGCCCCTTGACCACCTCCCCCTCCGCCAGATTTCTGAAGCTGTCGTCGTACAGGCCGAGGAGCTGCTCATAGTCGGCGCGGTCCATCTCCGCGCCGGCCGCCTCGGTGGCTTCCAGCTTCGGCCGGGGGGTATGTCTGGGTCTTTCGGCCCTGCCCCCTCCGGCGGGGGAAAAGTCGTCCTGGTCAAAGTCCTTTTGCAAGTCCATGCGGGGTGAATCCTCCTTCATCGTGCATTGGGTCTCCCGGCCTTGCTCTTCCCGGGAGTACCTTGTTGTCGGCCTCAGGTCGGATTGCCGCTGGCCTGGAAGAAGCCAGTCTTGAAAGCAGCAGCGCTCTGACCTTCTTCAGAAAGAGGGTGAAAAACGCTGCATCATCGCAAACTCATGAGAGCAAATGAGTGGCTAATGTTACAAAGCCGCCTGACTCTTGTCAAGCGAAAAGTCCTGTTTTCATGAAATTAGAATGCAGGAGGGCTGGATGGGAAGACCTGTTCCAACGCCGCTAACAGGCGGCGGTTCTCCGCCTCGGTCCCGATGGTGATGCGCAGTGAGTTGGGTAAACCATAGCTCGCCATGGGTCGGGTGATGACGCCCTGTTGCAAAAGGGCCTGATAGACTACCTCTGCCGCGGCATCACAATGAACCAGGAGAAAGTTCGCTACGCTGGGTGTGAACCGGATGCCGCGGGAAGTCAGGGCCTGTTCCAGGAACTGCAATCCTGACTGATTCGATTGCCGCGACCGGACCAGGTGCTGTTCATCTCCCAGTGCCGCCAACGCAGCTGCCTGGGCCACCCGGCTGGTATTGAATGGGGAGCGAAATCGCTCCAGTAGCGCGATGATTTCCTGAGATGCCAGAGCATAACCCAGGCGTATTCCCGCCAGCCCGTAAGCCTTGGAAAAAGTACGTAGCACGATGATCCGCCTGCGCTGCCTGAGGAATTCGACTCCCGAGGGGTAGTCTTTCCGGGTCAGATATTCGCCGTACGCTTCGTCCAGCACCGTCAGCACGGTATCAGGCACCCGTTGGAAATAATCCTCCAACTCGGTCTTCGTGACGTAGGTACCGGTGGGATTGTTCGGGTTCGCGATATAGACCAGCGTGGTGGATTCATCGCAGGCGGCAGCCATGGCCTGCAAGTCGTAACGCTGGTTTCTGAGTGGAATCTCCCGGCAAAAACCGTTGGCGGCGAGAACGGCGATACGGTACATGATGAAGCTGGGAGTGGCCGTCACCGCCCACCCACCTCCACCCACGAAGCTGCGCGCCAGAATCTCCACGATTTCCGTGGATCCATTTCCCAACAGGACCTGGTCGGCAGGGAATCCCCAGCGCCGCGACAGCTCCTCGCGAAGCAGTCGGCCGCTACCTTCCGGATATCGGTGGGAATGCTGTAAGGCATCCTGCGCAGCTTCCAGGGCCTTGGGTGATGGGCCTAGCGGGTTTTCGTTGGATGCGAGCTTCAGCGGCCTGTCGCCCCCTTCCCGCACCGGGATATCTTCCTCGGGGGTTCCCGGAAGGTAGGGGGTGAACCGTGGTTGTGGAGCGCTCGGCCTCGGATTCATGAAGACGCTCCTTTGAGCGAGCGGATCTCATGCGCCGTGAGAAACCGCCAGGCACCCGGCGCCAGGCCCCGGTCGCCAATCGGGCCGATGGCGGTCCGTTTCAGCTTGACCACCGGAAAGCCGACGCGCTTGAACATCTCGCGAATCTGGTTCTTTCTTCCCTCGGAGAGCACAACCTCCAGCCAGCTGTTGTTGTCCGCATGGACCACACTGATCCCAGCGGGGGCGGTTCGCTTTCCATCCAGCACGATTCCCTTGCGCAGGCGCTGCAATGCCTCGCTCGTGGGCACCCCACGCACCTTCACACGGTAGATTTTGCGGCAGGAGTTCCGGGGATGCGTTACCCGCAGCGCCAGCTCCCCGTCGTTCGTGAGGATGAGCAGCCCCTCACTATTGAAATCGAGACGCCCCACTGGGTAGAGACGCTCCTTCACGCCGGAAACCAGATCGAGCACCGTGGGGCGTTTGCGCGGATCGGCGCAGGTGGAAAGGTATCCTCGAGGCTTGTTGAGCAGGATGGAGACGGGGTGCTCTGCCATCCCCAGCTTTCTCCCATCTACCCGGATGGTGTCCGCGCCGGCACGGGCGCGGCTTCCAAGCTCTGTGACCACGCGCCCATTGACGCTGACCCTTCCTTCCCGGATCCAGAGCTCCACTTGCCGGCGCGAGGCAAGTCCCGCGGCAGCGATGATCTTTTGCAGCCTTTCTCCCCGCGGAGGAGGGGCCGGCTCATTCTTCCTCGTCATGCGGCCGCCCATCAGCCTGCTCCGTTGCCTGCAGGGAATCCAGAACTCGATCCACCTCCCAGTCGCCCGCTTGCACAGAATCCCCGTCCCTCAGAGGTTCGCCGCGCATTTCGGGCCCGCTGGAGAGCATTCCTTCCTGCATTTCAGCAGCCGCCTCAGCCGACGCGCCCTCTGGAAAATCTGCCGGAGCGATGCCCGGAAAATCCTCCAGGCTCGGCAAATCGGCGAGACTGTTCAATCCAAAGTGCACGAGAAATTCATCCGTGGTGCCGTAGAGGATGGGCTTGCCCACGACTTTCTTGCGTCCGAGTGTCCTGATGAGCCGGCGCTCCAGCAGCGTTTGCAGGACTCCCATGGGATGCGTCCCGCGCAGCGCCTGGATTTCCGGCCCGGTCACCGGTTGCCGGTAGGCGATGATGGCCAGGGTCTCCAAAGCTGCCCTGGAGAGGCGGATTCTGTTGCGCTGGCGATACAGCGCGCGAATAAAGGAATCATGCTCGGGTCGGGTCTGCATGCGGTAGCCACCCGCCACGCGGACAATCCTGATGCCACGGGGGAGCGCCGAATACTCGAGGACCAGCTCCTCCAGGGAGCGGCGCACCGCGTCGGCGTCCTCTCCCGGGAATGTGGCGAGGATTTCCTCTTCCTTCAGCGGCTCTTCGGACACGTAGATCAAAGCCTCGAGGACGGCTTTCACATCTTCAAAGGTCAGCTTGGGCTCAGGCATCTAGGACTCTCTCGGAATCGATTTGAATCTGGTCAGGGTCCTCCAGGAGAATGATTTCGATCTCCCCGAACCTTTCGCTCTGCAGGGCACCAACCACCTGGAGTCGAACCAGCTCCAGTAAGGCAAGAAACGTCACGATGAGGTCCGAACGGGTGGAACAACCTCCGAACAGGCTGGTGAAGGAAGCCTTTCGACTGTCGCGGAGCTTTCCCAGAAGCCAGTGTATCCGATCCAGCAGCGAAATACGGTCGCGCTTGAGCGCCATCTGTTCCTGGCGGCTCATGGTCTCCAGGATTCGCTTGAAGGCGGTCAACAAGCCGAAAAGATCCGCCACGACCGCCGCCTCGCCCTCGTATTCCGAGACCAGAGCCGCGGGCCTCACCCAGGCGCGCCCATACTCCGCCTCCGCCAGCGACAGGACTTGTGCCGCCTGACGATACTTTTGGTACTCCTCGAGCTGGCGGACCAGCTCCGAGCGTGGATCCTCCGCCGCGGTCGCCAGCACGGCCGGATCGGGAGGGAGCAGCATCCGGGACTTGATATGCAGCAGGGAGGCCGCCATGACCAGGTACTCACCGGCAACCTCCAGATTGAGCTCCCGCATGAGATCCAGCGTTTCATTGTACTGGCGGGTGATTTCCATGATGGGAATGTCGAACAGGTCGATCTGATTGACGCGAATCAGGTGGAGCAGGAGATCCAGGGGACCCTCGAAGGCGGGGAGCCGGACCCGATAACCGGTGCCCACGGGAGCGGTGGAGGACTCCTCGGCACCCGCGACAGCGGGCGTTGCATTCCCCGGTGCGGCCTCCTCTTCCCTTGCGTCAGGGTCAAATCCGAACGGCATCGCGCACTTCCTCCAGCGTGGCCGAGGCGACCTGGCGGGCCTTTCCGGCCCCCATTTCCAGAATCTCCCGGACGCGCCCCGGATGTTGCGCAAGGGCCGCCCGACGCTCGTGCAGGGGGGTGAGGACCGGATTCAGGTGGCCCAGTAGCATCGTCTTGCAGTCGATGCACCCGATCCCCGCTCTGCGGCATTCGATAGCCACGGAATCCTGCGTGGCTTGGGTTGAAAACGCCTTGTGCAGCGTAAAGACCGGGCAAATGTCCGGATTGCCCGGATCCGTCCTGCGGACCCGTGCCGGATCGGTGACCAT
>Ga0075423_10005693_pt1 | contig 11657 bp, 10 predicted proteins | sample SoiMethybrSBSTD2_FD_80114 | JGI IMG/M metagenome (GOLD analysis project Ga0075423, IMG submission 80114) | Bulk soil microbial communities from a Populus tree surrounding site in Tennessee, USA - Soil MetaG P. TD hybrid SBSTD2 | ecosystem: Environmental > Terrestrial > Soil > Tree plantation...
ATGAAATTCCCGGGCGGATTCAATATTCAACAGATGATGAAGCAGGCGCAGGTGATGCAGGAAAAAATGCAGAAAGAGATGGAAGAACTGCGCGTTGATGCTTCTGCCGGTGGCGGCGTCGTCGCTGTCCAGATGAAAGGCAACCACGAAGTAACCGCATTGAAAATCGATCCGGAAGCTTTGAAAGACGAAGACGCCGACATGCTTCAAGACCTGATCGTCGCAGCCGTCAACGAAGCTAACCGCAAAGTTGATGAGGCAATGAAAGGAAAATTGGGCGGGATGTTGCCGCCGGGTTTGGGAGGACTTTTTGGTTAGCGGGAATTGGTCTTCGGCCTTTGGTCTTTGGCCTTTGGCACAAACGCTGCGCTACTGAAGACCAGGTCCTAAAACCAAAAGCCAAAGTCCAATGTTAGAGTACGCTGAACCAGTCACGAAACTGATCGACGAACTGAAACGGCTGCCCAGTATCGGGCAGAAGTCAGCGCAGCGTCTCGCCTTTCACCTCATGCGCACTCCGGATGCGGATCTCGAAAGATTGATTGCCGCCCTGAGAGAAGTTAAGCAACGAATTATTCTTTGCTCTGTTTGTAACAATCTCACCGAAGTAGATCCGTGTCGCTTTTGTTCTTCACCCTCTCGAGATCATTCCGTCATTTGTGTAGTCGAGGAGCCACACAGCCTGGTTGCCGTCGAGAAGACGCGTAGCTTCAAAGGCGTTTACCATGTCCTGCACGGCAGTCTTTCACCAATACGGCACATTGGTCCAAGCGAATTGCATCTTGCTAATTTGCTACCGCGACTTAAGCCGGAGAACAACGATGGCGTGGCGGTGCGTGAAGTGATCCTGGCGACTAATCCAACTACCGAGGGTGAAGCGACGGCAAACTACATCAGTCGTCTGCTCAAGCCTCTCGGACTCAAGGTCACGAGAATAGCAATGGGTATGCCTGTGGGTAGCGATCTGGAGTACGTAGATGAAGTGACGATGGACAAAGCGTTGGCAAACAGACACGAGATCTAAAAAGATCATTGGTCATATATCATTTGACATTTCTCAGTTGCGATTTTGCCCCCGAACATTGGGCAGCCTCTAAATGGCAACTGAAAAATGTCAAATGATATATGACCAATGATTGTTTAGAACCGAACCTGCTCCTCGTGCGTTCCCGATTTACAATCCCTGCACTCATCTCCAGAGTCGTACATTCGTGCGTCGAAGTCGACGAGTGATTTGATCGGCACGCCTTCTACTTCCGCTGGGGCTGAATGAAACTTAACGATTGCGCCGCAGCCGATGATTCTCGCTCCCAGTGACTTCACCAGTTCCACAGTCTCTTCAATTGCCATACCGCTGCGAATGATGTCGTCCACAATGATGCAAGGATTCACTTCGCCCTGATTGACATATTGCCGGAACATTCTTTGACCGTGCTCTTGTTCAGCCCAGTAGATCTGTTCAGCGTTCAACGCGTCGCGCACACCGAAGGCCACCGGAATTCCTCCCGAGCTCGGACTTATAACTGAGACCTTCGGTAATTGGCTGGAGATATCTTTTTCAAGGCGGAATTTTCGGCTCAGCGCCACCGCGAGAACACGAGCGGTGTCGTAATACCGAAAGGCGAGCGGCATTTGAAAATAGTGTGGTGAGTGCTTGCCGTTTGGATATACAAAGTGGCCTTCACGAAATGCACCAGTGCGTTGCAGTATCTGCATCACGTTGTCTTGAGAAGGAATCAGCTCGACCATACGGAATCTCCAGTGAAGTGTTTTTTGAGCTTTGATCTTTGTGCTTCGTACTTTGTTCTTTGTAAGAGGCGATACTGCCAGAGATACGAAAGAACAAAGTACAAAGAACAACGGACAAAGTACAAATCAGGGGTTATGCGCCGCAAAGCATACATCATCCGCGTTGTTTTTCTACAGCGCGTTCGATGAGTAATTTCTGATCCTGTGGCAAACCAACCGGTAATTGATCCGGTGAGAACCAGGCCGCACGTTCAACTTCTATACTCTGTGGCTCGGCTCCGCCTGACGCTTTAGCCCGGTACAGTATTTCAATCTGTCGTGGTCGCTTGAAGGATCTTGCCCAGAAAATTTCTGGCTCGTGAATCTCCAAACCAATCTCTTCATTCAACTCACGCCGCAGTGCATGCAGCGGTTGTTCACCTCGCTTAAGAAATCCACCGGGCAATCCCCAGCCACTTCCCGCGCGAAAAAAATGCTTGAGCAAAAGTACTTGACCCGCGTCGTTGAAGATAATTGCACCCGCTGTCACGGTGAACCGCGCATTACTGAACCGCACGAACCAGGTACGCACACGTGCAGGTACTCGTTGCCAGACCTGACTTAGCAGAGGCTTGAACATTCAAAGGTGTGAGAATAGCACGACGGGGCAGTAGCACGACGGGGCAGTAGCCCGACTGTCAAGGAGGGCTCCGATCGTTTCTTGACAGTCGGGGCTACTGCCCCGGAGACGAGGCATTGACGGCGCTTCCAGCCAGTCGCTAAGATTTCGCCAACGCAATCACTGACCACATCGGAACAATAATCAAGCATGGCCACTACCGATACCACCAAGGCAGACACGTCTGCTACTGCAACAACGGCTCCGGTTCCCAAACGAATCGTTAACGCCCAAACCGTCTGCAATGAGAAGAACGAAAAGGGCAAGCTGTGCAACGGCCATTTGAAGCAACTTCGCACAGCAGGTGAGGCTGCTGAGATTCATCTGCGTGGCGATGACGTCCTGTTCAAATGTCAGACGTGTGGCACGCTTTATATGGGACCGCCATTGGGTCACGTTCGTGACCCGTACAAGCAGTCACGATTTGTTGAAGCGGAACTCTCGGCGTTGTTACAGGCGGCAGGCGGAACGCTCCCGGTTATCAAGAAGGACGAGCGGGGAGTTTTCATAATGGTTGAGACTGCCGCGGCGGATCATGGTCATGCTGCTAAGCCTGCACCTGCAAAGGCAGCCGCACCTGCAATACCGAAAGCCGCTGCGTCCACCGCGAAACCTGCAGCTCCGGCTCCCGCAAAAGTCGCTGCGGAACATAAAGCAGGCGCACAACCAAACCGGCAACTATTCAAACGATCGACATATGCAGGTGTAAAAGATACCGGCCCAGTCGCGGGTGAGACTTTCGAGCAGAAGGTTGCCAGATTGAAGGCATTGGCTGCGGCAGCTAAACAGCGAGCTGACGAAGGCGGTGGCTCAGAACCTGAAGTTGCAGCACCTGCGGTCGAAGTCGCATCGCAACCAGCAGAAGCCGCGGCAACCGCACCAGCTGCAGCCACACCTGTTGAAACGTCTTCAGCCGCACCCGCTCACAAGCCGACGGGAAACGCAGACCGCACATTAATGAAGCGAGGAACTTACAGCGGTGTCGTTGATACTGGCCCAGTCGCGGGAGAGACATTCGAACAGAAGGTTGCCAGATTGACAGCGCTTTCGGCTGCCGCGAAGCAAAGAGCCGAAGGCGGATGAAATCATCAAAATAGGCAAGCTGAACACAGATCGCACAGATAAAAAATCTCAGATTTGAGTAAACTCGCCTCTCATCTGAAAGAATCTGTGTTATCCGTGCTCATCTGTGGCTAAATTTTCCGCCACCTACTCAAACATCTCGCTAATAACTAATCCCTCTTTCGCCACTTTCCATTCCAGGACTTCAACGCCTTCTTCCACTGCTAGTGCGCTTTCGACATCAGCACGTCTGCCTGGTGTGCAAAGAAACGCAATGCAGCCACCGCCACCGGCGCCACAGACCTTCGCGGCTTCAGCGCCATTGGTTAGAGCCTTTGCTACCAACATATCCATGTGGGGTGTTGTGATCGTTGGCGCTAAACGCTTGCGGTTGGGATAGGCGTTTCGCATCGTCGTCGCCACATGTGCCCAATCGTTCGCCAACAGTCCCTGCCGTGCGTTTCGTGCGGAATCGCGGATCGCATCGAACAACTCAAATATTTCTGGGTCGCCATCGATGTGACGCTTGAAGATGTCCCAGTTGTTGATGCCGGAGAGTCGCGGCTCGCCTGTGTAAATGATCGCGATGCGACGCTCGAGTTCATCTATATCAACATCCAACGCCTCGCGTTGAAGGCCATCTGCGCGTAGGTGAATTGCAGAGACAGAGCCATAAAGTGGTGGGTAATAGTCCTGAAAGCCTGCGGGAACGCGAATCACGGTCGACTCCACATTGGAAGCGATCTCGACAAACTTTGATTCGTCGTAACGATTTCCAACCAATCGATTCAGCGCACCGATGCAGGCTATCGCAAGCGCTGACGAGCCACCCAAACCGGCGCCGGCCGGGGCTGCACCTTCAGTAACTAAATGGAACCCTGTTGTTGGTTTGAAAAAGTGAACTAACTTTGAGATCAGTTCAAGCCGTTCTTCCTGCAACAGATCTTCAAGTGCTGCCAAATTCGTTTCTAAGGAAACCTTGCGATCGCGCGACTCCAACACGATTCGTCCATCGTCACGAGTTTCGATGCGGCAACGCGCATGAAGTGAGATTGCGAAGTTAACTGTGATTGCGCCAGGGTGAAAGAGATAAAGTGGCCAGATATCAATCGTGCCGCCCGCCAGGTCGACACGTGGGGGTGCTGAAGATTCAATAATCATGATCGTTCCTGCTCTGTCCTATAAGTTTTTTTGAACTTTGTGCTTGGCTTTATCTCAAAGCACAAAGTACAAAGTACAAAGATCCGCAGTTGCAATTCAACAACGCTCAGTCACCATCTGTCTCCCGCTTTCCGCCTCGTCGTTGTTGTTTGAATGGAATGTGTTCCTGAAACTCCTGGCGCAAATCCTGCAGCTTTTCAGTCGCGGCGTGTTCGAAATTCTGTAATCGTTCCGGGTTTACTTGTTCTACTTTCTTCGATAACCAGAAACGTTCCGTCAAATAGAACGCCACGATACCGACGATGACGATAACCAGCAATACTTTGCCTAAGCGCTGAAAGTCTCCAATTAGTCCCATCACTGCGCCACTGAAGAAATAGCCGGCCCCGGCCAGGACAAAAACCCACAGGAAACAACTGGCGAGGGACACAATAAGAAACCTGACAAAAGGCATGCGTCCGACGCCGTAAAAGACACACGATGCCCAACGCAGTCCGTAGATGTATTTGGAAAGAAAGATTGAGAGTGGCCCGAATTTGTTGGTCAGTCTTTCGAGTCGAGGTTGTGCGGCACGATAGAACCTAAACTCACGAACTGTTTCACAGAAACCACGGCCCGCAAAATACGCAATGTTGTCGCTGGCACAGCCACCGAGCGTTCCCCAGATTAGTACGCGAGCAAAACTATAGGTATCGAAGAAATTGCTGTGCGCCAGAACTCCCGCCAACAAAAGGGTGATGTCTCCCTCAATCATGACGAGAATAAAGACTGCGTACAAGCCGTATTGCCGAATCAGTTCGTAAAGAAAATCAAGACTATGCATTAAGAGACTCAGTAGTGCGCTGACTGGGCTGACAGAATAAACTGGAGGGCTCTCGGTTGACTACTGCTCAGTCTCTTCCTGGGGTGGTTTAACTACGAGCACGGGACACTGTGCATGACGCACAACGGCTTCTGCCGTGGAACCGAATAGGATACGACCTAAACCAGTGCGACCGTGGGAGGCGATCACGATCAGGTCCACGTTTCGGTCCTTAGCCACTCTCACAATCTCGGCAGCGGCTTCGCCGTGAACGACCAGTTCTTCGACCTCTAATCCTGAGCACTCGTCGCATTCCGCGAGTTTTGGCAATTCACGTTCTGCCGAATCTTCTAGTTGTTCTGCTATGTCGGCAATCGGTAGGGGCTCTGTCATGCCTGAGTAGCCAACGGTCGGTACTATCGGCTCAATCACATTCAGGCAAATGATCGAAGCTTTGAACGTGCGAGCCAGTGATGCCGCATACGAGAGGGCATAGTTCCCACACTCGCTGAAGTCTGTTGGAAATAGAATGGAACTAATCTGCATCATATGATTTTTGAACTTTGTTCTTTGTTTTGTCACGAATCAGAACAGGAGCGAAGCGGCTGCTCGACCTTCAGCTATCCGAAGTTGTCATGGTTAATCGGTCGCTTCGCTCCCGTTCTGATGTTCACGTAAAACAAAGCACAAAGAACGAAACACGAAGATCGGCTCTGCCAAATTTTACTCTCAGAAACTGCGGTTTGACAGCCCCAAGACCCTCGTCTATCCTTCGGGCAAGTATTGCTCGCCGAAATTAACGACTCCCATGGCACAGTCATCCCTCCTAATTGGAATGCACTACTCGGCGCCAACGCTTCAGGCCGCGCTGATCGATGAAGCCGGCCAGGTTTTGGAAAGGCGCGAAACTGCCATCTCTCCTAAGACGATGGTGCAGCAAATAGCAGCGGTCGCCAGAGAGCTAGGTTCCCAGGGCGATGTGGCTGCGATTGGATTTGGAATTCCTGGTTTAGTTAATCGCCAAACTGACGTTGTTATTGTTTCTCCGGATTTGCCGTCCGGGATTCGTGAGAACCTGCATAAAGAGCTCACTGAAGCAACAGGTCTTCGTGTAGAACTTGAAAACGATGCCAATGCTGCAGCGTATGGGGAATTTAAGGTGGGAGCAGGTCGCGGTAGTCACAACATCTTTTACATGATGATTGGTAATGGGATTGGTGGGGCGATCATACTCGATGGAAAGCTTTGGACTGGCTCTTCCGGTTTTGCGGGGGAAGTCGGGCACATCACCATCGACACCGAAGGCCTGGAATGCGTTTGTGGCAACACCGGTTGTCTTGAGACGGTTGCTTCCGCTCCGAGTATCGTTCGCCGTGCCCGAGAACGGCTGCACAGGGATTCGACCTCATCATTGTCGCGATTGGGATTAAATAAAGCCTTCACCGCCGATGATGTAGCTCATGAAGCCAAAGAAGGCGACGATTTTGCGCTCATGATGATCGAGCGAACGGGAAAATACATAGGAACAGGCGTCGCCAGCGTAATAAACCTGCTCAACATCGAAAAAATAATTCTCGGCGGCGGCGTGATGGATGCAGGCGATCTAATTCTGAATCCGATTATTCAGGAAGCGAAGCGTCGCGCGTTTCAACCGTGCTTTGAAGCAACCAAAATAGTTGCAGGAACACTTGGGCGCGACGCGATCACGGTTGGCGCGGCAATGCTCGCACGCGATGCGGCTTAACCTTGGAGTGCGGCAGCCTTCTGCCGCTCTGTCACAGCGCTACTCGACCTCATTAACTTTCTTCTTACGATCTCGGTAAAAATCGTCGTTTTCTGTCGAGGGTCCTCGTAACAAAGCGATGGCAGGCCATCGCACTCCAAAGCTTGTGAATAGTTGTGCAATTTGAAAATTGCGCGGCATTTGGTAAAGTACACCCACTTTGCAACCAAACAGATGAATTTAGAAAAGGTCTTGCGGACTGTTGTCTCTTCGATTCACGGACGAGGACGCAACCCGAGATCTAAGTTTGTGCCACGCTATCGATAATTTAGTTCGCTCGTAGTATTAGAGCTCACGGTCAATTCTGCGGCGATGCCACAGATATTTCACCATAGCACCAACGCGCTCGCGAAAATTTCGATCTATGGCGCGATATTTGTCGTGGTCGCGGCTTTGTGGGCCACAGTCGAACTAAATCGCTCCGCCTGGAACACAGGCCAATGGTTGGAACGCCAACAACCGGTTCAGTTCAGTCACAAACATCACGTAGGAGATGACGGTATCGATTGTCGCTACTGTCATACGTCGGTTGAGACGGCAGCAAGCGCCGGCATGCCATCGACCACTACGTGCATGAATTGTCATAAACAGATCTGGGCTGACAGTCCATACCTCGAACCGGTGCGTGCCAGCTTCCGAACTGGGAAACCGATCGAATGGATCCGAGTACACGACCTTCCTGATTACGCTTACTTCAATCACAGCATTCACGTTAACAAGGGCGTTGGTTGTTCCACTTGTCATGGGCGAGTTGATGATATGCCGATCGCATATCAGACCTCGTCGCTGCAGATGGAGTGGTGTTTGGAATGCCATCGCGCGCCGGAAAGGTTTGTGCGGCCGAAGGAAGAAGTTTTCAACATGGCGTGGTCCCATCCTGAAAACAAGAGCGCGGATGATCTTCAAAGAGGAAGGGAATACGTCGCGAAGTACAAGATTCAGGGAAAAGAGATTTTGACGAGTTGTTCGACCTGTCATCGTTAGGATTCGAAACTGTTAAATGACTGAAAGCGATCGACACATTAACTTCAAGCTGATGCGCGACCACATTCTTGCCATGCAAGACGGCAAGGATACGCGTTCGGGCAAAAAGTACTGGCGCAGCCTCGAAGAGCTGGCTGACAGTCCTGTGTTCAAGGAGTTCGTCGCGCGCGAGTATCCGCAACATGCCGAAGAATGGAACGATCCGATCGAGCGTCGGACGTTCATCAAACTGATGGGAGCGTCGATGGCGTTGGCCGGATTGAGTGGATGCGTCTTTCAGCCACCGGAAAAGATTGTTCCCTACATCAAGCAGCCAGAGGAAGAAGTTCCAGGGAAGGCCTTGTTCTTTGCGACGGCAGCCCCACTTTTTGGCGCTGCGACGCCGATATTGGTGAGAAGTAACGAGGGCAGGCCAACAAAGATTGAGGGCAATCCTGATCACCCAAACAATCGACCGTCGGATTTTGCTCCCGATGTTCGTATTCAAGACCCGCGTGGCTTCAGTGCGACAGACATTTTCACGCAAGCTTCGATACTCAGTCTTTACGATCCCGATCGCTCGCAAACTTTAACCTACAGAGAAGACATTCGAACCTGGACTTCCTTCGTTGGTGAAATGCGTACGGCTCTCGATGAGCAACGTCCCAAGCAAGGCGCAGGCATTCGGTTTCTGACTGAGACAATCATCTCCCCAGCGCTCGGCGAGCAAATGAACGAGCTATTGCGAGCGTTTCCCCAGGCAAAGTGGCATCAGTACGAACCGGTAAACAACGACAATGTGCGCGCTGGCGCAATGATGGCTTTGGGCCAGCCGGTAAACATTACTTACCGGTTTGATCTCGCCGATCGAGTTCTATCTCTCGATTCTGATTTCCTATCAGCTCTACCCGGATCGATTCGAAATGCGCACGATTTTATGGTGAAGCGACGTGATGTCGAAGAGGTTCGCCCACGTCAGACGGTAATCGACATTCCAATTCTGCGCGCACGCAAGGAGATGAATCGACTGTACGTTGTGGAAACGACGCCGAGTAACACAGGAGCGAAAGCGGATCACGAGTGGTGCGTTAAGCCGAGCGAGTTTGAAGGCATCGCCAGAGCACTTGCGGCAGGGTCCGGCGGTCCAGACTGGGTGGCTGCGGTTGCCAAAGATCTTCAACAACACAAAGGCTCGAGCATTGTCATCGCCGGCGCTCAACACTCGCCAGTGATTCACGCGATCACGCACGCGATGAACAGCGCGTTGGGCAACATTGGCAAGACTGTCTTCTACAGCGATCCACTTGAGGTGAATCCCGTAGATCAGCGGGCGTCATTGCAGGATCTGATCAGCGATATTGATGCTAACCGCGTTGAGCTGCTCATCATCATCGGCGGCAATCCTGTGTACAACACCCCGAGTGACTTGAAGCTCAATTGGGCGCGCATGAATAAGCCCAATATGAAACGCGTTCACCTCAGTTTGTATAAAGACGAAACTTCGCAACTTTGCCACTGGCATATTCCGCTCGCGCACTATCTCGAATCATGGGGTGATACGCGGTCGTACGACGGCACGGTTACGATCATGCAGCCTTTGATCGAACCGCTCTACGACGGCAAAACGCCTAACGAACTGCTGGCAGTGTTTTCCGAGCAATACGATCGCAAGCCACTCGAAATCGTTAAGGCGTATTGGCAGCAGCGTTACCAGTCGGCAGGAGCAGGTGCGAGCCAGGGGCAGTCGGCAGGGGCAGGAGCAGGACCAGGCGCGTCCGCATCGGTTGACTTTGAATCGTGGTGGCGGAAGACGATTCACGATGGGTTTGTTACCAATTCGGCGTTGCCAGCGAAAACTTTGGCAGTGCAAACCAATTGGCCTAATCAAGCGCAAAGTTCAACCCCGACACAGGCAGGCAGTTTCGAAGTCATCTTTCGTCCGGACCCTTCAATCTACGACGGTCGTTTTGCAAACAACGGCTGGCTACAGGAACTCCCGAAACCGTTGACCAAAGTCACATGGGACAACGTCGCGCTCCTCAGCCCAAACACCGCTCAGCAACTGACTGGCGCTCCTGACAATGGCGGAGCAACCCATGGCCGCGAACACTATGTTCCTAACATCGATCTAACCGATAAGAGCGGAAACAAAATCACTGCTCCGACATGGATCATGCCGGGCCAACCCGATGGAGTGATAACTATCTTTCTCGGGTTTGGTCGTGAGTTTAAGGGTCAAATCGCAGTCGGTGCGGACGGTGGTCCTGTCGGGTACAACGCCTATGCAATTAGAACTTCGTTTGAACCATGGTTCACGAATGGACTCCAGGTACAAAAGTCCACTGGACAGCACTTGCTTGCCACAACGCAACTCCACTTCAACATGGAGGATCCAAACTTCAGTAAGACCGAGCGCGACATCGTAATCTCGGAAACCCTCGAAGAGTTTCGTCAGGGCAAGCACCCGGAAGACAAACACGAGCCCTCAATCTACGGCCAACCCTACGACTACAAGAAGCAAGCTGAGAACGCACCAAACTATGCCTGGGGAATGGCGATCGATCTGAACAATTGTGTCGGTTGCAACGCCTGCACTGTTGCCTGCCAGGCGGAAAACAACATTCCGATCGTTGGTAAGGATCAGGTAATGCGCAGTCGTGAGATGCACTGGATTCGCATCGACACCTACTTCAAAGGGTTCGATCAGAACAAGCCGGAAGCAACGCACTTCATGCCAGTGCCTTGCATGCATTGCGAGAACGCTCCGTGCGAGCCGGTTTGTCCTGTTCACGCAACCGTGCACAGCGCCGAAGGCTTGAACGATATGGTCTACAACCGCTGCGTTGGGACCAAGTATTGCTCCAACAACTGTCCGTACAAGGTCCGGCGTTTCAACTTCTTCCTTTATAACGATTGGGACACGCCCCAGTATCAGTTGATGCGTAACCCCGATGTTTCCGTGCGGAGTCGCGGAGTGATGGAGAAGTGCACCTACTGCGTTCAGAGAATCCAGGCAGTGAAGATTCAATCGGAAATTGAAGGAAGGCGCGCGCAAGACGGAGAGATCGTCACTGCGTGTCAGGCGGTTTGTCCGACAGAAGCGATAGTGTTTGGAGATGTAAACGATCCGAATAGTCGCGTTTCCAAGCTGAAGGCCAGCGAACGAAATTACTCGCTGCTGGGAGAACTGAACACTAAGCCGCGAACAACGTACTTGTCCGAATTGCGGAATCCGAACCCGGAAATCAAATCAGCCACAGATGAGCACAGATGAACACGGATTTCGCTTAAATGAGTTTGGAATGACATTGATTTGATCTGTGTCCTCCGTGTTCATCTCTGGCTGAAACGAAGGAATGGCCGACGAACAAAACAAGCCGTACACGGAAGGGCCGATGCACTCGACGCAGCCGGTGATTGATCCGGGTCTGACGTTCGCATCGGTCACCGACAAGATCAGTTCGATCGTTCTAAAGCGC
>Ga0075423_10005695_pt1 | contig 11656 bp, 7 predicted proteins | sample SoiMethybrSBSTD2_FD_80114 | JGI IMG/M metagenome (GOLD analysis project Ga0075423, IMG submission 80114) | Bulk soil microbial communities from a Populus tree surrounding site in Tennessee, USA - Soil MetaG P. TD hybrid SBSTD2 | ecosystem: Environmental > Terrestrial > Soil > Tree plantation...
GGCGAAGCGAATCCCCTGGACGATCAGCTCCAGGCTCGAGTCGCCGCGGTAGTCGAGCACCTTGATCGGGAGGAGCGTCACCCCGAACGCGATGCCCGCGCTTCCCGCCCTGTTGTTCGCCGCGCCGGCCGCGATCGTGGCGACGTTGGTGCCGTGGCCGTAATCGTCGTCCGGATAGGGGTCGTCGTTCACGAAGTCCCACCCGGGCAGGAAGGGCCCGAGCTCGGGCGAGCGGCGGTACGACACCGCTCGCGGGCTCACGAACGCCAGTTCCGCCTGGGGGATCAGGCGATCCTCGTACGCGACGCCGCTGTCGATGATGGCGAGCACCACGCGGGGATCGCCGCGCACCACGTCCCAGGCGTCGAATGCGTGGACCGCGCGAAGATTCCAGGCGATGTCGAACGTGGCGATGACGGAGTCGTTCGGCATGAAGAAGGCGTGGGCGACAGGATTCGGGCCCGCGTACTCCACGTCGCGTCTCGCGTTCCACTGAGTCAGGGAGTTCAGGACCGTGCGGCCGGGGGCCAGCTTCACCTTGACGAGGCCGTCGGGCGTGATCGTCCGATCGACCTGATCCCCCTCGGCGCGCGCGGCGCGGGCGCGGTCTTCGGGGGCCAGTTGCTCGCGGAATTTCACGAGCAGCTCGCCCTCGACGTAGCCTGCCCCGCCGCGTTCGACGATCCCTCCCTCGGGCTTGGCTCGCCGGGTCATCTCGGCGAAGGACGGCGTCGTAGCCGAGGCGAGGAGGAGGGCAGCGAAGAGGGCAGCCAACGCGAGGCGCGGGAGGGAATTGCGGCGACAAACGAGCGTTACGGCCCGGGGCATGCGCTCCTCCACGAGGGAACCGCCAACGTGAACTGTCTCGTCTCTCGAGGAGGCACCGGTCCGGGGGTAGGATCGAGCCGCGCGAGGCGGATCTGATTCTTCACCAATTGTACCATATTTGGGGGCGTTTTGCCGCCCCCGTTTGGTGCCTGAAACTACGGTGTTTCGGGGGGTTCGTGACCGTTCGGGCAGGCGCCCCGGCGTGACCGGCTGGGCGCTACCCGATCCGCGCGCCGGATTCGGGGTCGAAGAGAAGCGCGCGATCCGCGGCCACCCCGAACGTGATCGGCCCCGACGCCGATCGCGGCGCCCGATCGGGCGCCACCCGAGCGACGATCGCGCCCCAGTCGCCGCGGACGTGCAGAAGCGCCTCGCCGCCGAGGCGCTCGACTCGCTCCAGCGCCCCGGCGAATCCGCCGCCCACGCTCACCGTCTCCGGCCGGATGCCCAGAATTGCCGGGCCGGGACGCGCGGTCCGCCCGCCGAGCGGGATCGACAGGCCCGGCGCGTGAAACGCCGCGCCGCCCGAGTCGCTCCCGATCTTTCCTTCGATCAGATTGATCGGGGGCTCCCCCACGAAGCGCGCCACGAACAGATCGCGCGGATCGTGATAGATCGCCTCCGGCGTGGCGAGCTGCCGAACGCGCCCGCCCTGCATCACCGCCACCTGGTCGCCCAGCGACAGCGCTTCCTTCTGATCGTGCGTCACGTAGATGGACGTGGTGCGCGTCATGCGGTGGAGTCGGGCCAGTTCCTCCCGCAATTCCTGCCGCAATTGCGCGTCGAGGCTCGAGAGCGGTTCGTCGAAGAGGAAGATCTTGGGCCGGCGCACGAGCGCCCGTCCGAGCGCGACGCGCTGGCGCTCGCCGCCGGAGAGCTCGCGCGGCCGCTTCGAAAGGTAGCGGGTCAGCCCGAGCGTCTCGGCCGCCTCGCCCACCCGGCGAGCGACGTCTGCGGGGGCGGCCTTTCTTGCCGTCAGTCCCAGGCCCATGTTCTCCGCCACCGTCATGTGCGGATAGAGCGCGAGCCCCTGGAAGACCATCGCCACGTCGCGATCCTTCGGCTCGAGCCGCGTGACGTCGCGCCCGTCCATCGCGATCGTGCCGCCCGTTGGCGACTCGAGCCCCGCGACGAGCCGAAGGAGCGATGACTTGCCGCACCCCGAGGGGCCCAGGACCGCGAGGAATTGCCCGTCGGCGATCGAGAGGTCGATCCCGTCCACCGCGCGCGTGCCGTTCGGATAGGTCAGCGTCACCGAGGAGAGCGCGAGGGAGGCCATGGACCGTTACGGTAGCAGGCCACGCGCGGCGGGGCTAGGCGGTTTGGCGTACAATGCCGTCATGTCACTCGTGCCGACCGCCACGGGCATGTCGCTTCGCGCGATCGACCCGCGGTGAAGCGCGTCCTCCTCGTCGCCCGCTTCTTCCCGCCGATCTCCGGAGGCGGCGTCTACCGAACCCTTGGATTCGCGCGGCATCTTCCGGCGTTCGGGTTCGAGCCGGTCGTACTGACGGGACCGGACGCGTCGGTAGGCGGCGACCCCGGGCTCTCGGCCTCCGCCTCCCGCGTCGAGGTCGTGCGCGCGGGGCGCGAGTCGGCGCTCTCCGCGGCGCGATCGCGTTCGTCGCGGCCCCCCTGGATCACGACGCTCGCCCGCGCCGCGTCGTGGATCGCGATCCCCGACTCCTACGCCGGCTGGCGGGGCGCCGCCGTCCGTGCGGGCCTCGAGCGGATCGCGCGGAAAGACATCGCCGCGATCTATTCCACGTCCCCTCCGGACACCGACCACCTCGTGGCGCTCGACCTGCACCGCGCGAGCGGCCTTCCGTGGGTAGCGGACTTCCGCGATCCGTGGATCGCGCTCGGCTATCGGGATCCTCCGACGCCCTGGCACCGCGCGGCGCACGAGCGCCTGCTCCGGGACGTCCTTCGCGGGGCGACCCGAATCGTCGCCGCCACGGAGGGCACCGAGCGCTGGCTGGCCGGCGCCGAACCCTCGATCGCGCCGCGCTCCTCCGTCATCTCGAACGGCTTCGAGGAGGACGAGTGGCGCGGCTTGGAACCGCATCGCTTCGATCGCTTCACCGTCCTCCACGCCGGACGACTCTCGGACGACCGGACCCTCGAGCCCTTCGCCCGCGGTCTCGCGGCCTTTCTCGCTCGAGACCCCGCTCGCCGCGCCGCGATGCAGTGTCTCCTCCTCGGGCCGCACGACGCGGAGCAGGCGCGCGTGGTGGGGCGTTCGGGCCTGACGGGCGTCGTTCGCTTCGAGGGGAATCGATCGCATGCGGAGACGCTCGCGATGGAGGCCGGGGCGGACGCCCTCCTCCTCGTGAAGAGTCGTTCCGCGCGCTATCGAGACCTCGTTCCCGGGAAGCTGTACGAGTACCTGGGAGCCGGAAGGCCGGTGATCGCGGTCGCTCCCGAGGGGCCGGCCGCCGACCTCGTGCGGCGCTTCGGCCTTGGGTGGGTGGCGGATCCGGACGCGCCCGAGCGGATCGCGGACGCGCTGGAAGAGGCGTGGGCCAGGCGCGCGCCCAAAGCGGTCCCCCCGCCGGCCGCCGGCGCCGCCGGCGCTGGCGCCGCCGACCGCGAGTCGTTCACGCGACGCCGCCTGACCGAACGCCTCGCGCGGGTGCTGTCGGAGATCGCATGACCCGCGGGCGCTCTCTCGCCGTCGCGCTTCCGATCGTCGCGGGGATCCTCTTCGCCGCCGCGCTCGCGCGGGTATCGGGCTTCTTCACGGACGACAGCTACATTCATCTCGTCTTCGCGCGGAATTTCGCGGGCGGCGCGGGCCTCGCGTTCAACGTGGGTGAGCCGGTCTACGGCTTCACGAGCCCCCTGTGGATGTTTCTTCTCGCGGCGGGTCACGCGGCCTCGCCCGACTGGCTTGCCGTTTCGCGGACCCTCGGCCTCTGCTTCACGCTGCTGGCGATCCTGGCCACGTTCCGCCTGGCGCGCGCCGCGGGCGGATCCTCCACCGCGTCGCTCGCGGCCGCGGCGGCGCTGGCCTGGAACGCGTGGTTTCTCCGGTGGTCGCTCTCGGGGATGGAGACGTCGCTCGCCGCGTTCCTCGTGGCGCTGGGCCTCGAGCGCGTGCTCCGCGGCCCGCGCGCCGCGGCGTTCGGCCTCGCGATCCTCGCGCTCGCCGCCCTCGCGCGGCCGGAGGCGATGCTCGCGTTCGCGCTCGCGTTCGGCTGGGCGCTCGCGGCCGGCCGGCGTCGATCGCCCGCACCGGCGCTGGCCGGCGCCCTCGCGGGCGGCGCGCTCCTCGCGGCGTGGGAGTGTTGGGTGCACGCCGGGACCGGCGCTTGGATTCCAACCGCATACACCGTCAAGCGCGTCCACGACGCGCTGACCCTCGCGGGAGCCATGCGCGAGGCGGGCTATCTCTTCGGGGTCGTCGGACTCACGGACGCGGTCCTCGTCCTCGCCGTCGTGGCGGCCCTCCGGCGCCCGGCCCGAGGATCGGCGAGGAACCTCGGGGGGAGAGAAGCGCCGGGCGCGCTCCCGCTCCTCGTCCTTTGGCCCGCGGCCTTGGCTGCGTTCTTCCTCATCGCCCGCGTCCAGTTCATCTCGCGCTATTGGGTGCCGGCGACGCCGGCGCTCTGCGCCGCCGCGTGCGTCGGCGTGGAGCGGGCCCTCGGTCGCCGGAGCGCCCTGGCGCTCGGCGGACTCTATTTCGCCCAGCAGGCCGCCGTGCTCCTCTGCCTCGTCGGCCCGCAGATCGACGCCTTCACGCGCGGGCTCGACCGGGGCCCGGCGGAGATCGGCCGATGGCTCCGAGCGAACGCGGCCCCCGACGCGCTCGTCGCGACGCCCGACATCGGCGCGATCGGATTCTACGGCGAGCGGCGTCTTCTGGACCTGGGCGGCCTCGTCACGCCCGCGATGGCGCCGATTCTGGCGCGGCACGATCTTCCGGAGATCATGAAGGGGGCGCTCTACGAAGCCGTGGGCAGCCCCGACTACCTCGTCGACCGCGCCCCCCGCCCCGGCGCGCTCACGGGGGGCGGCTACGAGCTCGTGCTCTCTTCTCGCATCGAGAACCTGGGCCTCTCGCGGCCCGAGCCTCGATACTATTCGCTCTACCGAATCCGGCGGCCCGGTCCCTAGCGACGGATTTCGGGCGCAAGAAGCGGAGCGTTCGAAACGATGGGCGGCGGTACGCTCTCCTCGTCACCCTCTGGAAAGGAGAGATCATGTCCGCGCATCGCTATGTCGGGATCCCCGAGGCTCTGGCCGAGGAAGCCCGCGCTACCCAGCGTTCGCCGCAGTACGGCCACCCCGCCGCGCGTGACCGGGCCAAGGGCTACGGCCCCTGCCGGCTCTGCCTCAAGACCTTCGCGATCGGCGCGGAAGACCGGCTGCTCTTCACGTACCAGCCGTTTCGAGTCGACGGAGCCCTTCCGCAGCCCGGGCCGGTCTACATCCACGCGGAGCCGTGCGCGCGATACGACGCGCCGGAACTCCCCCCGGACTTTCGCGCCCTACCGATCGTCGTCGAGGGCTATCGCGCGACGGGTTGGCTCGTGGCGCAGGAGCCGGTGGGGCCGGAGCCGGTCGAAGCCGTCGTGGCGCGCGTGTTCGAACGATCGGACGTGGACCACGTCCATCTGCGAAACCGCGAGGCCGGGTGCTTCATGGCGCGAGTGGAGCGGCAGTCCTAGCGGGGGCCATGGCCCCCTCGACCAATCCTTCGATCACCGGATAGGACACGCCGATCCGCTGATAGGGTTGTTCGGGGTCGAGCATGTCGTGGTGGACGTGGAGCGACTCGGGGAATTCGTAGGTCCCGACGGTCGCGCCACGCGCCCGCCACCGGCGAGCCAGCTCGTTCGTCGGGGCGTTGTTCACGCCTTCGTCGGAGGCGGTGGTCACGATCAGGATCCTGCCGGCCGACGGCCGGGCGCGATCCGCCTCGTCGAGGATCGTGAACCCCAGCCGATAGACCTCCGCCAGCGCGCGGCTCGCGAAGCGCGGATAGCATTGCTTCGGTCCGAGAACGTCGGCCTTCCGTTTCCGATCCCACCAGACGAAGAAGTTGGGGAGCCGGAGCATCGCGTTCGTCAGCCTTCGGGCCACGGGTCCCCGCATCCCGCGCGGGGCGAACGACGGCGCGAGCAGCACGGCGCAATCGACGTCCGCGCGGTGCTGCGCCAGCCACGCCGCGAGGATCGCGGTCGCGGAGAGCCCCAGGACCGTCACGTGCTCTCCCAGGCCCGTGGCGATGTCGACGGCGTCCATCCCCGAGCGCGTCAACTCGCCCGCGGTGAGGTGCGTCAACTCCGTGCTCATCCGATCGGATTGACCATGGCGGGGCATCCGCGGCAGGAGGACGTTGTAGCCGCGGCGCGCGAAGTCGGCGGCGAGGCTGTCGCACTGCTTGGGGCAGTTCGTGAAGCCGTGGAACAGCACGATGGCGTTCGCCGCTCTCCCGCCGCTAGCCAGGACGCGGGTGCGGCACGCGGGGTTCAGATCGGAGCCCTCGAGCGTCCGAACGGAGTCGACGCGCGCCAGAGCCTCGGCATAGGTCAGGGCCGGCCGGGGAGGCCCGGGATCCGCGACGGGCTGAACACCGCCGAGCAGCACCCATGCTCCCGCGACGACGGCCGCGAGGAGGCCCGTGGCCCATAGGACGCCGACCGCGAGACGCTTCATGCTCCTCCGCGGAACAGAGGACGATCGACCGCGACTAGCCGATCACCAACGCGATGGCGAATCCGTCCCACCCCTTCACGCCCACCGTCTGGATCGCGGTCGCGGAGACCCGCGGCTCGGCCGCCATCATCTCGAGAGCGCGACGCGTCCCCTTGACGTCCGGCTCGGCGCTCGATGCGTCGGTCACCTTTCCTTCGCGGACGACGTTGTCGATGATGATGAGGCTCCCAGGCCGGGTAAGTCGAAGCGCCCACGAAAAGTATTCGGGGTTGCTCGCCTTGTCGGCGTCGATGAAGACGAGGTCGAACGGGCCCCGTCCCTCCACGGCAAGCTTGGGAAGCGTATCCAGCGCGCGGCCCACGTGAACCTCGATCGAGTCGGCGAGACCGGCGCGCACGAAATTGGCGCGCGCCACCTCCGCGTGCTTCGGGTCGAACTCGAGCGTCACGACGCGACCGCCCGGCGCGAGCGCCCTCGCCAGCCAGATCGTGCTGTATCCGCCCAGCGTCCCGATTTCCAATACGGCGCGAGCCTTTTGGAGGCGCGCCAGCGTGTGGAGGAGCTTTCCCAGAACCGGCGAAACCTGGATCTCGGGCAGCCCTCCCGCCGTGCTCGCGGCCAAGGCGCTCTCGAGCGCCGCATCGTGGGACGCGAAGAGCCCGCCCAGGTACTGGTCCACGTCCTTGGTACGATCTTCCGTCATCGTCATGGCTTGTCTCCGCGTCTCGGGATCACAGTCGGTTGGCGACGAGCGCCGCCGCGTCGGCGGACGTCAACGCAGGAATGACTTCGAACTCCACGATGTCTTCCCAGCGGGCCACCCACTGGTCGAGAAGACGCCGGTCCTCGCACTCCATGATCTGATAGCAGCGCCGGAGATCCTCCGTGACCCAGCTGGCCACGTAGCGGAGCCCCTCGGGCGCCAGCCGGCCCTCGTCTCTGAATCGGCGGTAGACCGGCAGCGGGTCTCCGCCTCGGAATGTCTCGATGACGACGTAGAGCATCGCGTCGGCGCTCCTCGGTTTCGTTTCGATCCCGATTCGATTTGTTCGCGAAATAGTACGCCTTCTCGCTCCGCTCCGCGATCCTCGCGTCGGTGAGCGCGCACCGCGAAACCGGCGTCAAACCCATTGCGACCACCTAGGATAGCAAAGCAATTGGTACGCCAGCTGGTCGGGTGTACCCTTTCCGGACGCGGCCGATTCGGCGCCGGCTCGTCCCGGGGGGCGACGGGCCACCGCACCATCGTCCGAAAATCCTCGAAGGAACCTCGTTCGATCCACCCCCCCGATGACGTTTTACCAAGGTCACGCTCCGGCTTTTTCGATGCGCCTTGGCCATCACGAACGGAATTGGAGGAACGCGCCATGCGGCCCCGGTCCATTCCCCGCTTTATCGAGCCCGTATCGAACGTCCTGCTCCCGATGGCGCTGGTGCTCCTCATCCTCCTGATGGGCGCGGTCCCCGCTCACGCGAGCCCGGACGGATCCGCCGCCGCCGACGTCGCACTGTCGGCGAGCGCCGCGCAGCGCGCGACGCAGGTCAGCGGCGCGGCGCCCGTGCTCGATCCTCCGAGCGGCATGACCGTGCTCGAGAACCAAACCGCCGACCAGGCGCTCCACGCCACCGACGCCCAGGGAGATCCGCTGACGTTCAGCAAGGCGTTCGGCCCCGCGTACATGACCGTCACGACCACGAACCCCGGGAACGGGAGCGCGACCGGCAACATCCACCTCGCCCCGGGCACGGGGACCATGGGGACCACGCAGGCGAGCGTCTCCGTGACCGACGGGGTCCTCTCCGATCAGGGGACATTCCTGATTCAGGTCAGCACGCCCCAGGCCCCGCCGGTGCTCGATCCCATCGCCGACGCGACGGTGCCGGCGGGCAGCTCGCTGATACGCCCGCTCCACGCCGCGGACTCGAACGGCGACGAGCTCACATTCTACCTGGCCGCCGGGCCGTCCTACGCCACCGTCTCGACCGACGACGGCATGACAGGACAAGGGTCGCTCCGGCTCTCTCCGTCGTTCGCGGTCTCGGGATCGGCGACCGTGAGGGTCGGGGTGAGCGACGGCATTGCGAGCGACGAAAAGTCGCTCAACGTCACGGTCACGAGAGTGGAAGTGGCGCCCGTGTTGGCGCAGCCGACTCCCGTGAATCTTCGCGGCGGCGAGGTGAGGAACGTGGGGGTGAACGCGACCGACGCGAACGGGGATCCGGTCACGTTCTCGAAGGTATCCGGCCCCGCGTACATGGCGGTCACGACCGACGATCCGGGTCACGGCAGCGCCTTCGGAACGATGCATTTCAACCCCATTCCCTCGTTGAACGACACCGCCACGGCGATCGTCTCCGCGACGGACGGGGAGTTGAGCAGCGAGAAGGCGTTCCTGGTCTCCGTTCGAGCGAACACGGCGCCCGTTCTCGATCCCGTATTCAACATTCAAATGAGCGCCAACGATTCGACCACCGAGTACGTCTCCGCGAGGGATTTCGAAACCGACGGAATGACGCTCACCATCGCGAGCGGCCCTTCCTACGCCTCGATCTTCACGTACTACGAGTATCCCGGCTACATCTACGCGCAGGTCGGTCTCCATCCCACCAGCTCGGACGTGGGGTTGTCGACCGTAGTCATCCGGGCGAGCGACGGCATCCTGTTCGACGAAAAGTCCTTCACGGTGAACGTGGTGGCGCCGGGCCACCCCACTCTGTCGCAGCCGGTCGACATGGCCGTCACCACCGGCGAGGTCGGGGAGCAGACCGTCACCGCGACGGACCCCGACGGCAGATTCACCTACATCTACAAGTCGAGCGGGCCGTCCTACATGACGGTATCGAGCAACGGCAACTATGGCAGCACCTCCGCCGTCATTCGACTCCTGCCGGGCGCCGGTGACGTAGGAAATACCATCGGCGCGGTCACCGCGACGGACAATTTCGGGACCGACACGAAATCGTTCGCGATTTCGGTTCAGGCGGGGAATTTCCCACCCCCGTGCCCGCCGAACACCTTCTCGGTGGTGGGCACCCAGTTCGGGTACGGAACCCTCAACGTGCAGAGCGCCGATCTGAACGCGGACGGCGCGCTCGACATCGTGGTGGAAATGCCGGACGCGCAACGGCTCGTCACCGCGTTGGGAGTCGGCGACGGAACATTCAGCACCACCGAAGATCTCGACGCGGGGAGCGGTCCCTACTCCGCCGTGGTCGTCGACCTGAATCGGGACGAGATCCCGGACCTCGCGGTGACGAATTACTACGCGTCGAACATTTCGATCTATCTGGGAAGCGGGGCCGGAGGTTTCGGCTCGAGGAGGAACTTCCAGGTCGGAGGCTCCCCGCAGGAGATCGTTGCCGCGGACGTGAACCGGGACGGCAAGATGGATCTCCTGGTCGCGAACGGAGGCACTCCGAGTGTCTCGTTGCTTCGAGGCGTGGGAGACGGCACGTTTCTCGGCGCGAACACTCTCGCACCCGGAGCCTACCTGAGCGACCTGGCCGCGCCCGACTTGAACGGCGACGGGGCGCCCGATCTCGTGATCGTGAATCAGAACGAAAACAAGATCTCCGTGTTCCTGAACAACGGCGCCGGGGCGTTCGGCGCACGAGTCGACTATCCCACTCCGACCTATCCGTTCGCGATCGCGGCGGGGGACGTGAACGTCGACGGGAAGGTCGACCTCGTCGTCTCTTCCTACTTTGCCAATGCCGTCTCGGTGTTTCTCGGAGACGGGACAGGCGTGCTCGCGCCTCGACGCACGTTCTCCACGCATTTCTCTCCGGAGCGCGTCGCGATCGCGGACGTGAACGGCGACGGTCATCCCGACATCGCGACCACGAATCTGAACTCGAACGACGTCTCGATTCTCCTCGGGGACGGTTCGGGTGGATTCGCTCCCCACACCGACGTGCCGGCCGGATCCGGCACCTATGGGCTCGCGACCGGCGATTTCGACGACGACCTTCGAATGGATCTCGCCGTGACCGACTACTACGACGGTACCGTTCAAGTCCTTCTCAACAACGGCTGCGCGCCCGACCTCGACCATCCGCCGGTCGTGAAGGCCCCGAAGACCGCGGCCGGCAGCGAGGGATCCGTCCTCGCGTTCAGCGTCAGCGCCGGCGATCCCGACGGGCCGTCGGTCGCGACCCTCGCGGCGAGCTTCGCGGGACTGCCCCTCGGGAACAACGCCGCGTTCGTCGCGAACGGCTCGAATTCGGCGGGGACCTTCACCTGGACGCCCACGTTCATGGACGCACGGCCGACACCCTACCCGGTGACGTTCACGGCGACGAACGTCCTCTCGGGGGCGGCGATGACCAAGATAACGGTGACGAACGTGAACCGCGCACCCCACGCGGCCGCGGGCGGCCCGTACACCGCGTTCTCGGGGACCCCGATCCAGTTCGACGGACGAGCGTCGTCCGATCCCGACGGGGACGTGCTCCTCTTCACGTGGGTGTTCGGCGACGGCGCCTCCGGCACGGGCGCCCAGCCGCAGCACGCGTACGCCGCGATCGGCGTGTACGGGATCGCGCTCACGGTCTCGGACGGAGCCCTGACCTCGCTCGTTTCCACGACGACGGCGAACGTCGTCGGCCTCTTCCAGGCCCGCGCCTTCACGGCGTCGGGCAATCGGAACATCCGCCTCGGCGCCGGAAAGCCTCAGTGGTGTGTGCAGATCGAGGCGATCGCCAGGTCCTTCGCGAACGAGACGGTCGACATGACCTCGCTGGTCATGAAATCGACCGGGACCGGCAGCGTCGACGAGATCCACGCGATCACAGGGAAGAGCACGAGCGGCGGCGACAAGGACGGGAACGGGGTCGAGGAGCTGGACGTCTGCTTCTCGAAGACCGACCTGCGACTGCTCTTCTCGAACGTGCACGGAAACGGCTCCGCGACGGTGGCCTTCGAGGGCAATCTCTACACCGGAGGCCGGTTCCGGGCGACCATGGACGTCGGCATCATCGCGGGCGGCGGGAACCTGGCGGCGTCGATCACGCCGAACCCGCTCAACCCATCGGCGACGATAACCTACTTCACCACCCGCTCGGGATCGGTGAGCCTGCAGTTCTTCGACCCGCACGGCCGCCTGATTCGCACGGTGTTCCGCGAGTCGCGCGTGGAGCCCGGCTACCACGACGTGCCGCTCGA
>Ga0075423_10005696_pt1 | contig 11655 bp, 13 predicted proteins | sample SoiMethybrSBSTD2_FD_80114 | JGI IMG/M metagenome (GOLD analysis project Ga0075423, IMG submission 80114) | Bulk soil microbial communities from a Populus tree surrounding site in Tennessee, USA - Soil MetaG P. TD hybrid SBSTD2 | ecosystem: Environmental > Terrestrial > Soil > Tree plantation...
AATGCTGGTGTCAAAGCCGGGGTGCGTAGCGGTGACCGGGGTTGGGGCGGTAATGCTGCGGTCAGTGCACGCACCGGTTATTGCGATCGACAACGCTGCCGCGATCCGTGCTCCTTGCCGCTGTCGTTTTCCTGTTCTACCGTGAGTCATGCGTTCGCTGCTTCTGGTTTTCGCGGTACTCGTCTCAAACACCGCTGACTGTCAGAAAGATTCGACAAGCGAGGAACGGACCAGTCGGCAAAACTGGCGAGCATGGGCCGTTCCGGTTGGCATTGCCGCGTCGGCGACGATCGATGGAGAAGCGCGCGAGTGGGCGTTGCACACGCACTCCCACAAACTCGATCATCTCGCGCACATCGTTAATCCTCTCGGCACTGCCCACGTGCTCGTGCCGACGATGGCCACCTTCTATCTAGGTTCTTTGGTTGCACACCGGGCATCGGCCGAGAGTGCAGCGGTAAAAATCGCGGCGGCGTACGCGGCAGCTGACATCGTGGAGTCCGCCCTCAAACCGATCGTCGGACGCCAGCGTCCGTATGTCACTGGCAATTCACATCGCTTCCAGCCCCTCTCGGCCAATGGTGACCTGCACTCGTTTCCGTCAGCGCACGTTGCGCACATCACCGCAATAGCCGAAGCCGTTTCCATGCAGTCTGATTCACGATCGCTTGCTGCGTTCTTCTCCGGCCTCGTTGCTCTGGTCGGATGGGATCGCGTTTATGAGGACCAGCACTGGACCAGCGATGTGACTGCGACGATTGCGTTGAGCGCTGTGGTCAGTCGAGCGACCGTGAACTGGCTCGAGTCGCGCTTGCGACCGTAGTCAGCGAGGCGAGGGCAGCGTTACCAACACCGCCGTACAAAGCAGAACGAGCGCGCCAAACGTCAGCTCCATCGTCGCAGAGCGTCGAATCGTTTGCTCGGTACCTTCCTCACCAAGAGATGGACGGACGCGGCGCCAGTTCCACGCACCGAGCAGCACCACGATCAGCACGAAACCCAGTTTGATCACCAGCGTGATGCCGTAACTAGTCGTCCACAACGACGAAATGCGCTTGAGGTGCATCCAGGCGGTGGTCAATCCAGTCAGCGCAACGATGGATGCAGCGGTGAGCGCCAGTGGCGAAAACGAGTTGACGAGGTCGCATACCAGCTCGGCCCTCGGTGTACCCGACGGTCCGCGCTTGATCACGCCTCGAATACCGATGATGGTGAGCACGAGCAGCGTACCGAGCCAGGTCGAAGCCGCAGCCACGTGAACCGCGTTGACCTTCCCCGCGCCACGCCCCGTATAAAGTGGGAACAGCGACGCGATGAGTAGGCCGATGGCAGCCAGTGCCCAACCTGCTGTCGCGGCTCCGCGCACCAGCAGAAAGCCAACGAGCGCAGCGGCAAGCATCGCCATTCTGAGCTCGAATGGTCCCCGATTCTTCGGTAATGCCTCGACGAATGCCTTGTTGGCCGACATGGATTCGACTAGCGGCCCCCCGAGATACGAAACGAAGAGCAGGATCACACCCAACAGTCCCAGCATTGCCGCGCTGTCGGGCGCCAGAATCCGCCGCGCATCGTCCGAGATACCCCGAATACGGCGTACGACTCCGAATCGAAACCCGATCGCGCCGATGGACAGGAACCAGCCGACGAATTGGATCAGCTCGAAGAGCGCATCTCTGAACGAGAAACCATGCTCGGGCGGCGGGCCTCCAGGTGGCCGGCCAGCCGCCTGCGCATTTTGCGCAACTTCCTGCAGCAGATGTAGAACGCTCATCGATGTGGGCTCTCCCCTTTCTTGCCGAGCAAGGACGAATCGTAGTGCGCGAGCAGATCGGCCGGGCCTTCGTAAATCTCGGTCGCGCCCTGAAGCTCGTCTCTGGACCAGCCGCCGGAGAGAAACCCGATCGCGCGTACTCCTGCTTTCGTCGCGGCCTCGATGTCGTAAGGGGTATCGCCGATCATCACCAGGTGCTTCGACGATGTGCCGCTCTCTTCAACCGCTGCCTCGACGATGTCAGGATCCGGCTTCGAGCGCTTCGCATCGCTACTGGTTGCCTTCTCTTCCATCAGGTCATCGACGCGCGCAGCCTTCAGCAATCCCTTGAGCTCATCGTCCTTCGCCGAGGTCGCGACGATTGCTTTGAGCCCATCCTGCTTCACGCGGAGGACGAGCTCGCGCGAACCGGGCAGCGCATGCAATCGCGGGAGATATTTGCTCCGAAAAATTTTGCCGCGACGTTCGACGAGCTTCTTACCCTCGTCGCTGTCGCGGCTGATGCCGATCGTTTTCGGAAGCAGTTTGTCGCTGCCCATTCCAATCAGCGGTCGTACCTTATCGAACGGCACGTCGTAGCCAGCTTCAACGAAGGTGTCCACCCACGACTGCGCGTGAGCGTCGTTGCTGTCTACAAGCGTGCCGTCGACGTCGAAAATTACGCCTTTGAGCAACAGCCTATTTCAGGGTCTTCTGGATCGATTCCGCTTTATCGAGATGTCCCTGGACCACCGGCGCTGCTTTCTGGATCAGATTCTTGAGCTCGGCGTTCTGCGTTGCCGCTGCTGATTTCGTCGCGAGATCGAGCACTGCCTTGTGCGCATTGACCTCGGCGTCGATGTAGGCCTTGTCGAAATCCTTGCCCTTGGCGGTCGAATTCAGCGTGTTCGTCTCGTCCTGCGCCATGCCCGGAACCGGATCATCGGATGGTGCAGCCGGCGTCACATTGAGCTTCTTGGCGAGAGCGGCGCCCTGCGCGCGCATCATATGATGATCCCGCATCATCCGTCTCCCGAAATCGCGCACCGCGGCCGCAGTTCCCTTTGTCGCGGCAAGTGCACCGGCGGAGCTGTCGGCAGCGTTGGCTTCATCGAGCATCGCAACGATGTTCGCATCCGACCACGTGCCTGACGGCGATGTGCTACTCGCGGCACCCGCAGCCATCGTTGAGGTGTCACCAGTAGTGGTGCTGGACGCGGTGGTATCAGCTGCGTAGTTGTCTTTCTTCGCGCATGCTGCAAGCGTCAGCGCCGCAATTCCAAGGAAGGCTGTCCTTGTCGTTGCGATGATTGTCATGCTGTCTTTCCTCCGATAACAAAGGTCCCGCTTCGCAAGATTGGCGAAGCAGCGATTTCATTTCGCTTTGGATGCTGGCAAGAACCGTACACACTACCGCGTTTTCGCTATTACTCTCGTTGAATACTGGACGTATAAGGTGTCAGTTGATTGAACACGTTTTCGTCGCGGAAGCGCGAGAAGGCTGCTTTCACGTCCAGCGCCATTGTCTTGAATCTGTCGGCAACTGCCGGCGATACGTGTACGAGCGCGAAGAGGATGACTGCGAATAAATCGCCGGTGAACAGCATGCCGCCAAAGCCAAGTACCGACCTGATTCCATAACGGCGAACGAATTCATCCTGCGCCGGGATGTACGGACTACCAGCCGCATTCTCGACGTGAAAAACGCCATGACGTTTACCGGCAAGCTCGCGAATGATCTCCGGCGAAGGAGCAAGCACGTTGGTCACTTCCATCCCGAGCTCCTTGATGAGCTGCGAAATCATCGGCGCCTTTTCCACCATCTCCCGACTGGCCAGTGGAATTGTCTGGTGGCCGCGTGAGAGCTGCCTCGTATTCCAGGCCGCGACCTGACCAACCGTTGCCATCAACGTCAGGCACTTCATATCCGCGCGCGGCAGGGCGCCTGATAGGTTATTGCGTGCGAACTCCTGCAATTCCGGCTGAAGACCAGCGTAGGGATGGGTTTTGTAGCAACGCACCAGCGCACATTGCCTTTCACCGTCCGTCCCGCGCAGTTCATCGTAAAGGAAGCGGCAGACACGCTGGGCCGACGATTCCAGAGTCGGCGCGGCCGATGCGGCCTCGCGCAAAGCGGGACTGCACTTTAGCATATCGCCTAACCCGAACGTGGTCAGGTCGTACGTCATAGAGCCTCTCTTACATGTAAGGTTGGCGTCATCAACCCTAGTTTACGGCCCACGCGGGCGAATGTTGCGCAACGCTTACCGACCATAGTGTCAAGTATCGTGCAAATGCGTAAAACGCTTTCAGTTCGTGTCCTCACCACCACCGTCGCGCTTGCGCTCGCCGGAATCGTTGCCTGCGCGGCCACTCGCGCTGCCTCAGGCGGCTCGCGACGGCTCGAACCGGTTCACGCCGACACCGCCGCTTTACGGAAGAAGCTCGATTCCATCGCCGATGCGCACCACGGAACTGTCGGCTACAGCGTCATCGATCTCGAGAGCGGCGACCGCATCAGTCGAAGGGGCGACGAAACCTTTCCCACCGCGAGCCTGATCAAGGTCGCAATCCTGGTGACGTTGTATGATCTGGTGGCCAAAGGGCAGATCTCGCTCGATGACCCGCTGACCGTTCTCAAGATCGATCAGGTCCCGGGCTCGGGTGTGATTCAGTTCCTCCATAACGGAACGGTGCTGACCGTCCATGACGCCGCCTGGCTGATGTCGACGATCAGCGACAACACCGCCACCAATTTGCTCCTCGATCGCATCATCATCCGCCGAGTGTGGGCAAAAATGGATTCACTTGGACTGTCACACACTCGCGTTCACTCGAAGAGCTTTCTGCGGATTTCCAGCGTCGCCATGGACAGCTCGGCTAAGTACGGGTTGGGTGTGACCACGCCGAACGAGATGGCGCACCTGTTCGAGCTCATGGCGAGGGGAAAAGCGGTGAATCCACAAGCCGATTCAGCGATGCTGGATATCCTCGAGCACAACACGATGGATTTGATGCTGCAGCGGTTCGCCGGCGGTGCGCGCGCGGCCCACAAGGACGGCGAAACCGATCAGGTCCGCGCGGAGTGCACGCTTTGGTATTTGCGAAATAGAGTGGTGGCTTGCGTGCTCACCAAGGAGAACCAGGATCAGCGCTGGATTGTGGATAACGAGCCACTACTGACGATGGCCAACATGGGCCTCGCGATCATCAACGCTTTCGGAGGTGTGCCTCCCGCTCCTGCGTCGCAGTAGTCGCTAGACAACGCGATTACGGCCGCTCGTTCTCGCCGCCAACGCCCTCACGTCTGAGGGGGTCAGCAGCGTCTCGTAGTGCTGCGATCGTTCATCATAATGAGTCAGGAATTCGCTCGCGCCAGGCGCGATCACCGCCCGCTCGTAGTCCTTGCCGGCGAACTCGCGCACCGCATTCATGTCGGTGAATTGAGTGATGGTGATGAATTCGACTTCGTTGTTGGCTGCTTCGCGGCGTAGGAGATAAGCACCGTTGTACCCGCGAATGCGGTGAATGCCGGGTAGCACGTCCGCACGTAACAGCTTCTCATACTTGTCGGCGTTCTCGCGCTTGGTCCATCCATGCCAGATCCTGCTGATCATTGCTACCTCAGTGACCGGTTCGTTCGACAGTCTTGCCGGTAAAGTTCTCCGTGCTCAGATCCTTTGACGCGAGTGAGCGCACGTAAGCGGTGAGCATCCAGATCTGATCGTTGGAGATGCGGCCGCCCCACGCCGGCATTCCATCGGGCCGACCCTGATAAATCGACTCGAATACTTCAGCAGGCGAGCCGCCGAAGTGCCAGCGTCCGTCCTGAAAGCTCGGCCCCATCGCCCCCGACCCATCAGCGCCGTGACAATCGAGGCAGTTGTAACTTATGAACAGCTTCGCGCCCATCGCGATCGCGTTCTTGTCTCCCTCATAAGGGTTTTTCAACTCGATCTGCTTCGCTCCGAGCGGAAACCCCGCGGGAAGAATCTCGGGATGCTCGACGAGGCGAAGACTGTCCCCAGCGACCAGTAGCGTGCTGGTGCTACTCGCCGTGGATGACGCAGCCACGGCCGTGTCACCTGCGGCGGTTTTCTGCGCGCGACACCCGAGGATGACGAGTGCACTGAGAACTATTGCGAACCTCATTCGCATCTCACAGCACGCCCGCAACGCGGAATTAGTTCGCAACCCCGAGTGATCCGTTGGCTCGACCGCAGCCCACAGTCAGAGAGAGAAGACAAAGAGATAGCCTCCCCATGATGTCCACCGACTTATATCAGGCAGCGTAGTCCCTCTCTCTCTGACGTCGTACGGCAGATTCGCCGCGACGTCTCCCGCGATCAGCAATCCCATATCTCCACCAATTCCTGCATAAATCGCGACATACTGTTTGCCGTCGGGGCCCGTGTATGTAACCGGGTTACCGACGACACCCGATCCAACCTTGAATTGCCACAGCACTTTGCCGCTTCGCGCGTCCACCGCTTTGAACCATCCGTCGAGCGTTCCGTAAAACACGACCCCGCCGGCAGTCGCCAAAGCGCCGCCCCAGACCGGATAGGGTTCCTTGATTCCCCAGATCTTCTTGCCTGTGGTTGCATCCCAGGCGATGAACTCTCCGCGATAACCGCCAGGTCCGCCTTTCTCCGGCGCGTTTCCACCGATGAACGGAGTACCGGCAATGTAGGTGACAGCCCGCGCCTGGAAATCCATACACAGATTGTTCGTCGGCACATAGAACAACCCGGTCTGCGGAGAGAATGCTGCCGGCTGCTGATTCTTCCCGCCTTCCAGGCTCGGGCAAATGTCCTGGATGTTTTTGTCCTGCGCAGTCTTCTTGGTCTCGACCACTTTCGGTCGACCGGTGCTCAAATCGATTCCCGACGACCAATTCATCGGCACGAACGGCTGGGCGAGGATCACTTCACCCGTTGCGCGATCAATTGTGTACGCAAAACCGTTGCGATCGAAGTGCACCAGCGCTTTTCGCGTTTGACCGTTGATCGGCAAGTCGACGAGAATGTTCTCGTTGACTGCGTCGTAATCCCACATGTCGTGTGGCGTTACCTGAAACGCCCACACCAGCTCACCGGTGTCGGCGTCGCGCGCCAGAATTGCCGCGGTCCACTTGTTGTCGCCCGTGCGCTGACTCTCGTTCCACGGTCCCGGATTGCTGGTGCCGTGATAAATCAGGTTGAGCGTCGGGTCGTACGAGATCCAACCCCATACCGCGCCACCACCGGTCTTCCAGGTATCGCCCGGCCAGGAAGAAACGCCAAGATTGCTGCCGCGGTCGTGCGCGTAGAATGGCTTGAACCGGGGGCCGACCTTCACATCTGCATCGGGCCCGATGTTGTACGCGCGCCATAGCTGCTTGCCCGTTGCCGCATCGAGCGCGGCAATCCAGCCGCGCACACCCATCTCTCCCCCACTCGAGCCGACGATGACTTTCCCTTTCACTACGATCGGCGCCATGGTGATCGTCTCGCCGCGCGATAGATCGCCCATCTTGGTGCGCCAGACCTGAGTCCCACTGGCTGCGTCGACGGCAATCGTATGTCCGTCGAGCAAGTTGTAGAAAATTTTTCCGTCGGCGTAGGCGGCACCACGATTCACCACATCGCAGCACGCTCGACCGATAGCCTGTTGTGAGTTGTCTGGCCGGAATTTCCATTTGAGCGGCTGTCCGGTCGTCGCCAGATCGATCGCGTACGACACGTTGGGATACGGCGTCACCACGTACATGGTGTTGCCGACTACGAGTGGTTGTCCCTCGTGGCCACGCAACACACCGGTCGAGAACGCCCACGCAACTTTGAGGTTGCGGACGTTTTGCGGAGTGATCGATGCCAGATCGCTGTACCGCGAGCTGGCATAATCGCCGGCAGGCATCTGCCATTCGCCGGGCGGGCCTGCGTGTGCTACGGCGATGCGCGCACCTGTCACCGACGCAGTGCCAACGGTTGCAGCGGAGGTCACGCGCGGCTCAGAATCGCTCGTCGAATCCGCCGTCTTGTCCTTTCCGGCATTGGTGCAGGCGCACAAAACAGCGAGTGGAACGGCCAGCCGCTTTATTGTTCTCACGATCGCTACTTCCGAATCAGGTAATCCTGCGCCGCAATTATCTGCCAGCGTCCGTTCTTGCGCTGCCAAGTATCGGTGAACTGATACCGACGATCGAACGAACCGCTCTTTCCCTTTCCGCGCAGATGCAGCACTCCGGTGATCACGTGCACGTCGCCGAAGTCGTGCAGCTTCATCCCTTCGTTGCGCGCCCATTCGACGTGATCCGAGCCTGTAACGCTCCTGATGACATCACCGCGAGTCATCACTGACGCATCCTCGGTGTAAACGAAGCCCGGCGCCAGCAGCTGCTCGAAGGTCGCGGCATCGCGCTTGACGACCGCCGTCGTCCACTGATCTTCCAGCTTCATCGGGACGAGATTCGTCGGTGTCGGCCGCGAAACCTGCCGCGGATTTTGAGTCGGCTCTGGCGGTGGTGGCGCACCTCGGCTCGCCTGCGCCGCAAGTACAGCAGGGCCGCCAATCAAAACCAGGAAACCAATCGAGGCCACTTTCATTGTATCTCCTACACGATGAAGGGGATGAACCGCTTGCACTCGGACATGTAAGAGCGGTAAGGCTCACCTATCGCTTCCAATAAAGCGCGCTCTTCAACGGCAACTCGGTAGCCATAGGCAGTTATCGTCACCAGCGTGAGCAGCAGGAAGCCCAACACACTACCCAATGCGAGTCCGACTCCACTTAACATCATTATTCCGCCTGTATATGATGGATGTCGGACCAATCGGTAGGGGCCAGTCCTGATCACCGGCTGATTCGCGCGAGCTCGTACGTCTCCAGTGAAGTAGTCACCGAGCGTGCGCCAGCAATAACGACGCAGCAGACTGCCTAGCAGAATCAGCGTTACGCCTACCGCAAAAACAGGCCGTATCACACCGGCCGGAAATGCCCAGATGTTGAAGAAGGCGAGCAGGACCGCTGCCAACAACGCAATCCATTGCCCAGTCAGCAACAGTCGCAGCGAGCCGCTGTCAGGTGATGCGGCGTTACGTGAGCCTTCAACACCTTGCCGTACGATTCTCCACTCGGGGGCAAATGCCCAGATATACACAGCCCAAAATACGAGTGCGTACGGCCACACAAACGGTAGCGGTCGCAATGTCAGTGACTCCGATCGTTCTTAAATAGCACCATAATTGCCCTCCGGCAAATCATGGCATCTGCACTCCACAGCCCGCGGGATAAACGCGAACCAATCCGCATTACCCGGGCGTTACAGCACCGCAATTATCGTCTCTTCTTCGGCGGACAAACTGTCTCGCTAGTCGGGACCTGGATCACCCGCATTGCAACGAGCTGGCTGGTCTATCGGCTGAGCGGTTCGGTTTTCCTGCTCGGTGTAGTCGGATTCTTTGGACAAATCCCAACTCTTCTGCTCGCGCCGTTCGCAGGTGTACTGGTAGATCGCTGGAATCGCCACCGCATCCTCGTAATCACACAGCTGCTGTCGATGCTCCAATCAGTCGGCCTCGCGGTCCTCACCTTCGCCGGCATCATCACTGTAGTCGATGTCCTCCTGCTCCAACTCGCGCAGGGAATTATCAACGCCTTCGATACGCCAGCACGCCAGGCCTTCGTGGTCGAAATGGTCAACGACCGCAGCGATTTGCCCAACGCAATCGCGCTCAACTCCACGATGGTGAACGCGAGTCGCATCATCGGACCGTCGATTGGCGGAGTACTGATCGCCGCCGTTGGCGAGGGATGGTGCTTTACCGCGGATGCAGTTTCCTACCTGGCAGTCATTGCATCACTGGTTGCAATGCGTCTCGACAAACGTGACGCCGCTCCAAAAGAGACTCGGGTCTGGGAAGATCTGCGTGCCGGCTTCGCCTATGTCGCGCGCTTCGTGCCGGCGCGCGATTCGCTTTTGTTGCTTGCCCTCGTAGCCACGATGGGCATGCCCTACGCCGTCCTCATGCCCGCAATCGCCTCGAACGTTTTGCACGGTGGTCCGCACACACTAGGGTACCTGATGACCGCTTCAGGTACAGGTGCACTCGGCGGCGCCTTGTATCTCGCCTCCCGACGATCGGTGCTCGGGCTCGGCCGCGCCATAGTCATCGCCACTATCACCTTTGGTGGTGCGCTCGTCGCGTTCTCGTTCTCACACTACCTCTGGCTGTCGCTGCTGGTGCTGCCATTCGTTGGGGGTGGGATGATGGTGGAGATGGCATCTACCAACACCATCCTGCAGACAATCGTTGACGATTCCCTGCGTGGCCGCGTGATGGCGTTCTATACGATGGCGTTCCTCGGGACGGCACCACTTGGCAGTTTGCTGGCAGGCTTCAGCGCGGATCACATCGGCCCGATGAAAACAATTCTGTTTGGCGGTATCAGCTGCATTGTCGGCGGTGCCATCTTCGCGCTGAGGCTGCCGAAGTTGCGCGCACATGTCCGGCCGATTTACATCGAGCGCGGCATCATCGTCGTCACCGAGGTTGAAGCTGGTACCAAGTCGCTCTGAAGAATTTCTTTTGCGGAAACCGTAGATTACTTGCGCCACTGCGTCAGCCAGGCATTTCCGAGGAAATAATTGCCGCAAACACCGTTACCGCCCGTGCAGCCGGTCGCGCCCGTCGCGACAGCACGCGGAACCCCGAGCCCCAGCGCCGTTTACGAAGGCTTCCGCGCACAGCGCCGAGAGTTGAGTAATCAGCTCAACGACCTCGAGGACACGCGCCGAGGCATCACCTCGCAACTCGAGGAGTTGGATCCCGCGAATACGGATCGTAAGCCTCTCGAGAATCGACTGACCGACATCGATACGCGCATCAAAGCCGTCGACCAGATGCTGGCGGGAAACGCGGCTCAACTCGCGCAGGCTGCCGCGGTTCCAGGAGCGGTTGTCGAACAGCCGCCGCCCGCCCCACGGCAAGGGCCGCCTGAGGAAGCCTGGGTGCTGGGCGGAATCTTTCTGATCGTCGCCGTATTCCCGCTTTCGGTCGCCTTTGCGCGTCGAATCTGGCGTCGCAGTGCGGCCGCGGTGACCTCACTCCCCCGCGACATTGCCGATCGCCTGCAGCGCATGGAGCAGGCGATCGAAGCGACGGCCGTCGAAGTCGAGCGAATCGGTGAAGGTCAGCGTTTCATCACGCGACTCTTCACCGAGGGCGAGAAGGTCAAGGCAATTGGCGCGAAATCAGCCGAGCGGAATTCTTGATTTGTTCTGAGTGAGCCAACGATCGAGTGTTAAAAGCTCGGGATTGAGACTCTTGGTTTCGCTGATGTTTCGTATGTCGCAGCAATCCTGCTCGAAATCACTGTAGTACTGAAACATGTTGCCGAGATCGTCCGCGCCGGGAAAGCCAAGCGCGCGGTAGTCAGCTGGTGCGATTTGGTTGTAAACCACCTCGCGGCCCAACGCCTTGCTGAAGGATTTCGCGAGCTGCGCACCTGTCTGGTGACCGCCCGCAATACCAACCGTCTTGCCGATCATCTCATCGCCCCTCTCGAAGATCGCGTAAGCAACTTTCCCAATGTCTTCGGCAGCGATGCCGGCGAGTTTCTTGTTCCCCATTGGCAGCGTTATGGCGAGCTTGCCGTCGGCACCTTTCTTCGGCCCCATGCCGAAATGGATGAAGTTGTCCCAGTAAAATGAGGCGAGCAGAAACGTCGTCGGCACGCCGAGCTCCTTGAAAGCTTCGTCGGCTTCGCCTTTCGCGTCGAAGTGCGGGACTTTGTATTTGCCCATCAGCGTCGGCATCCGATCGTCGGAGAGCGGCACTGATTTGCGGGTGTCCTCGAGGGTGGACCAAATGACGTGGTGCACCGCCGCGTCTTTCGCGGCCTGTGCCATGTTTCGCGCCTGG
>Ga0075423_10005699_pt1 | contig 11651 bp, 8 predicted proteins | sample SoiMethybrSBSTD2_FD_80114 | JGI IMG/M metagenome (GOLD analysis project Ga0075423, IMG submission 80114) | Bulk soil microbial communities from a Populus tree surrounding site in Tennessee, USA - Soil MetaG P. TD hybrid SBSTD2 | ecosystem: Environmental > Terrestrial > Soil > Tree plantation...
ACCAGTTCTCGCCGCGGAGGATGTGCTTGCCGGCCTGCGCGCGCTTCGCACGCGGCAACCCGTCAAGTTCAGCGCATTCTATTCCAGCCAGCTCGGAGGCATCGTCACTGATCCCGCGCTGATGGTCATTCCGTTCGACGATCACATGGTCCACCGCGGCCACGGCATCTTCGACACTGCTGGTCTGGTGAACGGGCGTATTTACGATCTGGAAGCGCATCTCGATCGCTTCCTGGGGTCGGCGGAGCGTTCGCGGCTCAAGCTGTTCGGCTCGCGCGAGGAGATGCGCGACATCATCATCAAGACGGCCGCGGCGAGCCAGTTGCGCGACGGCGCCATCAGGTACTGGCTGTCATCCGGGCCGGGAAGCCTCGAGTTGAGTCCGGCGGCGGGCGCACAACCGGGATTCTTCGTCATGATCTTCGGCGGTCTGTCGTACCCGGAGCGCTGGTACACCGAGGGCTTGCGCGTGATGACGACCACGTATCCGATCAAGCCGCCTCTCTATGCGATCACGAAAGCGACCAACTACCTGCCGAACGTCCTGATGCAGATGGAGGCGAAGGAGGCTGGGTTCGACAACGGCGTCTTCATCGACGAGGATGGCTTCGTTGGTGAGAGCTCCAACATGAATGTCGCGTTCGTGACGCGTGATGCAGTGTTCCGGCATCCGAAGTTCGAGCGCGTGTTGCCCGGTTGCACGTCGCTGCGGCTGTTGGAGCTTGCGCGAGGACTCATCGGAACCGCGATCACCGGCGTGGAGGTGAGCGACGTCGCGGTCGCTGACGCGCGCGCAGCTCGCGAGATGCTCCTGCTTGGCAGCTCGGTGAAGGTCGCTCCGATTGTGCAGTGGGATCGCGAGCCGATCGCTGATGGAAAGCCAGGGCCGGTCGCCAGAGCGCTGCTCAACCTGCTCGAGGAAGATATGCGCGCGGGCGATCGGCTGATAGACGTGCCGTATTAAGAGCTACCGCCGGCCGTTGCCGCGTGAGTAGCGCACGTTGTTGCCGGCGTTGCCAGGCGAGACTTGCACGTTGCCCCGATACACAGGACCTCTGTTGTACGCCGCTCCGCCACGGTAGTACGGGGCGCCGCCGCGATAGTAATAGGGCGCCCCGCCACGGTAGTAGCCGGGACCGTAGTAGTAACGAGGGGCGTAGTACACGCGGCCGTAGACCGGGTAGCCATAGTAGTACGGGCCTGGATACGGGTAGTAATAACCTGGCGCCGGCGGATAGGCCGGGTACGGATAGGCGTAGACCGGCGGGGCACCGATGACGACGCCGGCGGCCACGGGTGGCACTCCGACTCCGACATGCACGCTGACCTGCGCTGATGCCGGTGCGGCCAGGATAGCCGTCAGCAGCACTGCTCCAAGAATCCACACAAACGTGCGTTTCATCGTGACCTCCATCCGGTGTCTTAGCGCGATCCGGCGAACCAACTCAACTGATGCAGCGACTGTGCCACAAGAAATTGCCACTTTACCGGGTAATTCTCCAGATGAGCCATCCTCGAGCTGTTCACCGTAGGTGTCAGGCAGTGAATCGTGAAGGCAGCCTGAGTGACCATCGTTCACGATTCACTGCCTGACACCAGTCAATGTGCCACGTAGTGTTCCATCCGGTTGTTCTCGCAGATGAACTCTTGAACGTCGTCTCCTTCGGCGAGGCGAAGAAGACGCCGGATTTTCCATGGTCTGGTGTAGGCGCCGGGATCCTCGACCGTGATCTCGAGATCCATGTGCCCCATGTCGACCCGGCGGTAGCGTTCGACTACGTGCAGCTTTTCAGTCTGCGGTCGGCCACCTTCGAGCCACCCTTTGTCGTTGAAGCCCCTCGAGTCGATGACGAGTGTGTCACCCTCCCACGATCCAACCGAATGACCGAGCCACGTGGGATCGAGGTTTTCGGGGTGCTTCCGGCCATCGAGGAAGATCTGTCGCGACCCCGGTATTCCGCCTTCCATCAACGCGACGAGCACCGTCGGTGTCTGAATGAACTTGACGAGATCGATCGTATGCATGCGGACGACGCCTGTGGGGAGGCACCGCGCTCGCGGGTCTTCGCCCGCGCGATTCGCTCGTTCTTTCGACAGCGCTGCCGCCCAGGGCTGGAACGGTGGCGGCTCGGGCTCGATATCGGCGCTGGGCAGCCACACGCCGCTGAGATCGGGTTTGCCTGCGCTCGTTCTCGGCGTCTTTCCGGTTGGTGGCGTTCGCTCGGCGGCGACGTATTGAAAGAACAGTTCCCCAGGCGTTAACGCGTTCTGGCTTTCTGAAATCAGCCCGTCGACTTTCACAACGGCCCCCGCCGCGACTTCCACCTGACGATGCGCGAATGTCGCATGGGCAGGAGCGGAGGCAAACACATCGTAGGTTCCCGGTGCGACGGCGACGGTGTATCGCCCGCCTTCCGTCGTCCGCACGACGACGACTTGTTGAGTCGCCGCATTCCTGATCCGCACTTCGATCCCCACGAGCGGTCCACGGGCATTCGCCATCGCGCCTTCTATCCGCCCCTGCTGCGCCTGTGCCCAGGCAAGTGTGCTCAGGAGGATGAGGCCGACGGTCATACTAAGGAGTCGCATAGTCGTTTTCACGTGGGATCGAATCGCGGCTTGTTCTACTTGCAGGTTGAGGCGGCTTTCTGAACGAACTCGACGAGTAAAGTTGGGGCGCTGCCCGCGGTTTCGCCTGCCGACGGCGGTCTGACCTCACCCGAGATCTCGACCTTCATGTTCTCGAACGGCGAGAACTGACTGTCGATCCCCTCGAGTCGATACGAGCGGCTCGAGGTTTTGGCCGAGAGTTCCGAGCCGCCAGTCCCGGGCGGGAGTCGATCCACGCGCTGCGCGTCCGAGAGGACGAAGCGCGTGTTGCTCCGCGTGTTCGCGTCCGGAGTGTCGGTCCCGCGATTCGGCGCCGGCTGCAGACAGCCCGATATCGTGATGCGGTCGCTGAGGTTCGGCGGGTCGGGCTGCGCCGTACCCGGAGTCGGGTTCCCGCCGCTAATCGGCTTACCGCCAATCTGCGCGTGAGCGACACATGTGAAGGCAGCGAGAACGGCAATCAAGCCGCCCGTCCACAGGGCTCGACGCATCACGCGCCGCTACCCTGCACGGCGAAGCGACCGAGTTTGAGCACGTCCTTCGGGTCCACAGTGGAATCAATTAACACGCCAAAGAACGGCGCCATCATCTCTTCCCACGTCATGCGGCCCAAATACACCGTCCGTTCCGGATTGGGGTTGTTCCGGTTGGCCCTCGAGTTGTCGTAGTACGCGTCGACGTACATTCGCGTCCCCTTGGGAACTCGAATCGTCTTGGCCGGCTGATAGAGGAGCTGCCAGTTGAAGTCGTACTTCGGGACGTTCAGGACGATCTGATCGCGGCCATCGGGATACACGAGGTGATACGTCATGCTCTTGCCGCGCACGTGCATGTGCGGCATGAATTCGACCAGCTCCACGTCCGCGGTGAACGTGAGATCGAACGCCGGGCTTTTGTAGTTCGCTTCGTTCGGGGGAATCGCGAAGTCGGGTCCGCCGCCGACGATGCCGTAGGACATCCATCGTTTGGCGGGAGGGGCATCGGCAACGGTGAAGCCGATGAGCGGACGATCGACGACCTCCTTGCCGATCGGTGTGTAGTGGACCTGGACCGACAGGTCGCTGCCGGCCGGAATCAGCTTGCCCGCGCCGAACGGACGATAGTCATCTGCCGCTCGACCCGGCACGTAGCAGTTGAACCCGCCGCCGACATCCGTGCCCGGCTGACCCCCACCGCCGCCACCACCGGTTCTCGGCCGATCGTTCGCAGGCGGATTGGTGCCCTTGATCGCCGCACCCTCATCGTCGCGTGGCGACTCGGACCAGTTCGGCACGTAATACTTCGCATCAGGCTTGTGCGCCTGGAACGTGAAGCAGATGTGATGCGTCACCGGGAGCACGCTCGGCTTGATCTCGAGCGACGTGATCCAGGTGTCCTTCGTGAAACCGCTGGGGATCAAATACGTGACCCACTCGACTACGTCATTGGGCGTGTGCGCCGGCACCCGGAACTCGGGACCGCGGACGATGATGTCCGGCTTGATCTGCCAGCCGTCGGCGGGCCATTCGACCGGTGGAGGCGCGTCTTTCAGATCACCTTCGAGTGCGCCGGTGTCCGCCCACTTCACGATCGTGTCGATGTCCTTCTGCGGCAGCGATCGATCGTTGGCGAATGGACCATGCGCCGGGTCGGCGAACCACGGTGGCATCTGGCGGCTCTCGACCTTCGCTTTCATCGATCGGGCCCATGGCCTCGCGTCACGGAAGGTGACAAGCGACATCGGCGCGATCTGACCAGGCCGATGACATGACTGACAGTTCTTCTGGAGGATCGGAAGAACGTGCTTGTTGAAGGTGACCGGTTCGTCGGCCGCGGACGTCCGCGTGTCACTCACGGCGATTGCGGCGAGGACCAGGAGACAAGCGGCAAAAGCGCAACGCGTCATGGCGGTTCTCCCTGGCAGATCGCGTACCTTAGCACGACCTTTGCCGCAGCGTCTTGCCTGCGACGCACCCGCCTTCTCCAAGGCTACGGCAGGGCCTGAGTATATGGGTCGCGGCCGGAATCGATCCCGCACCGCTGGCGAAACCTCGGGTTCACCTTCCGACGCATCTATGTGCGCAGCTCACGCGGCCCGCCATGGCAATAGGCGGTTTTCACTGTCGAAAAAGCTCGGTCGGCACTGCTACACGGCCTGCGCCTGCAACTCCGGCTGTTGAATCGCGAGAGGCAGTGCGGGATCCATGAGACCCATCCCGCCGTCCACGGCGATGAGCTGACCCGTAATCCACCCAGCCTCATTCGAGCAGAGCAGCGTGACTGCGTTGCCGATGTCCGCTGGCGTGCCCAGCCGACGCATGGGCGTCCATCCGTTTCTGTGGTGGTCGCGGATCATCTGCACGACCGGATCCGGCAGCGTGTTGAGCACGCTGTCTTCGATCCATCCGGGGCTGATGGTGTTGACGGTGATGCCGCGCGGTGCGAGCGCTACCGCGAAGTAGCGGCAGAGCGCCTCGAGCGCGGACTTCGCGGCCCCCATCCCGACCCACGCCTGCCAGCTTCCGTACCGGCCTCCGGGCGCATAGGTGATGGCGATGATGCGGCCGTTGTCGGGCATCAGCTTCTCCGCCTCACGGGCGCCGATGAGGAATGCTGTGGCCTGCGAGCTCATCGCCGCGTCCCATTGGTCGAGGCCGATGGACGCCGGCGGCTGGTAGAACGCGCCCACCTCGGGACGGGCATTGGCCACAAAGATGTCGAGGCTGCCGAACTCACTCCGCACGCGGCTGAACAGGCGCTCCATCTGCGCCGGTTGGCTGACGTCGGCCTGGACGATGAATCCGTCGGCGCCGCGCGATCTGACCTGTTCGAGCGTGGCCTTCGCGGAGGCCTCGTCTTTCAGGTAGTTGATCGCGACGTACACGCCGTGGTCCGCGAGCTTCAGCGTGATGCCGCGGCCAATGCCGCGTGAGCCGCCGGTCACCAGTGCGTGTCTGGCCGTAATGGTCATGGTTGTCTCCTATACAAGCTCTCAGTTGATTTCGAGCCGGCATTACAATCGCCACGTCCCAGCAGCATGTGGCCGGTAGGATGCGCTTCGGCGCAGGAGGAGTCTTCAAGAGGGAATCAATACAGCCTCAATAAAGGCTCAACGCGGTGACGCCATTGACACAGAGGCCGTTCTACGAATTCGACGCGCTCCGGATCGACACCGCGCTCAGCCGGCTCGCGCGCGCGGGCGAGCCTGTTCCACTGCCCCCGAAGGCGTTCGACCTGCTGATCCTCCTCGCGCGCAATACGGATCGCGTGATGACCAAGGCGGAGCTGATGGAAGCGCTCTGGCCGGACACCTTCGTCGACGAAGCCAATCTCACGCAGCATGTCTACACGCTGCGCAAGGCGCTCGGCGACCAGCCGAACGGGCAGCCGTTCATCGAGACGGTGCCGCGCCGTGGCTATCGTCTTGCCACGGCCGTCCGGGAAGTCGTCGAGGCAGCGTCCACTAACGCTGCGGCCGGAGACGTTGTCCGCCCGCCGCGTGACCTGTCAGCGATCTCTCTCGCGACCCGCTCTATCGCGCCCGAAGGCGAGCGGAAGCGCGGCACCGTCCTCGATTGCCGGATCGCAAACGCCGCCGCGGTGGTAGAGCGGCTCGGACCCGTGGCGGCGCGGGATCTGACGCGCGACTTGCTGAACGTGGCGGCGGAGGAGCTTGGCCGGTATGGCGGCGTCATCACCGAACGGCGCGTCGACGGGTTCGTCGCGCTCTTCGGCGCGCCGGTCGTGCACGAAGACGATGGCCGTCGTGCGGTCCTCGCGGCGCTTGGCATCCAGCAGCGGTTTGGACGGCTTGCGGCGCTGGAGTCAAATCAAGACGAGCCGATCAATCTGCGAATCGGCCTCGGTACCGGTGTGTTGGTGGTGACACGCACGGCCAGCTACGCCGAAGTCGAGTATGCCGCTGTCGGTGAGCCGATCAGAGTCGCCGATCTCCTGCAACAGATCGCATCACCCGGCATGGTGCTGATCGGCGACACGACTCGCCGAGCGGTCGATGGCGACATCGACACCGTTCCGAGTGGGAGTCACGAAGCCGCGGGAGCCGTGTTCCGCGTCGTGGGTCTGCTTGGCAGACACGACGCGCGGTCGGCTCGATTTGCCCGAACGCTGGCACCCTTTGTCGGCAGGCATCACGAACTGGCGGTGCTCGGCGATCTCGCATCGAGCGTCCGCGCCGGCAAGGGTCAGGCTGTCAGCATCGTCGGCGATCCGGGAATCGGGAAATCGCGTCTGCTGCACGAATGCACGCAGCACGTGGCCGCGCCCGCGGGCATGGCAGTACTCGAAGGACGGTGCGTCTCGTACGGCAGCAACATCCCTTATCTTTCACTGGCGGATTTCATCCGGACGCACTGCGGCGTCCGTGAAAGCGATCCGCCAGAGCACATGCGCCTGGCAGTCGCGCGCACCACCCGCGATTACGAGTTGCCGCCCGAGTCCGGAACCTGGCTGCTCCGCGTGATAGGTGGGATCGATACGAGCAGCGCCGCGGACGCTCTCAGCCCGGAAGCGGTCAAGGCGCGCACGTTCGACATACTACGCACGTTGTTCTTCAAAGCCGCCAAACGGACGCCGCTCCTCATCGCCCTCGAAGACGTCCATTGGATCGATCGGACGTCCGAAGAGTTTCTGGCGACGCTCGTCGAGCGGCTCGCCGGCGCGCCGATCATGGTCGTCACGACGTGTCGTCCCGGCTATCGCGTCCCATGGCTCGATCGCTCGTACCTCACGCACATTGCGCTCCGCCCGCTGACTGCCGCAGATAGCGCACAGCTCGTCGAGTCCGTCGCACGCGATCAGCCGTTGCCCGAAGCGGTGTCGGCGGCCCTTGTCGAGAAGGGCGACGGCAACCCGTTCTTCCTCGAGGAGCTCGCACGCACCGTGGTTGAGCGCGGAGCAGACTCGACGGCTATTCCGGATACCGTGCAGGGCGTGATCATGGCGCGTGTCGATCGCCTGTCAGACGTGGCGAAGCACGTCCTGCAAACCGCTTCCGTGATCGGTCGAGAAGTGCCGCTCCAGCTCCTGGGCCGGGTGTGGCGCGGCGGCGAGTATGAGGTGGACCTGGGGGAGCTGTGCCGGCTCGAGTTCCTGTACGAAAAACCTGGCGCGGACGAACCCGCAGTCATCTTCAAGCACGCGCTGACGCAGGACGTCACCTATGACAGCCTGCTGGCCCGCACGCGCCGCGAGCTGCACCTCCGCACGGCGGAAGCGCTCGCCGGGCTGTACAGCGATCGCGACGACGTAGCGGCCACGTTGGCCTATCACTATGCGCGCACCGATCTCGTGGACGAGGCGGTGCGGTGGCTGATCCGCGCCGCGGATCGGGCCGCGCAGTTGTACGCGAATGCGGAAGCGGTTCTGCACCTCGATCTTGCCGCACGCAGGCTGCAACGGCTTCCCGAGGGACCTGACCGCGATCGGCGGATGCTGGATGTGGCACTCAGGCACGCGCATTCGCTCTACTTCCTCGGACGGTTCAGGGAAAGCGTCGAGGTGCTGCTGCCGCACGAGGCTCCCCTCGTCCGTCTCAACGAGCCGGCATTGACAGCAACCTATTCGTTCTGGCTGGCGCACATGCACAGCCGACTGGGAGACCAGCGCCGCGCCTGCGACAATGCCTCCCGAGCGATCGTGGCCGCGACCCGGGCGGGTGACGAGGAGACGCTCGGCAAGGCGCACGGTCTGCTGGCGCTCGAGGGCCACTGGTCCGGCAACACTGCTGATGGCATCTCTCATGGGCGCACGTCCGTGGACCTCCTGCGCGCTCATCCACGACAGCGCTGGTGGCTGGGGATGACGCATTTCTACCTGGCGATGAATCATCTGGTTCAAGGAGACTTCGAGGCCGCGCTTGCCCAAGCGCACAGAGCGGATGCCATCGGCAAAGAGATCGGCGATCCGCGCCTTCAGACCTACGCAGCCTTCACGGTCGGGTGGGTCGAGGCCACGCGCCGGAACGACGCGGCCGCCGTCGCCGCATGTCAACGCGGCCTCGAGCAGGCGCCCGATCGTGTCAGTCGCGCCTATGCATCAATGATCCTGGGGTTCGCGCTGATCGGTCAGGACGATCACAACCAGGCGCGAACAATTCTCGAGCCGATCGTTGCGGAGCTGAAGGGATTTGCTCTTCCGCAGTGGCATGGCTTTGCTACCGCGCTGACAGCGGAGACATACCGTCTCGACGCACGACTCGATGTCGCCGGAACCCTCGTCGAGCGCGCGCTCGACCTCATGACCCGTGCGCAATACGGGTACGGTGTCGCCTTTGCTCAGCGCGTTGCCGCCCGTATCGCTCTCGATCGCGGCGCGTGGGACGAAGCCACCGCCACATTCGACGACGCCTCACGGACCTTCGAGCGGATTGGCGCGCGGTTCGAGGCGCGACGGACTCGTGACGAGCGTAACCGGGTGAAGGCGCCATAAGGCCCGTCATCAGGACTCCTAACGCAGCGTCCCGAAGAATGCCCGGATGTCCTCGGCGAGGAGCGTCGGCTCTTCCATGGCCGCAAAGTGGCCTCCCCGCGGCATTTCCGTCCAGCGCGTCACGTTGTATTGCGCTTCCACCCAGCGGCGCGGCGCGATGCTGATCTCTTTCGGGAAGACGGCGCACGCCGTCGGCACCTGCACGCGCCCCTGCGGCGGCTTCGCGCGCTGGTTCTCGTAGTAGATCCGGGCGGAGGACGCTCCCGACTGCGTGACCCAGTAGAGCATGATGTTCGTGAGCAACTCGTCCTTTGTGAACTTCTGCTCCACGTTGCCGTTCACGTCCGACCACGCCCGGAACTTCTCCACGATCCATGCCGCCAGTCCGGCCGGTGAGTCATCCAGCGCATAGCCGATCGTTTGAGGCTTCGTGCTCTGCTCGAGGAAGTAGCCGCGTTCGGTGTCGAAGAATGTCTGACGCGCGCGCGTCCGTTCCAGTTCCGCAGCTGTCACGCCTTCATTCGGATCCTTGGCGCCAGGTGGCGGACCAGCGAGACAGAAGTTGGTGTGAAGGCCCACGACATGGCTGGCATCGTTAATCGCAGCGAAGCGGCTGATCGAGCTGCCCCAGTCGCCCCCTTGCAGGCCGTAGCGCGTGTACCCGAGGCGCGCCATCAGCTGCGCAAGGATTCCGGCCATCCGCTCCGGACCGTACCCTCGCTCGACCGGCTTGCCGGAGAACCCGAATCCGGGGAGCGAGATCGCGACAACGTGAAACGCGTCGCTCGCATTGCCGCCATGTGCCGCGGGATCGGTGAGCAGCGGGATGATCTTCGTGAACTCGACGATCGATCCTGGCCAGCCGTGTGTGATCGCGATTGGCATCGCGTTGGGATTCTTCGATCGCTGATGGATGAAGTGAATATCGAGACCGTCGATCGTCGTCGTGAACTGGTCGAACTGATTGAGTCGCCGCTCGGCCGCGCGCCAGTCGAACTTCTGCTGCCAGTACGCGACGAGCTCTTTGAGGTACGCGAGGTTCGTTCCGTAATCCCAGTCTGAGCCGGTGATCTCCCCAGGGAGGCGCGTGCGCGCCAGCCGCTGCTTGAGATCCGCGAGTACGCTGTCAGCGACGTGGATCTTGAATGGGATGACTGCGTCCTGTCCCCGCGTCGACGCTGGACCTGATTGCGCCAAAGCACGCGCCGTGACCGCGCTCGAAATGAGCACGGTCACGAGCGCGATTTTCAAGATCTTCGTGACCTTCGTGATCTTCGTGGCCTTCGTGCCTTACGGATTGGACGACGACGCCTTCGCCGCTTCGGCATCGCGCTTCCGTCCGAAGCTGAGGGCATTGGGCATGGCGTAGTTCCCCTCGTGGCAGGAGTACTCGAACATCTGGTACGTGTCGTCGCGATTGAGCGGCAGCTTCACCGTCCACGGTTGGGTATAGACCTTCGGGTCGGTGATCGTCACCGAGTACTCGATGGTGTTGGCGTCAGTGCGCGTAAAACGCTCCACGACAGTCATGTTGTCGGTCTGCGGGATGCCGCGAATGCGTCCGGTGGCAGCGCTCGTGGCAATCGATCCCTTGCTGTTGTAGTTGGTGCTTTCCACGACCAGCGTGTTGCCTTCCCACCTGCCGCGCGGCTCGCCGTTCCACTGCTTGATCGCGGCACCCAGCCGCGGACGTCCGTCAATCGGGATGATCCGCGTCTCATGGATCATCTCGAACACCATGACGACGTAACCGGGGATCTGGATGATTTCGTACGCGTTGTTGTAGCCGGCCGGAAACATCCCGGCGGGGTAGCCGCGCGTGATGCAGCGGACCCAGGGGGTCTCGTGTTCGGGGGCGTCGGGAATGTGCGCGATATCGTAGTCGCGCCTCTCTTCGGCCCACTTCATCACCGGCACGCGTCCGTCAGGAGGATCGACCACCATCGCGCGCCGTCTCTCGCTGATCTTGTGATTGTGGTCAGCGAACTCGGACGCCGGGCCGACGCCGCTCTCTGCCGTCGACCCTCTGGCGGCGTTCGCCACCTGCGGCGCGGGCGCCTCGAACGGCGTGCTGTCGAAGTTGATCCAGGTGCCCTGGATATCCGGCTGGCCGTCCGACGTTTTGCCGGGCGTCCACTTCTGTGCGTCAAGATTGGCCGTCGCGAACCATGCCAGGGCCACCAACGCCAACGCGACTTGTGATGAACGCCGCCACGCAGGTCTCATGTCCGGCCCTCCTGAGGCGCCATCTTACTGCTTTCCTCGAACAGGTAGTACACTTCCTCTTCTCTAGTCCGGCTAGCGCCGGACGCTGCGACACGACGAGAATCTGTGGCCGAACCCGGGGGAACGTCCAAAAAATTCGACCGATCCATTGTCGAGGGTCCGATCGGCCAGGCCGTCTGGAAGCTGGCGTGGCCGACGATGCTGCAGAACGTCATTGCGGGACTGCAGGGCATCATCGATCACGCGATGGTCGGCCATTTCGTCGGCTACACCGCCAATGCGGCCATCGGCGTCAGCTGGCAGATCATCCTCGTCGTCATCGTCTTCATCAGCTCGCTCTTTACCGGCATGGCCGTGCTGGTGGCGCGTTTTGCCGGCGCGAACGA
>Ga0075423_10005700_pt1 | contig 11650 bp, 12 predicted proteins | sample SoiMethybrSBSTD2_FD_80114 | JGI IMG/M metagenome (GOLD analysis project Ga0075423, IMG submission 80114) | Bulk soil microbial communities from a Populus tree surrounding site in Tennessee, USA - Soil MetaG P. TD hybrid SBSTD2 | ecosystem: Environmental > Terrestrial > Soil > Tree plantation...
GTCGATGAACACGCTAACGGTTTGCCGTTCGCCGCGCGCATCACTCGCGCCCGGACGTGCGCGAAGGAACAACGGCCGTAGTCGCTCGACCGCCGTATACGCATTCTGAAGTGGTTCAGCGCTGAGCTCTTTCCAAGTGAGCACGTCGCTCGAGTACTGCTCGGGTGTGTACTGTTGCGACACGGGGTGAGCGCACGCAGTACTGAAGAAAGCAGCCGCCGACATGACGGCCGAAGCTATGATGGTACGTGGTCTGTGCACGGTCGTGCTCCTGTTGTCGGTCCAGCAATCGCCTGCAACCGGATCACGCACTCGGCGGCGATTTGAGGCCGCGACTGACACATCGCTCACATGACCAAGCGTCGCCATTCCTCGCTCTTTCGCTCTTGAGATCCGGGATGTTCCGGCGCTAGCATCAGGGCCCATGAGCCATATTGACGTCAGCACTACCGAACCTCTCAGCGTGACGGCCGGTAGCCTCACCGCCGATGGCGGCCTGTTCGGCTGGTGGCGCGTCGCCACGTCCGCCGCACGACGCGCGCTCGTCGCCGCTTCGCTCGGCTGGGCGCTCGACGCGTTCGACGTGATGCTGTTCTCGCTCGTGCTCGCGTCGGTCATCGCCGAGCTCGGGCTGACGAAGGCGCAGGCCGGCGCACTCGGGTCGATCACGCTACTGGGTGGTGCAGCCGGTGGCCTCATCTTCGGCCACATCGCGGATCGCTTCGGCCGCACTCGCGCGATGATCGCGAGCGTGCTGCTCTACTTGGGCTTCACCGCGGCCTGCGGCCTGTCGCAGACCCTGTGGCAGTTTGCGATCTTCCGGGCGCTGCTCGGGTTAGGCATGGGTGGCGAGTGGGCAAGCGGCGCGGCGCTGGTCTCGGAGACATGGCCGGCGAAGCATCGCGGGCGCGCGTTAGGCTTCATGCAGAGCGCGTGGGCGATTGGCTTCGCGGCGGCCGCGCTGGTTGTCGGGTTCGTTCTGCCGCGCTGGGGCTGGCGCGTGGTCTTCTTCGTCGGAATCCTCCCGGCGCTGTTCACGCTCTGGGTCCGCCGCAACGTCGACGAGCCCGACGTCTGGAAGGCGCGGCGCGCGTCGATGGCCACCGGCGCGACGGCAGGTCGCGGCCATCGGTTCGGCGACATCTTCCGCGGCACCATGCTGCGCCTAACGGCTGCGCTGACGTTCATGAACGCCTGCGCGCTGTTCGGTTGGTGGGCGCTCAACGGGTGGATCCCCGCCTACCTCTCGCTTCCGCCGGCGCAGGGGGGGCTTGGCCTCGCCACCGCGACGATGTCCTGGTTCGTCGTCGCGATGCAGGTCGGCATGTGGCTCGGCTACGTCTCGTTCGGCTTCATCACCGACGTCCTGTCTAGAAAGCGTGTCTACGTGACGTACCTCGTCATGGCGAGCCTGCTGCTGCCGATCTACGGATCGATCAGAATCCCGGTCGTCCTGCTGCTCCTCGGCCCCTTCGTTGCCTTCTTCGGCACCGGGTTCTTCAGCGGCTTTGGTGGCGTAACCGCGGAGGTCTATCCCACGCCGATCCGCGCCACGGCCCAGGGCTTCACGTACAATCTCGGGCGCGTCGCCAGCGCCGCCGCGCCGTTCACGATCGGGGCGCTGGCGACGTCGCACGGCTTCAGCATGGCGTTCACGGTGGCCGGAGGCGTCTACCTGCTCGGCGCCCTCGCATGGACGTTCATTCCCGAGACCCGCGGCCGCGAGCTCGCCTGAACCGCCGGCTCAGGACACGACCGGTGCTTCGCTGCGTTGGGGCGACACGAGCCCCACCCTGACGGCGTACCGCACTAGTCCGACGAGGTCGTGAATGCCTACGCGCTTCATGATCTCGCCGCGGTGAGTTTCAATGGTCTTGCCGCTCAGGTTCAGCCGGCGTGCGATCTCCGGCGTGGTGAGGCCCGCCGCCATCAGGCGCAGCACCTCCATCTGGCGCGGCGTCAGCTTCTCGAGTGGACGCCGCACGGACAATGCGCATTCGATCGTCGGCGCGAGCCGATGGAGGTTCGTCCTGAGCACGAAGTCCTCGGCCCCCGCGCGAACGAAAGTCGCCGCCGAGTACCGGTCGACCGCTCCGGCCAGGACGATGAGGGCCGCGGTCGGTCGCACGTCGTGCATGACCTCCAGCGCCTCGCAGGCGTCGAACTTCTCCAGCGCGTCGCCCGACAGGACCACGTCCGGGGCGAAGTCACGCAGTGCCTGTGTAAAGGCTTCGGGTGAATCCACTCGTTCCGTGACGAGTGACATCCCGGAGCGTGCGAGGGACTCAGCGACCAGCTCAGTGTCGGCCGCATCGTCGTGCAGAAACAGTAGGCGCAGGGGTCGTGCGATCATGCCGCGGTCCGGTTGTGCGTCGGTGGAAGCCCCTAGCTGGGGTCGGCGGCCCAGTATGGCAGCGGCGCCGACCATCGACCAACGTCCTATGTAACCCATCGATACGCGGTGTAACCCCGACCCCCGCTGCCGCCGCCATTTGACCACCGGACGGCTGTTCCCAGCCGATGAAAAGGCGGTTTCAAAGGCGATCAAGGGGTCAGACCCCTTGATCTGGATAGATCAAGGGGTCTGACCCCTTGAAACCCAAGCGACCCTGAGGTCTTTGCGGCTTGGAACGACCGGGCTTACGGGTGGAATCCGAAGCCGATCGAAAGGCTCACGTCATTTCGGGTCGCCTTCGTGCCATCCGCGGTGGGCATCTCGTAGGAGAAGAAGTTGTCCTTGGCCGCGAGGCGGACGGACGAGCGGCCGACCGCGATGTCCGTTCCCAGCCCGGCGAAGCCTTCGCCGGTGGTATGGCTGTTCAGGGTGCTGGACGCGTAGTCGTAGGAGCGTACTCCGCCTCCGACGTCGAGGAACGGGCGCATCGCCCAGCGTTTCGTGTTGCCCCTCGCGCCGCCGAGCTCGAGCCCGAGGTCGCCCTGGTAGACGTTCGTGTGCGTGTCGGACGGCACGAGCTTGGTCACGGGGTTCGTCCAGTCGAAGCTCGCGAGTACCCCGAAGTGCCGGTCGAAGTCGTAATTGCCCTGCGCGCCGAGCAGAAAACCGTTGTCGAACGAGTCACGAAGGGTACCTGTCGGAATCGAGGCGCCGGCGTACGTGGCGACGGTGAACTTTGGAGGGTGTATCGCCTCCTCCTGTGCGGAAAGCCTGATGGCGGAGGCGGCGAGCGCCGCGACGGTTCCAATAGCGTGAAAGTGCGTTCGCATGAAAACCTCGGTGGTGAGGCGACACGCCGTAGCGTGTGCCGTGGTTTCGAGCGGTGATGTCGTGACGTCTGCGCGACGTCACGATCCCGTCTCGTGGAGCGTGACGGTCACGAAGCCGTTCGACGTCTGGATGCTCGCAGTGATGTCGTCGATCCCGGCGTTCGGGCCTAACGTGATGGTATCGGAGGCCATGCCGGAGGTGTCCGTCGTCACCGTGGTCGACGCGAACGTGCCGTTGGCGTCGTCGCTGAACGTGACTGCCACGTTCGAGACGGCGTTCCCGTAGCGGTCGGTGACCTTGACCGTCAACGCCGACGGAAGCGCGGTGCCGGCGGCAGTGCTTTGATTGTCGCCGCTGACGAGGTCGAGATTGGCCGGGACGTCAGGTGTGGCGGTGGCGACCACGTCGAGCACCGGGACACTACCAACCTGTGCCACGAGCGTGTCCGTCCCCGCCACGGTGCCTAACGTCCACGACACCGTCACCTGTCCGTTCGAGTCGGTGGTGAGCTGTGTCGACGGGACACTTCCGCCTCCGGCGCCCATGCTGAGCGTCACGACCACGCCGGTCATCGTGTTGCCGTTCTGATCCTTTACCTGCAGGACGATGGGAGCGGCCAGCGACGTGGCGACGGTTGCCGTCTGACCGCCGCCGCTAACGACCGTAAGCGAGGTCGCGGTGGTGGGTGAGGTCGACGAGTCATGGCAAGCAGCGAGGCCGAGCGTGGCCGCGCCGACGGCAAGGACGGTTGTGAGCCTGCGCCGAGTGCCGGGCCCCGCAGTCAATGAGCCATTAAGGTCTATCATGGTAGTCTCCTTCGCGATCGGTGCGTGTTTCTCATCGATGCACGACGCATCGAGACCGAGGCCTCGGGCGAGCGATCGTTCGCTTTCGCGTGCCCTGGTACTGAGGAGGACAGGTACCGACGGAGTGTCGTTAGGGTAACGCGACCGTTTTAACGGACTCTCAATACTGCCAACCGCCGATCCGACGGGTGGTCCGGCCAATGTCGTTTGTCGATTCGATTCTGGTCATCGAGGACGATCCGCGGATCGCTGCGGTCGTCGCCGATGCATTGCGTGAGACCGCGCGGTCGGTGCGACGAGCGGGCAGCGCGGCGGAAGGGCTTGCCGCGATACGCGAAACGCCGCCCGAGCTCATCGTGCTCGATCTCGGCTTGCCCGATCTCAGCGGGCCCAGTGTTTGTCGCAAGCTGCGCGAGGAGACGCGCGTCCCCATTGTCGTGCTCACGGCTCGACACGGAGAGCGTGAGACGGTGCAGGTGCTGAACGCCGGTGCCGACGACTACGTGACGAAGCCGTTCAGCGCGGCGGTGCTGGTCGCCCGCGTGCAGGCACAGCTCAGGCGCTCGCAGCTCTATCACAGCTACTCGCCCGACACGATCCGGATTGGTGATCTCACGCTCGATCTCGCGCGACGTGTGGCGACGCGCAGCGGCCGCGAGCTCGGTCTGACGCCGGTCGAGTGGCATCTGTTGCGCGTGCTGGCGACCAATGCGGGCCGGACCCTCACGCATCAACAGCTGTTCCACGCGGTGTGGGGGAATGTGTTCGGGGACGCGCAGCAGAACCTGCGCGTGCACATCACGCATCTGCGGCGGAAGATCGAGGACGTTCCCGCCGCGCCGACGATCATCGTGACGGAGCCGGGCGTCGGGTATCGATGTGAGCTCGATTCATCCGCGCTGGGTCATCGGCCGTCGATCGACCGCAACGTCGGTTGACCGCAGCGTTTGGTAGTGGAGGGAGTCCGAGACCGACTTCGTACATCCGAGACCGACTTCGATGTTCGCCAAGCCTTTTCGGGGAACAACGATGAAACGGACGTGGGCGGAAACGACCGGATGCTGCCTAACGTCACTGCAGGCCGGATCCGGCCGTTTTCGGCTTCTTCCGTCAAATGGTTGTTCCCAAAAAGAGCTTGCCCTACACCGAAGTTGTACGCGGCGCCCGGAAGCAATCCGCGTGTGTCGCGGCGGCCGAGCCTAACGCCGGTAAATCGTCACCGCTGTGTCGTCGAAGCGCCGCATCCAGGCCCCCGCCGGGAGCTGGTGCGTCCGCGCGTGCTCGGCCACCAGGACCGGCGAGAAGCCGGTCGCGTTCCAGCTCGCCAGCACCAGGTCGAGCTGGCGCGACTCGTATGGCGGGTCCACGAACGCGATCTCGTAGCTTCCGGCCGATAGCGCCGCGGCGAAGCGGACGGCATCCTTCTTGAAGATGCGGGTGCGCTCGCGGAGCTTGAGGGCCGCGACGTTCGCGCGGAGCGCATGGAGGCTCGCCGGCCGGAACTCGACGAAGTCCGCGCTGCGTGCGCCGCGCGAGATCGCTTCGAGGCCAAGGGCACCGGTGCCAGCGAACAGATCCAGGACACGGGCGTTAGGCAGGTCCGGCCCGAGCGCATCGAGCACGGCCGCTCTCACGTGCTCGGCCGTGGGCCGGACCCGAAAATCCGCCGGAGACGTGAGGTCGCGCCCGGCGTATTTTCCGCCGACGATCCTCAGGGTCGGCCTCGTGTCGATTGCGTCATCATGCTGACATCGAGTGAGCAATTTCACGAACTTGACGTCGCGTCCGTTGAATCTGGAGGAGAGGTTTCATGTCCAACAGTCGTTTGCGTCGTGTGCTGCTTTACAGGCCTGCTGCATCGTGCCGCGTCGCCGCTCTCGCAGTCCTCGGCACGATCATCATCAACGCGCCGGCATCGGCGCAGTGGTGGCGGTTTGGGCATCGACCCGATCCGTGGTCGCTGGTGCTCGATGGCGGCGGGGCGTACTCGATCTCGGACATCGAGATCGTGCCGGGCACCGATCAGAACGGCGGGTGGTCGTGGGACGCCGGACTGCGCGTCGAGCATGGCCGCGGTGCCGTTGGCGTCGGATACGCACGGTCGCGCTTCGACGTCGGGCCCGATGGCTCATCGACGACCTCCGGTATCTACGTCAAACCGCGCTTCAGCTGGGGCGATGGGAAAAGTGCCGTGCGGCCGTACCTGTTCGCGAACGGCACCTGGATCTTCGACTACGACGTGACGTTCTGCTGCTCCGTGTACACCGCGAGCTCGAACGCCACCGGTTGGTCGTTCGGGGGAGGGTTCGGTATCACCACCGCCGCCGTCGGATATGTTCGATTCGACCTGAGCGCGAGCGTGGATCGCTTGTCTGGCGAGTCCGACGCAGGTGACCCCGGCGAATGGAAAGGGGCCGGCCCGGTCGTTGGAGTGCGATTAGGCGCGTCCGTGCCCCTGTTTGGTGGGCGGTGACTTTGTCATCCCTCGCTTCGCTACGCTTCGCTCGGGATGACATGAGTATCCACGAGCCTTAGCTTTTCGCGCTCCGATTCGGGCCAATCCGTCACGTCATGTCTTCGACCACGTTCCACGATCGCCCGGTATTCCCACGCGGGTTCCGCTGCGCGAGCCGCAACGTCGGGCTCAAGCCACAGGCGAAGGACCTCGCCGTGTTCGCCAGCGACATCGACGCCGCGGCGGCCGCGATCTTCACTCGGAACCACTTCCCGGGCGCGCCGGTCATCGTCGGGCGGGAGATCATCAAAGACGGTCGCCTTCGCGCCGTCGTGGTGAACAGCAAGGTCAGCAACGTCGCCACGGGTCAGTTAGGCATTGACAACGTGCGCCGCATGGCCGCCGCCACGGCGACGGAGCTGGGCACGGTGCCGGAGCATGTGCTCGTGAGCTCTACCGGCGTGATCGGCGTGCCGCTTCCGATCGACCGCATCGAACGCGGCATCCGCGGCATCTCGGCCGACCTGCAGGACAACCCGCTCGTCGGCGCCGAGGGGATCATGACGACGGATCGTCATCCCAAGGCGCTCTCGACGACCGTGGGCAACACGACGATCACATGGGTCGCGAAGGGCTCCGGGATGATCGAGCCGAACATGGCGACGATGCTCGTCTACATCTTCACCGACGCAGCATTCGATGTGGCGGTGCTCGACCGCATGCTTCGCGCGGCCGCCGAGGTGTCGTTCAACATGCTGTCCGTGGACAGCGACACGAGCACGTCCGACACGTGCGCGATCCTCGCGAACGGGCTCGCCGGTCCAGTGGACGAGGCGGCGTTCACGCGCGCCTTGATCGCGGGCTGCACGCGCATGACGGAGATTCTCGCGCGCGACGGCGAGGGTGCAATGCGGATGATCCGCGCGACCGTCCGGGGAGCGCTCGACAGGCACGAGGCGAAGCGCGTCGCGAAATCTCTCGTGAACTCACCTCTCGTGAAGACGATGGTGGCGGGCGCGGACCCTAACGTGGGCCGCCTGCTCATGGCTGTTGGCAAGTGCTTCGACTGTACGATCCGGCCGGCGAGCACCGATGCCTGGATCAACGGGCATCCCGTCGTCACTGGTGGTCAGCGGCTCGACTTCGAGGACGCCATCGTCCGCGAGACGTTGCGCGCGGAGGTCGTGGACCTGGAGGTGTCGCTCGGCGTCGGCGACGGTGCGGCGCGCGCCTACGGCTGCGACCTCACGGCCGGATACGTCGAGGAGAACGCGGCGTACTACTCCAGCTGAGCGCTACGGCAGCGACAGCTTGTCCAGACGGACGCTGGTCGCCCCATGCGCCGCGCACTACCTTCGCGAGCATGTTCACCGCGACTGCCACCGCTCGCGAATCGCTCGGTGTCTCGCGCTTGGGCAGTCCACTGACTGCTCCGCCGCCGCCAGCGTATCGGGCGATCGCCGGGCGCGTCATTGTCGCGTTGTGGCTCGCCGCGATCCTGTACGTCCTCGCCCTTTCGCTGATCGTCGTCCGCGGGCCAAGCGACCGCGTCGCACTTCGCGCACCGGTGCTGGAACAAATCGTCTTTCTGCTCGTTTGGGGATTTGCGACACCGGCGATCATCTGGTCCGCCGAACGACTTCCGATCGAGCGGACGTTGTGGCGCAGGCGAGTCCCGACCCACCTGGCGCTCGCGCTTGCGTTCATCGTCGCCCTCAACCTGGCCGCTCCCACCATCGCCTGGGTCATGTCAGGTCGAGCATCGCCGTACGCCGCGGTGCTGCGTCACGGCCTGGCCGAGCTCGCGGCCGTCGGCCACCTCGCCCTGATCGTCTATGCGTTCATCCTTGGCGCCGGCCATTACCTCCACACGCTCGACGTTCGCCGGGAGGAGCAGCTTCGAGCCGAACGCCTGCGCGCCGACCTCGCCTCGGCACAGCTGCGCGCGTTGACGCTGCAGCTGCAGCCGCACTTCCTCTTCAATGCGCTGAACGCGGTCGGCGCGCTGATCATCACCGAACGGAATCGCGAAGCATTCGATATCGTGGGGCGACTCGGTGAGCTGCTCCGGGCGCTTCTCGCGATCGAGCGGCGTGAAGAAGTCTCACTCCGCGAAGAGCTGGAGCTCGTGGAGTCGTACGTCGGGATCGAGCAGGCACGCCTGGGAGACCGCCTCCGGGTCGAGTGGGATGTCGCGCCCGACATCGCGAGCGCCCAGGTGCCGCCGATGCTGCTGCAGCCGTTGGTGGAGAACGCGATTTGTCATGGCGTCTCACGCTCGCCACAGGGCGGCTGCCTAACGATCGCCGCCTGGCGCCAGGATACACGGCTTGCCCTCGAGGTGTGCGACGACGGGCCCGGACTGCCCGGGCCACGGGCACCGGTCGAGTCGGGGAGCGGCGTCGGCCTGGAGAATACGCGCCAGCGGCTGTCGCATCTGTACGGCGACGCATCGCGGCTCGAGCTGGTGCGTGATGGCGACTGGACGCGCCTGCACGTCGAGCTCCCGTTTCACGTTCTCGCGAACGGAACACCGGCATCGTCCGAAGGCGCGGCCGCGTGAATCCCGAACTACCCCACACGACTGGCGACGTGCGGGTGCTCGTCGTCGATGATGAGCCGCTCGCGAGAGCCGGACTCCGCGCAATCCTTCGTGAGGAACGCGACCTCTCGGTGGTCGGGGAGAGCGCGTGTGGTGTGGAGGCCATCGCCGCGATCGACGCACTGTCGCCGGACCTCGTATTCCTGGACATCGCGCTGCCAGACCTCGACGGCTTCGACGTGATCCAGCAGCTGCCGGCGGACAGACGGCCCGCCATCGTGTTCGTCACGGCACACTCCGACCACGCGCTCCGTGCGTTCGAGACACGAGCGCTGGACTACGTCACCAAACCGATTCGCCGCGAGCGCGTCCACGAGGCCGTAGCGCGAGCTCGCGAGCGCATCCGACTCGAGCGACTGGACCGCCATGGCGCGCCCGTACCGGTCACCGTAATCGGCGGGCCGCTGGCGCTCAAGATCGACGGACGTGTACAGCTGATCGATCCCGAGTCGATCGACTGGGTCGAGGCCGACGACGATCACATCGTGGTGCATTGTGGAGAGCGCGCGTGGCGGTCGCGCGAGCCACTGCGGGGGGTTACCGGTCGCCTCGACCCGTCACGGTTCGTCCAGATCCATCGGTCCACAGTCGTTAGGCTCGGAGCCGTGCGCGAGCTGCAGCCGTGGTTTCACGGCGACTACGTGGCCATACTGCACTCGGGGGCGAAGCTGCGATTGAGCCGGAGCTTCCGCGACGCCGTGGCGACCAGGCTCGGTCGGCCGCTCTGAATCATCGAGTTCACCTGGTCCAAGAGGACTAGGGACATCGGGACTGGGGACTGGGGACTCGGCCGGGATGCTATTAGCACCGAGGAGCCTTCCTCTGCCGTAATAGCCTCCCGGCCGAGTCCCCAGTCCCTAGTCCCCAGTCCCGATGTCCCTCAGTTGACCAGCAACAAACTACAGCATGTAACGCCGCCCTCCGCCTTCGCGAGCTCGCCCGCCGGTACCGGATGAACCGTTAGGCCGGCAGCCTCGAGGCGTTTGCGTGTTCGGACGTGCTCTGCCGGATAAACGACCGTCCCGTCGATCAGCAGCGCATTCGCGGCGTACGGTTCGGACGGATCGACATCGATCGTGCGAAGTGGCTGGAATCGGTCCGCGTCCACCCACTCCGGGTTGATCAGGGCCAGATCGTCTGCCACGAGTGTCGCAGCAGACTTGAGGTGCAGGCAGCCCTGGAACGGCACCGCCTCGACCGTATAACCCTGCGACCCGACGATCGCGCCGAGCTGCTTGATCCCCGCATCGTTACTCCGATAGCCGCCGCCCACGAAGAGGCGTTTGCCGATCCGCAGCACATCGCCGCCGTCGAGCGTGCCGGGCGCGAGGATCGCCGCGACGGGCCGGTAGCTCCGCACCGCCTCCGCCACCGCGGCGGTCTCTACCCGGCGCGACTCCGCGCCGGGACGCATGATCACTGCGAGCTCGTCGAGCACCACGGCGGCGTCCTCGATGAACACCGAGTCGGGCATGTCCGGGCCGGAGGTCAACCGCCGCACCTCGAAGCCGAGTGCGCGGAGGGCGGCCTCATACTCGTTATGCTCGGCGCGAGCGCGGGCCAGGTTGATGGTCGTGCGCTCGAGGTGCGTGAGCTCGCAGTGCTCGATCGCGGGCGAGATGTCGCGCGTGAACGCGAGGCGTCGCTTTGGCTGACTGGACATGCGCGAACGGTGCACTCGAATCGGCGTCGGGGCTAGATCCGTCTCGCCGCACCGAACGTCCGGCTCACCGCGCCGTGGGCGTGATTCGCCGCGTGTTCGCTGACGATGCCCGACACTTCCACCATCGTTGGTGCTCCCCGACCACGACTGGTGGAGTGATGCTCTGTTGGGTTCGTCGCATTGCCCTCGCGGGCGTCGTCGTCGCGAGCGAGGCCAGCGCACAGATAGCCACCTCCGGGCCGGCCGATGTCAGCCTCATGTTCCGCGGCACCCCGGCACACACGGGCGTCGCCGCTGGCCAGTTGTTCAGCGGTCAGGGTGGCGTGCGATGGCGCTTCCAGACGCGCAGTGCCGTCAGATCGACTCCGGCCGTGACGGCAACGCGCGTGTTCGCCGGCAGCGGCGACAGCACGCTCTACGCCCTCGATCGCGCGAGCGGCAAACCGGTCTGGACATTCGCCGCGAACGGGCCGGTCCACTCTTCGCCGGCAGTCGCGCAAGGGCTGGTGATCGCCGCGACCCTCACCGGACGCATCTTCGCCGTGAGCGAAGCGACCGGCGAGTTGCGCTGGTCGTTGCAGACGGGACCAATGCTTCCCCAAAACATCGCTCCGGCCGGCGGGTGGGACTTGTACGTGTCGTCTCCCGTGGTCGTCGACCGGACGATCGTCATCGGCGCGGGCGATGGAAACGTCTATGCTCTCGACCTAACGACTGGCAGGGAACGCTGGCGTGTGAAAACCGGCGGGAAGGTGCGAGCGACGCCGTCGGTCAGGGATGGCGTTGCGGTCGTCGGCTCGTGGGATGGGCGCGTGTATGCGATCGACATCGCGACCGGCAAAACCCGCTGGGTCCATCACACCGTCGGCGACACGCTCGATCTCAAGCGAGAAGGCTA
>Ga0075423_10005701_pt1 | contig 11649 bp, 10 predicted proteins | sample SoiMethybrSBSTD2_FD_80114 | JGI IMG/M metagenome (GOLD analysis project Ga0075423, IMG submission 80114) | Bulk soil microbial communities from a Populus tree surrounding site in Tennessee, USA - Soil MetaG P. TD hybrid SBSTD2 | ecosystem: Environmental > Terrestrial > Soil > Tree plantation...
CGCTGCGGGTCGCAACGAGCCGGGATTGTGAATGAACGACCTCGGGACGCATGAGCATACCGAAGCCGTTCACCAAGAATTCCGACCGCTTCCGGGCACATCTCGATCGTTAGGGTTCCCTTGGCGTCCTTCGCGTCCTTCGCGGTTCCTGCCGTTGCCGTTGCCCCCACTTTCGGCGTCGCCGATGGGTGCTCTCCGAGCACGCACATTCCGGAATTCGGTTATGAACCAAGAAACAAAGAATCTGTGTGAATCCGGGCGTGTCATCCGTGTGAATCCGCGATCACGCTGTTCGACGGTGCCGGTTCTTTCCCAGTCCTCCAGAGACCCGGCATCAACCGAATCAGGCCCGCGGCCGCGATCACCAAAACTAGCGTCCACATGACGCCCTGCGCTGCGCGGCCGTAGAGAAAGCTTCCGGCACCGAACAAGGCGGCATAGACGACGAGGCATCCGAGCACCCATCCGAGCAGCGACTGTGCGATGCTGTCCGGCGACGGGCCAACCCCGGCCTCGACGCGCACCGGCTCCCACCCCTTGCCGGCGGGCCTAACGAGCCGATAGAACTCGACGAGCGTCTTCCGGTCGGTCGGTGCGGTGAGGTACGTCGCCGCCACCCACACGACGGTCGTCACGGCAATGGTGATGAGGAGCGACGTGTGCGCCGCGATCGTCGCTCCGTTCTTTGCCGCGATGAAGAACGAAACAGCCACCGCGAACGAGCTCACCATCGCTGCGATCTCGCTCCACGCATTGATGCGCCACCAGTACCACCGCAGCAGGTAGATGAGACCAGTGCCGGCTCCCACGGAGAGCAGCAGGTTGAAGCTCGCTTGCGCGGTGTCGAGGACGAACGTCACCGCCGCCGCGACGGCCATGAGCGCACCGGTCACCAGCCGGCCGACGAAGACGTAATGCCGCTCGTCCGCACCGGGCTTCATGAATCGACGATAGAAGTCGTGCACGATGTACGACGTCCCCCAGTTGAGGTGCGTGGAGATCGTCGACACGTACGCCGCGAGGAGGCCTGCGACCATGAGCCCGAGCAGCCCCGCCGGGAGAAACGTCAGCATCGCCGGATACGCCATGTCGTGGCCAATGAGTGACGCGTCCACGTACGGGAACGCGCGCCGGATGTCGTCGAGCGTCGGAAAGACGAGGATCGAGGAAAGCGCAACGATGACCCAGGGCCAGGGGCGGAGCGCGTAGTGCGCGAAGTTGAAGAACAGCGTGCCGCCAAGGGCGTCCTTCTCGGTCTTCGCGGCAAGCATTCGCTGTGCGATGTAGCTGCCTCCGCCCGGCTCCGCGCCCGGATACCACACGGACCACCATTGAATGGTGATCGGAATGATCAGCACGGCGAGTGCCGTGCTCCAGTCGCCGAAATCCGGCAGGAGAGCGAGCGTTTTGGGATCGGTCTTCGCAAACAGCGCAGTCAACCCGCCGACCTGCGGCTGCCTAACGGCGTACACCGCGGCCGCGAACGACCCCGTCATCGCGATCCCGAACTGAATGAAATCCGTGACGAGCACGCCCCAGAGTCCTGACGTCGCGGCAAACGCGACGTTGAGCGCCGCGCAGATCAGCAGCGTCTTCGACATCGGCCAGCCAAGCAGCACATTCGCGATCTTGGCCGCGGCGAGATTGACGGCGGCCATGATGACACAATTGAAGAACAGCCCGAGGTACAGCGCGCGGAATCCACGGACGAACGTCGCTGGCTTGCCGGAGTAGCGGATCTCGTAGAACTCGAGATCCGTAAGGACACCCGATCGCCGCCAGAGTCGCGCGTAGAAGAACACGGTCGCCATGCCGGTGAGCAGAAACGCCCACCACACCCAGTTTCCCGCGACGCCGCTCGTGCGGACGATGTTCGTGACGAGATTCGGCGTGTCGGTGCTGAACGTCGTCGCGACCATGGAGACGCCGATCAGCCACCACGGTGCCGCGCGTCCGGACGTGAAGAACTCCGCGGTGCTGCTTCCAGCGCGTCGGGCGAGGACGATGGCCGGAATGAACGAGACGACGATCGAAGCGACGACGATCAGCCAATCGAGGGACGTTAGGCGCACTGTCGGGAACCGGGAATGGGGAATCGACAGCACGAAAACCTACGACGGTCAAGGCGACGGAGTAAACTCCAGCGTAAGAACTTCAAAGGGTTGGAGATCGATTCGCTGCGGTTGCGCGTCGATGAACCGGCCCGGGACCAGTCGAGGGGACCCGGCCGGGAATGCATTCTTCGCCTTGTATGTGCGCGGCGCGTCGGGCGGGAGCTCGAACGCTTCCCCAACGTCGATCGACATCGCCTGCACCTTGTCGTTCGGATTGCGAAGCGTGATGATGCCGCCCCGGGGCGACCACGACGCCCAGCCGTACGGCTGCAACAATGCCGGATCGCCGCCGACCCAGTGCGTGTCCACGAGTGTCCCCGCATTCCGCCGCGACCACTTCGCCGACTCAGCCAGCGTGTCCCAGTTCGCCTTTGTCAGCAGCCGCGGCGTCACGTACATCTCCTGCAGCTGCGTGCCCGTCCCGAAGTACGAGCGAATCTCCGACGTGAAGTCGTTTTGCGGATCCGTGCCCAGATCCTTCGCCGATTTCGCGAAGATGAGCCCGTGCAGCATGAGCGAATTGATCGGGAAGAGCGGTCCGCGTCGCACCACGTTCGCGTACGTGTCAGCGTCGCGATAGGTGATCCATTGCTGGCGCTTGGAGCCCACACCGGCGAACTCGTGATCCTCTCCGCCGCGCCAGATGGAGTCCGCCCATTTGAGCCAGAACGGCGAAGGGTACGTCCCTGTCGTCAGATTGACGTACAGATCCGGCTTCTCGCGCCGCAGCGTGTCGATCAGCGCGATGGCCGCCTCGAAGTCACTGCCGAACGCGCTTCCGGGGAACGCGCGATCGGCGTTGCCGGTGCCATCGAACTTGAACTGATTCACACCATAGCGGCGAATCATCGTCAGGCAGGCATCGAGGAACCGACGATAGTACACCGGGCCTGACAGGGCGAATCCGCCGGCGTTCGTCTCGAACCCTTTCTGCTTGCCGTTCGTTAGGCGATCCTGTTTCGGCTTGCCGTAGCCACCCCACGGCGACATCCACACGCCCGGAGCTGCTCCGTAGCGCGCGGTCGCCTCGCGAACGCGCGAGAAGCCGCTCGGGAACCCGCTGTGAAAGTCCCACAGCGTTTTGGGGTCGTCCCAGCCGTCGTCGAACAGGAACGAATCGAGATCCACACCGCGCTTCCGCTGCAGCTCCTCGCCGAACGCCGAGATCACCGCCAGCGCATCGCGCTCGTTGAACTTCGAGAAGTAGCCGAGATCGTACCACGAGTTGTAATGCAGGAACGGCCGATACGGGTGCGCGCGCTCGCGCTCGACGTAGGTCAGGAAATCCCGCCGCAGTTGATACGGGCGCGTCGTCCCGATGACGGACGACAGCTCGAGCGTCGTATTTCTGCGCAGCGGCAGCTCGCGCGTGAGCGACGACCGCACGCGCGCGCCGTCCGTCGTGGCCAGCGCCAGCGGGTGCTCGACCGACGCGTACCAGCGACCGATCACGATCGGACTGCCCTTCACCGTTCCATTGACCGTGGCGTTCGTTGCGGGGAGATCCACCAGCACGATCTCCCGAACGGCGACGTCGCGCGATGACCGGACAGTGATCTCCTGCCGGATGTAGCGCGCGCCGTCGCGAAGCTCGGCGCGCCAATCCACGCGCAGGCGCTTCGCGTAGTCCTCGAGCTGAACCGACACCTGCTTCCCGGGTAGCCGCTCGGCGAGCCGCGACGCGCCGCTGCGACCGACGATCGACTCGACCCGCGCGGTGCCGACGACGCGCATCTCGCTCGCGCGCATTGGTTCACCGTCACTCAGGATGATCGTGAACGCGTCGTCGGGGACCTGGAGGACGGCGCCATTGGGCTCGTTCACCCGGAGGAGGTGAAAGTGCCCGGCGTCGACGCTCCATTGCGCAGCGATCGCTGCGTTCGAGAGGGTGAGCAGCTGCGCGCGCTGACTGCCACGCGCCTGCAAGGCCGGATCGCCGGCGCCTAACGTCTCATCGACGAACGCCGCGTCCGCGCTCGGGAGCCACAGCCGCTGGGCAACGAGGGTCGCAGCGCCAACCCCGAGTCCGTACTTCGCGCTTCGTTCGAGAAAGTTACGCCGGTTCATGCGGTCCGATTCCCCATTCCCGATTCCCGATGATCGATTCCCGATTCCGATTCCCGATTTGGCGGGAAAACTTGATTCTCTCGACCCGGACGATCAATGTCGTGGCGCGGTCGCCACGCTTCCCGAACCGAGATACTATGGACCGATCCACACGGCGCGTCGTCACCTGTTGTCTCGCGTTTGCGGCGCTCGTCACAGTCGTCGCCCACGACGCCAACGCCCAGCCATCGACGCGATGGCCAATCCACTCGACCGACCGCCCGCAACCGCGCGTGGTCAAGCCGCCGGAGAACATGTGGTCCGTCGCCCCGCCCGGTGACGCAACCGTGCTCTTCTCCGGCGTCGATCTCGGTCGTTGGCAGAAGGACGGCGGAGGCGCGGCAGGCTGGAAGGTCGAGAATGGCTACGTAGAGGTGGTCCCGGGCGCCGGTGGGATAGCCTCACGCGACGGGTTCGGCGATGCGCAGCTGCACGTCGAGTGGATGGCACCGCTCCCGGCTGTCGGCGAGAGTCAGGAACGGGGCAACAGCGGTGTCTTTCTCATGGGCCGCTACGAGGTGCAGGTGCTCGACTCGTACGGCAACGTCACATATCCCGATGGCCAGGCAGCGGCGGTGTATGGACAGTTCCCGCCGCTCGTGAACGCGAGTCGTCCGCCGGGTGAGTGGCAGACGTACGACATCATCTTCCATCGCCCTCGGTTCGACGCGAAGGGCAAGGTCACGAGCCCGGCACGGATGACCGTGTTGCATAACGGCGTGCTCGTGCAGGACAACGTGGTCTTGTCCGGCCCGACGGCACACATGCGCCGGCCGCCGTACGAGCGACATGAAGATCGGTTACCGATCTCGCTTCAGGATCACGGGACGAAAGTGCGGTATAGGAATATATGGATACGAGATCTGGAGCGGCCGTAACAGCGCAGAACTGACAGACAGGGAGAACCGCAGACGTCAGACGGCAGAGAACTGACGTTCTCTGCCGTCTGGCGTCTTGCGGCGTGCCTAACGTGCGCCACCCTACGCCGACCGTTCTTTCTAAGGTCGATTGACCGTGATCTTGGTCCCGTTGCTGCTGCCGTCCGGGTCGTGGTTCGCCGTCGCCTGATACGTGCGACCAGACATCGTCACACTGGTCACGGTGAACGCGACTGACTTCTTCTTGAGACCAATACTCGGCGCCAGGAAGATGCACGTGCCGTTACCGCCGCCCTCACCTGTCGTGCATGTATCCGACGCCAGACCGACGCCCGTCCACGTGCCAACGACCGTTGCGCCGTTCAATGGACTGTGATTGGCGTCGTGCACGGTGACCTCGACGGTCACGCTCCAGGAATTTGCACCAACTGACACCAGCGGCGCATCGAGGTCGCCGACGTGCATGCTCGTGCTCTGTGCACTCACCGTCGACGTCGTCGACGCGCTGTTGTTCGCGCTGTTGTCGTCGGTGAAGTCGTGTGACGCCGCCAGCGTGTGACTGCCTGTCGTGGCGCCGGTCGTGTTCCAGCTGAAGTTCAGCGTCGTGGCGGCGCCGGCCGCGAGCCCGGCGACCGACTGCGTACCGATGGTCGCGCCGGCGGTGTTGTCCGTGAGCGTGACGGTGAAGCTCGACGCGACGCTCTGATTGCCGACGTTGCGAACCGTCACCGCCACGTTGGCCGTCGCGCCTAACGTGACAGATCCGGGAGCGCTCACGCCGGTGATCGCGATATCGGTGACCGGCGTCGGCGGGGGTGACGTGCCGCCGTCGACGGTCACGTTGAACCGATTGAGCACGAGATCGATTCGATTGCCGATCGTCGACGTGGAGCCGCCGGCAAACAGCAGCGCGACGGGATTCCTGTTCGCATCGTCCGTGACGATGAGTGAACCCGAGTCACCACCGCCGCTGAACGCACCCGGCTCGATGATGAGCTGATCGACGAACGTCGCCGACTTGACGCAAAAAATGATAAACACCTCGTAGCACACGTTGATCGTGCCATTGATCCCCGTGATTTGCCCGTGGGTCAACTTCGTCGTGCGCCCGAATTTCTGAACGTTGAGGCTGAGCAGCGCGGTCTTGTCGTCGAACACGCGATCGTTGTTCGCATCGCCAAAGATCTTCGAGTTCGGCTGGCCGTACCCGTCGTCCGTCGGCGTCGAGCTCGACACATCGATCGGGTTCGTGATCTGTCCGATCGCGGCGTCGATCGTGTTGTTGCCGCCGGAGAAGTTGAGTGCCTGGAATGCCGCCAACGTTCCGATCTGGTCGGCGGCCGTTCCGCCATCGAACGGTCCGGGCTGAAGCATCGGGTCGCCGATCGATGCGTCGTTCTGATTCGCGAGCACGTGATTGTTGCTCAGCGCGAACAGCTGGGACGCTGCGTCGCGCACCAGCGCACCCATCGTCCCTGCGGTGATCGCCGGGTGGCCGATCGAGTAGCCGATGGGGGCTGGGCGTGCACGCAACGTCGGGTCGCTGAATGCGACGATCTGTCCCGTCACCTGAACGGCGACGGCGACGTCATCGACGAAACCCGGTATGTTGCGAACGCCGGAGTCGACGACGAACACGCGAACTCCCGCCTTGCCGTTCGGCATGATCCCAACGGCGGTGCCGATGACGCCGGGGATTCTGAGCAGCGTCGCGTTGTGGCGTTCCTGAGCGGCGATGGCGCGTTGGATGTCGTCAGCTCGTGCGGCCGCGAGTTGTGGCGAGAGCGGTCGAGCGGTAGTCGGCGGAGCAGTGATGGGATCCGAACAACCGCTCCATGCGAGTGTGCCAAACGCGAAAAACACCGCGGCGGCACGCGAACAGCGGGTCATGGAGTGCACATGGCCTCCCGAAGGGGTGCATCTGCTGCAGGCGCGTCCCCGCGGCGGTCTCGAACATGGCAGATTCAACCAGCCTCGACAAGTGACGCCCCACACGGATCCCGCGTGTCGCGCGACCCGCCGCGCTGACGCCTAACGACGAGCCTTCGCTGGCCCGTGCGCGCCCTGATACGTGCCCACGAGCTCCGCCTGCTCGAGAACGTGTCCCTTCATCGCTTTTTCGACGTCCGCCTTCGTCGCCCCTCCGCCAAGGTCGCCGAGCGTCGTATCGAGCGCGTAAAGCTTGAAGAAATACCGGTGTCGCCCGATTGGCGGACACGGACCACCATAGCCAACGTTCCCGAAATCGTTCTTCCCTTCGCGTGCACCCTTCGGAAGCTTCGCGGATTTCATTGCCTCGGCGAGACCGCTCGCGGACGTCGGAATGTCATACATCACCCAATGCACGTAGACCATCTTCGGCGCTTTCGGATCAGGTGCGTCCGGATCGTCGACGATCAGCGCAAGACTCTTCGCGCGCTCGGGCACGCCAGACCACTCGAGCGCCGGCGAGACATCGTCGTCCTCACACGTGTACTTGATCGGCATGGCGCCGTTCGGCGCGAACGCGGGCGACTTGATCACGAGAGCCATTGTTCGACCTCGCTGCTGGCGTCGCTATTCGTGACGCGTGCATGGTGTTGAAACTCGGACGGTTTCCGCATGGTCGGCACAGGCGTTGCTCGCTTCGAGCATCCACCAGCCATCCGGATAACCAGGGCACATCACACGCGATTCTGCAAGCGATCGTTGTGCCACGAGAGGAGAGAGATACGATGCCAAGAGGGGACAAGAGCGCTTACTCCGACAAGCAGAAGCGCCAGGCCGAGCACATCGAGGAAGGTTACGAGAGCCGCGGATTACCGGAGCGAGAAGCCGAACGTCGCGCGTGGGCGACCGTGAACGCCATGACGCACGGCGGAAAAGAGTCGGGGTCGGGCCGCGGACGGAGCGAGAACCACGAGCCTGCTCGAAAGGGCGGGCGCATCGGCGGCCGCAGCGTGAGCTCCACCGAGCGCAGCAAAGCGGCGAAGAAAGGATGGGAAACTCGACGACGACACGAGCACTGAATGCTCACGAGATTGGCGTGACCGTTCCGGCCGGGACGGCCACGCTGGAAGGCTCGCTCGCCGTCCCCAGTGGCGCGCGCGGGGTAGTCGTGTTCGCGCACGGAAGCGGCAGCAGCCGCCATAGCCCAAGAAACCGGTACGTCGCCGAAGAGCTTCGACTTGGCGGCCTTGGGACGCTCCTCATGGACCTGCTGACGCCCGCCGAAGAGGCAATCGACGACCGAACGCGAGAGTTGCGGTTCGACATACCACTCCTGGCCGATCGGCTCGTCGGCGCGATCCGTTGGCTCGCGAACGAACCCGGCACGCGCACGCTGCCTTTGGGGCTGTTCGGCGCAAGCACGGGTGCCGCCGCGGCACTCGTGGCCGCGGCCCGTGAACCTGATCGCGTGAGTGGGGTAGTGTCTCGAGGTGGTCGTCCCGATCTCGCGGCGTCCGAGCTGCCTAACGTACGTGCGCCGACCCTCCTGATCGTCGGGTCGCGCGACGAACCGGTGATCGAATTGAACGAGATCGCCATGGCGCAGATGACCGCGCCAGTGGAGCTTGTCATCGTCCGTCGGGCGACCCACCTGTTCGAAGAGCCCGGTACGCTCGAGGAGGTGGCTCGGCTCTCACGAGATTGGTTCGTCCGACACCTCCGCACCCCTGGAGGCAGCACATGAGAAACCCTGAGAGCTCTCGCTCGATGCGAAATCGACTTTCCATTGCGATATCCGCGGTCGCCCTGGTCGGCGCGGCCGCGTGTGGCGCCGCACGACATACTCCGGCAGAAGAGCCGGCCATGTTGTACTTCACGAACGAATCACTGGACCAGGCCGACGTGTACGCGGTGCTGCGTGGGAATCAGCCCATCCGGATCGGCACCGTCATGGCTGGGCGGACGGACACGCTCGTCGTCCCACGTGACCTCGTGACCCGTGGCGACAACGTGAACGTCGTCGCACGACTGCTCGCTCGGTCGGCGCAGCCGTCGAGCGGTCCCATCCCGATTCATCCGGGCGATCGATACCAGATTCGGCTGCCGGTGGATCAGAAGACACTGTTGGTACTGCCGGGAGATCGCTAATAACAGAAGGCAAACCGGAGCGGACATCACTGCTTACTGGTTACTGGTATTCCTTACAACTTGTGACACCCTCGGGAGGCTACCAAGCGTCCCGAGGGTTTTCACAAGGAGTAAGCAGTACCAGTAAGCAGTAAGTAGTTCGCCGTTCTTCTATTCCCGATCCCCGACCCGAAGCACCATGGCTCCCCTCAGCCCCTCCCCCTTCGCAAGCCGGGAGAGCGCCACATTCGCGTCGCGGAGCGGAAGCTCCTCGACCACGGCGGCCAGCTTCATTTCGACGGCCGCCGTCAGCATTTCGCGCACGTCCTCACGCGTGACGTTCGCCGCGCTCTTGATCTCCCGCTCCATCCAGAGGTGCGTGGCGTAGTCCAGTGACGCGAGCTCGGCCTGATCGGCCTGCGACTTCCGAATCGCGTTGATCACCAGGCGACCACCGGGCAAGAGATTGCCAAGCGCTCGCACGACCGGTTTCCACGCCGGCGTTGTGTCGATGATCGCGGCCATTCGCTCGGGCGGCTCGTCCGTGGTGTCACCCGCCCACGCCGCGCCCAGCTCGCGTGCGAAAGCGCGCTCGCGTTCATTGCGCGCGAACACATAGACCGGCGACGACGGATATCGATGCCGCGCGAGCTGCAGCACGAGGTGCGCAGATGCTCCGAAGCCGGTGAGGCCAAGCGGCTGGCCATCCGTGAGTCCCGTTAGGCGAAGCGACCGCCAGCCGATCGCGCCCGCACACAGGAGTGGCGCCGCGCTCGCATCGAGCAGCGCCGATGGAATGACGTGCGCGAACGCCGCCGGCACGACCGCGTACTCGGCGTAGCCGCCGTTCTCGTCGCAGCCGGTCGAACGAAACCACGGGCAGAGGTTTTCGCGACCGCTGCGGCACCACGCGCAGTGGCCACACGCCGAATGAATCCACGCGATGCCGACGCGATCGCCGACGTGAACGGCCGTGACGTCGTCGCCGACGGCAGCTACACGACCAACGACCTGATGACCGGGAATGACCGGATAGCGCGGCGCGACGAGACGCCCTTCGACGAGATCGAGGTCGGTTCGGCAAACGCCGCAGACCGACACGCGCACGAGAATGTCGCCGCGTCCCGGTGTGGGCGCGGCGACTTCCGCGAGCTCCAGCGGCGCCGAGCCATCGATCTCGCTCGATGGCCGGCGCAGGAGCATGGCGTGCATCATGTCATGAAGCTTACCGGCGCGCGCGGGTACGTGCGGCTTTCTTCGCAGCCCGGGACCGTACAACCGGGCCCTTGGTTCTCGCCGCTTTCCTGGCGGCTGCGGAACGATCCGCTGCGCTCCGTCGTCGAGCGCTTACCCGAGCGTGCTGCGAGAGCGCACGCTTCGACGCTGAAGAGTGAGGCTCACGACGGAGTGCCTTTCGCACCGCGCGCGACCGGCGTGTGGAGACCTTGCGCCGCGAACCGCTCGTGCCCTTCGCGGTATCTCGCGCCGCCTGAGCACGTGTTCGCTTCGAAGCAGTCCCTCGGCGCGGCTTCGGAAGTCTGACGCCCGCTCGACGCGCTTTTGAAAGACCAATGGCAATGGCCTGTTTCGTCGAGCGCGCGCCGTGCTTGCCTTCGCGAACGTGATGGATCTCTTCGCGCACGAACTCGCCGGCTTGAGTCGACGGCGACTTGCCTTCACGCGCGTCCTTTCGCGCTCGTTCGATCGTTTCCTTTTCGGGCATGCTACCTCCTGAGTTTGTCGAGCTCGATCAGGAGGGCGTGTGGCGCAAGCAGTTTGCCCGCGCACCATGAACACGTCGACTATCGCGCCTTGAGGAGGTATTCGATCTCTCGACGATCGCGCATCACCGTGAGGTGCAGCGTCTCGGTCTTGTTACCAGCAACGAAGCGCACCGCTCCGTCCTCGCCGAGAATCGACTTGCCATCGATCCGCGCGACGAGATCGCCCAGGCGAATTCCTGCACGCTCGGCAGGGCCGCCCGGCACGAGCGCTACAACAGGGGGATAGCCGTCGAACTTGTAGTACTCGGTGCCGTCGCTCGTCGTCGCGCGCGTGCACGATGAAGGGCAGCCGATGGCGAAACCGAACCGGCGCCCGCTCGAAGACTGATTCACATCGACCTCCGACACGCTCGAGAGCACGACGCCGTCGACGATGTACAGCGGCTCGTTGCTCGGACGGGCCGGAGTCGAGGATTTCGGTTTCGCGCCGCGCTTGGTGGTAATCGCGATGACGCCGTTCGCCCCGCGCGGACCGTACTGCACGACGGCGGCCGCGTTTTTCAAGACCTCGACCCTCTCGATCGAAGCGCTGTCCACCTGGCTCAAGCTCGTGACGACCGAATCGTCGACGATCAGCAGCGGCTGACCGTTGTCCGGTGGTTTCGCCGAGTCGCTGCAGCCGGCTGTGGGCGCGGTGACCTGCAGGCGTGACTTCCCGCGCCGCAGCGTGATGGTCGAGCGTCCCGGTGCTGGGTACGTGAACAGGTCGGC
>Ga0075423_10005703_pt1 | contig 11648 bp, 13 predicted proteins | sample SoiMethybrSBSTD2_FD_80114 | JGI IMG/M metagenome (GOLD analysis project Ga0075423, IMG submission 80114) | Bulk soil microbial communities from a Populus tree surrounding site in Tennessee, USA - Soil MetaG P. TD hybrid SBSTD2 | ecosystem: Environmental > Terrestrial > Soil > Tree plantation...
CCTCGATCGCCTGCAGCACGGGCTGCACGCTGTCATACAGATCGTGCGCCATCTTCGTGAAGCTGGCGCGATCGTGGTTGATCATCGCCTCGATCTGATCCGGCGGGACGGCGACCCGTGCATCGACCTTTTCACCGGGCCGGGCGACATGCCGGCCCGGTACGAGTAGAAGGTTCGCGCCTTCCATGACCTGAATCGCGCGCCGGCGCAGCTCCCTCCACTCCTCATCCGTTCGCGGGTATTTTTCCTGACGTCCTTTGGCGGTCACGGTGATGGCGACCGAGTCCCAGATGTAGTCCGCGGCCGGATCGACGAAGGAATCCATGATGTCCCTGATGGTGGCGTTCAGCCGGAATTCCGGAACAGCCGGCGTCTCCGCCTTCGGCGGCGGTGGGCTTCCGCCGCAGGCGGAGAGAACCAGAACGCCCGCGGCAACGATCGATGTATAAGCCCGCATGAGCAGCACCCGTAGCGCAGGCCTTTAGGCCTGCATCCGCTGGAGCAAAGGCGTTAATAGTATAGTCACGCGCATGTCTTTGCTCGCCTGGTGTCAATGGCTGGAGCAGACATCGCTGGCGACCGCCATCAGCGAATCCGTCTGGCTGTTCCCGATCATCGAAGGCAGCCATATCCTCGCGCTGCCGTTGTCGGTCGGCATGATCCTGATGTTCGATCTGCGCCTCCTCGGCCTGGCGTTTCAGGAAGGCTCGGCGTCCAGGATGATGCGGGATGTCGTGCGCTGGTCGAAGTTCGGATTTGCCGTCATGTTCTTCACCGGCGGCCTCCTCTTCATGACCCAGGCGTCAAAGGCGTACGGGAACGTGTTTTTTCGTACGAAGCTGCTGTTCCTCTTGATCCTCGGCATCAATGCCGCCGTTTACCAGATCATCTTTTTCCCGAAGATGGAACAGTGGGAGGCCGGCAGCGGCGCGCCTCTCGGCGCGCGCGTCTGCGGTGGACTATCGCTCATCGTCTGGATCGGCGTGATCGTCTGCGGCCGGACGATGGCGTATCAATTCTGAAAGGGCTCGATGACGGCGCTCATGTCGTGGCTCGAGTGGTGCTCGAACACCCGAATCATCGTGCTCATCCGCGACAGCAGCTTCGGGATGCCGGCCGTTCAGTCCGTCCATCTGGTCGGCCTCACGGTACTGCTCGCGTCAATCCTGGTGCTGAACCTGCGGCTGGCGGGGATCAGCATGATGAACTGGTCGCTGCCCGCGGTCGAGCGGCAGCTCCGGCCCTTTGCCTGGACGGCGACGGCGTTCGTGCTCGCGTCCGGCGCGCTCATGTTCGTCGGCAACCCCGCCAAATACCTGGCCAACCCGGCCTTCCAAATCAAGATGGCGTCACTGGCGCTGGCGATGCTGTGCCAGTTCGGTCTGTTCCGGAGGTTCTTTCGATCGGAGCCTGACAGTCGCCCGCGGGCGATGAATCTCGGGGTGGCCGCCCTGTCATTGACGCTCTGGTTCTCCGTCGGCTGGGCGGGACGGGCAATTGCCTTTGTCTAGGGAAAAGAGTATCGTCAAGCACCCGAAGGAGTAATCCCGATGATTCGCCGTATGTTTGGCTGCATGGTTTTTGCGGTCGTGCTGTTTGGGAACGGCGTGTCGGCCCATCACAACATGACCGCCATCTTCGACTTCAACGACCGCGTCACGGTGACCGGCTCGTTGACGAAGATCGATTGGCGCAACCCACACATCTACTTGTCGGTCGACGTCAAGAACGACAAGGGCGCGATGGAAACGTGGCAGGGTGAAGGTCCCGCTCCGTCCTGGTTCCGCATCCGCGACGTCGGCAAGACCGATTTCGAGAAAAGCATCGAGAAGACGCTCACCCTGGAGCTGAGCCGCGCGCGCGACAAGTCGCTGTCGGGGCTGATCCGAACCATCAAGCTGCCAGACGGCCGGACGATTTCCGCCTGTCCGCAGAACTGTTGAACCGATCACACCGTAAGAGGGTGTCATGAAGAAAGTGATTCGGGTGGCGTTGGTGTGCGCGGCCGCCGCGCTGGCGGTCTGCCTTCCGGGGCGAGCGATCGGCCAAGAGCTGTCGGCGGAAGCGAAGGACAAGGCCGCCGCTGAAGCGCGGGCGAAACGCAACGCGCTCACGTTCGAGAACAATGCGACGACGATTGTGTTCTACGATCGCGCCGGCAAGCGCACCGGCGGCGTCAGCGAGCGGGCGCTCTACGGTGAGACCGTCGTCTCGCCGGATGGGACGCGCGTCGCGGTCGTGAAGAACGATCTGCCCAGCGAGACCGCCGATCTCTTCGTCATCGATATCGCCTCGGGCGCAAGCACGCGTCTGACCACCAGTGTCAGAACCGAATTCGTGATGGCGCCGGTGTGGTCGCCCGATAGCAGCCGGATCGCGTACGTCACGATCCGCAAGGGCCAGGAAGGCATCTTCGTCCGGCCCGCGAACGGCCAGGGATCCGAGGAATTGCTCTACCGGAATCCCGGCGCGTTCATGAATCTCACCGACTGGTCGTTGGACGGCAAATTCCTCGCGTTCGCGATTTCCGATCTGTCGGGCGGCGCGTTGTTCACCCTGCCGCTCGACGGCGGCGCGGAGCGCAAGCCCACCGAAGTGTTCAAGACCGACGTGCGGGTGTTCGTGCCGAAGTTCTCGCCCGATGGCCGGTACCTGTCGTACATCCAAATCGACAAATCGAACAAGAGTGAAGTGTTCGTGCGGCCGGTCGATCCGAAGGCCGCGGGTGGCCCCTGGCAGGTCTCGGATGGCAGCCTCAGCCCGGCGTTCTGGCGCCGCGACGGCAAAGAGCTTTACTACCTCGCGCGCGACCAGGCAGTGATGGTCACCGACGTTGCCTCGTCGCCGACGTTCTCGTTCACCAAGCCTCGGGTGCTGTTCCGCCAGGCCAGCAAGGTGCCGGACCGCCTCAACTACGTGAGCGCGGACGGCGAACGGTTCCTTGCGCTCCCGGCGCCGCGCGGGCCGCAGCTCCAGCAGCTCACCATCTTCAATCGCAGCGGAGAAGTGCTGCAGAAGGTCGGCGAGCCGGCGCAGTACGGCGGCCCGTCGTTTTCGCCCGATGGCACCAGGCTGCTCGTCTCCAAGAACGATCAGCAGATCGGCCAGGCCGATCTCTGGGTCATCGACCTCGCCAGCGGCAAGCAGACACGACTGACCAACGACAGATTCCCGAAGGTCAATCCGCTGTGGTCTCCCGACGGGAAGTACATCTACTTTGCCTCGTTCCGCAATGGCGACTTCCCCGTCTATCGCCGGCCGTCGGACGGAACCGGCGAAGAGGAACTGGTCTACAAGTACACGGCCGGCGCGTTCGTCGGCCTCAGCGATATTTCCGCCGATGGCAAGTACCTGGTCTGCGACTCGGGCGGATTCATCATGGTGGTGCCGCTGACTGGCGATCCGGCGTCGCGGAAAGGGATCGAGTTCCTGCGCGAGGAATTCGACGACACGCTCGGCCGGCTGTCCCCGGATGGCCGCTTGATGGCCTACCGATCGGACGAAGCCCAGGCCGAACGCGGCGAGATCTATGTGCGGCCGTTCAATGCCGCGACCGGACTGCCCGGCGACGGGAAGTGGCGAGTGTCGAAGGACGGCGTTCTTGCGATGCTGCACTGGCGCGCGGACGGCAAGGAGATCTTCTTCCGCGGCCTGAACCTCGAGTCCAACGAGCTGCTCGTCGTGTCCGTCGAAGTCGAGACGACGCCGACATTCAAACCCGGCACGCCCAAGGTGCTCTTCAAATTGCCTGGCCCTCTCGGCGGGAATCTCGGGAACATCAGCCGCGATGGACAGCGATTCGTATTCGCCATCAACGTCTCGGCCGCCAGTACGACGGAGACCGCCAACCCGCGGTGACGCGGACCAGCCGTCGCCACGCTGGCAGCGCGGACGTGACGCTGATCGCCACTCCGCCGATGCTCAAGAGAATCACGACGACGTCCCAGAGCGGGCGCTTGTAGTAGAGAAACGGAAAATCCAGGCTGTGGAATCCGTGATAGAGCCACCGATTCCATCGGCTCGCCCGTTCGAGCCTCAGCGCGATGATGCCTCGCTGCGGATCCAGGTAGAGCCACGTTGATCGTGGATCCGCGTAGCGAACTCGCAACACCGGCAGCGGCTTCGCGCCGATGCGGCTGTAGTAGTACGCATCATATTCGTTGAGCCACACGGCGTCGGCGATAGCCACGCCCGGCATGGCCGCGTTCGCCACCTCCCACATCCGGTTCTTCTCGAACGACACGAGTGGCCCGCGCTCGGGTTGCCGGGCTGACACCATCACGTGCTGCCGGTCGATGTGCAGCGCACTGGCCGACGAGACGTCGCCATTCCTCCATGGCGGATGTTCCGACGGCGATGGCGGAACGTAGGCGATGAAATAGGGCTCGCCGAGGAACTGGAAGAAGTCGAGCTCCTTTGGTGGAAACGAACGTCGCACGATATCGACGACGGCGCGAATGCGGTCGACCGTCAGCGGCGTCAGATCGATTGGGCCGCCCGTCGCTGCCTCCCGCACCGCCCGCGACGACGGACTGGCTTCGAGGAAGGTGAAGGGATCCAGCGAGAGCGCGCCGCTCAACGCCCACGTACAGGCGAAGAATCCGAAGAACAGTCCGATGTAGTGGTGCCACCACATCCACCCGGCGTACGGGGAGCGTGACGACGGCACGCCTCGCAGCCGAAAGCGGCCGCTGAGGGAATAGCGCCAGATGCCGATCGCGATGCCCAGTGCACACAGAACGGTTCCGATCAGCGAGATCCAGATGACGAACGCCGACCAGAACGCGCCGTGCCGGCGGAGCGGCGTGAAATACAACCAGTGCAGGACCGCGCTCATGTAACCCCAGAATCGTCCGCTGGACGTCGTTTGCAGTACCGGCTCGCCGCTCCGCTCCGAGACGTAGTAATCCGTGCCGGCCGAATCGCCCAGCGCAATGCGATGCAGCGGCATCGTGCCGCGGATGACGCCCTGCAGCGTCCATTGATCGGAATCCGTGAGGCGCGTGTCGTAGCGCAGCGTGTCCGCGTGCTCCGGCACGAATCGCCGCACGACCGCTAGCGCGGCGTCGGCGCTCAACGGCGTCAGCGGCGCGCCGGAGTCCGCATAGATCGCGTGCCACGCTCCGCTGGAGAAGAATCGGTAAACCGGTCGACCGCCGTGCATCGCGATCCGCACACGGGACGGCGACTTGAGGCCGGCTTTCGAGGCGGCCGCCGCCGGGTTCATGGCGATCGTCGACACGTCGAGCGGTTCCATCCGAAGCAGCCGCTCCTCGGCTGGCAACGCCGGCATGCCGACGTACATGAAGATGACACCGGAGACGAACCAGATCACGAACACCAGCGTGAGCGCGATGCCGAGCCATCGGTGCGTATAGATGAGCGCTTTGCGCCAGTCGAGCGCTTTCCGGAAGTTCATGGCTGAAGCGGCGGGCTGCCGATATCGCCGTATATCATGTTCGTCACCTCTTCGTCTTTTCGGGGCGAGAACGATGACCAATCGACTCCGTTCGCGGCTGTGTGTCGGATTTGCCATTGTGACGCTCGGTCTGCGCAGCGATCCCTCCTGCCAGCCGGCCGGACGCTCGAGCGACCGCCATTGGATCGGTACATGGGCAACGGCGCCGGCGGGCGTCGCCGGCACCCCGCGACAGTTCGACAATCAAACACTGCGGCTGATCGTGCGGACCAGCGCGGCTGGCGAGCGCGTGCGCGTGAGGATCTCGAACACGTTCGGCACCGAGCCGTTGGTCATTGGCGCAGCACACATCGCGCGTCGCGCGGCCGACGCAACCATTCGTCCTGAGACCGATCGAACGTTGATGTTCGGAGGAAAACCCTCGTTCGCCGTTCCGGTGGGAGCGTTGGTGCTCAGCGATCCGGTGAGCCTCGCTGTTCCGGCGGGATCCGATCTCGCGGTGAGCATCTACCTGCCCGGCCGGACCGTTGAGATGACGACGCACTTCTCCGCGTTCCAGACCAGTTACGTCTCTGCCGCCGGGGATGTCACGGCGGCCGCGACACTCGAGGCGCCCACGACGATCACGACCTGGCCCTTCCTCACCGGCGTCGACGTCGCGGCCGCAACGCAGGCGGCGGCGATCGTGGCGCTCGGCGACTCGATTACAGACGGTGCGAGCTCAACGCGCGATGCCAATCGTCGGTGGCCCGACCTGCTGGCCGCACGGCTGCGGCAGCGCCCGGCGCTCGGTCACTTCGGCGTCCTGAATCAGGGGATCATCGGCAACCGCATCCTGCACCCCACCGAAACGGAGTTCGGGAACCTCTTCGGTCCTGCCGGCCTCGCTCGCTTCGATCGCGACGTGCTCGCGCAGCCCGGCGTCCAGTACGTGATCGTCCTGCTGGGCATCAATGACATCGGGCATCCGGGCGCGAATGCGCCGGCGTCAGACGAGGTGAGTGCCGACGAGATGATCGCCGGCTATCGCCAGTTCATCGAACGGGCGCACGAGAGGGGCATCGCGGTGTACGGCGCGACGCTCCTGCCGTTCGAGGACACGACGATTGCTCGCTTCTACAACGCCGAGAAAGAGGTGAAGCGCCAGGCGGTCAACCGCTGGATCCGCACGGGTGGCGCGTTCGACGCGGTCATCGACTTCGATCGTGCGGTCCGCGATCCGACGCGGCCGACGCGGATTCTGCCGACGTACGATAGCGGCGATCATCTCCACCCGAGCGATGCCGGGATGGCCGCCATGGCCAACGCCATCCCTCTGGACCTGTTCAAGCCCGACACGCGCCGCCCGTAATCCTCTCCCAGCACGCTGCGTGATCGATCGAGTTACTATTGTATTTATCGGTCTTACATGTTATAAGACTGCGGTATGTCGGCTCCGACCTTGCCCCAGACCGAGCGCCTCGTCCTCGAGTTGCTGCTCGTTGGACCGGACTTCGGGCTCAATCTCGTCGCCAAATCTGACGGCGGGCTGAAGCGGGGGACGGTGTACGTCACGCTCGGGCGGATGGAGCGCAAAGGGTTCATCACGTCGGAACAGGAGCCGCAGGCGCCGGGCGCCATCGGGCTGCCGCGACGGATCTATCGCGTGACGCCGCTCGGCGAGCGGGCGTTGCGCGCCTGGGCGACGTTGTTGCGAACGCTGGCGCCGGAGCACGGCGCGTGACGCCGTCGCCGCCCGGAATGCGGCTCTACAGGCTGCTCCTGCGTTGGGCGCCGGCGACAGTCGTCCGTGACGTGCTCGAGCCGACCATCGCCGATCTTCAGTACGAAGTCGAACACACGGCGGACGTGCACGAACGCCGCCAGGCGATCGTTCGTGGCTACGCGGCGCTCCTTCACGCGCTGCTCGTATCGATCGAGCCTGGCAGCGCCATTCGCGCAATGCTCGCACTCTGCGCGCTCTCTGCCGTGGGACGCTGCTGATCGTTACGGCGCTTGCGGCGCATGTCGATGGCCGCGTGCTGAACAGCGCGATCCTGGCGCCCGGCATGCTGACACCCGCGATCCTCCGCATGCTCGGTACCACGTCTTCCCGCCGACTCTTCCTCGGCAGCCTGCTGGTGGCGATGATCACGCCGGCTCTCGTAGATGGCATTGCGCTGGAAGGCGCGAAACCGGTATGGATAGGCGTCGGGCGGACGCTCGCGCTGCTTGTCGTGTTCGCGCCGATCGCGGGAGCCGCCGCGATCGTTGCCGGGCCGAGTCGCGAGACCGCCGCGGAGCGCGTCGTGACATCGGTGTCGCTCGGCGGCGGCATCGCCACAGCGGCATTCCTGATCGCGCGCTGGCCTCACGGCCAGCAGCTGTCGATCGGTCTCGCGATGACTCCCTTTTACGTCGTGCTGTTCGCGACGCTGTTCGGCCTGACGCTGCTTCCGCTCCTGCTGATCGCGCGGGCGTTCGTCGAGCGACCGGCTCTCCTTGCGATCGCAGGCCTCATCTGCTCGCCGGCGCCCTTGATCGCAGGAGCCTACATCGATCACGGCACGCTCACCGCCTGCCTCGAAGCAATGCGCCGCGCGCCACTCTCGTTCGCGGCGTCGTCGCTGCCGTTCGTCACCGGCGCAATCGCCGTCGGCTGGCGCCTGCCATGTTCCCGCGAGCTTTGAACTGGCGCCCGTGGTCAGGATTCTTCCTGAGCCTGATCGCGTTTCTGAGCTACCCGTTCGTGTTCGAGCGATGGCCGGTCACCCGCGACTTCCCGTGGGCGAACCTGCTGCTCTTCGGCCTCGCCGCCCTGCTGCTCATCGCAGGGCTGCGGCACGCGTTCGCTCCGGGCCAACGGCGATGGCTGCGAATAGCATCAGCCCTCGTGGCGACGACGATGTCCCTCCTCATATTCGGGAACTTCGTCGCCGGCGTGTTCGTGCACGCGCGGCATCTGCCGGCCTCCGCCCACGCGCCGCAGGTCGGTGAGCGAGCCCCCGACTTCACACTGCCCGACGAGAGTGGCGCCCTCGTCACGCTCGCCTCCTTGCTCTCACCCACGCCGGTGTCCGGCGCGCCGAAATCGAAGGGCGTGCTTCTCATCTTCTCGATGTACGCCGGCTGCCGTGCCTGCAATTCCGAGTACCGGGGCATCCAGCAGCACCTCGGTGACTTCTCGGCGAGGGGCGTTCTTCCGATTGTGATCAGCATCGACCCGCCGGACGTCTCGCGTGCACTGAGCCGGGAAGCCGGCTACACCTTCACGTTTCTCAGCGATCCATCTCTCGCGGTGATTCGCCGCTACGACGTCGCCAACGGCGACCAGGCCAGGCCGGCTGAGTTCCTGCTCGATTCGACCGGCATCGTCCGGTGGCGAAACCTCACGAAGAGCATGTTCGTCCGCGCGCGACCTGAGCAACTGCTCGAGGCGATCGGAACGCTGCCGTGATCAGAGCCGTCGCCGCGACGCTTCTGCTGTTCCAAACGCTCGATACCAACGATCTCGGTTCGGCGACCCAATGGCAGTTCCTGGCCTCCGTCCTTCACGACGTCGACGTCGTCGGGCTGCCAGAGCCGATCCACATGACTCATGAGTTTCCGATCGTTCGTCTCGGAATAGTCAAGTTCCTGAACGAGCACCTGGGCTTTCATGTGCTCGCGATGGAAGGCTCACTGATCGACGCATGGGCGACGCAGGATCGGTTTCTCGCCTCGCCCCGATCGGAGGCGGATGCCGCCAACGCGCAGCTTGCGCTCTTTCCGCTCTGGAACACACCTGAAATTCGGCAGCTATTCGTGTACGAGGCCGCAAGTTGGGCTCTGCCGAACCCTTTTTACGTTACTGCGTACGACGTGCAGCCCGGATCGGGAAAAGGAACGCAAGGGATCGAGGCGTTCCGATTGCTTGCAGATCGACTCGCAACATACTGGCCGCCGCCGCCGAACTTCGGGCTCGACTCTTGGCTGAATCATCTTCGGCCTCTGACTGGCGCGTGCAAGTCGTTCACACCATCGAATAGCGCAACGGTCATCAGCGCAATAGAGCAACTCGAGTCATGGATCGCGACGGCGAGACCTGCGGTCGCGGCTCGCTATCCTCAAATCCCTTTGCATGCTGAGTCGCTCCGGTTAGTTCCAACGAATCTTCGAAAGTCCCTCTCGCTGTGCAGCAGCATGGCCGTCGGCCCAAGCGGCAGCTACAAGGCGTTTCGCGATCGCGAAGGTGCAGCCTTCGCAGAGCTCCTGCGAGACATGACCGCTGACAAGAAGTTGATGATCTGGGCGCACTGGAGTCACTTGGCCTATGGCGAGTCTGTTCGCGGAGGCGCCTTTGGCCAGCAGCTTCGGCAAAAGCTCGGTAGACGTCTCTACACAATCTTGCCCATGGCCGAACGAGGAAGTGCGATCGTCATCTTTCCGAACCGAGGGTCGGATGACGACATCGGTTTCAGTCGGGTGCCGCCCGGTTCAGACCCATTCTCGAAGAAAATGGCGGGAGTGTCCGCGGCACCGTTCTTTCTGGACCTCCGGGACACAACCGTCAGGAGCGATGAAGCTTTCGCGGGAACCCAGCGTGTGTGGGTCGAGTCCCGCGCAGTCGATCTTCCTTTGCTCCAAAGCACCGACGCTATCGTCTGGCTGAAAGACGTTCGCCCTCCGTCGCTACCTTTACCGGTGCTCCTGATCATGGGAGGGTTGCACTATCGGATGACGCTCGCTCTATCTGCAACCTTCGCGATCGCCTTGGGCCTCTCGGCGCTGGTGTGGCGCCGTCGAAAGCGCGGCACTCGGCCCTAGAGCTGTTCGCTCACTCCTCGTGTGACCACAGATGGTAGAATGTAGTCACAAGGGTGGCCGCGATGAACGAACGCAGCGTCGGCATTCGTGAACTCAAGTCCAAACTCAGCGAGTGTGTCCGTGACGTGAAGAGCGGCGCGACCATCGTGGTTACTGAGCATGGGAAAGCAGTGGCGCGGCTCGTCCCCGAAGGGCATTCCCTCGACGAGCGGCTCGAGGTATTGAGGAGCGCCGGGACGATTGCCTGGAGCGGACGGCGCCTTCGTCGCACCAAACCTGACGTGCACGCGCGTAAGAATCGTACGGTTGCCGGCGTCCTGCTGGAGAATCGCGAGTGATCCTGTACGTAGACGCCAGCGCTCTCGTAAAGAGGTACGTTTCTGAAGCGGGGTCCACGGCGGTCATCAGCGTCACGAGCGACGCCGAGGCCGTCGCGACGGTGCTCATCAGTCGTGCGGAAGTGGCGGCCGCGCTTGCACGCTCGGTGCGACTCGGCGTCTTGGACGAGAACGGCGGACGTCGGGCACAGCGCAAGTTCACACGCGAGTGGCCCGACCTCGTGCGATTGCCAATTAGCGAAGCGCTTCTCGTTCGAGCGGAGTCCGCTGCCTGGCAGTACGGTCTGCGCGGGTATGACGCAGTCCAGCTCGCCGCGGCGGCCATCTGGCAAGACTCCGTCGGCGCCGAGGTCACCCTTGCCACCTTCGATCGCGAACTCTGGCAAGCGGCGTCAAAGGCAGGTCTTCAAGTGTGGCCTGAAAGGCTGGCGCCGTAAGCGCCCCGATGATCTCTGCATTCTGGCGACGGCTCGACACCCCAGGGCACGATGCGGCGGTCGTGAATCGTACGAACGACGGATGGCGACTCGAAGGCACGACCGTGTTCGCGCACGGGTCTGGTCCGGCGCGCTTGTCGTACTGGGTGGAGTGTGCGTCGGATTGGCGAACGCGACGCGCGAACGTAACTGGATGGGTCGGTCACGATCGCTTCGAGGTCGACGTCACGCGAAGCGAAACTGGGGAGTGGCGTCTCAACGGAAAGACAGTCGACGGCCTGGAGGAATGCCTCGACGTCGACTTTGGATTCACGCCCGCCACGAACTTTCTCCAACTCAGTCGGTGCGGTCTCGGCGTCGGTCAGACCGCGGCCTTCCCTGTCGCATGGCTCGACGTTCCCGATCCGTCGTTGACGGCGTTGTCTCAGCGCTACGAGAAACGGACCGCCACAACGTACTGGTACGAGTCGCCACAAAGTTCCTACTCCGCGCTGCTCGAAATCGCAGACTCCGGGTTCGTGCGGAGCTATCCAGGACTCTGGGCGCTCGAGGACTAGCGCGACCGCGCCCTGCCCCTTTAGTCGGCCCTTAGAGCCGCGACCGGATCGATACGGCTGGCGTGACGCGCTGGCACGTACCCAGCCAGCAGCGTGACGCAGGCCAGCACCG
>Ga0075423_10005707_pt1 | contig 11641 bp, 8 predicted proteins | sample SoiMethybrSBSTD2_FD_80114 | JGI IMG/M metagenome (GOLD analysis project Ga0075423, IMG submission 80114) | Bulk soil microbial communities from a Populus tree surrounding site in Tennessee, USA - Soil MetaG P. TD hybrid SBSTD2 | ecosystem: Environmental > Terrestrial > Soil > Tree plantation...
CGCTCCCGCGCAGGACCACGTACACCTCCTCCTGCTTCTTGTGCGTGTGGCCGTACGGAAAGCGATAGCCGGGCGGGACGCGCTGGTAGCTCAGGCCGGATTCCTCGAGCTCGAGCGCCTCGGTCGCCATGCGGAACTCCAGATCCGGCGCGCCGTCGAACTTGGACCCGAGATCCTCCAGGTCCTCCTTAAGGTTCCTGAGAGTGAACGGCACGGCGCAATGCTATGGCACGCCCGGGTTCTGCTGAGGCAAGAATTGGGGAGCAAGCCCCACAGGCCCCAGCCGATCTCAGCCGTCGTAGTGGAGAGATACCGACCGTCTTTCAGCTGCCGACGACCGTGATTTCGTCAGGGCTGATCAGGAAGCCCTTGCCGCTCCCGGTCACCGTGCACCGCACACCGTGCCGGCGGGGCGTATGCCTGCGAGTACATCCCGCAGGTGATTAGAGCACCAGCGGGCCGCACCCGGAATTCGGCGACATCCGACGCCGAACCGCCCCCGGGGCTCGCCGAGCAGCTCGGCAGGAAGCTGTGCAGTTCGAGCTTGTCGACCCCTTTGTGGCCCTTGTGGAAGCGGATGATTGCCTCGAGGTACTCGACTGTGGGTTTGGCAGTGGTTCATCTGCACTGGATCTACACAACCTCGGGTTCGACCTTACCTGTACCAATGCAAGTGAACCTGTGTTGGATCGATTCAGGCCTTGCGCCCGGGCGGTCGGGTTTGTGGGGACGCCCGCTGGAGAAGAATCTGGGTGAAGAGAGCACGAAGTGGATCGAGCATGCGCCACGCCCGATCACGGCCGTCCCGTCGAGATGCGCGAAGGAGTCCGCCTCGATCGGCAAAGCCGCATCCAGCGTTGGCGGGTCGGTTGAGCATCGACGGCTCGCCCGTTTCGCTCGAACGCAGATACGCCGTCTTCGTCGGCGAGGCCACGGGTCGGCAAGGGTGTAACTCCGGTCAAATTAATTTAAGAATTTATAGTAAACTTTTCGCTTGACGGAAAGCGAACTCACGGGGGGTCGATGGAAGCGAAGTCATGGGGAGCCAATGGCGTCGAGCCGCACGAAACAGGGTGCGGGAGCTCCAAGCTGGCCCTCGACCCGGGCGTGGTGGCCGCCTGCCGGGATGCCGCGGCCGAGATCGCAGCCGGGGTCAGTGCGGAGATCGCCGACAAGACGACCGTCTCGGTCGAGCGCACGGTGCTTCGCCTGCTGGGACTGGAAAAGGCGGACGCCTCGGACGTCCCCCTCGCGAACGTCGTCGTCGGCCACGTCTTCGACCAGGGCAAGCTCGGTCTCGGAATCGGATACTGGATCGGCAACGGCATGATCCAGACCGGCCTCGAGCCGAACGAGCTGGCTCTTGAGGTCGCTGCCGGCGAGTTGGACCTCTGTGCGCTTCCGATCGCGGAGGACGAGGCGATCCACGACTGCGTCGCCAATGCCTGCGCAGAGCGGCAGCGCCAAGTTTCGGCAGCGTTGGAGCAGCGCCGCGAGAGGCGCGAGCAGATCGGCGAGAGCCCGCCGCCTCATCGCTATGTTCTGACCGCTACCGGGAATATCTACGAGGACGTGGTCCACGCCCGTGCCGTCGCGGATCACGGCGGCGACATCGTCGCGGTGATCCGCTCGACCGCCCAGAGCCTGCTCGACTATGTCCCAGACGGGCCGACCACCGAAGGCTTCGGCGGCACCTTCGCCACCCAGGCGAATTTCCGCATCATGCGCGAGGCACTCGACGAGTGGGCGGATTCGAACGGGCGCTACGTGCGCGTCTCCAGCTTCTGCTCCGGGCTCTGCATGCCGGAGATCGCCGTGCTCGGCGCGCTGGAGGGCTTCGACAACATGGTCAACGACGCCCTCTACGGCATCCTCTACCGCGACATCAACATGGTGAGGACGCTGATCGACCAGCGTCTCTCGCGGATGATCAACGGGTTCTTCCACGTCGTGATCAACACGGGGGAGGACAACTACCTGCGGACGGCTGACGCCATCGAGGCGGCTCCCTCGGTGGTCGCCTCCCAGTTCATCAACTTCCAGCTGGCGCGCGACTCCGGCGTCCGGCCGGAGCACGTCGCGATTGGCAACGCTTTCGAGATTCACCCCGATGTGCCGAACAGCCTGCTGCTCGAGCTGGCGCAGGCCCAACTCACGCGGGAGCTGTTCCCCGACAGCCCGGTCAAGTACATGCCGCCCACCAGGCACATGAACGGGAACCCCCTCCGCACCCACGCCTGCGACACGTTGTTCAATCTCGTCGCGGTCGGCACCCGCCAGGGGCTGCAGACGATAGGCGTGCCAACCGAGGGCATCTTCACTCCCCATATCCACGATCGGACGCTGGCGCTCGAGAACGTCGCCTATGTGGGAACCGCAGCTCGGGACTTTGCCGACGACATCGAGTTCAAGGGCGGAGGAATCGTCCAGAGCCGCGCCCAGTACGTGCTCGACCGCGCTCGCGCCATGCTCGAAGGCATCGCCGAGGCCGGCCTGCTTGAAGCGATCAGCGAAGGCTGCTTTGGCGACGTGCGCCGCAACCCCGACGAGGGTCGCGGCTCCGAGGGGATCATCGCCACGGACGGCCGTTACTTCAATCCACTCGTCGAGATCATGTCCGATGCACCAGTCGCCTAGTCAGGAGATGGGCGGCATCAAGCCGTACGCCGATCACCGTGATGACGGGATCGTGCAGGTCAGCTTCACGCTGCCGGTCCACGGCGAGCAGACGGCCCGCTTCGCCGGCCTCGAGATAGCACGGCGCATGGGCCTCTCCCGTCCTGAGGTCGTCCACCACGAGAAGGTGACCGACGGCTACACGTACCTGCTGCTCTACGGGGTCTTCGAGGAGCCGCTCGACTACGACGCGGTACGCCGCGAGAGCTTCGAGGACGAGTACATGAGCAAGGACGAGGTCGACGCCTTCGTGGAACGGACGGCCCGACGGCAGATCGTGGTCATCGGCGCCAGCACCGGGTCCGACACGCACAGCGTGGGTATCGACGCGATGCTCAACTTGAAGGGCTACGATGGCCGCCACGGGCTGGAGGGCTACAAGGCATTCGCCACCCACAACATGGGCAGCCAGGTCCCGAACACCGCCCTGGTGGCCCGCGCGCAGGAGCTGAACGCCGATGCCATCGTCGTTTCTCAGACGGTGACCCAGCAGGACCTGCACATCCACAACCTCACCGAGCTCGTTGAGATGGTCGAAGCCGAGGGCATGCGCGAGAGCACGATCCTCGTCTGCGGGGGCCCGCGGATCTCAGACGGGCTCGCCAAGGAGCTCGGCTATGACGCGGGCTTCTCGAAGGGCACTTTTCCAAACCACCTCGCGACGTTCCTCGCGCGGGCGATCGCCTCCCAGGCTGGCGACTCTTCGGAGGATGCGCCGGAGTGAGCGCGACGCTCGCCGCGGAAATCGGTCTGGCCCGGCGGGTGGCATTCGTCGGGCTGGCGAAGAACACGGGCAAGACGGAGGCCCTCGCCACGCTGATGGGAGAGCTCTCCGGCCTCGGCCGCACCCTGGCGATCACCTCGATCGGCCGGGACGGCGAGGATGCGGACGCGATCCAGCCGAGAATCGCCAAGCCGAGGATCCACTGTCCTGCGGGCTCATTGGTGGCGACCACCGCCCCGCTGCTCAGCCGCTGCTCCTCGCCGTACGAGATCGTGCTCGACATCGGTCTGAGGACGCCGCTGGGTCGGGTGGTCGTCAGCCGCCTGCACGAGTCCGCCGAGGTCGAGGTCGCCGGAGCGAGCACGTCCGCCGGTACCCGCGCCACCGTCGACGCGATGCTGGACCTGGGTGCCGACCACGCCCTCATCGACGGCTCGATCGACCGCCGCGCCGCGTCGGCGCCCGGTATCGCCGACGTCGTGATCCTCTCTACGGGGGCAGTCCTTGGTCGTGAGATCGACGAGGTCGTGAGTCGGACCAGTCGCGCCACGGAGCTGATCGATCTGCCCCGGGTGGAGGACTCGCGAATGCGGGAACTGGCCACCGAAATGGACGGCAGCGCTGTCGTCACCGAGCCGGGAGAGGTCCACTCCTTGCCCGCCCGCTTTGCCCTCACGGCAGAGTCACGCGATATCTATACCGCCTTGCGGGACGGTGGCCCGGAGAGACGGACCTTCCTGATCGCCGGCACGCTTCCTGAACGCTTCCTCGATGCGCTCGTCGGCCTCCCGGGCTCGCGCCGCGTGCGGGTGATCGTCAGCGACGCGACCAAGGTCTTTCTCCGCACCCGATCGCCGCGCTGGTATCGGGAGACGGGCATCGACGTCGAGGTCCTGCGGCGGGTGGATCTGCGGGCGATCACGGTCAACCCGGTTGCGCCGCTCTCGCACAGATTCGACTCGGACGGACTGCGCGCCGCCATCACCAAGGTCGCTTCGAACGTGCCGATCTTCGACGTCAAGAGCAACTCCTACGGGTACGCCGTAGAGCACGTATAGCGTGCGGCGTTGAGGGGGACGAACGCTCGGCGAAAGCGGTCCGAAAATATGAGGGCTCGCGACGCGCTGCGCTAGAGCGAGCGCGGCGTGGTTGAGCGAGCGATGGCGTCTTGGTGCCTCAAAGATCCCCAAAATTTGGTATATCTGTCCAAATATTGGGTAAAGACTAAAGGTTCAGCATGCGTCGGACTGCCTTAATCATCGTTGCGATCTTGATTGGATCGGCCTTCAATGTCCCTTCCGCTTCGGCCACGGTTGTGGGAGAAGCGGGGGATGTGGTCGGGTCGATCGTCGATTCGGTCGATCCTGCAGAAACCGTGCCGTCGCTCCCCCCTGCGCCAAGCGCGCCGGCTCCCGCGAAGCCGTCGCCGACTCCCCCTCCGGTCAAGTCGCCGGCCGAAGCGCCGCCCTCGCCAGATCCACCCGCCTCCGGCGGCGATGCGCCTTCCCCGGATCGGGTAGTCGGCGCTGTGAGGGACTCGGCCGACTCGATCGCGAGCGCCGGCCGGGAAACGACCCAGCGGGCGATTGCGCCTACCGGCAACTACGGCGGCCGAGTCACTGAGGGCGGCCGAGACGGCGGCCGAGTCACCGACGGCGGCCGGGCCTCAGCCTCCGCAAGCGGTCGCGACGGGGACGTAAACACGGAGGCCTCGCGCCCAGCCGGCGCCGGCTCCAACCCGCAACCCTCGATCGCGGCCGCCGAAGTGGCTGCCTTCCGACGGTGGCTCGCTCGCATCTGGCCCGCGATCGCGCTCGGCGGCGGAGCCGGTGATGGGTGGGGGGCCGGGTTAATCGCCGATCTGTTCTTGTTGCGCCCGGCGGCCGCCTTCGCCGTGCGCTTGCTGACCCCGCCGAATGCCGGGGCAGCCGGCGGTCCCGGGCCTGTCGGGCACCCCGCCGCGGCGAACGCTCCGCAACCCGCCCTCCCCGCTGTCCCCGCGTCTCCCGATGGAGAGAAGACCGTCTACCTCGCCGTTTTCGTCGCGCTGCTGGCTTTCCTGGTGTTCACGATATGGAGGGAATTCCGGACCACGCTCCGGCCCGGGGTGCGCTGACGTCTTACAGCTGCGTCCAACGCCCTCGGCAGATCGTCGACGAGGTCGAACGGCCGCGACCCGCCGGGGCCGAGCCAGCTCTCATCTCTCAATGCGCCCGACGGGGATCGAACCCGCACCGACGGCTTAAAAGGCCGACGCTCTTCAGGGGCAGTTCAAAAGGCTGGACGTCGGGGCGAAGCGACCGCTGTTGCGGTGTGCAGCCGCCGGCAGAAAAAAATCTCCCGGCTCGAAGGCCACCGCTTCGGCTCTTCGGCTAACCCTGGTTTAACCCCCTTGACCATTTGAGCTACGGGCGCAGAATCTTTATTGTACAAAAATCTTGATTAATACCGGACCGAATAAGGCCTCCAGCGGGGTGGAAGAGGCAGCGTTTCCGTCTGGGGCAGCGGAGACCAGATGGCAGGCGGCTTGGCAGGAGGAGGACGCGTTCGCCACGCCACCGGCCGAAGACGGGCGCCTGGACGTCTGGGTTTCGCCTGGGGCGATCACACCGTCGGCCCCCTTTACCCTCGACCTGGCTCGCCGCTGCGTTCTCGCTGACACGCACGCGCGCTTTTGCCGCATGCGCGGCGACGCCGTCCTCTTCTCGCTGGGCTTCGAGTCGGACCTGCCGGCCGAGGGCGGCGAGGGTCCCGGGAACGGAGCCGCGGCGAACGGCACGACCGAGAAGCGCGAACAGCTCGAATCCCTGGGCCTCTCGATCGATTGGGCGCGCCTAAGTGAAGGCGTCGAAACCGCCTCGGAGCGGTGGTCACAGCGGATCTTCCTGGCCTTGATCGATGCCGGCATCGCGTATCGGGGCGAGGGGGCGATGCGCTGGTGCGAGAGCTGCAGGACCCTGCTCCCAGAAGGCGACGGGGTTGAAGGCCCATGCCGGCTCTGCGAAGGCCCTATCAAGCAGATGCCCGCGGGGCAGTGGTACTTGCGAGTCGCCGCGAACGCAAAGGCCGAAGGGAGGTCGGTAGACGACTTCTCTCAGACGGCGCCGCAAATGGCGAGTCTGCCAAGAGACCTGCTCGGGCCGGTGGAGGGGGTCGAGCTCGAGGCAAAGGCGCTCGACGGCGCGCCGCTCCTCATCTTCACCCCGTTCCCCGAGAAGATCGGAGAGGCGCGGTTCGTGTTGGCTTCGCCGAGCCACCCCGCGCTCGAGAATCTGATCCACGATTCCGAGCTGAAGGCGAGGGTCTCGGCGCTTCGCACTCGCGGCGGTGAGCCCCGCGACCGCAAGCTCGACTTCGACTTCCCCTCGATCATGGACACGGGAGCCTGGATCCATGTCCCGGACCTCGACGATCCGTTGCCGCTGGTCATCTCCCTCTCGGTCGATGCCCGCTTCGGCGTGACCGCCGTCCTCGGCATCCCCTCGGCAGATCCGCACGACGAGCAGCTCTCCAAGCACCTCCCCCCGCCGCCGAGCATGCGCTGGGACCTGCGGGTCAAGTCGTCGAAGCCATGGCCCGCGCTGCGCTTCCGAGCCCACAGCCTGTCGATATCAAGCCCCGACCGGGGCTCGGCGGGAACGCCGGTTCCGCTCGTCCGCTGCAGCGAGTGCGGCGTCGTGGCGGTGGCGGTCGATGCGCTGCCACTTGCAAGGGACTCTGAGCACGCCTGTCCGAAATGCGGGAAGCCAGCAGAGCGCGAAAAGGCGGTGCTCGACCCCCGCGTTGCGGCCTGGGCGGAGATGCTGGTCGCGATTCCGCCTCCGGACCGGGCCGGCGCCGGCCTCGACCACCCCGAGCTTCGACGCTGGATGCAGGGGCGGCAAAGCTTCCACGGCAGCGATTCTCGCTCCGCACCCCTCTGCAGCCTCGTCGCCCTCGAAGCCCTGCGCGATCTCAACCTGACCGATCTCGTCTCGAACGGCGACTCGCGCAGCCTCGTCTTGGGCAAGCTGGAGGTCGGCGCGACCTCCCCGGACGTGAGTGGCGCCGACGGGCTGGCCGGGCAGGCCGGCACCGACGCGCTCCGTTTCGCCCTCCTGCATGCGGCGGCTCCGGCGAAAAGATTCGACGCGGGGGAGTTTGACGCCGTCGTGCATTCCTCCGGGGAATTCCTCAAGCGCCTGTGGTCCTTCGCCGAACCGCGCCTCGATCGGGACAAGCCAGAGGAGGCTGCGATCGATACCTCGGAGCGGTTGCGGCGCCGGCTCGCCAAGTGGTGTGACATCGCCCTGCGCAAGATCGTCGAGAACTACACGGAGCTCGACGGGCACAGAGCGGTGAGGAACGTCGAAGCGCTGCTCGCGCGCATCGCGGACTTCGAGCGGCGTGCGCGCGAGGAGCGGGGAGAGGTGACCGCTGAGGACGCCGCCGCCGTCCGCTTCGCGCTCTCGCGCTTGATCCTCCTCCTGGCGCCGGTCGCGCCGCATATCTGCGAGGAGCTATGGGAGCGGGCGGGTCACTCGGACCGGGTGGTTCGGGCGCAATGGCCCGAGCCGGCGCTTGCCGAGGGGTCCGGGGCCGTCAAGCCCGACCGGCCAGAGGCCGGCTAGGACAGGCGAAAGCGGCGGACCGGCCCCAGGCAAACCTAGGGCGCCGGGGCGACGATCGCGACCCACTGGCCTCCCCTTCGTTCGCTTTATGGATTTTTTTCAAATAATTTTGTGCCGGCGGGTTTGCTTCAATGGGGTCACCAGAGAAAGGAGGTGGTCCTAACTTGATTCACATGCTTGAGGGGACTCTGGAGGTGCAGGGCCGCTAGGCGCCGCACTGGTTCGGGCGCCCGGTGGAATCCACCCCGGGCACCGGCGAGCGCAGGGAGGCGGGCGTAGTCCCACCCGTCAGCTGTTCCCGCGTTTCGTCTCCAAGCACCAGGCCAGGGCCGCCTTCGGGCGGCCCTGGTGTTTCAGGTCCCGCACGGTCGTCCCTACCGTGTAACCGTCTTCGCCTCTGCCTTTTGCGAAGCATCCATGCGCCTGAGAGGAGTATGTACGTGAGAATGCCTGATGTTGCACAACCGCTACGCGGGGTACGAGTGAGCGAGCGATGCCGAAGCTGAGGTTCGACATATCGGTTTCCGCCGACGGCTACGTCGCCGGCCCCAACCAGAGCGAGGAGCACCCGCTCGGCGAAGGCGGCGAGCAGCTGCACGAGTGGGTCATCAAGCTCGAGGTCTGGCGCCGCGCCCACGGCCGGGAGGGCGGCGAGGTCACCGCGAGCACGCCACTGTTCGAAGAAGCCCTCGGCGAGGTCGGCGCCGTGATCATGGGCCGCGGCATGTTCGGCGGCGGTCCGGGGCCCTGGGGGGAGGAGCCGTGGAACGGCTGGTGGGGGGAGGAGCCCCCCTTCGGGATGCCCGTCTTCGTCCTCACCCACCACCCGCGCGAGCCGCTGACCCTCGGCGCGACGACCTTCACCTTCGTCAGCGACGGGATCGAGTCGGCGCTGGAGCTGGCGAGGGAGGTCGCGGGCGGCAAGGACGTCTCCATCGGCGGCGGCGGGAGCGCCATCCAGCAGTACCTCTCCGCGGGCCTGGTCGACGAGATGCAACTCAACGTCGTGCCGGTGCTGCTCGGCGCCGGCACTCGTCTGTTCGAGGACGGCGCCGGCGCGGGCCTGCCGCTCGACCAAGCGCTCGTGGTCCACACCCCCGAGGTCACGCACATCCGTTACAGGGTTGGCTAGCCGCTGGCTCGCTGCAAGCGATATGTCGCAGGTCACACTGGCTGACCAGCCAGCATGCGAGAATTCGCGTCGTGGCCGACGGGTCGCCCGAACATCTCGATGTGTTGATCGTCGGCGCCGGCCTCTCCGGCATCGGCGCCGCATGGCACCTGCAGGACCGTTGCGGGGGCAAGAGCTACGCGATCCTGGAGGCGCGCGACGACCTCGGCGGCACCTGGGATCTCTTCCGCTACCCGGGCATCCGCTCGGACTCCGACATGCACACGCTCGGCTACCGCTTCAAGCCGTGGACAGCGGCGAAGTCGATCACCGACGGCCCCTCGATCCTCGAGTACGTGCGGAGGACGGCACGGGAGAACCGGATCGAGGAGAAGATCCGTTTCCGTCACCGCGTGGTCGGCGCCGGCTGGTCGAGCGAGGACGCTCGCTGGACGGTCGAGGCGGAGCGCATCGACAGCGGCGAAACCGTGCTCCTGACCTGCGACTTCCTCTGGACCTGCAGCGGCTATTACCGCTACGACGAGGGCTACACGCCGGAGTTCGAGGGGACGGAGCGCTTCGCCGGCCCGATCGTCCATCCGCAGCACTGGCCCGAGGACCTCGACTACAGCGGCAAGCGGGTGGTCGTGATCGGCAGCGGCGCCACCGCCGTGACCCTGGTGCCGGCGATGGCGGAGAAGGCGGCCCACGTGACGATGCTGCAGCGCTCGCCCACCTACATCGCCTCGCTGCCCGCCCAGGACGGCATCGCCGATTGGCTGCGCCGCCACCTCCCCGAGCGCGCCGCCTACGCTGCCGTGCGCTGGAAGAACGTGCTGATCCAGACCGGCTTCTACCAGCTCAGCCGCCGCCGTCCGGAGCTGGTCAAGCGGATGATCCGCCGCGGCGTCGAGCGCTCGCTGCCGCCCGGCTACGACGTCGACAAGCACTTCAAGCCCCACTACAACCCCTGGGACCAGCGCATGTGCTTGGTCCCCGACGGCGACCTCTTCCGGGCGATCTCGGCGGGCGAAGCCTCGGTCGTCACCGACACGATCGGGACCTTCACGGAGCGGGGGGTCGAGCTCGATTCCGGCGAGGAGCTGGAGGCCGACGTGATCGTCACCGCGACCGGCCTCAACCTGCTCTTCCTCGGCGGGATGCAGCTCGAAGTCGATGGCGAGGCGGTCGACGTGCCCCGCAAGATGACCTACAAAGGGATGATGCTGAGCGGAGTCCCCAACATGGCCTTCACCGTCGGCTACACCAATGCCTCCTGGACGCTGAAGGCCGATCTCACCTCGGAGTACGTCTGTCGGTTGCTCAACCATATGGATGCCCACGGCCACCGGCGCTGCGTCCCCGAGATGGATCCGTCGGTGACCGAGCAGCCGCTGCTCGCCTTCACCTCCGGCTATGTCCAGCGCTCGCTCGACGACTTCCCCAAACAGGGCTCGAAGGAACCGTGGAAGCTGCGTCAGAACTACGTCTTCGACATTGGCACGATCCGCCGCGGGCCGATCGACGACGGCGCGATGCGGTTCGGATCGGGCGAATTGGGTAGCGGGGACGCATGTCAGCCAAAAAGCTCCTCACCGTCCCTGTCCTCCTCGCCGTCCTAGCCCCGATCGCCCTTGCCGCCGTCGGGTGCGGGGGCGGCGATTCAAGCTCCTCGCTGAGCGAATCCAGCGAATCGACCGGGGCCGCGACCGGCCCCGGCGAGGGCTCCGCGACCACCGAGGCGGGCGACGACTCCGGCGGCAACGCCCCCGCGCCAAGCGGCAATGCGGTGCGCTCGGAGAAGGTCGAGATCGAGGATTTCGCCTACAACCCCGACCCGGTCACGATCGAGGAAGGGGGCAAGGTGATCTGGCTCAACGAGGATTCCGTCGCGCACACGGCGACCGCCGAAGACGGCAGCTTCGACACCGGCACGCTCGAAGAAGGCAAGCTCAAGTCCGAGACCTTCAAGCAGCCGGGGACCTTCGAGTACATCTGCTCGATCCATCCGCAGATGCACGGCACGGTCGAAGTCGTCCCGGTCGGCTGACTTCCCGCGGCGCATAGAATCGCCGCCAAGGAGGAGACATGACCGAGCTGACCGAGAAGCAAGCCGTGCTGTGCGAGGAGAGCAAGACCGACTACTCCGACCTGCGCGCCTTCTTCGTCAACTGCACGCTGAAGCGCAGCCCCGAGGTGTCGAACACCCAGGGCCTGATGGACATCTCGATGGAGATCATGCGGCGCAACGGCGTCGAGGTCGAGTGCGTCCGCGCCGTCGACCACGAGATCGCCACCGGCGTCTGGCCCGACATGACCGAGCACGGCTGGCAGCGCGACGAGTGGCCGCGGATCTTCGAGAAGGTGATCGCGGCCGACATCCTCGTCCTCGGCATGTCGATCTGGCTGGGGGAGAAGTCCTCGGTCGCGACGCAGATCGTCGAGCGCCTCTACGGCAACTCGCACCTGCTCAACGACGCCGGCCAGTACGCCTACTACGGCCGCGTCGGCGGCTGCCTC
>Ga0075423_10005710_pt1 | contig 11640 bp, 6 predicted proteins | sample SoiMethybrSBSTD2_FD_80114 | JGI IMG/M metagenome (GOLD analysis project Ga0075423, IMG submission 80114) | Bulk soil microbial communities from a Populus tree surrounding site in Tennessee, USA - Soil MetaG P. TD hybrid SBSTD2 | ecosystem: Environmental > Terrestrial > Soil > Tree plantation...
CGAGCAGCCCGTGAGTGCGAACCCGGGAGGGGTGGCCCCCCAGGGCTGCCCGCAGCTGATCAATTCGTTCCGGATCTGTAGCGGCAAGCAGTAGGCGACCGTCGCCTCAGCCAGTGAGCTGGGACCGCAGCTGGTCCAGCTCGCTTCGATCGATCTCCGGTGCTGAGGCGACGGCGCGCTCGGCTGCTCGCAGCGCGCGACGGGCGAGGTGCTCGCTCCGAGCGGCGAGCGCCGTCCGTGCCACGGCGACGGCTTCCTCGAACGAAGAAATACCCGGTGCAGTGCGCGCCAGCAGCTCTACCCGAAGGGTGCGGGACTCGAGATCCTGGCGCGACCCGAGGACCTCGATCGCTCGGCGGCGAGTGCCGCTCGCCTGGCCCGGTGTGAGGCACTCGGAGCGCACCACTTGCTCAATCAGAGGTGCTGCGAAGAGGTAGCGCCCGTTTTCGAAACTGAGGAATCGCTCTCGCTCCAGCAGGGCCAGTCGCTCCTCCAGTACCTGGCCATCGAGACCCGTCAGAGCGCTGATGAGCTCGGGATCGATGGCCGCGCCGCCAATGCTCGCGGCGGTCAAGATCGACCTGCTCTCGCGATCGAGCTCGGTGAGGCGGCCCATGATCGTGCGCCGTACCAAATCAGGGACCACCATGGGAAGCGGGCTGTCGAGCGTGGCCTGGGGCGGCGGCCACGCCAGCGCCTCCGACCGGAGAAGCGCGAAGTCCTGCAGTCCCCGCAGGAGCGTGACCGCAAGAAAGGGATTGCCCCGAGTCTCGAAGGCGACGCGTCGGGCCAGTCGGTGTTGCTCGGGCGGTGTGGTGCACCAGGGGGCGAGAACGTCGACTAGCACGCCGATATCGGACAAGGTGAGCGGCTCCAGTTGCACGACGGCCCCAGCAATCCCACGGCCGACGTCGCGATGGAACTGGGCGAGCTCGCTCGGCAGCGACTCCGGGCCGATCGTCGAGGCCAGAATCACCACGACCGGAACGGAGCGGAGTTGCTCCACGGCCGCATGGAGTGCACCCACGGTGGCGCCGTCGGTGCACTGTGCTTCATCGAACGCCAGAGCTATCGGGGCTTCGTCCGCTATCGCTCCCAGGACGGAGCTTAGGGCCGCGGCCACCTCCCCCCGATCCTGCGGCTGTCTCGGCTCGACACGACCGGCCAGCTCGGGTACCAATGCAGCCAGGATTGCCAACGCATGTGGATCTGCGGCCGGCAGACCCGGCGCATTGAGCAGTCCCGCGCGAGTGAGCGCCCGAAGCGTGCTCCATGGCGCATCCCGGTCGCCTTCGAGCGGACGGGCTGAGACGATGAGCGTGCCCTCGAGTGCAAGCCGCTCGACGCAGTGGTTCAGCAGGCGGGTCTTTCCAGCGCCCGGATCGCCGGTAATGGCGATCGTGCGCGGGCCCGAGGCCAGCCCTTCTGCCAGAGTGCGCGCAAGACCCGCCACTTGGGCAGCACGCCCAACTAACGGTGTCTCGTCGAGGCGAGTGGCTTGCCCAGCCTGGCGCCAGCGATCGCTCCGAATTCGCTCGGCTAGCGCGACGAGCTCGCGACTCGGCTGCTCGCCGATCTCCCGCAGCACGAGGGTGAACTCATGGTGCGCCTTGAGGGCGCGGGCTTGATCTCCGGCGAGGGCGGCGGCGCGCATCTCCAGGCGTACGGCCGGCTCGGAGAATCGGTCGAGGGCGAGAGCCCGGCTGGCTGCTTCCCTCGCCTGGGCGAAGCCGCCGCCTTCGAGAAGGCGCTCGCCGTGCGCGACGAATGCCGTCGCACCCTTCGCGTGCAGTCTGGCTCGTTCGGCCGAGGCCCAGTCGTCAAACTCGGGCGCGTCTTCCAGGGTGAATCCTTCGAGGAAATCACCGCGCAAGAGCCCGACGGCGTCGGCAGGTTTGGTTGCAGCGAGGGCGCTGAACAGCAAAACGTCGACATCCAGACCCTGCCCACTGAGTGCGATCGAGTCTCCCTGGGACTCGAGCCGAGCCTGGCCCAGGCTGCTGCGGAGCCGGTGCACCGATTCGTTAAGCGAGTGGCGGGCGCGGGCTTCGTCCTTGTCAGGCCAGAGAGTCTGAAGAATCTGATTTCTGGATCGACGATACTGGGGAGCCAGGGCGAGATAGATCAGGAGGGCCAGGTTCTTACGCCAGAGGACCTCGGGCGGCGCATCTCTACCATCGAGCCGGGCGGTGGGCGGCCCGAAGCAGATCAGCGTGAGGCGAGTGAGATCGGCCGGCTCATCCATACGATCCCAAACATGCGGCGTCGCCTGGGGACGTCCAGATCGGCCGTAGCCGGCGGCGACGTTCCCCATCTCAGTTTCGCTCCATCAGGCGCGCAAACCCCTGGGTTGCCCGGAGCGGCGCCCATAGCGGATCGGCCCGCAGCCGTCCGGCGGAGAGATAGGATGGTACCGCGAGGGCTGCCTGCAGCTGATCCAGCGCGGCACTGGTATCGTGAAGGACCATATAGACCTCCGCCAACGCGATGTGGCCTACCGGCGCATATACGGCATCCTTTGACTGTGGCAACACTCGCAATGCCTCTTTGCCCGCCTCGACGGCCTCCGTACCTCGCCCCAGATAGGCGTTCTCCACTGCGAGGATGGCGTATCTGAAAACATCTTTTTCCTCGCGGGCGATGGCGGCCAAGGCCTCGGTGCGCGCCGAGTCCGCGTAGGCACGCGCCTTGGTGGTATCCGCGCGACGTCGATATACCGATGCCTTGAACTCGAAATAGAGCAGCGGGACCCCGTCGAAGGCGGCCGGCGTGAGCCGCAAAACCTCCGCCTGATACTCGTCATCAGCAGCGATGCACTCAAAGCAGTCGCCGAACTTGTGGGGGATTCCCCCAAACCGGGCAAAGTCGACGCGCGTCAGCGCCTCACGCATGAGCTTGCGCGGCTTCTCGAGGCTGCCCTCCGCGTTCAGAGAGATTGCCATCCGGAGGGCATAAATGTTCGGTGAATCGGGTGCCAACACTGCGGCCCGCTCGAGCACCCGCTCGGCGTCACCGTATCGCCGCATGAAAAAGTAGGTCTGGGCGAGATCGAACAGGTGCTCCACCGAGCGGGGATCGAGCGCCGCGGCGCGCCGGAAACTCGCCACGGCCTCGTCCCACTTGCCCTGGCGCCGCAACACGAGGGCGACCACGTCGGCGACTTCCGCGTTGTTCGGCTCGGCCTTTGCCGCGCGAGCGAATTCCTCCAGGGCGGCTGAATAGTCCCGGTGCCCCCAGTAGTGGTAGTAGCCCATCGCGATGTGGGCTTCGGGAAGCTCGGGTGCCAAGCTGAGAGCTGTACGAGCAGCTTGCTCGATCCGCGCCAGTTGCGCGGCTGATCGGTCGCCCGCGAACCAATAGATGAAGGCCTCCGCGCGTGCGAGCCGCGCCCAGGCGAGTGCGAAAGCGGAGTCGAAGGTGAGGGCACGCCGGTACAACTGTATGCTCAGCTGCACGTCAGCCATCGTCTCGCGAGCGTAGTACTCGTTCCCTCGGAGGTAGTAGTCGTATGCATCGGTGTTCATCGTCGGACGCTTGGGCGGGGCCCGTGCGTCCTCGGTCCATGCCCCAGAGAGCGATTGCGTCACCCGCGCGGCGATGTCCACCTGTACCTGAAACACGTCGGTCAGCGCCGCATCGAACGGCTGGGCCCAGGTGGTCGTGGGCACGCTGCCAGGTCCGACTTTGATCAGCTCGGGACTCACCCGTACCCGGCTGGGTCCTCCGCCTGCCCGCTGCCAGCGGATCGTGCCGACCAGCAAGTAGTCCGCTCCTAACTCCCGGGCGATCTCGGACAGCGCCTTGGTAGTCCGGCGGTACTGATTGGAGCTTCTGCCGGCAACGACCTGGAGCCCCGGTACGGTCGCCAGGCTGGCACGAAGCTCATCGGTGATCCCGTCGGCAAAGTAGGTGTCCGCCGGGTCCCCCAAGTTTTCGAATGGGAGCACAGCGAGGCGCTTCGGGCCGTCATTTTCCGCGCCCGGATGCGTGAAGCGCCAGGCGAACAAGGCACCCCCTCCAATCGTGAATCCCAGAGCGAGCATGACGACCGCAGTGGGCATATAAAGGCGGCGCCGTGCCGCCATGGGGGACGGGGGTGCTGGGGAGGAAGCAGCCTCCGGCACCGGCGCCGGAGTCGCGGCCGGCGGCGTGACGACCGTTGGTACCGCCCTGGCGGCGGTGGTCTGCAGCGCGCGGGCGAAAGCACGCGCGGTCGGGAACCGATTGGTCGCGATCGGAGCGAGAGCCCGCTGGATGGCCTGGTCTAAAAGGCCGGGTACGCAGGACCGCACGGCCTGGACGCTCGGGACCGGCTCGGCGATACGCTTGGCGAGGATTGCTTGCGCCGTCGGCCCGGTGTGGGGCGGCCGACCGGCGAGCATCTCGTAGAGTACGCACCCGAGGCTGTAGACGTCCGCACGGCGATCGACCTGGCAGCCGCTGGCCTGCTCAGGACTCATGTACATGGGGGTGCCGAGAGCGATGCCGGCCTGGGTCAGCGCGTCGTCCCCCGCCAACCCGCGAGCGATGCCGAAGTCGGCGACCAGCACCTCGTCACGCAGGGTCAGCAGGATGTTCTCAGGCTTGACGTCGCGGTGCACGACGCCCTGGTCGTGAGCGTAGTCGAGCGCGCCGGCTGCTTCCCGGGCAATACGGACGGCCTCTTCCACCGGAATCTGGCGCTCGCGCCGCAGCCGCGCGCGGAGGGTCTGCCCTTCCACATAAGGCATGGTGAACCAGAGCCGCCCGCCGGCTTCACCGGAGTCGAGCACCGTCAGGATGTGCGGATGCTGCAGGCGGGCAGCGATCTCGATCTCGCGATGGAAGTGGTCGGCCCCGAGGGTCGCCGCGATCTCGTCTCGGAGCACCTTGAACGCGACCAGGCGCTTGTGCTTTAAGTCGCGAGCCAGAAAGACCGTAGCCATCCCCCCCCGTCCGAGCACCCGTTCGAGGGTGTAGCAGCCCTCGAGCCGGGCCTGAAGCGTGGTCTGCAGGTCGTCGCGGCAGGGGCTGCCGCTCTGGGATGGGCACTCTGGGATCGTAAGCATACTCGGGCCTCATTAGTGTTGACGGACCCGGTATCCGGCTTTCTCAGTACCCGCGCATTGGCGTAGTCCCCATTCGGGCGGTAGGTTGGTCGGCATTCCCAACCATCGGCCCGGCGGGGCCAGACCCCCGTGGTCGCCCTGGCCTCGCCCCCCAGCATGCCGCCAGAACGCCAGAGGCTCGAGGCCCTTTTCCTCAGCCAGCTCGGCTGGATCGAGCGGGTTGTTGCCGCTGTATCCCGCCGCAACGGCCTGGCCCGGGATGACGCCGACGACTTCGCCTCCTGGACCACCCTGCGGCTGATCGAGGACGACTACGCCGTCTTCCGGAAGTTCCGCGGTGAAAGCGCCCTCACGACGTACCTCACCGTCGTCATTGCGATGCTGTTCCGGGACTATCGCACCCATCGATGGGGGCGATGGCGGCCTTCGGCCGCCGCCCGCCGGCGGGGGCCGCTGGCCGTTCGACTCGAGACCCTGGTTTACCGCGATGGGCTGCGGCTGACCCAAGCCGGGGAACTGCTGCGGACCGCTGGACACACGGACCTGTCGGACCGCCAGCTCGGGGCCTTGCTCAACGAGTTGCCGATCCGGCAGTCCGGGCGCCCGCAACAGGTAGCGTCGTCGGGCGGGGCGGATCCGCCCGCTATCGAGGAAGCCGATGACCTGGTACTAGCGGATGAAGTGGCCATGGCCAGGAAGGTGATCGGCGATCAGCTCAAGCGGTTACCGCCCGAGGAGCAGGTGATGTTGCGAATGCGGTACTGGGAGGGAATGACCGTGGTGGAGGTTGCCCGTGGACTTGGCTTGCCACAGAAACCGCTGTATCGGCGTCTCGATCGAGCGCTCGCGGATCTGCGTCACTTTCTGGAAGAGTCAGGCATGTCACAGGAGGGCTTACGCGCTGCCTTGACCGAATGGACAAATTGACCTCCGAAGAATCGAGGGAGATCGGGGAGGCATGTCCGTCCAATAGGTTAACCCTAAGGAGGGGGGCCTAGGCCGTGAAGGACATTGGCGTTAGCGCAGAAGAGCTGGCTGCACTGCTGGATGGGAGGCTCGACCAAAGCAGGCGGGCCGAATTGCTGGCCAGCCTGGGGTCGTCGGAGGAAGCGATTGAGGCGTACGCAAATGCGGCGTCAGTCATCAGCGAATTGGAGGCCGGCGATACCGCCAGAAGCACTGCTCCGAGCAAGGCGGCTAGTCGGGCTCACCCGCGCCGTCTGCCGGCATGGAGCTGGCTGGCGATGGCCGCTGCTCTTGCGGGCGTTGCTGTGGCTCCGTGGCTCTGGACGCGGGCGCGATCCGTCGATCGTGACGATCCCTCGCAGTTCGTCGGCCTGGTTGCGCCGCCTGGGCGAGCGCTGCCACCTCAGTGGTATGGAACGCCTTGGCCGGGCACGCGGGGCGCAGGGCAACCGCTGACCCCAACGGCCCGTGCGACCCGACTCGGCGTCCGATTAGTGGATCTGGACCTTGCCGTCCGCACCCACGATAGCACAGTCGGGCAACTCACCGCCGAGATCGTCGACTTGGTCGAGGGCCTTCCGGCTGGGAGCCCGGTGGCAGCAGTTTACCGCGACTTGGGGCGGCGGGCGACGGCTGGAGAGGCCCCGGATGCCCTGGAACCACTCCTGGCTCGCGGTCGCGGCGCGGCAACCAAGCTTGCGGGAGCGGACCTCGTCCAGCTTGGCGCCTGGGCGGAAGCGGGCCGCCTCGCCGCAGCCCAGCGGAACGCCTCCTTCTTCCAGGCCCAAGCAAGCCGAACGATGCTCGCCAGGGCATCGGGCGTTCCCGGTTTGCCGGAAGAGGCTCGCGTTCTCGTACAGCGGCTGCATTCAGACTTGCAAGCGGGGGCGCCGCGGGATTGGAGCGGGCTGGAACGGGATTTCACGGAGTTGCTCAAGATTACGGGCAGCTAGCTCGTGGGAGCCAAGGGCCGAAGGGCTCAAGCCGCTTGGCGACGACAAGAAGCGGAAAGCCGATATCCACCGCCCCACCGATCGCTCAGATTCCGGCATAACGAAACCCCGCCCACGCGGCAGGCGAGCTGACCGTCGGGTCACTGGAATGCAGCAACTGAAGCTGTGCATCCCGCAGCGCGCTGGCGGCGTCCGCGGTGGTTTGGTACACGCGATGGAACTCAGTCATCAAAGTCCGGGTCAACTGGTCATCCACCCGCCAGAGGCTCCCAACGACACCGCCGGCCCCGGCAGCCAGAAACGCACCCGCCAACCCCGCAAACCCGCCCGACCGTCCCCTCCGGGACCGGTTGGTCTCGCAGGCCGACAGCACAACCAATCTCAGCTGGGTCAGATCGAGGCGCGCGATCGCAGCAGCGGTTTCGCGACCGGGGGTCGCGTCCCCGCTTCCCGGGGCAAGGACCAGCAGTGATTGCTCGGGTCTCTCGTCATTGAAGACGGCATGTCCGGCGTAGTGCATGATGTTCGCTTGCCCAAGCGTGGTTTCGAGCGCCTTAAGGGTCGCGCCCGAGCCGGCGAGCAGAACGGTGTCTGCATACTCTCCTGCGATTGCCTCTGTCTCTGCGGTTGCACCCGGTAGCCGCCTCAGACCCGGGAAGGCCGTTGGGTCGAACGCGGGATCGGCGACCAGCAATATCCGCGGCTTCCGCGGCAGCCGTGACGGCGGCCGGACAGCGTCGCGGAGGCTGCTCGCGAACCGCAGCGGGTGCTGCTCGATCAGATACCGCCGCTGCGCCGTGTCGCGCAGGGCCGCAAAGGGCACTCCCGCGATTTCCCCATCCGTGATCAGCACCACGGGCGTACCGGGCGTACCGAGGCTTCCTTCGATGGGTCGCAACAGCCAGTCGTAGAGAGCAGTCAGATCTTGTCCGAGCCCGGACACATCCGACCGCAACTCGAGCGCCGCTCGGGTCCGCTCGATCGTCCGAACAAGTTGGGCCCGATCGACAGTCGCGCGGGTGAATTGCACGACTGTATCGACCACGGTCCAGATGAGCAGCGTGTCCCCTATGAGCGCGTACTCGGCAGCCACTTGGCCCGGCGCTGCTGCCGGCCGCGACCGGTTCGTTGTTGTGGAACGCGACCGGACCGGGGCCAGCGAAACCCGGGCTCTCTCGAGATCCGAAAGCGCATGGGCGGGACCCGAGCGGACCCGGAGCATGACGAGGCGGTCGACCACCCGCTGCGTTGCATCCAACAATGAGGCGCGGAGCTCGGCGCTCGTCATGCTCGCGCTCTGCTCGTCCACCAGCTCAAGTGCACGGTCCAAGTCGGCTGTGGCTCGTTTCACGTCGCCTGCGCCCAGTGCCGCATCCGACCTAGCCACCAGAATCGGTACCAGGCGGAGCTGATTGTGCTGGGACCCCCAAAAAGCGGCGGCAGAATCCAGGGCGGCGATCGCCTGCGGCCCGGCCGGCAAGGTCGCCGCCTCCGCTGCCTGTAGGTCCGCCCTCAGCCATTCACGCGGATTGGGCTTCAGAGAGTCCATCATGACTCGGGCGGCGTTCAGGTCTTCGGCGGCCGCGCGGCGCCGGCCGGCGGCCAAGAGAAGTCTTGCCCGCGCCACGCGCGCTTCGCCCCGCAGCATCCCGTCCCCGATGCGATCGGCGACCTCGACTCCTTCGTCTTGGAGTCGTACGGCAGCTCGCGGGAGACCATCAGCGGCTGCAGATTGTGCGAAGCTGATGAAGACGTTGTTTAGCCAGGTCGAGCGCCGGTAGGGCCGTAACGTCACGAGCGCACGCTGTCGGGACTCGTACTCCGCTACCGTGCCGGCAAACGCCTGCTTGGCGTCAGCCTCGACATCCTGCACCGAGCCGAGATTCTCGCGCTCGCCGGAACGTTCGAACAGGACCGCTGCGGCCTGCAGCGCCTGGATCGACTGTTGGTAGCGGCCACGACGCAGCAGGCTAGTCCCGAGTCCCCAGCGCCCACGCCCGGCGAGCGATGGCTCCCGCAGCGTGTCTGCATAAGCAACGACCCGCCGCAATTCTATCTCACTAGCGTCGAGGTGGCCCTGATAAACCAGGGTGGCTGCGTAGTTGAAACGCGCCCAGCCTGCGAGCGGCGGGGATATCCCCGGTGTCGCGAGCACCCCCTTGAACCACCGCTCCGCCGGCACAACGTCGTGCCCGATATAAGCCGCCCGGCCAACCGCGTATTCGTGATGCGCCCTGGCCAGTGCCCCGATCGTCGACTGACGGTGAGCCGCTGCCCTGATTGCGCGCACTGCATCCGTGAGAGTCGCATCCCTACGTCGGCGCTCTAACTCATCGCCGATAGCAGCCGCAAGGCTCAGGAAGCCAGCCGCTACCGACGTGTCTCCGGCCATGACCGCCAGACCCCAACTGTCGAGAACGTGGTCCCAGCCGAACAGCATCGCCGCTTCAGGCGCGGCCTCGACGTAGGCCGCAATCTCGGAGTTCGTGGCGCCGATTCCTGGCGGCACCGGTGGCTCCGGCGCCTCGACCGGGGGCCGAGCACGACGCCTCGCTTCCTCGGCCCAACGCGACGTGGAGTCGATTTCGAGAAACGCCTTCCAAGCACGTTGGGCCTGTCCGTCGAGCCCCAGCCGCTCGAGCCCGAGCGCCAGGTTGAAGCGAGCCGCCTCGTTCCGCGGCTCGAGCTCGAGAGCGAGATCAGCCACTTCGATCGCCTCCACCAGATCCCGAGGAGTCTGGTGCCGCTCGGCTCGGACCAAGAGTACGGCCGCCAGGTCCGTGTACACTCCAGCCCGCCGTTCTGCGAGTCGTGAAGCAGTGCGCAGATATGAGGTGGACCGCTCGAGCGGCATCGCCCCCTCTCCTCCCCAAGCGAGATCGATCAGGGCGGCGGCGTGCAAGGCGTCGGGGTCGGGATTGGCCTGAATCCGGGCCGAGGCCTGCTGCGCGATGTCGAGAACGGCGGGCGAAGGCGCCAGATCTTCTTCGGCAGCCGTGCAGGTGGCGCGCGGGACCGTCCCGCCGAGAGGAACCGCAGCCGAACAAGGCCGATATGCCGTCGGAATGGACAGCCTAGGCTCGATCGTCCGCGCTATCTCCGCTCGGGAAAGAGCCAGCATCGGATCGCGACTGTCGGTGCCGTGAGGTCCGGAATCGCTGGCGCAGTGGCTGCTTGGGAGAACTCCGACGAGGCCGGCGCCGCCGCACCCCAGAGTCAGGAGTGTTCGGCGCAGAGAACGGGGGCTGGTGCGAACCACACGCGTCACCGGCGCAGGATTCGCGTGCAATCCTGTAGCCGCGCAACGAGTCCTGAGCCAGCGGCAATTCATGCGCTGCACTCTCAGAGGGAGCGCTCTGCCGGAGACCGCAACGAATATGCATCCGGATCGGTGCGCCGCCAGACGTGGCGCTGCCGGGAGGTCAGGCCTCGACCCCAAAAATGTTTGTCAGCCCCTCGGCGTTCTCCGGCGGCGCTCCGATACCGAAGAACCGCCAGCGGTACGTCCCAGGCCCAAGCCCGCGCGGGAGCCTGAAGCCCGTGCCGCTGGTCGCGCCGGGCGGAAGTACGATGGAGACCGTCGTGCAAATCTCGCCCGGGCCGGGCGACCGCTCCCTCACGAGCCAAGCGTCACCCAGCTGTTGCTCCAGCTGGCGGGGGCAGAGGTTTAAGCGCACGATGTGTGAGCCGTCATTGCGAACGATGACAGCGCCTTGTTCCCCGGCGCGATACGCAGGTCGGTCGGTGGTGAAGCGCAACACAGCCGCCGCGAACACGGGCGCCGCGCGGGAGCCCGAACTAAGGACCGAACCCAGGATTTCTGCGACGGAAAGCCGACGACGAGTCGCCACCATTGGGATTCCTCAACCGTTCCGGGCACAAACACAACGCGGGGTCCGCCGAGCGCCCCCGCATGCGGACATCAGTTTGGAAGATGGCGCGTCGCGATCAAGCGGCGATCAATCAGCACGGGAGGTGGGTCAAACTGGCGGGGAATGCCGGCTGGGTCGCGTCTCCTATGGCTTCGTCGGGCGAAGCCCCCCACTTCGTCGCGCGCCCGCCGTTTGGCGGTAATCCGGCATGTGCACGATCAACCCATGATCCGGCAGATTCTGGTCGTACCCGGCGACCAGCTGCTGGTTATAGGCGTCGAGGAAGAAGTCGAACGGGTCCTTCTGGTCGGCATCCACGATCATCAAGTCCGCATCCACCATGGTGAGCTTGCCGAACTTGAGCGTACCGCCCCGATAGAACATGTAGTTCTTCGCATCCGGATCCGGCGGATGCAGTGGTTCGATCTTGGCACGCTCGGAGCGAAATACATTGATCACGGCCGAATCCCGAACCTCGACTTGCGTCACCCGCCCCTGCACCCGGGGCGGCGGAAGGAGCGCCGCCGGTGAGAGAATGAAGTCGTTCTCCTCGATCTGCACTCCGGCAGGCGCTCCTCGTAGCTTGACCAGCTTCTCGAGGTTGAGCCCGAAGAGCTTCATCAACCCACCGACCTTGATGCCGGCCGTCTTGATATCGGTAGGATGGAGCCTGAGGTTGCCCTCGGGTGTGACGGTGAGATCGCCGAGAACCGTGAACGAGATGCCGTGCAACTGGCCTTTCTGCTTGAGCTGCCCCCGCTCCACACTCAGGCTCAGGTGGCGAAGCGGCGATCCAGGATA
>Ga0075423_10005712_pt1 | contig 11636 bp, 8 predicted proteins | sample SoiMethybrSBSTD2_FD_80114 | JGI IMG/M metagenome (GOLD analysis project Ga0075423, IMG submission 80114) | Bulk soil microbial communities from a Populus tree surrounding site in Tennessee, USA - Soil MetaG P. TD hybrid SBSTD2 | ecosystem: Environmental > Terrestrial > Soil > Tree plantation...
ACAATTAATGGCCATAAGTTCAGCTACACAGCCTGACGTTTCGGTCATCGTACCGACTTACAATCGCTGTGAAATTTTGCGCGTCGCGCTCGACAGTCTAATGAATCAAGAGAGCGCCGGCCTCAATTATGAGGTGATTGTCGTTGACAACAATTCCAAAGACGAAACGAGAAATACCATTGGCGAGGTTCTCAGACGCTTCAACTGTGACAATCTCGTCTATTGCTTTGAAGCCAAACAAGGCGTGTCGTATGCACGCAATACGGGCATCGCCACGGCGCGGGCGCCGGTTCTCGCTTTCGCTGACGACGACATCAGGCCGGCATCGAACTGGGTAGCATCCATTCACGAAGCCTTCAAAAGCTTTCCGGAAGTGGATTGTATCGGCGGCAAAGTGCTGCCAGATCCTGGAACAGAATTTCCGGCTTGGTTGACCACGCATCACTGGACTCCACTTGCGCTGCTCGATTTCGGAGACAAGCCAATCAAGTTGGATGTGCACAATGGCCCTGGATTAATCAGCGCGAATTTGGCTGTGCGCGCTTCGGTCTTCGAAGAAGTTGGTTCCTTTCAGCCACAGTTGCAGCGAGTGAAAGACGGAATTGGGTCAATGGAGGACTATGAGTTTGTATTGCGCTTAGGTGCGGCTAAAAAACAAATTATGTATCTTCCGAAACTTGTCGTGTATGCGCACGTGTTCGAGGAACGGCTGACCAAGGCGTATCACCGTCGCTGGTATTGTGGACACGGCCGTTTTTATGCACGAATGCGCCATGAAGTTTTCGAGTCGTCGAAAGCTAAAGTGTTGGATGTCCCCGGTCATCTTTACCGCCGGACATGGTCCCATGTGCTCAACTGGCTCAAATATCGCCTGACTAACACGGGGGACCTTGAATTTCAGCAGGAACTACAAATCCAGTTTTTCTGGGGGTTCTTTCGTGAACGCTTCGCCAATCGTCGGAAGATCCTGGAAATGAGGCCGCGATAACAGCTATCACATTAAACCCGAACACTCCTCTGTCAGTACGGTTTGACCTGGCAGCCTCTTGAAAAATGTCATGCAGCTCGACGTTGTCATTCCGACGTATAACCGAAGCGCGTTATTAACGAAAGCTCTTCGTAGTTTGCTCGATGCTCGCTTGCCGGCCACAGCCGAAGTCCGCATCACAGTCGTTGACAATAATTCGTCTGACGCCACCCGCGACGTCGTTCTTGCAGAGCAAGCGAAAGCGCAAAGACCAATCTCATATGTTTTCGAAAAGCAACAAGGCCGGTCTGCTGCTCTCAACGCAGGGATTCGCGAAACCAGTGGCTCGCATGTTGGCTTTATCGATGACGATGAGGAAGTCGATCCATCCTGGTACGAGCAAATTGTTGCGATGTTCGCAAACGAGCGGGTGGATTTTATCGGCGGCCCATATGTACCGCAGTTTGAGACGACTGTGCCTGAGTGGCTGCCGCCGGAGTACAACTCGGTCGTGGGCGTAGTCGACGGAGGCGCCAAGCTCGTTCCTTTTGACAGGGACTATCCGGGTATCCTGATGGGCGGCAATGCGGTTTTTACTCGCCAGATACTTGAAAAAGTTGGTCCATATTCAACATCACTCGGACGCAGCGGAAACCGCCTGTTGTCCTGTGAGGATCAGGAAATGTACCAGCGATTGCTGGCAGCGGGCGCCCGGGGAATGTATGTGCCTGAACTGGTCATTTACCACTTCGTACCGACGGAACGGCTGACGAAACGCTATCATCGGGCTTGGTGTTTCTGGCAGAGCGTGTCGAGCGCGATCCTTGACCGTATTCGTCCACAGCCGACACCATATGTCCTGGGCGTGCCAAGGTACTTTTACGGCCGGGCGCTGCGCGGATTGGTGCGGTTAGGTAAGGTCTGGGACCACCAACCCGCGGCGCGCTTCTCCAATGAGCTGTCGTTATGGGAGTTAGCTGGGTTCTTTTACGGTAAACATTTTTACCGGCCTCAAAGTGGTGATTAACGCAACCCGTTACGTGGATTCTTCTTTCGACTGATTATGTGCGGCATTGCCGGATTTATCGATTACTGGGATAAGGGACCTGGCGACTCGTACGAACCGGGGCACCTGCTGAAGCGGATGTGCGATGTCATTCGACATCGCGGTCCGGATGACGAGGGGTTCCTCGTAAAACCGGGCGTTGCTCTGGGCATGCGGCGTCTTTCGATTATCGATCTCGCGGGTGGACACCAACCTATCTCCGGCGAGGACGGTAAAGTGACCATCGTCTTCAACGGCGAAATCTATAATTTCCAGGAATTAAGACCCGAGTTGGAAAAACGGGGGCACGCGTTCAAGACGCACTCAGATACCGAGGCGATTGTTCATGCTTACGAAGAGTACGGAGCGGCCTGCGCAAACTATCTCCGCGGAATGTTTGCATTTGCCATTTGGGATGACAGGGCCCGCGAGCTCTACATTGCCCGTGACCGCGTCGGTAAAAAGCCTCTCTACTACACCGTCACTCCAGGTGGAACACTCATTTTTGGTTCAGAAATAAAATCGATCCTGGAACACCCTCATGTAACAACCGAGATCAATCTTGAAGCGCTCGATGCATATTTCACTCTAGGTTACGTTCCTGATCCGCTCACTATTTTCCGCGATATACACAAGCTGCCTCCCGGGCATCACCTAACTTTCACCAATGGCCGTCTGCACACACAGCAATATTGGGACTTCAACTTCGAGCCCGCTGATTCACGCAAACCTGAAGATTATGCGGCCGAATTGCGCGCCCTACTCGACGAATCTGTTCGCCTGCGTCTGATCTCAGATGTGCCTTTAGGTGCATTTCTGTCGGGAGGAATTGATTCCAGTACCGTAGTTGCGCTAATGGCGCAAAACATGAACCAACCGGTGAAGACTTTTTCGATCGGCTTTCATGAGGATAGTTATAACGAGCTGAAGTACGCACGGCTAACGGCGCAGAAACTCGGCACGGACCATCACGAATTCTTCGTCACTCCACAAATCTGCGACGTCATTAACGAACTCGTCTGGCATTTTGACGAACCGTTTGCGGACCCTTCGGCGATACCGACATTCATGGTTTCGAAATTGGCACGCGACCACGTCACCGTTGCGTTATCCGGCGATGGTGGGGACGAACTATTCGCGGGTTACACGCATTATGTGGTCCAGGAAACCCGCCGCGGATTTTCCGCGTTGCCAAAGGTGCTGCGCGACGGGTTGATGCGACCCTTGAGCTATCGACTGCCGCACGGCGCGTGGGGACGCAACTATCTGCATAACATCTCACTTGATCCAATCGATCGTTATCTCGATAGTCTTTCTTACTTCACTGAGTTGAGCAAAAGAGCGCTCTATACGCGTGATTTCCAAAACGCGTTGGGAACAACAGATCGAGTCGCACGCAGGTTCCGCGAACATGCCAGCCGGGTTAAAACGAATGAGCCACTCGACCAATTGCTATACATCGACAGCAAAACGTATCTGCCGGGAGACATTCTCACCAAGGTCGATCGCATGAGTATGGCAACGTCTTTGGAAGTGCGAGTGCCGCTGTTGGACCACAAACTAATCGACTTCGTGACCAGAGTTCCAGCGCCGCTTAAAATGACTGGGGTCGAAACAAAGCAGCTTCTCAAGCGTGTGGCGAAAGATTTAATTCCCGCGGAGATCCTCGACCGTCCTAAGCAGGGATTCGGCATCCCGCTGGAGCAATGGATCAACCGGCAGCTACGCGATCAAATACTAGAGACATTACGCGAACCACGTACGCGCGAACGGGGTTATGTGAACTACAAATATGTAGATCTCATCCTGGACGAACACCACAAAGGCCGCCGCGATCATTCTTTTCCACTTTGGTCGCTCTTGATACTCGAATTGTGGCACCGTCAATACATCGATCGGTCACCGCGCGTTGCTGAATCAACCCAAACCGCCTTGCCTGCGACTGTTTAGAAGATGACGGTGCCGCTTAGAATCGGACTAATAATCGATTCCGTTATCCAGCCCCGTTGGGTGCGGGCGTGTCTGGAAAAGATGCTGGCCACCGGTGTGGTCAGCCTGGAAGTGATCGCCCGCCCGAGTCAACAGACGAGAGGCGATCGTGGTCTTTTGTACCAGCTCTACAACAGTATTGACCGTGTGTTCTTTCCCGCTAACGCTGTCGACTCTGTTAGCGTTGAAGATCTGTTAACGGGTCGCGTGCAGGAAGAAGGATTTGAGCGGATTAAAAACGCGCAGTTGGATGTGATCATTAATTTTGGTCAGATGGAGTGCAATGCAGAGCTTGCCGATGCGGCAAGATACGGCATCTGGTTCTACTTTTTTGAAGACCCGCTCGGTTTTCAAGAGGCTGCTCAGAGTCCTACGATGGTTTCAGAGCTGCGCAGTAGACAAGGAGATCGAGAACAGGTCATCTATCGATCAGTGAGCCCGACACTTAGTAAGTTCTCGGCCCGATTAAACCAGAACACCATCTACTGGAAGTCCGCAGCTTTCGTTGCACGTAGCCTTAAGGACCTTCACGCCGGCCGACCGATCGAGAGCCTCGACGCCAATTCCGTCACTTCATTTAAACATCCAACCAATGGCGCAATGCTCCAGATGTTTCTGAAGCTCTCAACCCGCGCAGTTTCCCGTACGCTCGAGAAATTGTCATCCTTTCAACAATGGACGCTGGCGTATCGAATCAAGAACGGCGAATTCCGCTATCTCATTCCCGAATCTGGTCATTTCTGGGCGGATCCATTTCCGCTCAAAGTCAACGGCAGGCACTACATCTTTTTCGAAGACTTTGTGTATAGCGCGGGCCGCGCGCATATTTCCGTTATCGAAGTCGATCAGAACGGAATCGTCAGCGGTCCAACTGAGGCACTAAAGCTCGACTCGCATTTGTCGTACCCCTTCGTGTTTGAGTGGCAAGGCGACTACTACATGATTCCGGAGACGGGCGACAGAAACGTCGTCGAGCTTTATCGCGCCGTCAATTTCCCGTTCGAATGGCAGCCGGTAAAGATCCTAATCGAAGCAAACTGCCCTTTGGATGCGACCGTAATAGAAGCAGACCGCAGATGGTGGATGTTCGTGAATATTCAGGAAGAGGGGGCGAAGGTGAACTGGGACGAGTTGCACCTCTATTACTCGGAAAGCCTGTTGGGTCCTTGGAAGCCACACGCGCGCAACCCGATAGTCTCAGATGTCCGATCGGCCCGGCCGGCCGGCCGGCTCTTCTGGTCAAACAATGCCCTGTATCGTCCCAGTCAGGACAGTTCGCGAAGTTATGGGTACGCGATGACCATTAACGAAGTTGAAATTTTGACACCGCAGCACTACTCAGAAAAAGAAGTACACAAGATTTTGCCTGTTTGGGATCGTCGAACAATCGGAGTTCACACTTTCAACTGCGTCGCGGATATTACCGTGATCGATGTGTTAATTCGGCGCAACAGGTATCGTGCAGAACCTCATCTAAATTCCATAAGAATGGATATATGAGCGTTTTGGATATTTAGTTGTATAAAAGTGTGATGTGGCTCAAACCGTTGGTGCCTCAACAGTCAAAGAAAAAGTCAAAGAGTTCTCATGGGAGCGGTTCCTACGCAGAGCAATTGATCGGATCGGTCACCTTCAGGCAGGCACGATGCTCTCATCAGCTTTACTGCAAGATTGCCTGAAGGGCTAGAAAGGATCGATACGCGGTGGTGCAGGGACATCTCGAAGAAGTCCAAATCGTGCGACAAGGGCGTGAGGCCCTATCCTGGAGTTCAGTAGCTGTCTGACCACGCTATTGCTAGTCGAAATGGCGGAAATAAATAAAGTCCGTTTGGTCGGTGCCAGATGCATGCGCGAGGATTTCAACGTGTGACGCGAATTGCGCCACCGGAAGTCGAAGACGTGGCCATTTGTAGACTGGGCGCATAACATACATGTAATAGTTATGACTGTTCCTGCCATTTCGATAATTGTGCCCACATATAACCGGTGCGAAATGCTTCGGCGCACGCTTCAGAGTTTGTTGGTGCAGAACTTTCATGACATATCGCATGAAGTCATTGTCGTTGATAACAATTCTAACGATCGCACACGAGAAGTAGTTGAAGAATTCGTCAGCGCAAACCCGTCAGATTTTCGTTACGCCTTCGAACCACAGGAAGGAATACCTTACGCTCGCAATAAGGGACTAGCTGAAGCTCGTGCACCGATAATTGCCTTTACCGATGACGATGGTTTTGTGGATGTAGACTGGGCTTTCCAGATAAAAACAATTTTTGATCAGCAACCTGAAGTGTCGTACCTCGGCGGAAAGGTGCTCGCAAAGTGGAGTCATGAACCGCCCGCATGGTTAACCGAGAAACATTGGTCACCATTGGCACTGGCCGACTTTGGCAACGAGCCTTTTTATATAGATCTAACTAACCCGATTTGTTTGATCACCGCCAACTTTGCCTGCCGCCGCGAAATTATCGACGAGGTTGGACCGTTCTCTCTTGAGTTCCCGCGCTGTCAAGACCATGAATTGCAGGTGCGAATTTGGAAAGCGGGAAAACGAGGCATGTATAGGCCTGAAATAATCGTGACTGCCGACGTCCCAGAAGAAAGGTTAACAAAGACTTACCATAGGCGTTGGCATCGCCGTCACGGTTTTTACATGGCAAAGTTGGGCGAGGAGGACTTTGAACAATCGCAAGCACGATTCCTGGATGTACCAGCAGCTGTTTATCGGCGGTTGATTTCATACACGGGGCGTTGGCTTTATAGCACTATCACCGGGAATCGTGACGGAGCTTTTACTTACGAAACCGAATTAAGTTTCTTTCTCGGGTATTTTCAGAATCGAATCAGCAAATATTACAAGTTCAGCGGGAATACCTCTTGAGGGAAGCAATAGTGCGCAAAGGTTCAACAACGGCGACTTAGGGTTGTATAGTGATTTGCCCACCAATGGTAAGTGTCATCATACCGGCGTACAACTGTGCCCAGTTTATAACTGAAGCGCTTGACTCTGTGTTGGCACAGACCTTCACTGATTACGAGATCATCGTGATCAATGACGGTTCCCCTGACACGGAAGAACTTGAACGAGCACTGACGCCTTACCGGTCGCGCATCGTCTACCTCAAACAGGAAAACCGAGGCGTGAGCGGAGCTCGCAATACTGCGATCGCTGCGGCGCGCGGTTCACTTCTCGCTTTTCTCGACGGCGATGACACGTGGCTGCCGCATTACCTGGAAGTGCAGGTCGCACGAATACAGGCTGATCCGACTATCGACGTGCTTTATCCGAACGTGATGATGTTTGGCGATTCTTCGCGCACTGCCGGTGAAGAGTTCATGACAATTTGTCCCTCAAATGGCGACGTCACGTTCGAACGATTGCTGATGCAGGAATGCAATGTTTCCAACTGCTCGATCGCGCGTCGCGAATCGATTGTTCGAGCCGGCCTCTATGATGAATCGCTGCGCAGTGTGGAGGACTTTGACCTGTGGTTACGCGTTATCAAACAGGGAGGCCGTATTGCTTACCATCGCGACGTCCTGGCCCGGTATCGACTTCGACCTGGCAGTCTTACCGCAGATCCGATCTGGTCGTGCGGAAACATTCTCAAGGTGCTCACCAAAGTCAAAGAAACGATGGAACTAGAGCCTTCAGAGCAAACCACGGTCGATAATCAGATACAGCACTTCCAGGCATTGTTGAGATTTCACGAGGGAAAGCGATCATTCTTATCCGGCGATACGGCCAGTGCCATCAAGGCACTAACCGAGGCCAATAGTTTCTTTCGCAACCGCAAACTTTCAATAACCGTGACGATTTTGCGCGTGGCCCCGCGTCTGCTACTGCGCGCTTACAATCTACGCGATCGACTATATTTTCGCACGATCACCAAGTACTGAATCTTGTCTAAGACCAACGTTCTACAAATTATCCACGGCCTCCTCGAAGGTGGATCGGAACGTCAAACGATCCAAATGGTCACGCTGCTTCACGAAAGTGGCGACTATCAAGTGCATGTTGCGGTGCTGAGCACGGGCGGCGTTTTAAGACCATTAATCGAACGTCTGCAAGTACCAATTATCGACTTACCACTAACCAGCTTTTATGACCTCAACATGGTTCGTCAGACGCGGCAGTTCGTCGCGTTTCTAAAACAGCATCGCGTGCAGATAGTCCACTCGCACGATTTCTATTCGAACATCTTCGGCATGACCGGCGCGGCGCTCGCAGGAATTCGTGGTCGGATCGCCTCAAAACGCGAGACGACGGGAACGCGCAGTCTTGCGCAAAGAACTGTCGAGCGCCACGCTTTCAAGTTAGCCCATGCGGTTGTCGCGAATGCAACGGCTGTCAAAGAACAATTGATCAGTGAAGGTGTCCGCCAGGACAAGATCACAGTAATTCACAACGGAATCGATGTCTCACGCTTTTATCCGAACGGCACCGCCGACGACTCGTTTCATCGACTTAATCTTGACACTGTTCGTGGCCGGCCTTTAATCACAATGGTGGCGAACTTCGAATACCGGATCAAAGATCACCCCATGCTCTTACGCGCCGCGAAACGCGTGATTGGCGAAGTTCCGGAAGCAGTCTTTGTCATCGCCGGCGACGGGATCCTTCGAACCGAAACGGAAAACCTGGCAGCCGAACTTCAGGTAAAGGACTCATGTTTGTTCATCGGACGTTGTGCCAGTGTGCCTGATCTCTTAGCGGTTTCGGACATCTGCGTACTCAGCTCACAGGCTGAGGGTTTTTCCAACTCGATTCTCGAGTACATGGCTGCGGGACGGCCGGTGGTGGCTACCAACGTGGGGGGCGCCGGCGAAGCAATTGTCGAAGGCGAGACTGGTTACCTTGTGCAGGCCCGTGATGATCAGGCGATGGCCGACCGAATTATTAAACTCCTGCGCGATCCTGATCGCAGAGCCAAAATGGGGTTAAATGGACGACGCATTGTTGAAGAGCGCTTCTCTTGTGCGAGTCGACTTTTGAATACTTCAACGCTGTATCGAAGGATCTTGAATTGAACCTACGAATCCTGATCGTTGCTGCCTCACTTGATATCCTTGGCGGACAGGCAGTTCAGGCCGAGCGGCTCGTTCGACATTTACAGAAAGAATCTTCCGTAGAAGTTTCCTTCCTGCCGATTAATCCACGCCTGCCCGGAAAACTGAGGAAGCTACAGTCAATTAAGTATGTGCGCACGCTGACGACGTCAATTCTTTACTGCCTGAATCTATTGCGGGAAGTCCGGAAGTACGATGTCATTCACATCTTCTCGGCCTCATACCTGTCATTCCTCATCGCGCCGACGCCGGCGATCCTTGCGGCCAGACTCTACGGCAAGAAGATTGTGCTGAATTATCACAGTGGCGAAGCTGAAGATCATCTGAGACGGTGGCGGCGTTCGACAATCCCGATTCTAAACCTTGCTGATCGAATCGTAGTGCCGTCAGAGTATTTGGTCAGGGTCTTTGCGAGCTTTGGCATCAAAACCTCCGCCATCTTCAACATCATCGAACTCGACCGCTTCCCTTTTCGTGAGCGCCTGGTGCTGCGGCCGATATTTCTTTCGAACCGCAATCTCGAGCCTCACTATGGCGTCGACTGTGTTCTTCGTGCGTTCGCTTTGATTCAGCAACGGATCCCTGGTGCAGTTCTTACTGTGGTGGGAAATGGGAGCCAAAGGCCAGCGCTGGAGAAGCTCAAGAACGAGCTGGAATTGAAGAACACACTGTTTACAGGACAAATAGAACACGACCAGATCAACCAACAGTATTCCAACGCTGACGTGTTTCTCAACGGTTCCAGGATCGACAATCAACCGCTTTCTATTCTTGAAGCATTTGCATGTGGGTTGCCAGTGTTGACCACAGACGCCGGTGGAATTCCTTTTGTAGTAACCGATGGAGAGACAGGTTTCGTCGTGCATGTTGACGATTGTGCGGCACTCGCCGATCGTGCATTGAAACTACTTTCTGAGACCGGCACAGCGGCAACGATCGCACGTCAAGCCCGCGCCGAATGTACACGGTACACGTGGAAAGTCGTCTGCGATCAGTGGCTTCAGTTGTATCGCGAACTCGCTGAAACGAAACGTCTTATGAATGAGTAAGAAATTCTTGACAGCCTGCGTTCCAAGCCGGGTCCTGAGTTGGAACAGCTTGACGAGCGCGTAGACGCATTTACGCGGTCGAAACTGCAGCAGCAATCTGAGTCATGAAAGCCATCATACTCGCCGCCGGCAAAGGAACACGTCTTAACGGCGGCGGTCTCCAGCCAAAATGTCTGTTTGAAGTCGGCGGCCGCTCGCTGTTAGAGCGACAACTATCAGCACTACGCGAGGCGCAGCTAAACGAAATCGTCCTGGTCCTGGGTTTTGATGCAGACAAAATAAGACCTTTCTGCCCGCCAACGACTTCATTTGTTCTTAACCGCCAGTTCGCCGAGACGAGCAGTCTTTATTCGCTGTGGCTGGCCAGAGAGCACTTAACTGACGGCTTTGTAGTGCTCAACTGCGACGTGCTTTTTCATTCGCACTTGTTACACAAACTACTCTCATCACCTGTTGACGATGCGCTGCTCGTTGATTTCGTCGACAAGCGGCATAATCACCTCGGTGAAGAAGAGATGAAAGTGAAGGTCAGTAATGGTTTAATCATTGACATTCGAAAAGACATGGATCCGGCGGACGCCGATGGTGAGAATGTCGGAATAGTGAAATTCAGCCGACAGGGAGCCCTCCGTGTTATCGAACAGATGGACGACCTTATCTCCCGGGGTTCTGAACGCGAATGGGCACCGCGGGCGTTTCGTGAGTTCGCCGCGCGCTATCCATTGCACGCCATAAGCACGGATGATTATCCCTGGATCGAAATAGACTTTCCTGAAGACTATCGCCGCGCGCAGGAAGAAATTGGCCCCCGTATCGATGCTATGGTCGGCTCTTTCTCTTGATGATTTCCCGAAACTCCATCGATTGGTTGCGTGATTTGGACACGCGCTGGCAACGAAGTCGCGGCCCGGACCGGCGTCGGATTCTGGTCAATAGCAGGACACCGATGAACTACGCGACCGTCGCCCCCATTGTCGAAGAATTGCAGAACGATCCGCGCGTAGAGGTTTTCTTTACTGCCACAGAAACTCCCCAGCAACTCAGCGAGGTCTACACCGAAGCTCGCGGCCCTTATCAACTGATCGGGCCAAAAGCCGCCGCCTTTATGCATTTCGACTCTTATCTGACATCCGATTCTCTTTGGGTCAGACTGCCGCGCGGCACGCGACGCGTGCAAACATTTCACGGCGTCGCAGGCAAGAATCGAACTGTCTACGACTCACCCGCTCAATCGATGCGTGGCTGGCACCGTTTGTTCTTCATCAACAAACTACGGTTACAACATTTTATCCAGGCAGATGCGATTGATGCAGACAGTCCGGCCATACGTTTGATTGGGATGCCCAGGGTCGACTGCCTTGTCGATGGCTCACTCGAGCGCAACGAGGTACTGACGTCGCTGGGCATTGATCCGTCGCGCCGGACGGTGCTATATGCGCCAACATGGTCCAAGTATTCCTCGCTGCCACTGATGGGTGAACAGCTTGTGAAAAGACTAGGCGCCGCGGGATACACG
>Ga0075423_10005713_pt1 | contig 11635 bp, 14 predicted proteins | sample SoiMethybrSBSTD2_FD_80114 | JGI IMG/M metagenome (GOLD analysis project Ga0075423, IMG submission 80114) | Bulk soil microbial communities from a Populus tree surrounding site in Tennessee, USA - Soil MetaG P. TD hybrid SBSTD2 | ecosystem: Environmental > Terrestrial > Soil > Tree plantation...
CAATTCATTGTGCCCTGGATCCATTCGTTAATCAGCCGGTGAGCTTGACGCCGCAGCGCGGGCAGTACAGCGTTCGGCGCCATGGTATCCAGTGGGTTTGCTTCAGAAACACGCGGCAGCTCGGGCAGCGGAAGACAGACCACGCGGCCGTCAGAAGCACGACGACGGCGCCCAAAGTGAAAACGTCTATCGTCGATTCAGCCAGGCGTCCATAGATGAACGCAAAAATCAGCAGCCCGGCCACCAGCAGCCGGAAGAGCCTTCTTTTGCTCCTGAATTCGTCCTGGATCTGACTTTCGGTCTTGGGGTCAGTCTCGACTTCCATCTTAATTATCTATCATCTTGCATTTGCGCGGCGAAGCCCCTGAACGACTCGGGTCAACCATGAAATCCAAGCCTTCCACCCTGCGCGCGCACGGCGGCTATCGCCGGCTGCGCTCGTTTCAGGTAACAGAGATCGTCTACGACGCGACTGCGCACGGCGCGGCAGGACAAGAACGCCGGCTCGCAATTTTGGGATTGCTCGGGTTATCCGGGATGCAAGGCGACCGCGGCGCTGTGAACGTGGAGCAGGGCGGTTCGCGAACCGCCCCTACTTCGCTTTCTTCTCTTCCTTCTTCTCTTCCGCCTTTTTCTCTTCGGGCTTCTTCTCTTCGGCCTTGAAGTCCTCGGGCTGCTTGAGCAGCGTCTTGTAGGAATTCTCGTCGATCGCGAAGATCGTCGTGTCGCCTTCGCGGCGCGCGAACCAGGCGTTGCCGCTCCGGCCCGCCTCGACCGACGCGAGCGTCTTGCCGCCCGCGCCGCCGAGCGTGACTTTGAGCGCGGGCTTGTCCATGCCGTACTTGCGCGCGTCGGGCGGGTTGTCGATGAAGCTCCGCGCCTGGAGGCGCGCGAGGTCGAAGATGTAGCGGTTCACGGCCTGCGCATTCGCCGGCGCCGAGATCGGCGCCTCGATCTTCCACTGCTCCTTGTCGTCCTTGGTCAGCACGATCGGCTTGCCGCCGGCGGCGATCTCGAGGCGCGCGATCGGCTCCTGCGGCAGCGGGAGCACGCTCTTGTCGCGCAGCTCCTCGGGCTCGCGCGCGAGCGCGTCGCCGAGCGAGCCGTCGACGAGATAGACCGCCGGGTCGGCGGAGCGCTGCGCGTAGGTGGAGTCGCCGAGCGCCGTCTTGGTCCCGACGGTGAGGCTGGGGAGCGTGAGCCCGCTCTTCAGCGTCACCGACACCGTCACCGTCGGCGGCTCGAGGCCGTAGTTTTTGAGCACGGTCTCGGACGGCAGCTTCTCCAGCGTGCGCTTGATTGCGACGGACGATAGCGTCGCGAGCAGCCCGTCCACCGCGGCGTCGTCGGCCGGCGCCTGGAGCGGCGCGGCCAATCTCCATTTGTTCGTCTGCGGGTCTTTCCGGAGCACGATCGCGCGGCCCTGATAATCGAGCGCGACGCCGGTCGCGTCCTCGGGCTTCAAATTGATGAGCTTCTCGTTCGCCTTGGTGTCGGACTTGCCGAGCTCGAAGAAATAGTAGTAGCCGGCGAGCGCGGCAAAGAGCAGCGCTAGGAGGATCGTGTTGCGGCGCACGGGGTCATCTCCGCCGCCACCAGACGGCGAGGCCGGCGAGCAGGAGCAGCTCGGGCACGAGGAACGAGAAGTAGAAGATCGCCGCGCTCTCGCGGTCGGTCAGCTGCACGCGCGAGGAGCGGATCGAGCGCGAGCGGATCGAGATCATCTCCTCCTGGCCGACGAGCCAGTTCGCCGCGTTGAGGAAGAAGTCGCGGTTGAAGAAGATGTTGATGTAGCGGTTGTTGGCGAAGGCGGCGGTGCCGACCGCGACGACCTTGACGTCGCCCGGCTTCTCGACGCCCAATTTCTTTAAATTCGCCGTCGCGGCGACCGCGATCGAGATCGGCCCCTTCTTGTCGTCGGGTCCGAGCGCGGCGCGCCCCTGCTTGAAGACGCCGGCGACGTCCTTCTCGGCCCAGCTCGTCTCGCTCGTCTGGACGAGCGAGACCGCGTCGGAGCTGCCGCCTTTTATCGGCTCGACCGAGCGCACGAGCGGGAAGATCGTCCGCTCCTTGAAGTCGCGCGTGATCGGGTGCGTGCCGTTGTAGGTGTCGGCGATCGGCTCGACGCCGAGCGTCGGCCCCTGGAAGAGGCGGATCTGCTGGTCGACGACGATGTCGTCGCCGACCTCGACGCCCCAGTTCTTGAGCAGCGCCTTGAGGCCGCCGTCGTTCGGCGCCGTCGGCATCATGACGAGGATGCGCCCGCCGTTCTTCAGATAGGCGTCGATCGCCTCGTTCTCGTGCTGGTCGAGCGGCTTCTCCGGCGCGGCGATGATGAGGAGCGAGGTGTCGTCCGGCACCTTGGGCTGCGTCGAGAGGAGGATGTCCTTCACCAGGTAGTTCTCGTTCTCGAGCGCGCCCTTGGCAGCGGCGTAGCCGCCCGTGTTCTCGCGGTCGTCGAGCTTGGGCTCGCCGTGGCCGGTGAGGAACAAGACGTTTTTCTTCGTCGCCTTGGTGAGCTTGATGATCGCGTTGGTGACGCTCTCCTCGCTCGGGTCGGTGACGTTGGTCGACTCGCTGCCGTAGGCGATGTGCAGCGTGTTCAGCTGCTGGACCTTATATTGTTTCACCAGCTCGGGGTGGCGGTCGGGGTCGACCGCGGTGAACTTCACCTTGGGCGACTGGTAGGTATAGCTCTTGACCAGGTCGGCCGCGCGCGGGTTCTCGCCCTTCTCGAAAAAGCCGGTGACGACGAGGTCCTGCTTGAGGCCGCCCAAGAGCTTCAAGGTCTGCGGCGAGAGGCTGTAGGCGCCCGATTCGGTCAGGTCCCAGCGGTAGTTGTACTTGGTGCTCAGCACGTTCAGCACGACGAGCACGCCGATGAAGACGAGCGTGTAGACCGCGGCGTTGACGCCGTATTTGGTCGAGCGCTTGCCGAACGAGGCGAGGAAATTCTTCCCCTGCGTGACGAGATAGGCGACCAGGCAAACGACGCCGAGGACCAGGTGCGCGAGCACGTAGGGATCGAACGGATTCTCGGTGACGGCGAGCGCGATGAGGCCGAACGCGACGAGCACGAGGCCGATGATGCCGGAGATTTGCAGCAGCTTGCTCATTGCGCTTGGCGCGAGGCCTCGACCGCGCGGTGCGTGAGGAAGAGGCTCAGGATCAGGAGCGACAAGAAGTAGACGAGGTCGCGCGTGTCGATCACGCCCTTGACCATCTCGTTGAAGTGGTCGACGACCGAGAGGTATTTCAGCAGGCCGGCGATGCCGCCGCCGGCGGTCTCGGCCGGCCACGAGAGAATATAGAGGAGCAGCAAGACGACGAAGCAGATGACCGCGGCGATGATCTGGTTGTCGGTGAGCGCCGAGGCGAACAGGCCGATCGAGACGAAGACCGACGCCATGAGGAAGAGGCCGAGGTAGCCGGCCGCGATCGGGCCCAGCTCGGGGTTGCCGTAGAAGACCAGGATCAGCGGGTAGATGCCGGTGAGCGCGAGCATGATCGCGACGAAGGCGAGCAGCCCGAGGAGCTTCCCGAGGACGATCTCGGCGACGGTGAGCGGGGAAGTCAGCAGCAGCTCGTAGGTGCCGGAGCGCTTCTCCTCGGCGAAGGCGCGCATCGTGATCAGCGGGATCATGATCACGAGCACGATCGTGAAGTCGTTGAGCAGCGGCGCGATGACGTACTCGTTCAGGTTGAGCGTGCGCAGCGCGTCGGCGTTCTGGATGCCGGTATATAAGGTAAGCAGGTAGCTGAAGCGGAACAGCATGTTGAAGAAGAACCAGCCGCCGAGCAGCAGAAAGCCGGTGAGCACGACGTAGGCGATCGGCGAGACGAACAGCGAGCGGATCTCTTTGCCGGCGATGGCGAGGATGTTGCGCATTAGATAGGTCAGACCCTTCGACGTTGCTCAGGGCATGCGCGCGCATTACTCGCGCATGGTTTCAGGTTTATAATTTCGGGTTTCGTGTAGGGGCACGGCGTGCCGTGTCCGGTCCGCTGTTCAGTTTTCAAGTTGCGCTCAACCATGGAGTCGATGATTGGGATCGTCAATCGGGATATTCGAAAACGAATTGACAGCTCACACCGCCGCCGCCGCGCTCTCCTTCGATATGTAGCGGAGGAAGACCTCCTCCAGGCTCGCGCCCTGCGCGAGCTCGCTCAGGTTTTTCTCGACCACGACCGTCCCGTCGTTGATGATGACGACCTTGTTGCAGATCTGCGACACCTCGGGGAGGATGTGCGTCGAGAGGATGACGGTGCGGTCGCCTGAGAGCTCCTTGATGAGGCCGCGGATTTCGATGATCTGCTTGGGGTCGAGGCCGATCGTCGGCTCGTCGAGGATCAGCACCGGCGGGTTGTGGATCAGCGCGCCCGCGAGGCCGGCGCGCTGGCGGTAGCCTTTGGAGAGGCGGCTCACGATGCGCGTCGCGACGTCGGTGAGAAAGCATTTCTCGAGCACGCGCTCGAGCGCGGCGTCGAGATCGCTCTTGGCGACGCCTTTGATGCGGCCGACGAACTTGAGATACGAGCTCACGGTCATGTCGTGGTAGAGCGGCGGGTTTTCCGGCAGATAGCCGATGCGCCGCCGCGCATCGCGCGCCTCCCGGACGACGTCGAAGCCCTCGACCGAGACCGTGCCTTCGGTCGCAGGCATGAAGCCGGTGACGATGCGCATCGTCGTCGTCTTGCCCGCGCCGTTCGGCCCGAGCAGGCCGAGGATCTGGCCGTGCTCGGCGGTGAAGCTGACGTCGTGGATCGCGCGAAAGTCGCCGTAGTACTTCGTGAGGCCCCGCACTTCTACCATAAGACCATACGATGTAAAGGGTTGCCGCCTCTTTGTCAAGTTTTTGGAGTTGAGCGGGAAGTTTGCGTCGCGCGCGCTCCGCGGGCTATCATCGAGGAATGCAAAAGCGATGGCTCGCGCCGGCGCTGGTCGGGCTTCTCGCCGCCTGCATGCCGGGCGAGATCCCGAAGCAGTCGCTAGAGTTCGCCGAGGAGAGCCCGGCGCGCCGGCGTGTCGAGAGCCGGAGCTTCGACACTGTCGACGAGGCGCAGCTCCTCGGCGCGAGCGCCGCGGTGCTGAAAGAGCTGGGCTTCACCGTCGATGTGCGGAGCGACGACCTCGGCGTGATCGCCGCGTCGAAGAAGGGCACGGCGTACAATATCGGCGAGATGGCCGCGGCCGCGGCGACCACCGTGCTCTCGCAGGCGACCGGCATCGGCTCGGGAATGCCGTTCAGCAGGAACCAGGCGCTCCGCGCCTCCGTCGTCGCGCATCCCGGCGCGGCGCCCGGCGCGGTCGTGCTGCGCGTGACGCTCCAGCGCGTCCTGTGGGAGCCCGACGGCACGTACTCCAAGGCGGAACTCGTGAGCGATCCCGCGGCCTACGCCGAGTTCTTCGCCAAGCTCGCCAAAGCCGCCGGTGCCGAAGCGCATGAATTGTAAGCTTGTGCGTCTGCCGATCGCGCGCGCGGCTCTGGCGCTCGTCGCGCTCGTCGGCTGCGCGTCCGACCTGCGCGATTTCTCGCAGCTGCCCGAGAGCCCGGCGAAGCTCGCCGAGAGGCGCAGCCGAATCTTCATGACGGCCGACAAGCGCGGCGCGCTGCGCGCGGCGATCACCGCGCTGCAGGACCTCGACTTCGTCGTCGATCGCGCCGACTTCGCCGCGGGCTCGGTGAGCGGCGCGAAGGCGGATCAGTACCTGATGCGCCTAACGGTCACGGTCGCGCCGTCCGGCGCCGACCGGATGCTCGTCCGCGCCGTCGCCAGGTACGACGTTACCCCGGTGCTGGAGTCGGCGCCGTACGAGAAGTTCTTCGCCGTCCTCGGGCGTATTCTCGCGCTCGATCCGCTTCCCGCCGGATGAAGCGAAATCGCGCGAAGTGCGCAGAATCTCACGCGCTTTTCGCCACAGCACCGCGATCTTTAGCTTGACATTGGGGGCGCAATCACTATAGAAATAAGTAGGCCCGTGAAGCTTCTAATTTCCCAAATCATAGAAACTCCGAAGGAGATCGATTTTGCCGAAACTCCGCAGGAGTTGAACCGGCTTTATAGCGGCGAAAGCAAGGATTTTCGCTTTCCCGACCCGCTGCGCGTGCGCCTCCTTTACTATCGGTCGGGAGCGGATCTCTTCTTTCACGGCCGGGTCGAGACGCAGATCGAGGGACATTGCAGCCGCTGCTTGAAAAGCTATTCGTTCCCACTCGAGAAGGAATTCGATTTCGTTCTTGCGCCCGATTCGACGTCGGCCAAGAACAAGGAGCTCAACGCCGGCGAATTGGGACTGAGCTTCTACCGCGGCGAGGAGATCAGCCTCGAACCGCTGATTCGCGAGCAGGCGCTGCTGGCGCTGCCCACCCGGCCGCTCTGCGACGAGAATTGCCGCGGGCTATGCCCGCGCTGCGGCGCCGACTTGAACGAATCCGAATGCCGCTGCCACGATACGCATGTCGATCCGCGGATGGCGGTTTTCCGCGATATGAAGTTGCATCAATAACCCTCCATTCATGACGCCTTTCCTTCCGCCAGCGCGGAGAGAAAAGAAGGGATAAAACCAACATGCCGGTTCCGAAGCGAAGGACCTCCAAGACCAAGAAGAACAAGCGCCGCGCGCACGACGCGCTGACGCCGCCGCAGTTCATGAGCTGCCCCAAGTGCGGCGAAGCCGTCTTTCCACATCGCGCCTGCGCCGCCTGCGGCTACTATCGCGGCAGGCAAGCGCTTGCCGTCGAAGAGAGCTGATTCGCCGCAAATGGTGAAAATCGCCGTTGACGCCATGGGCGGAGACCACGCCCCGGACGCCGTCGTCGCCGGAGCGCTGTCCGCCGCCCATGAGCTCGGCGTCGAGGTCGTCCTGGTCGGACGCAAAGAAGCGATCGAGCCCAAGCTCGAGCACCGCTCGCTCGCGCCCGCCGTGCGCGTCGTTCACGCCGCCGAAACGGTCGCGATGGACGAATCGCCGAGCGCCGCGCTCCGCAAGCGCGATTCTTCTCTCGCCGTCGCCTATGACTTGATGAATCGCGGCGAAGTGCAGGCGGTGGTCAGCGCCGGCAACTCCGGCGCGATGATGGCGGTCGGCATGTTCGTCGTCGGCAAGCTGCCCCAGGTGGACCGGCCGGCGATCTCCGTCGTGATTCCCACGCCCGGCAAGGGGACGGTCATTATTGACGCCGGCGCCAACATCGACTGCAAGCCGTGGCAGCTCGTCCAGTTCGCGATGATGGGCTCAGTCTACTCCGAGCAGATCCTCGGCGTCGCCAAGCCGCGCGTCGGCGTGCTCAGCAACGGCGAGGAGGAATCCAAAGGAAACGATCTCACGCGCGCGGCGAGCGAAGAACTCTCGCGCACGCCGCTCAATTACATCGGTTACGTCGAGGGACGCGACATCTTCAACGACAGCGTCGACGTCGTCGTCTGCGACGGCTTTACCGGCAACGTGGCGCTGAAGACGATGGAGGGGCTCGCCGCGTGCATCGGCCGCATCTTGAAAGGCGCGTTTCAGGAGACCGCGTTCAGCCGCGTCGGCTATCTTCTCAGCCGCGGGCCGCTGATGCGCGCCTATCGCCGGCTGGACTACCGTGAATACGGCGGCGCGCCGCTGCTCGGCCTCAGCGGGGTTGCCATCGTCGCGCACGGCGGCTCCGGGCCGAAAGAGATCAAGAACGCGATCCGCGTCGCGAAAGAAGCGGTCGCACACGACGTCAACCGGCGCATCATGGAATTGCTCGTCCAGAGCCACGCCGCGGACGGCGTGCCCCCGGAGTCGCAGCGTATCTGGCAGCGGGTGAAATCGAAATTCAGCGGAAAATCCGCTGCCGAAAGCGGGACGAAGGGTGGCGGCAAAGTCTAATCTCGCCTTCGTTTTTCCCGGTCAGGGCTCGCAGTATGTTGGAATGGGGAAGGATTTTTGCGAGCGCTTCCCGGCCTCGCGCGACACCTTCGCCGAAGCCGAAGAAGCTCTCCACGCGCCGCTGACACGACTGTGCTTTTCCGGCCCTGAAGAGGAACTGAAACTTACCGAAAACACGCAGCCTGCGATTCTTGCCGTCTCGATCGCCATCTTTCGCGTTCTGCAAGCCGAATACGGGCTCGACCCGGTCTGTGTCGCCGGACACAGTTTGGGCGAATACAGTGCCCTCGTCGCGGTCGGCGCGCTTGCGTTTTCCGACGCGGTCAAGGTAGTACGGGAGCGCGGCAGACTCATGCAGCAGGCCGTGCCCGCCGGTCAAGGATCGATGGCGGTTGTCCTCGGGGTTGCCGCAGAAGATGTGGAAAAGCTCTGCCGCGAAGGCGCGCAAGGCGAGGTCGTCGCGCCGGCGAACCTCAACGGCGGCGGGCAGATCGTGATCGCCGGCGCAAAACCGGCCGTCGCTCGCGCGATGACGCTCGCGCGCGAGCGCGGCGCGAAGCGCGTGCTGGAGCTTCCGGTGAGCGCGCCGTTCCATTGCGCGCTCATGCGGCCCGCGGCGGACGGCCTCAAAGCCGTCTTGGCGAATGTCGAGGTGAGGCCGTTTTCGATCGGCGTCATTACCAACGTCGATGCGGAAATCAATACCAACGCGAGCCGCGTCAAGGAACTGCTCGTTAAACAGGCGGTGAGCCCCGTGCGCTGGGAAGAGTCGGTAAAACGCCTCGAACGATCAGCTCCGGACCGCGTTTTTGAGATCGGACCCGGCAGGGTTTTGACCGGCCTCATAAAACGGATAAGCCCGAAGCTCCAGGTCGATAACATCGAGACACCCGACGATCTGAAAAAAATCGTCGACTCCTGATGATTCTAAAAGGTCAGGTCGCATTAGTTACCGGCGCGAGCCGCGGCATCGGCCGGGCGATCGCGCTGGATCTCGGCAGGCTGGGAGCCCATGTCGTCGTCAATTATGCGACCAACACACCGGCGGCCGAGGAGACGCTCAGGGAGCTGGCCCAATCCGGGGGCTCCGGGGAGCTCTCATCCTTCGATGTTTCCGACGAGCGACAGGTCGATTCCGGGGTCAAAAAAATCGTTGACCAGCACAAAAAAATTGATATTGTAGTGAACAACGCCGGGGTGACTTCCGACAATCTTCTCGTACGTCTCAAAACGGAAGATTGGGACCGCGTTCTCGGCATCAATCTCAAGGGCACGGTCCACTGCACCAAGGCCGTCTGCCGCGGCATGCTTCGGGAACGGTACGGCCGGATCATCAGTATTACCTCGGTCGTTGGCCAGACCGGCAACGCGGGTCAATCGGCTTACGCGGCCTCCAAGGCCGGTATCATCGGATTTACGCGCGCGATGGCGCGCGAGTTGGGTTCCCGCGGCGTCACCGTCAACGCGGTGGCGCCGGGATATATCGACACGGAGATGACGGAGAAGCTTCCGGAGGAATTGAAACAGGAATTTCTGCGGTCTATACCTTTGGGGCGTTTCGGCAGCGGCGCGGATGTCGCCGCCGTCGTGTCGTTTCTCGCAAGCCCCGCTGCCGGCTATATTACGGGGCAGGTGATCGGCGTGAACGGCGGATTGTTGATGGCGTAACGAAAGTCAGAGGAGGTGAGCGAATGGCATCATCGGTAGAGGCCAGGGTTAAAGAAATCGTCTGTGAGCAGCTGGGCGTCAGCGAAGATGAGGTGACGCCTGATGCCTCGTTCATCGAGGATCTGGGCGCCGATTCTTTGGACATCGTCGAACTAGTGATGGCTCTCGAAGAAGAGTACGAGATGGAGATCTCCGACGAAGACGCTGAGAAGATCAAGACTGTTCAGGACGTCATTACCTATATCGAAGCCCATAAGTAGATATTCTCGGCCGCGGACGAGCTCGCCGTCGGGCGCTCCCCGCAGGCCACAAAAGGCGATCGCAGGGGCTTTGAATGGCCGCGCGCCATTCTCCTGCGATTTTCTTTTATCGAGAGCCGGCGGCGACGCGCGGCATTTCCCCGGCTTGAAAGCGCTCGGATGATTATTATCGGCAGCGATCACGGCGGCGTCGCGCTCAAAGATTTCCTGGTCGAGCAACTCCGCGCGCGCGGTATCGACGTCGAAGACGTGGGCACCAAGGGCGGCGATTCGGTCGATTACCCGGATTTCGGGCGCCGCGTGGCGGAGAAAGTCGCGAGCGGCGCGGCCGAGCGCGGCATCCTGCTCTGCACGAGCGGCATCGGCATGTCGATGGTCGCGAATAAATATCCGGGCGTGCGCGCCGCGCTGGTCCACGAGCCGAAGGGCGCGCAGACGAGCCGCGAGCATAACGACGCGAACGTGCTCGTGCTGGGCGGCGGCGTCGTCGACCCGCCGATGGCGGAGCAAATCCTCGGCATCTGGCTCGATACGCCGTTCGCGGGCGGGCGGCATCAACGGCGCGTCGACAAGATCGCCGACGTCGAGCGGGATCTGGGAACGCGTCTTCAAGAGAAAAATAAAGACTAAAGGAAAACTTTTTCATGTCGTTTCTGCAAAAGACCGATCCGGAAGTATTCGCCGCCATCGAAAAGGAGACCGCGCGGCTCGAAGACAATCTCGAGCTGATCGCGTCCGAAAACGCCGTCAGCGAAGCGGTGCTCGAAGCCCAGGGCTCGGTGATGACGAACAAGTACGCCGAAGGCTATCCCGGCAAGCGCTATTACGGCGGCTGCGAATTCGTCGACATCGTCGAGGACCTCGCGATCGCGCGCGCGAAAGAGCTCTTCGGCGCCGATCACGTCAACGTGCAGCCGCATTCCGGCTCGCAGGCGAATATGGCGGTCTACTTCGCGCAGCTTCAACCCGGAGACACGATCCTCGCCATGGATCTCACGCACGGCGGCCATCTCACGCACGGGAGCCCGGTCAATTTTTCCGGCAAGTTCTTCAAAGTCGTGCCCTACGGCGTCCGCCGCTCGGACGAGCGCATCGACTACGACGCCATGCGCGAGCTCGCCCGCCAGCACCGGCCGAAGATGATCGTCGTCGGCTACAGCGCCTATCCGCGCGAGATCGACTTCCGTCCATTTCGCGAGGCGGCGGACGAAGTCGGCGCGGTCATCATGGTCGACATCGCGCACTTCGCGGGCCTCGTCGCCGCGGGCGTGCATCCGTCGCCGGTGCCGCACGCCGAGTTTGTCACCACGACGACGCACAAGACGCTGCGCGGGCCGCGCGGCGGTATGATCATGTGCCGGGAAGCCTTCGCAAAGTCGCTAAACTCGTCGGTCTTCCCCGGCAATCAGGGCGGACCGCTCATGCATGTCATCGCGGCGAAGGCGGTGGCTCTTAAGGAAGCGCTCACGCCGGAGTTCAAAGACTACCAGCGCCAGATCGTCAAAAACGCCAAGGCGCTCGCGGCCGCGCTCATGAAAAAAGGCTTCAAGCTGATCTCCGGCGGCACCGACAACCACTTGATGCTGGTGGACCTCCGGCAATCCGAGCTCACCGGCAAGGTCGCGCAGGAGACCCTCGACAAGGCGCGCATCACCGTCAACCGGAACACCGTGCCGTTCGAGACGCGCTCGCCTTTCGTGACGAGCGGCATCCGCATCGGCACGCCAGCGGTCACGACCCGCGGCATGAAGGAAAAAGAGATGGAGGCGATCGCCGAGCTCATCGCGCGCGCGCTCAACAACGTCTCGGACGACGCGGTGCTGCGCTCGGTCGGCGACGACGTCCG
>Ga0075423_10005717_pt1 | contig 11634 bp, 11 predicted proteins | sample SoiMethybrSBSTD2_FD_80114 | JGI IMG/M metagenome (GOLD analysis project Ga0075423, IMG submission 80114) | Bulk soil microbial communities from a Populus tree surrounding site in Tennessee, USA - Soil MetaG P. TD hybrid SBSTD2 | ecosystem: Environmental > Terrestrial > Soil > Tree plantation...
GCCACAACGCCGCTTTTGGCTGATCATACCACATCATTGCAAAATCGTCGGAACTCGCAGCTCACACAGGCTCGGCGGCTCGTCGGCGCGTTAGGCATCAGCTCGCCAGCGATCATGGCCTGCACTGTCGCAACCGTCTGGCGCACCTTTTGCCGCAGCGCCGGCGTGATTGAGACGATCTCCGACTGGCGTAGCGGAATGCTATAGATGAAGCCGCGCCGCACCGGCAAGCCCCACGCCTCTTCGAGCAGCAGCGCGTAGGCCGCCAACTGGAGCTTGAAGTGTGGCCCGGCCGGCCGCTCGCTGTCCTTGTATTCGACGACGATCGCTTCCGCGCCGGGTGCCTGTCGATCCGGTACGGCGATCGCTAGATCGAGCCGCCCGCGCAACCCCAGCGCCAGCGAACGCAGCCCAACGTCGAATGCCCGCTCGCCCGCCGTGAGCCCGTAGCTGCGCAGCGAGCGCCGCTCCTCGCGCCCAACCTCGTCGCCATGGCTGCGAATGCCCGCGCGCATCAGCTCGGTGATTGGGCGAACCTCGGGCAGGCAATAGCGATAGTACAGCACGCGCGGGCAGTAGATCCATTGTTTGAGATCCGTCACTTCAAAAAGCAACGCCTCGCCGCTGGTTGGCAGTGGCTCAGTCATTTGACCCCCGTGTTTCCGATTGCAGATTGCAGATTGCAGATTGCAGATTGCAGATTGCAGATTGGCGTCTATCCTGGGCAGCGCTGCTTGTCTCCCGATCTCCTTGTCTCCCGATCTCCTTGTCTCCCGATCTCCTTGTCTCCCGATCTCCTTGTCCCCGATCTTGGATCAGTCATCTGATCCCCCTTGCGTGATCGCACGCCGGCCGCTCCATGTCCGCTCGTCGAGTGGGAAGAGCTGGACGTTGCCGGCCTTGCGCCCAAGACGGCGCTTGATCTCGCTGAACAGCGCCCGCTGATGCGTGCGCGTGAGATCGCCGCAGAAGGCGCTATATTGGAGCCGCTGCAAGCCGTAGTCGAGGCAAGCGTCGGCGATCTTCTGCCGCGCGCGGTCGTTCGGAATATCGTAGATCAGTAAGGTTTGCATTGGGCCTCCTGGCCAATTGCAGATTGCAGATTGCAGATTGCAGATTGTCCGTTCACCTTGTCATCTTGTCGCCCGTCACTCGCCGCACGTCACTGTCATCCCCTCACCAGCCCATGATGAACGGTGTGTACTCCGGGCGCTCGCCACGCACGAATGTCGCAATATGCCGCGCCTGGCATTGCAGGATATGGCGCAGCGGCTGGCGCTTGCCCTCGTACGCCTCGGTCGACTCCATGCGTTCAAGCACCTTCTCGGCGATGCGCTTGCGTGTCGGCGCATCGAGCCGGCCATCGTCGTCCTGCGCGATCACGAAACCACGATTGACCTGGCCAATCAGCGTGCGGTCGACCACCGCCTGGCGGAACTCCTCAATCAGGTCGAGCGTCAGGCTTGGCTTGCCGGGCCGATCGGCGTGCAGAAACCCAGCGTTTGGTTCTAGCCCGGCCAGCAGCAGGGCGACGCGCACCTGCGAGCGCAGCACGGCGTAGGCATAATTCAGCGCCTGGTTGAAGCGGTCGCGAGCACCGTGGGTCACGCGCCCCGGCCACTCCAGCTCGGACGGGATGATCTGGGCCACCGCCTGCCAGTAGCGCGCCGCCGCCTGGCCCTCGGCACCCATCAGCGCCGCGCGGGTGGCATCGTCGACCACGCCGACGATCCGACCGATCGCCGGCAGCGGATCGAGCACCTCGATCCCCGCCAGCTGGAGCGCCTGATGCAGCGCCGCATCGGTCTCCTTGCGATACTTGGCGGCATAGCGCAGCATGTTGGCCTGGCTCTGGAGCTTGCCACTCACGAACGCTTTCGCAAGCGCGAGGCCGCGATCATCCTCGTAGGCGCGCAGCTGCGCGCGCTTGGTCAAAGCCATGCCCGTCAGTCCGCTGGCGAACAGCGTGCCGTAATCATCGCCGTCGTGGCCGTTCAAAAAGTGGATTGGGATGCCCTCCTCGCAGCAGACCCGCACGACATCGCTGCTGAGGCCGACACCGTTGCTGACGATCAGCAGCTGTTCGAGATGCATGATCGGCGCTTCATCCAGGCGCTGCTTGTCTTTCTCGACCCGCAGGCGACCCTGGTGCTTCGAGATGAATGAACCGCGTGTTTCGACAATGACGTGCATCAAATCCTCCTAGCGTGATTGAGGCCGACTTCCGTGAAACGTGAAGCGTGAAACGTGATGAGGAAGCGGATCACATTTCACGTTTCACGTTTCACGGTGGCATGGACTCGGTTATTTTCGAACCTCGGTGCGGCTGGTCGCCTAGCCCGCGCTGATCGTATACCAGCCATCGCCTTTAACGGCATTTTTGCCGACGTGGACCAGGCTGCCCCAGACCAGCAGCTCACGCAGCGGCGCGAGGTCGCCCGCCAGCGTGACTTGGCCGATCAGCCCGCCGATCGGGGTGCGCTGGCGGCTGCGCGACGAGTAGCTGACCACATCGACCCAGTGAGTCTGGTCGTCGGCAAGCCTCAGATTGGCGATCTGCATCGCCAGTGCCGCGCGATCACACAGCGGTGCGCCGCCGCCATAGGCGACTGCGAGCTGATCGAGCCGCCAGGCTAGCCGCTGCACGAACGGGCGTGGATCGAAGCGCTTGACCAGCCGATCACCGTCGATCAGGCGCAGCGGCGTGCGAAGCTGGAGCGTGAGCCGATCAGCGGGCAACGTCGCCGCGTAGGCCACGACATCCGCCGACGCAATCGGCAGGCCCGGCGTCTGCACCTGCGCGTGATCGCGCTGATACAGCGGCTGGCGCGCGTCGCTGAGCGGGTTGACGGCAGCGATCGCCGCGAGCTGGAGGGCACCGCGCCGCCCGCCATTGGCCGGCAGACGACGGCCCAGCCCGCTCTGCTCGATCGCCTGGGCGGCCATCACCAGATATGGGAACAGCCGCGCGGCTGGGCCGATCAGCGTGAGGCCGAACGCGAGCGCCGCGCCGGGATCGTAGCGCCGCACAGCATCCGCGGGCGGTCGCACCACATAGGGTCGAGGCCGCTGCTCGCCGCCAGTCTCGCCGGCATCGCGCATGGGGGCAACCAGCTCGGCGACTGGGCAAACCGGGATGAGCGGGCAATCGGCGCAGGTGGGCGCGGCCTTATTGGCGCAAAAGCGCTCCCACAGCCCACCGACGACCGCGCCGCGGATGGCAGCGCCAGCCTGGTCGTCGAGCTCCAGCGGCGTGACGGCGACGGCGCTGAACTCAAGGTGGTGCGTCGTGAGAGTCATTGGCTCACTCCTTCGCTTGCATATGCGCCAACAGCGCGTCGAGATTTTGCCGCTGCTCCATTCCATCGAACGGGATTCTCAAGAATGTAACGGCGGAGACGATCCAGCGATGCATCGTCGCGGATTATGTGCTCCCAATAGCCACGCTGCCAGACCCGGGCCCCCACCATGCGCCGCTGGTGATTCATCCGCCGTGCCACCGCAGCCTTGTAGGAGCGAATGATCGCGCCCAACGATCCCGGCGCAACATTGATGCCCGGTTCGTGCGCCGCAGGGTCAATCTGGTGTAGGGGCGCATCGCCGATCCGCTGTAGGGGCACATCACCGATCCGCTGTAGGGGCGCAGCAGCCACAAGACCATTATCATAGGAATGACGATCGGGCTGCTGCGCCCCTACGTCATGCGCCCCTATGACATCGTCGGCATCGCCGCTATCCCCAATCACAATGATCCCATGCACATGGTCGGGCATAACCACCCACGTATCAACCGATACCCGGTTGGGTCGACTGCTGCGAGCACCGGCGTGATCCAACGCCCGCCATTGTTCTTCGGCGATTGACCGCAGCACCGGATCGGCAAAGAGATCCTGCCGATCCTGTGTGCAGACCGTGACGAAATAGGTGCCCGCCTGCGCATAATCGTACCCGCGCAGCCGGATCGAGCGGCGGTGATGGCGGTTCGGGTCGTACGTCATATTCACGTTCCCGATCATCAACGATGCCCATAATGATGCCCAGAATGTAGGGGCGGATTTACATATCCGCCCACAACGGCATCATCGTCCGCATCGTCCGCATCGCCCACATCGCCCACATCGCCCGCATCGGCATCATCGTCCGCATCGCCCACATCGTCCACATCGTCTGCATCGCCCGCATCGCCCGCATCGCCCACGTTGCGGGCATTGATTGCATGGCGGACACATGGTGGGCGGATAGGCACATCCGCCCCTACAACGCCGGGTTGCGATGGGTTCAGGATGGGATGCGCTCGTAGAGGGTGAAGCCACGGCTGCTCCTCGTCAGGCGATAGGGTAGGACGATATGACACTGCTTATTACGCTGATTCATCGAAAACCAACCCCATATTGTCATCATAGTGTGCCATTGCAATCGTCACCCGTTCGAGCGGATCGTCAGCTTTGCGATCGCCGGGACGAACTTTGCCAGCTCGTGCTAGCATTCCATAGCGCCAGTAAGGGATGCTGACCATGAGACTATCGGCTTCTACGAAAAGACCTCTGTTCATAAGCTCAAAGTATTCTTGTTCAAAACGCTGAGGTAGAACGTCCATGCTTTCGAATGCCTTATAAAACTGCTGCTGCAATTCCTGAATCGCATCGAATGCGACTAGGGAGCGCATAACATCGTCTTCAAATGACGTTATAGCCTGTGCATATTCTTCCCGCCACGCTGCCGCATAGCCTTCAGCGTAGTCGTTATAGATCGTGTTCAGCCAGTCGCTCACTGCACTTTCGTTGATAATATTGCCGTTTTGCTGCTCAAGTAGCCGGAGCGTTCCATGAAGCAAGCTGAGCTTATATGGCCGCTCATCCTTTTCAGGGATAGGGTCACGAAAGACATGCACCGACACAATTATTGTTTTTCCATCAGCATCGCGCCGCCGACTACGATTGATGCGCCCGAAGCGTTGAATAAGTGCTTCCAGCGGTGCCAGATCGGAGTAGATGGTGTCGAGATCGATGTTCAAACTAACCTCGACAACTTGCGTAGCAACCAACACAACTGGACGCCGTTCCATGCTTCCGACACCACATGCAAGACGTACAATATTTTCCCGATCAAGCCGATCACGCCCGTTGAGGCGGCTATGCAGCAAAACAATCGTTGCGTCTGAGCCAAGTGCTTCGCTGAGCATTCGCCATGTTTCTTGCGCCCGTGCCACCGTGTTGCAGCACACTAGCACCGATTGCCCATGTCTTGCCTCAATCGCAATTTGCGTGATGTATTGCGGCTCTTGTAAATCACCGGGCAATAGACGCAGCTGATGACGTTGAAACTCTTGAAAGAGCGTGCTCGTCGCTGTGATCTCAGCATATGCTCCCAATTGTTCGCGCAAAGCGGTTTTGATCAGATCAGGGAAGGTTGCCGACATCACGAAGAAGCGCGCTCCGTACTGGCGTTTCAGATGTCCCACCAGTGCGAGGATGAGTGCCAATCGTTTCGGCTCGTAGGCGTGAATTTCGTCGAAGACGAACGAAGCGCCGAAGAAATCGCTCATAATCGACTCGTAGCCGCGCAGCCGATAGCACGCTTTAAGCATCTGATAGGGGCTGAACACACGCACGGGAAAGTAGTTGAGTTCTGTGCGATTCTTCTGTTGCTTCGCCCGCTGCATCGCAAACCGCGGATCGTCGCCATCTTCGATGTAGACGCGGTAGATAGCTTGTACCGCCCGACTATGCTGAAGACCAACCTGCGCCGGAAATGTATGTTCCAGCCGCAGGCGCATCGCATTCATACTTGCTTGAAATGGAAGTGCGTAGAACAGGCGTGGGAGTTGCTGTGGCTCCGTGCCAAAAGCCCAAAAGAGTGCTGCCTCGGTCTTGCCGCTTCCAGTCGGCGCAATCAGCAGGGCATCGCCAGGAACTTGGGCGCTTTCGCGTTGGTGATCATATAATCCATCCTGATTCCAACCGAGTCGCTCCACAATTGTTGTATAGTCTATCTCAGGCAATCGCGGTGGCGGGCCGACATGGGCAGATGCACTGTGATCGGCCGTGATTATCATTCCGCGCAGCGCCAGCGTGACGGTAGCCTGTTTGCGAAGAGCCGGCAAACTGAGATCGCCAACAAACTTTCGATAAACCTTTAGCGCCTGCTCGATTTGTGCAACGCCGTGATCACGCACCAGTGCGACTGCCTGTGCTTGTGGCAGGAGCACTGGTTGTTCAATGCCAAGCTCATCTAGCCCCAATTGCTGCTGCCAAATCGTCGCATAGTCATTGATCCATCGCCATAACTCATCAAGCGGCGCAGCAGCCAATTCAGCAGCCACCGTCTGAATAGCTGGCCCACCTAAAGGATACTGTTCTCTAATTGTATTCGCATCTTTGTGATGCGAAACAATTGCGGCGGCGATCCAGCGGTAATCCTCACTGCGCGTATCTGGAAACAGCCAGCTAAGAAACGCGAGCGATCCAACCTCATGGCGGTATTTCCAGCGATCTTTACCGCCGGTTGCAAGCATACGTTGAAATCCACCTGCTGCCTTGCCGAAATCGTGCAGAAAACAAGACCAGTACAGCTGATGCCACAAACGCGGGTTGCCGATCTGGGTAGCAATCGAGCTACGCAGCCGCGCCTGATCGGCAAAGCGTGCAACCACATGCCATGTATGTTCGTAGAGGCTTTCGCCCCCTTGCGATGGGCTTTTCGCGCGTAACTCATCAAGATAGTCGGGCGTTTCCATCGCTATGCCTCCACAAAGCGGTGCCAGACGACTGCTCGGTTGTATCCGCTCTGCTGTGGCGTGGTTGGATCGCACCACACTGGCTGTACTGTGCCGATCGTCTGCATATCTTTCGGCAGCACTCGCTCGTCCAGCATAAGATACTGCGCGAATGTAGGGTGGCGGCGCTGCTGATAATTGACATAGCGCGGCATCATCACCGCAACGCCTCGCCGTGTGGCTGCGCCCATCTCTAATGGCAACAGCGTATGTTCATAATAGGCTGCATCCCGCTGTTCGAGCGTCACAATCTGCACTGCGTTCGGTGGATACGAACACAGATCTTGCGAGCGCCCGAGCACGACAACATAGTGCGGGCTGCGAAACGCCGCTTCAAGATCGAGTCGATCAAGGTACAGCGTGAGTCGAGGGTGAAAGAGTAATTCGCGTTGGAACGGTGTAACCGTGCTTTCGCCATACAGCGTCACATCTGCGTATCCTTGCCGCACCAACTCTTTGCGCTTCTGCGCGCTCACCGGCTCGACCATCCCCCCAGCATGGATATGTTCCAAATCATTGAACTTGCCCTCATGGGTGAAATGATAGGCAAAGCGCAGCCCTTCCGGCGCGATCCACTCACCCACCGCGCTACAGATATGGCCATAAATTGTAGCGGGTGGCGGCATTTCAAATGTAGGTTGTACGCCCCACATAAAATGCGGGTAACGAAATGAGGTTACATCGCCAACAACCTCGATCCTAAGCGCCTGCATCGTCTCCATACGCTACTCCATCCACTCAGGATGTGCGCCCAGAGCGCTGATAAATGCCTCGAATGTGCGGCGTGGATGGCTTACTTGAACTTGTTCGAACGCTGAGAGCTTGGCGCGCTCCTCATCGTGAAATCCTTTTGCCCAGCCAACATAGACAGGTGAAAGCAGCTGATCAGCGAATACCTCCAGCGATTCTTGCAAGGCATCGCTGTTAACAATCGGCAGCCCGCGCTTCTCGCCAATCGCATAGTTGAAGATATTATTGCCGCCTTTTGTCACAGCCAAAATAACAACAGCTGGGGCAACTGCAGTGTAATGAATAGCCTGCTTCGCGCCGCCTTCCAGCCGTGCCATGCCCTCGAACAGTGCCTGTACGCGCCGAACTCGCTCCTCAGTAGGGAGACGGTAACTTTGCGCTTCTTTCTGATGGATAAGTCCCTTCTGTTCCGCCTCGGCAATCCGCACATCGTCGAGATGCCGGAAACCAGTTTTGCGGCGATATGCAAACGTACCGCACGTATCGAGATCGAGCGAGAACAGCCCTTTCAGCGTTGTGCGATAAAACTGATGCTCGTGTGGCACAGGGTCGCCCTCATGTCGCGACATGGTGCCAAAATCATCGGTAATGGCAACTGGCGCAATGCTCACGAGGGTTCCAACGCGGAAAGGCGCAGCACGCGTCAATGTGACACCCTCGGTTAGCGGGGTTTCGGACGCGCGAGACGTATCAGCAGCACGCGCTTCTTGTGCCGCTTTTTTGGTAGATGGCGCACGCATATAGCCAAACAAATCATCATCCCAATAGCGAATCGGGTTTGCGTCGGTATACGCTACCTTTGTTTCGCGGAAGATCGGCGATGACTGCCAGCCAGTGTCCGACATCTGCTCTAACCCCGTGCGCAACCAGTAGCGGAATGCCTGTGCTGAAACATATGGGTACATGTCACCAGTACGAGTGCGGATGGCCTTCACCGCAACGGTGTTGTCTGTGCGCGCTCCAGGCGCGGCACCTGCATTGTTCAATGCTGAAGCAGGCGCATCAATGAGCAGGAGTCCGGTTACAAAAGCCATAGTTGTCTCCTCATGTATTATTATTCTTCGTCTGATCGGAAACGGTCACCTTCGATTGGGCAGCGGAAGTTACTCGGCATCCTCCTCAATCTTTCGATCCGGTGGAGTCTGAATAACTTCGCGGAATTGTGCAATTTTGCCTCGTTCATGCAGATGCTCAATGATGCGGATAAGTAGTAGATCACGAGCGAGTAACCATGTATATTGGCTGTCGCTATTCTCGAACACGACCAAGAAGTCGTCCATCGTGAATAATGGCCCTTGGCGCGCGATCTGATCGTAGTCGGCGCGAATGAGGCGTGTGCGTAGCTCTTGGTAATCCCGTCCACTACTTCCGCCATACAGCAGTGTGCGGAACAAGCGCTGATCGCCCTGTTCATCGATATAATGAGCTAGCCGGTCGGCCATCGCACGAATGGCTTCGATACGGGTTTCGTCCATGTTCATCACCTCCTTCAAAAAAAGAGTTGTTAACAGCCAGGAGACCATATCTAGCTCGTCGAGCAGATGATAGCTAGCTCGTGGATCATCTTTGGACTTCCGCACACGCGGCATCCGCAGGATGTAGGTACGCAGGAACCGACGCGCATCCTGGGGCAGCGCAAACAAATCTTCATATAGCACATTGCGTCGGGTTGGCAGATCAAAAACATCGCGCTCCAGCTCTGCCGCGTTGCCTTCCCAACCTCGTCGCACAATGCGCTGCCACGCATTGCGGTACGTTGCGTCTGTTGTATACGAGAGGAAGCGCGTAATTTGGAGTGGTAAGTAGTAGATGTCCACGGCAGCGTTTGTTCCATAATTTGTCAGGTGATAGGCAGTTACGGAGCCTGCATCCTGATCGTTGCGCATCGATTCTGCTCGTACCAGCCGCTCGATAATTTGTGTCCGTGGGTATTTTGCGTCGTCGTATTTAGCGGCTTGCGCTGCCAGGCTGAGGTAACGTCGGTTTGCTTCGAGTGTTTGGGCTGCAAAACGATAGGTCAGGTCTGGATCTTCAGCGTGCATTATCAGCACTCGCCCGCTGCATTTCACTCCTCCGAGCGGAAACGCTTGGATTGCCAACAGTGCAAGGCCAGAAACTGGTAATCCTGCTGTGCCTTCGGCGTAAAAGTTATAGCCGCTTTCCGCTCCCACAAGAGGGATTGTTTCGCGATAGATCCGGCTAACAGCTGGGATATCGAAGAATACGCACCGTTCGTCCAGAACTGGTGTTTCGATGCGCCAGCCAAGCAGCACCGAGCGAGCATACGCAGCGCGCTTCTCCGGCTGCTTATCGAAGGCAGGCTGGGTAAAGCCTGAGTTCGGGAAAATAACTGACAGAAACGCCTTCATTGGATTCTTGCCGTACTCCCGCTCGATGTATGCAGCAATCTTAGCCAGATCATCTTCTGTGACATCGACAGGATCTGTTTTGTCGGCATAGGCGGTAATCACCGCTACGCCAATATCGATCAGCGGATGGCCGGTATATCGGAGCATTCCTATTCCTCCTTAGATGGATCGATCGCGCCATTCGTGCATCGAACAATCACCGATCCGCGATGATCCCGTAGCGGCACCGTCGCACCACGATCAATCACCGATGCACAACGTTCCCGTAGGGGCGTAGCAGTTGCACCTGTCGATAATCTGCTTCTCTCGATGCATGCATGCAACTGCTACGCCCCTACCCACATTGCCACCGTCGCCCTGATTAATCCTCAACACCATCCTCACAACACCTACTCTATCACCTCACCCTGCAAATAAGTTGCAGTCTCGCGGCAATTTCTACGAGTTTTCGTCCTGGGTGTACAACCGCACCACCTCAGCAGCTTCAGCAGCTATCTCGGCGGCCAGTGACGCGGGCACAATCACTTTGGCATGGCGACCGAAGCTCATCACCCAGCGGCGCACCTCGTCGAGCGCACCACTCGACAAGCGCACCGTCAGCGAACCATCGTCGTGCTCTTCAATATGCTGCGATGGGTGGAACTCGCGCCCTCGCATGTAGCGCGCCTGGTATGTATCGAACCAAACTTCGATCTCGACTGCCTGATCGCCACGCTCGGCAAGAAAGCCAGTGCTCAGGTATTCCACGACAGAAAAGCCAGGATCGCGCACAAATCGCTTTGCTCGCAGAACCGTCCATGTTTCAATACGACTCACCGCGAACTGTCGAACTCCTTGCCGCCGATGGTCAAACGCGACCACTTGCCAATCGCCGCGCACATTAAACAGCTGGTAAGGCTCGATCACCCGCTGCTTGCGTTCACCAGTGCTTGCGGTGAGGTAGGTCATATCGATCGGCCAGCGCTCACGCATGCACTCAAAGAGAGTCATCAGCAGCGTCGCGTCAGCGCCGACAGTTGCGCCTGGCTGAAAGGTGTAATGCTGCGTGAGCGCGCTCAAGTCAATCTGTAGCGCATCAGGCAGGCTGCTCGCGAGTAGATCGACCATCTTGCGTAATGGTGTCTCAAAAGCGGTGCCGAGATAGCGCCGCGTCAGCTCCACGCTCAGGAAAAATGCCAATAGCTCGCCTTCAGTTACAAAGAAGTTTGGCAACACCCAGGTTGTATCCGTATAGAAGTAGCCACCGTTCAGCCGATCATAGCGCAATGGCGCATTGAACCGCGCACGCATGAAGGCTAGGTCGCCGCGCACAGTACGCTCGCTGACCTCGAAGCGGCGCATGAAGACGGTAACACTCGGGTAGCCACCCCCGCGAATCGCGGCGTCGATCGCCAGCAGGCGCTCAAGGCGAAGGGACATCAGGCGCTCCTTAGCTCTATCATGCCGGTCGTCGGGTACGCGATCGACGCCGCTCCTTTGGCACCCCTATCATCTGACACGAAAACGGCTGCCCTGTGGCAGCCATGGCGGAAGATAGCGGGCGGCAAGATGCAGGAGGGTTACATTGCGTCAGAGTGGTGCATGATGCTCGTATCCATTGGATTCCGTGTCTGGTTCGATAGCAATGTCGAGATCAGGGCCTTCCGCTGTGGTCAAGAGCGCAAAAGGTATATCCTGTATAAAGGCTTCACCTTGATGATCAAAACGAGCGCGAAAGTGTGTTATACCGATCATCAGAAC
>Ga0075423_10005718_pt1 | contig 11634 bp, 7 predicted proteins | sample SoiMethybrSBSTD2_FD_80114 | JGI IMG/M metagenome (GOLD analysis project Ga0075423, IMG submission 80114) | Bulk soil microbial communities from a Populus tree surrounding site in Tennessee, USA - Soil MetaG P. TD hybrid SBSTD2 | ecosystem: Environmental > Terrestrial > Soil > Tree plantation...
CAGCGTGATCACCTTCAGCTCGCGCGCGTAGCGCCCGAGCACGCGTGGAAACGTGCCGTAGTAACGCGGGTGCGGATGTGTGCGGCCGGTAGGTCCGTCCGGGTTCACCGCGCTCCCGTCGGAACCAATCGACGTCCACGGCTGTTTCATGATCAGCTGCATGTCCGGCTCGGAATGATGGAAGAACACGGTCGGCACGCTGCCGCCTTCCTCCAGCAGTACGTCGAATAGGACGTCGGCCGGATGACCGCCGCGTGCGGCAATCAAGTCGCTCATGCGCTTACCCTGGAACGGCTTGTTGCGATCGAGCTTCAGCGACACGAGAATCATCCCGGCCCATCCTTCGCCGGTGGCGAGGTAGTGGTTGTACCAGTTTGGCAGGCCGTTCATGACCTCCTCGCGCATCCGCTTCCTGGCTGACGGGTCCTTCAGCCGCTCGAGCATCTTCTCGCGGCCGCCATCGTGCGCCCACGGCGGCACGATCGAGGCCAGATCGTTCTGACCGGCGGTGTAGGGATAGACGTTGGCGCGGACGTCGTGCCCCTCGTCGCGCGCCTTCTGCACCATCGCGACGATCTCGTTCGCGCGGCCCCACAGCCGCCGGTGCGCGATCTTCATGTGGATGATGTCGACCGGAATCGCGGCGCCTTTGCCCACCTGAATCGCTTCGTCGATCGCGCGGAAGACGCCCTCGCCCTCATCGCGGATATGCGACGAGTAGATGCCGCCGAACTGCTTCGCTGCCTTGGCCAACTCAATCAGATTGGCGGTCGTCGCGAAGCTCGATGGCGGCTGCAGCAGCGCCGTGGAAAGGCCCATCGCGCCGTCTTGCATCGCTTCCGCAATCAGCCGTTTCATCTCGTCGAGCTCTTGCGGCGTCGCCGGCGACTGGCCGTAGCCTTTCACGTAGGTCCACACTTGTTCTTCGCCGACGTAGGACGCGATGTTCGTCGACATGTGCCGTTGTTCGAGCTTCGCGAAGTACCCCCCGAGCGTTGTCCAGTCGACCGTGACGCCGTCTGGTCGCGCGCGCGCGTCTTGATCGCTTGCCTTGATCGGTCCAGCCGAGCGCGACTCGCCCAATACCATCGTCGTCACGCCCTGTCGGATCATGCTCTCGGACTTCGGTTCGGCCAGGATCGTGTAATCGGAGTGATTGTGGATGTCGATGAAGCCGGGCGCGACCGTCAGGCCCGACGCGTCGATGCGGCGTGTTGCCGCGGCGGTCCCGAGATCGCCGATGGTCGCGATGCGCCCGGCGCGAATCCCCACGTCGGCTCGCACGGCCGGAGTGCCCTCGCCGTTCAACACCGAGCCGCCGGTGATCACGACGTCGTAGGGCGGTTGCGCCGCCGGCAGCGCGACGACGCACGCCAGGAGCCAGAGCAGGGCAGTGAATCGAGGTTTCATCGCCCGTCGATATTACCGCCAGAGCTACAGTAGAGGATTACTTATGCTGAGGAGGCCTGATGATTGCCCGCGTTTGGCACGGGTCGACGAAACCCGAGCACGCCGATGCCTACGAATCGCATCTGAAGCCCGAGCTGCTGCCCGGACTGAGTCAGAAGAAGGGGTTTCGCGGCAGCTACCTGCTGCGCCGAGCCGTTGGTAATGAAGTCGAATTCATCACGATCATTCTGTGGGATTCGCTCGACGACGTTCGCGCCATCGCCGGAGAGGACTACGAGAAGGCCGTGATTCCGGAGGATCGGCGACCGCTCTTGACTCGCTATGATGAGAGGGCAGGGCATTTCGAGGTGGTTTCGACGAAATCACCGACGAACACCTATCAATGACGCGAAAGCGACCGTCCAGACTCGCGCTGACGCTTGCCGTCGCCCTGCTCGTCAACGGCTGTGTCAGGTTCATGCCGTCAGGCTTCTGGTCGACTTACAAGCCGGAGTCCATCGTCGAGCAGTACAGCGATCAAGGACCGTGGGGTGGGAGGCGGTGGATGCACTGGCAGGCGTCACAAGGCGGCGCGTTCAGCCCGTCTGCGGTGACGCAGTATGCGACGTCGAACGGATGGACATGCGAAGCACCCGTCGCGTACTCCGGAGAGCAGATGAAGCTCTGGACCTATTCAGGTCAGAACGTCTTCGCCTTACCCTTTGGACCTGGCGATGAGCGCCCGAACAACGCGGAAGTGAAGGGCATGCCGCGCTTCATCGAGAAAGACTCGGTTGTCATCCGGTGCGAAACCGGATGGACCCGCGTGGCACCGGGAACCAGCAAGGCGACGCCAGCCTTCGGGTATATCCATCTCGATGCAGCTGGCAGTCAAATGGCCGTCTACCATGTCTGGGGAGACACGTAATCGGTGCGGACGTGAGCGGCGGCGCCGTTATCGGTCGTCGCCGCGGTCGCGCCGGCGAATGATTTCGTCCACGCTCAGGTTCGACACGCCTCGTCGTTGAAGCCGCTGCACGTAGCCGGGATCGACGCCGTGATCGCGCATGCGGATCAACGCATCGAGCGGAATCCCTTTGTAGCCTTGTTCCCCCATCCCACGGACGTAATCGGGATCGACGCCGTGGTCGCGTGCGCGGACCAGCTCGTCGTCCGTCAGTTTCCCGTAGCCCAGGGCCGCGAGATCGCGAGCGTATTCCGGATCGACGCCGTGATCGCGAGTCCGGATCAAGCCATCGATCGTCAGCCTGTGACCGAGAGCCTGCATGCCGCGAATGTATTCCGGGTCGACGCCATGATCGCGCGCGCGCAGAAGTTCGTCAGCCGACAGCTTCGCGAATCCTACTGAGCCCATCCCTCGGACGTATTCCGGATCAACGCCGTGATCGCGGAGCTCGATCAGCTCGTCCACTGCGCCGAGACGGTAGCCGAGCGCCGCCATGTCCTTGACGTACGCGCCGTCGGCGCCGTGCTGCGCTGCGCGAACGAGCGTGCGAAGGTCCGGCGTCTTGTAGCCGGCGGCGGCGAGCGTGTCGAGGTAGCCGACGCCGATGTCGGAGACGGCGAGGTAGAACTGGTCCTGCGCCGTCGGCCGGCCGATGCCGCGCTTCACGAGCTCCGCGCCGAAGGTGGCGCTGGGCTCGAAGACGAACGTGCCCGCACACGCGTTGTTGCGGCACGTGCCATCGATTGTGAACGTCCCGGCCTCGCGGCGGATGGGGAAGTGCACGGTGCCGGCCGATGCGAACGTCGTTCCGGCCACCTTCTCGAGACCGGCGAGCGTCATCGTCCGGCTATTGGTCGAATGGCCATAGCGAACCGTGAGTTGGACTTGGCCCGGAACGCGCGAGAGATGCACGTCCCACGTGCCGGTGAACTCCTGCTGCGGCGAGCCCGACAACGGCGCCGGCGACGCGGGCTCAATCGGTACGAGCGCCGCGCGGACGGCAGCCATCGGCAGGAACACCGCGATCGCCACGGCGACGAGGACGCTGCCGCGGCCGCGACCGAGTGCGCCACGATTGCGCGCCTCGTCGAGGATCGCGAGCAGCCGGCCTTCGAGCTGCCGCGCGCGCGCCATGCCCAGCGCGGTCGCAGGCGCCGGCGCCGCCCGAAACGTTCGGGCGATCTCGAGCAGATGTCCGGCGTAGTCACGCGCAGGCGCGCCGGAGGTGAGCACGCGGTCGTCGCAGGCGACCTCTTGCTCCGTGCGCAGCCGCTTCGCTGCCCACCAGACGCCGGGATGCGGCCAATACAGCGCGCACGCGCAGGCCGCGATCCGCTGAACCAGGCAGTCGCGCCGCGCGACGTGCGCCATCTCATGCAGCAACACCGCTCGGCGGCGGCTGTCGCTCCAATCGTCGGCCGATGCAGGAAGGACGATGGTCGACGCGATCGTGCCGAATGTCAGCGGCATCACATCGCGTTCGCTGCGCACCAGGCGCACCGGCTTGGACACCCGTAGCTGGATCGCCGCATCGTCGAGCAACTGACAGTATCTGGCGTCAGGTACCTGACGTGATGCGCGTATCAGCCGTCTGAGCGCGAACGGTTCGAGGAAGAGCCGCGCGAAAAGCAGGAGTACTCCGACTGCGTATACGCTGTAGAGCGCGGCAATCGCGGCGCCCACCGTCAGGCGCGGCGCGTTTTCCGCGAACGCGCTCGTCGGCGCCGACGTCGGACTGGAGACCGAGTCCGCTGTGGCGACCATGATCGAAGGTGCAGTAACCGTCGGAACGATGGGTGGCGCAACCTGCCGCACAATCGGGACGGACACCGTCCATCTCGGGAGGAGGTACGACGCGATTGGTAGCGCGAGCAGCGAGGAGATCGCGAGCGTCCACACCAGGTGCCGCGTCGCTGACGACGCGCGGCGCCGCAAGGCGAGATCCGCGAGCGCCGCGGCCGCCAGCAGAGCGGACGAGCGGACGATGATGTCGAGGACGAACGGGGTCATCGCGTGCCTCCTTCGCGGCGGCGCTTCAGGAGAGCGCTGAGCCGTTTGTATTCCTCGTCCGACAACGGCTCCGCATCCATGCCGAGGAGCGCGGCCGCTGCCGATCCGGTTGAATCCTCGAAAAACGTGCGAACGAGTTGCTTGAGCGCCGAGCGGCTCGCATCCTCGGGCGTCGCGGCCGGCGAATACACGAAGCGCGGGCCGTCGTACTCGCGACCGAGCAGGCGGCGATCGATCATGATATCGAGCAGCTTCCGTACGCTCGACGGGCTTGGCGCATCCGGCAGCTCGGCGCGGATCTCTTCGACCGTCGCGCGGCGGCGGCGGTGGAGGATTTCCATGATCTGCGTCTCGCGGCGCGTGAGATGAGGGTGGCTGGGGCGCGACACGGTGTCTCCAAGGTCGTGCGCGAAAAAATTCGCGCACAGCGAATATATTCGCGCAGTGGCGGCGTTGTCAAGTCTCGACGAGAATCTACGAACTGGTGACATGGTGAACAGAGAGATGAACCGTCTACGTGTCGGAATCCTTGCGCTGCTGGCCGCCCTGACGATCTCGACCTTTGGTGCTCAGGACGATCGGTCGGCGATGCAGGCACAAGTGGAAGGCTCGCAGTCGGGCGGCAGTGGCGAGCTCGCGGCGTTGAGCCTCGCTGACGCCATGAAGCAGGTCCGCGTCCCTGGCGTCAGCATCGCGGTCATTCGCGACTCCGCGGTTCATTGGGCCAAGGGCTACGGCGTCGCCGACGTCGGGACCAACCGGCCCGTGACCGTCGAGACGCTGTTCCAGGCGGCGTCGATCAGCAAGCCGGTCACGGCGATGGCGGCGATGCGGCTCGTACAGGAAGGTCGCCTGATGCTGGACGAGGATGTGAACAAGATCCTCACGTCATGGAAGGTGCCGGCGTCGGGCGCGTGGCAAGCGCCGGTCACGCCGCGCACGCTCATGAGTCATACCTCCGGCTCGGACGACGGCTTTGGCTTTCCCGGGTATGACCCCAGTGCGCCGCTGCCAACGTTGGTGCAGATTCTCAACGGCGAGCCACCGTCCAACGTCGGTAAAGTGCTCTTCACGCGACCGCCGTATCAGGCCTTCAAATACTCGGGAGGCGCCGTCACGCTGATGCAGCTCGCGCTCGGCGATCTCACGCGCCAGCCGTTCGCGGCGTTCATGCGCGCATCGATCCTCAGCTCGCTCGCCATGAACGACAGCACGTACGAGCAGCCGATCCCCGAACCGATGGCCTCGCGCACGGCACGTGGTCACAGCCGCGAGGGACTGGCACGTGACGTCAAGTGGCACGTCTATCCCGAACAGGCCGCGGCCGGTCTGTGGACGACGCCGAGCGATTTGGCGAAAGCCGCGATCGAAGTGCAGAAAGCGCTGCGCGGACCGAAAGGCGCCGTGCTGACACAGGCGTCCGCGCGCGAGATGACCACGCCGGTTGGCGTCGGTCCGTACGCGGTCGGCTTCAGCATCGAGAAACGCGGCGAGGGTTGGTACTTCAGCCACGGCGGATCGAACTGGGGTTTCCAGTGCATGCTGCTGGCCCACGTGCGGAAGGGCTACGGCGTCGCCGTGATGACCAACGCCGACAGCGGCGGCCGCCTGCTCAACGAAGTCGTCGCGCGCGTGGGTGCCGCGTATAAGTGGGACACGCTGGACAAGCCGCTGCCGCGCTAACGCTCAACGGCCCGTTGACACATGCGCCGGTAAAGGTTTCGGAACGAGCTTCGAACGATCCTGCCACGGCAGTACGGGCATCGTCGGATGATCCGGACCGAAGGTCCGCAACGTCACGAGCTCCGTGTCGCCGGTGTTTTCGATCGACACGCGGTTGGCCATGCCGGCCGGCACGATGAAGCACCAGTTTCCGAGATCTCCCGGTTTCAGCGCACGAGGCGCGCAGGCCGGATGCGCGCCGACTTTCCCCATGCCCTGGACAACGATCAGATCGCTGCCGACCGGGTCCTGCAGCTGATACGTCACACCGGGTTGAATCACCAGCCGTTTGGACGCGAACACCTGGTGGTTGTTCTGACGGCCGAAGGCGCCGTACACGACCCAGTGGTCCGTGACATCCCGTCCGTCACACGTGTCCTTGTCCAGGAGCGGCGTGCACGTATGCCGCTCGGCGTACCGCGGATCGTGAATCGACTCCCAGTCGAGCGCATCATCGGACACGAGGTAGTCGAGCAACGCTTCGCGATCGCTCTCGGCATCTTTCTCGACGTCCCCGCGCAGGTGCTGCGGAATCTCGCGGCCCACGAGTAGTGAGCGCGGAATCTTGGGCATCGGCTCGTACATCCGATAGCCGTCGTCATAGAACTGCGGCTCGTAGTGGGGCAGGAACGCCGCCGGCCCATGGAGGATCTGCGTTTTCATGATCATGGCCGCACCGGGGTGCATGTAGACCCAGCGCGCATGCCGCTTGAGCGCCTTCGCCGGGTCGTCCCACCCCTGTCGGGTCAGATACGTGCGAAGCTCGCGGGGACCGAAATCCTCGCGCAGCCCAACGGCCATGAAACACTGCTCGTCGAACAGGTCGTAATCGACGATCATCGCCGGCTCGATCCAGTACGCTTCTTCCTTGCAGTCATGCGTGTGATGAGGCAGCCGGCTTCGATTGATGAAGAACTTGCTGTACCGCCGCATTCCGTGGCCCAGCGGCTTCAGACGCGGGCCGAGGACGACATCGGGGCTCAGTTGAACGAAGTCCTCCAAGGCAACGAGCTTCTTCTCGCCGCCGTCCATCACCACGATGTAGCAGCGACCCGAGCCGAAGAAGCCGTGCGAGCGAAGAAAGTCCTCTTCGGACGTGAAGCCTTGATACCCGAACCAGACCTCATCCCACTGGAAGCCTGGAAAGGGTGTGCGATGCGCGGAGATGATGGGGTTTCCCGCACCGGACGCGCAGAAGGGCCGGCACATCATGGCGGTGTTGGTCGCCAGCACACCGCCGCCGGCCTCGATCGCTCCTTCGCACAGACCGGTGAGACTGTCACCTTCGAGGATTTTGAATTCGCGACCGTACAAGTTTTGACGCGTCATGGCCATATGTGTCGTCGGATCCTTTTGAGAGATTCTCGCACGAAGCAAGGAACGATCGTTCCACCGCGCTGTCAGTTCGCTTCAGAGCGTCTTCAAGAACGCGATGAGGGCGCGCTTGTCGTCAGCAGGCAGGTCCAACCCGAATCGGTGGCCCGGGATGGGCCGCGCGCGTGTATCCGGCGGGTTCCAGCCTTTCGGAAGGTAGTCGTCGCGCAACCGCGCCGGATCGAACCACTCTTCGAGCGACGCAATCGAGCCCGAGTGCTCGAACGGTCCGCGATACCACACGCCTTTGAGCGACGGCACCTTGTAGTAGCCCGTCCCCTTCCGCGTCTTCAGCGCGAGCCCCGGATCAAGGCCAACTTGTGTGCGTACCACATCCGAGGCCGGCGGCGACGAGGGATGCGCGAACGGCGTGAACCCGGCGACCGGCACCAGCCGATTGTTGGTGTAGAGCGGTGGCGTATGGCATCTTCCGCACCGCTCGCGCTCGAAGATCTGCTCGCCGCGGGCCGTCAGAGCGTTCGGCCGATTCGGGTTCGGTGGCGGCTCCAGTGAGTAGATGTACTTGCCCAGCGCCAGCATTGCTTCGTCGCTGTAGCGATAGCGCAGCGCGCGCTGCTCCGCGGTCTGGAACGTGTGCGGTCCGATCGCGCCATCCTCCGCGACGGTGACGAGGATCCCGTAGCGCGCAATGTCTTCGGGCCCGCGGTTGCGATGCGTCGCCGTCGCGTCAAGATACTTCCGGTCTTTGACGCCGATCAAATCCGAGATCCGGGTCGTGAACCACGGGCTTGCGTTGAATCTGACGAAAGTGCCCAGGAATGGCTCAGGGTCGACCCGGTTGACCTGATCGGCGGTCATCGTCTTGAGAGTGGCGTTGATATCGTCCTTCACCCAGGGTACGCCGTAGCTGGCGTACGCGTTTTCGTTCGGCGGCCGGGTCCGGCCTTCGCGCCGACGGATCTCGTCGAGCGCATCGAAGCTGAATTGTGGGAAGGATCCCCATTGGAGGTTGCGCTGTGCACCGCGGACGATGCTGCCGTCGGGCAGCAGCCGCGTGTGGCACCCTGAACACTCGGCCAGCGTGAGCTTCAGCTGTCGGTCGTGATCGATCAGCCATCGCACGCCCGGGATCGTGCCGTCAGCGGCGACGCTGACGCCCTCGCGCGCCATCAAGGCCGCATCGTCGGCCCATCGAAACGCGCGGGGATCCGCGGTCCGGAACTCTGCGAGATGAAGACCGTCGAAGACGTCGCGGCCGGCGGCGATCCAGTCGGCGTCCGACGTCAGCTTCGCTGGTTCGATGAGAGGCTGTGGGCCTTGCTTCCGGATCCAGTCGCGATAGCCTTCCGGTTCACGGCTCTTGATGTAGACGGGGTAGGTTCGGACTTCGTCGATGGGCGCCGCGTAGTACTCGGCTTCCGTATAGTAATTTGGCGTGGCTTTCACGCCGGCGATGGGCAGCGCCCAACCGGCGAGCGCCTCTGCGGTCCAGAGCCGCGGTACGCCTGTGCGGGTCGGCGGCTGGGCGACCAGCGACGTGACGGCGGCGATCGCAGACGCCAGGAGCGCCAGTCGATGCGCCCGACGAGCGACCCGGTTCCGGAACTCGAGCGCTCCTCGCATTCAGGCGTCAATCTAGCACTGATTCAGCTAACCAGAATCACTTCGGCCGTTCGATGAGGACGATATCCGATTCGTCTTTGGACCGATCGAAGAGCAGCTCGCGGCCGTCCGGGGAAATGTCGAAATCACCGATCGTAAACGCTCCGCCAAGCGCCGTGAGCTGCCGCTCGCGTCCACTGGTGAGATTGTGCACCCAGACCTCCTTGTGGGAGATGTCGCCCTTCAACATCACCAACTGATCGTCTCCGCCGAGGAACGCGACGCGCCGCGCACCGCGACTCAACACAACTTCAGGTAGCGGATACGGACTGCCATCCGCCGCGACCGCCTTCAGCGCAAACGTGGTCGCCACATCGGCACCGGAGTAGATCAGGAAGCGACCCGAAGGCGACCAGACCGGATCGAGCGCGAAGCCTTGGGCAAGGAGAACAGGTGCGCCTCCAGTGATCGGCAGCTTGAACAGCGCCGGCTGACCATCGCGATTGGCGGCGACGGCGATCCACTGCCCGTCGGGGGACCAGGCGGGCGCTCCGCGTACGTCGAGCGCCTCCGTGAGTTGTCGAACGCCGCTTCCGTCGGCATTCATGACATGCAGTCGCGTGACGCCGCCTCGCCGTACCGCAAATGCGAACTGCTGGCCGTTCGGGGCAATCGCCGGAGCAGACGCGAGACGGCCATCGCGACCGTTCCACAGCTCCGTGGGTTTCTGTTCGTCGCCGAGCTTCCAGACAGAGTCGGTAAGAGACGTCGATGCTCGGTACAGAACGTAGGCCGGTCCGCATCGAGGTGACCCGCCGTGCGCCGTCGGCAGTGTGATGCGAACCGCTCGCGCCTCGTCGATGGGAGTGTCGGCGATCGTCGCGCGCCACACCCCCGATGTCGATCGGGACACGGCCCCGACGATCCGACGGCCATCGGCGCTGGCAGCGACAGAGGTGTACGGATCGACGCCTGTGTTGAGGCGCTGCGAGACACCGCGCTCAGTGTTCAGCGCATGCACCCATGGACCCGAGCCATCATCGGCGGTGGCCAGGTACAGCAGCGTTCGACTGTCCACGAATGTGGGAAACGCGACCCGCGAGTCGTGAAAGGTCAGTCGCTCGGGCGTGCCGCCGTCGGCGCGAATGCGCCAGACGTCCATTTGATCCGGTGGAAACCCGCGAACGAAATAGATGGAGGCGCCATCTGGCGACCACGCAGGAAAGTGGTTGTGCACGCCAGAGGGCGACGCCACGAGCGGCTTGGCGGCTCGCTGCTCCAGGTCGTAGACAAACAGTGGATCGCCAGGGTCGCCGGTTTGATACACGAGCCGCCTGCCGTCGGGCGACCAGTCGGCTTCGGCGACGTTGGGAGCGTAACGATCCATCGACGGGCGGAGCTGACCGCCCATGGTCGGCACCATCCAGCCGTTCGTCTGCACCCTGTTGGCAGCGTCGATCAAGCGGACCCAGAGCGTGACCGACGTTCCATCCGGCGTGAAGCCCACATTGGGAACCTCGTGATTTCGCATCACGCCCGGCACGCGGCCGTTCGTCAGATTGATGAAGCTGTCGGCCCCAATCTGCCCGACCCACGCATCCCAGGTGCCCGAGCGATCGGAAATGAACGCGACGAACTTCCCGTCGCGGGAAATCGCGACCTGCTGTTCGGCGCCGTCCCAATCTGTCAACCGTTTGAACGTGGCGCCAATCAGCGGATCGCGCGGAGACGCATCGGACCACCGCCACCATCCGAGGACGGCGCCGGCGATGACCACCGCCGATGCGGCCAACCATGCCAATCGTCTCGACGTGCGCGTCGTCCTCACGATCGGTGGCGTGGCAACGTCCGGGCGATCGCGCGCAATCGATGCGCTCCCTGTGACCGGCTCCTCGAGTTCGATCCGCGCGTCCGCGATGTCGCGGATTCGCCGCTTCATGTCCTTCGCAAGACACCGCTCGAGCAGGCGGACGATCTGTGGCGGCGTTGTCGAAGGAAGCACATGCCATTCGGGCTCCGCGTCGAGAATCGCCGCGAACGTCTCCGACATGGTCTCGCGGGCGAAGGGCGCGCGGCCGGTCAACATTTCGAACAGCACGCAGCCGAACGCCCAGATGTCGGTTCGCTTGTCGACCGGTTGCCCGCGGGCCTGCTCGGGGCTCATGTAGGCGGCCGTTCCGAGGATGGCGCCGTCGACCGTATGTCCCGGCGCCACCGACTGGGTGAATGCGTCGTCATCGGCGATCGTTTTCGCGAGCCCGAAGTCGAGCACCTTCACCACGCCCTCGGGGGTAATCTTGACGTTGGCAGGCTTGAGATCGCGGTGAATGATCCCTTTGCCATGCGCGACGTCGAGAGCGTCTGCAATCTGCTGCGCGATGATGCGGGCTTCGCCGGTCGGAAGCGGACCGCGCCGCACTCGCTGATAGAGCGTCTCGCCGTCGATCAGCTCGAGGAGGATGCCGCGGACGGTCTCTCCGCTCTCGGTGAAACTTTCTTCGAAGCCGTACACGGCACCAATGTTCGGGTGATTCAGGGCCGCTAGTACCCGCGCTTCGCGCTCGAAGCGCAGCTGGCGATTCGGATCGGCACTGAAGCCGTGCGGCAGG
>Ga0075423_10005719_pt1 | contig 11633 bp, 9 predicted proteins | sample SoiMethybrSBSTD2_FD_80114 | JGI IMG/M metagenome (GOLD analysis project Ga0075423, IMG submission 80114) | Bulk soil microbial communities from a Populus tree surrounding site in Tennessee, USA - Soil MetaG P. TD hybrid SBSTD2 | ecosystem: Environmental > Terrestrial > Soil > Tree plantation...
CGGTAGGACTCGAACTGATCGTCGTCGAAGAACTGATCGCCGGTGGTCTGGTGGGGGAAGTCCACGTTCTCCTGCCGGTAGTTGAGCACGGTGGCGGGCTCGTTCCCCACCACCGACGATTTGAGCAGGACGAGATAGCCCATCTCCGGAGGGTGGATCTCGCGCCCGCTGTCGGGATCGAGCACGCGCGGGTAGTGGATGACCCCCAGGGCATGATGCGAGCGGGTCCGACCGGTGGCGGCGTCGAGGCGCAGCTCGTCCAGGTCGATGTCCACCACCACGTTCTCGTCGATGTAGATCTGGCGCAGCGCCTCGGTGAGGGATCCGAAGATATGGACGGTGTCCGCCTCGGCGTCGCACGCGACGATGATGGCGCAGCGCCGCTTGAGCAGGGGGCAGATCCCGAGGTTGTCGCCGGTATGGCCGCCGTCGGAGAGATTCACCAGGCGGCGGTTGGCGTTCGTCGCGCCAAGGATCTCCCGCAGGAGATAGTGGGGCCAGAACACGCCGCCCTCCGTGCGGTGCGCGTAGCGGCCGTCCTTGTAGCGCGGATTCTCGATCCACTGGCCCAGGCGCACATTGAGCAGCGTCATCGCGAAGGACTGGGCGAGGAACGTGCGGCTGCCCATCGCCGAGGACGCGGCGGCGCCCGAGATCGTCATGGCGCGGGCGAGCTTGGTCTCGCCGCTCCGGTAGCGCGCGGAGTCCATGTAGCCGGTGGTCTCCGAGCCGCAGTGAAGGCGCGAGAACACGAAGTAGTCGCTCTTGCGATCGCGCCGCGCCATGTCGCGGCTCGAGGTCAGGTTGAGCGCGGTCACCACCAGGTGGAGCGGGGACGCGGTGACCGCGGGCAGGCCCGCGGCCTCCGCGCCGTGCGCCACCCCGTGCACGTGCGTGAGCGGCATCTCCGCGTCGTCGCGCATGGGGACCTGGAAGCCCACCCGCCGCTCGTCGGCGCGCGGCACGAAGGTCTGCAGGTAGGTCTCGGCGAGGCGGTCGCGGTAGAAGTAGTGGAGCGAGAGGCTGTTGAAGTCGAGCGCGATCCCGAGAGCGCCGAAGAAGGCGAGCGCGGTGAATCCCACCGCGAACGCCAGCAGCATGGGGGAGGCGCCCGGCGGCGTCAGCGCGATCAGCGCCGCGCACACCAGCACCAGGCCGCCGAGAAGAATCACGAGCACGCACACCGCGAGGAGCGCATTCCGGAGGCCGGTGGACAGGCTGGCGAGGCGCCCCATCCACGATGTCGCGGGCACCGCCGCGCTCGTGCCCTTGATCATCACGAGGAAGCGCGCGGCGACCACGCTGCCGAGCCAGCTCCCGATGGTGCGGAGGTTGAACCCGGCGCCGTGCACCCAGTAGGCGAGGTAGGGGATCCAGACCACCACGACCGAGATCGCGGTGAGGTAGTTGAAGATGCCCTTGGCGGCGGCGAACCGCGAGCGGTCGTTGCGCATGAATCGCTTCGAGATCGACACGAAAGGATGGAGCAGGAGCGCCGTGCCCTGCCCCCCCACGTAGACCCCCAGCGGAAGAAGGAGATAGGAGAGCCGCGGCCCCGTCCGGGCCACGTAGTGCCAGGTGACGAAGGTGGCGGTGAGCAGGCTCACGATGAAGATCGCCCAGAGCGAGGCGTACTCGCGGCTCTCCTCCACCGACTGTCCTTCGACGTAGAAGAGCCGCTCGGGCAGCACGTACGGCACCAGCCCCGCGATGTAGAAGCTCGCGAAGGTGACGGCGGCGCCGATGGCGACCGACCAGAAGAGCGCCCAACGCCCGAAGCCCATGCTGAGCGGCCAATCGAGGAGCGCGAGGACGTAGCCCAGCGGCTTGAGCTGGGCCACGCCGGCGAGCGGGGTGCCGGTCATGAGGTGCACCGCGCCCCAGTACACCCCGCTGAAGGCGACGAGGGAGAGCGCGAAGATCAGCAGGTGATAGAAGAGGCCGCCGAGGAGGTTGCCCACCGCGCGCAGCACCTCGCGGGAGAGGATCCAGCGCCGCGTGATGATGAAGTCGCCGTGCGTGCGCAGGTGGCGGACCTGGTCGCGGCCGTTGAACTCGCGGAGGGCGGGCTGCGCGGTGGCGTCGGGATTGAACGGGAAGAGCGCCGGCACCGTGCCGAAATAGGGGGTTTCGCCGGGCCCGAACACGTAGGCCCCCCGGCCCGTGCGCGGCGTGCCGCCGTGCCGTCCTCGTCGATGGGAGAGCAGGGTGGAGAGGCAGCTCCCGATATAGCCCCCGCCGGACACCGTGCTGAGATAGTCCATGCGCGGGAGAATGCCCAGCCGCGCAAGGCTCTGGAGCACGCCGAGATTGAATGTCGCCGAGCGGATCCCACCGCCGGACAGCGCGAGGCCGACGGGGCGCAGCGTCTCCGGCGGCTCCGCCTTCGGGGAGAGCCCCGCGAGGGCGCGCCGCTCGGCGAGATAGCGCCGCTCGGTCGCGTACACCGTGCGGAACTCCTCCACCGACGTGTCCACGCCGCGGGCGCGGCGCGGCAGCCGGAACAGCGCCCACAGCGCGGCGGCGAGGCTCTCGGCGAGGAGGATGAACTTGGCCGTGCTCGCCACGCCGGCGAGGCCCACGAAGATGCCGGATGGGGGCTGGGGCGGCTGCGCCGCCATGCCCGCCAGCATGCCCTGCACGGACAGGTTTTCGGCGATGTCGAAGAGCGCCGCGCAGATGGGGTAACAGATCAGCACCGGCGCGAAGGAGCGGCGCTCGAACCGGAGCAGCCAGGTGAGGAGCAGGCCGTTCGAGAGGAGATAGACGGTGTAGATGCCGAGCATCGCCCAGTCCGCGCGCAGCGCCTGCGCGACCAGCGGCATGATCTCGGGCGCCTGCCAGCGCTGGATGATGCGCTCGGCCTCGCGGGTGCTGAAGGACAGGGGGAGGAAGAACGTCGGGGGCGCGCCGGCGGCGATGAGCCGCTTCTCGAACTGCCATACGTGCGGCACGATCCACACGAGCGCGGTCGCCGAGGTGACGATGATCGGCAGCAGCACCACCGCGAGGCGCCATCCGGAGGCGGCCGGGCCGGGGACGGGCTGCTTGGCCGCCGCCGTCGGTCGCGCCATGGCGCCCCTAGACTCGGGCAATCGGCAGGCGAACGCAATGCGAGAGTGCCGCGTGGTAGGCTAGGCGCATGGCCAAGCCCAAGCATGCGGAGCAGTCGTTCGAAGTCACCAAAAGTGATGCGGAATGGAAGGCGCAGCTGAGCCCCGAGGCCTATCGGGTGCTGCGCGAGCACGGTACGGAGCGCGCCGGCACGAGCCCGCTCGACAAGGAGTACGCCAAGGGGACGTTCCTCTGCGCCGGCTGCGCGCTGCCGCTGTTCGCGTCGGACACCAAGTTCGACAGCCGCACCGGCTGGCCGAGCTTCTGGCAGCCGCTCGACAACGCGATCGGCACCAACACCGACCGCGGCTTCTTCATGGTGCGCACCGAGGTGCATTGCCGCCGCTGCGGCGGGCATCTCGGGCACGTGTTCGACGACGGACCGCCGCCGACCGGCTTGCGCTACTGTATGAACGGGGTGTCGCTCACGTTCCAGCGCGGGTGACGGTGCGGGGCGCGGCGTCCGCGCTCCTGGCCCTCGCCCTGGGGCTGGGAGGCTGTGCGACCGCGAGCGCGCCGCCTGCCCTTCCGCGCGGCGGCGGGTGGCTCGACCAGATCCTCACGCCGTGGAACGAGGCCGGCGCCCCGGTGCCGAAGCCTCCACCTCCCTCGCCGCAGCAGCCCGAGAATCTCGCGCGCTGCCGTCCCGGCATCCGCGGCCCCCGCACGGCCGCCGAGCGCGCGGTGACCGAGGCAGGCTGGTGGCTCTTCGCCGACTCCACCGGCACGCAAGGCGACGTCAGCGTAGTGGGCGCCTCGTCGGACTGGGACGGCATGTGCCGCCCGTGGTCGTATCAGGCGTTCGTGTTCGTGGGCGCGCGCTTCGCGGGCACGCTCTCGCCCGTCCTCATGGACGCGCGCACCGACGGCGCCTGGCAGACGGCGAAGATCGAGACGCCGCTGCACCTGAGCGCGCAGTTCCTCCGCTACGCTCGGGAAGATCCGCTCTGCTGTCCCTCGCGGATCACCGAGGTCACCTACCGCATCGAGCTTCCGATGAGCGCGCGGGGGAGCCCGGTCCTCCTGCCCATGGTGGTCGACACGCGCCCGCTGCCGCGCTAGCTCTCGGGCAGGAAGTACCCCACCAGGAACACGTTGAGGTGGATGAGGAGCAGCTTGTTCCACGCCACCGCGGCCTCGTAGGCGGTCTTCACCGGCATCTCCGACTTGAGGATGTCCGCAAGAGCGGACTGGGTGAGGCTCATCGTCGCGACCATGAGCTGCGGCGGCACCTTGCCGCCGGGGCCGAACTCGCGATGGCTGTGCGAGATGCCGACCCCGAGGAGATAGTAGGCGAAGTCGTGGGTCAGCGCGGCCTCGGCGGACTCGCGGAGCCAGCGGCCGAGGCTGTGGCGCCTCCGCTCGATGCGCGCGCGATCGGGCTCGCCGTCGGGGCCGAGGAAGAAGCGCGCGGAGTGCGGGAACTTCAGGAAGTGCTCGTAGACGGCGGCGGTGAGCGCGTCCCCGTGCTTGAGCACGGCGGGCGCGCTCGCGCGCACCGCCGCCATCGCCGTCTCGTCGAAGCCGACGAACTCCGCGAGCTCGCGGATGAAGCCCTCCATGTTCGCGCCGGGGTGCCGCCACGCCTCCATGTCGTGCGATAATACGCGCGCTCCGCGCGAGGGCAAGCGCGCACGGGAAAGGGACCGCGCATGAACGCGACCGACCTCTGCTTCACCCCCGCCACCCGTCTGGCCGAGATGATCCGCACCAAGGCCGTGTCGCCCGTCGAGGTGACGCGCGCCGTGCTCGAGCGCGTCGCGCGGCTCAATCCGACGCTGAACGCGTTCTGCACGCTGCTCGCCGACCAGGCGATGGATCAGGCGCGGGCGGCGGAGCAGGCGGTGATGCAGGGCGGGCGGCTCGGGCCGCTGCACGGCGTCCCGTACTCGATCAAGGACCTCGCGATGACCAAGGGCGTCCGCACCATGGGCGGCTCCCACATCTACGAGCATCGCGTGCCCGATCGCGACGCGCCGTTCGTGGCGCGGCTCCGCGCGGCGGGCGGGATCTTCCTCGGCAAGACGACGACCCCGGAGTTCGGCTGGAAGGGGCTGAGCGACTGCCCGCTCACCGGCGCCACCCGCAACCCGTGGAACACCGCGATGACCACCGGCGGCTCCAGCGCCGGCGCGGGCGCGGCGGTGGCGGCGGGGCTGGGTCCGCTCGCTCAGGGCTCCGACGGCGCCGGCTCCATCCGCATCCCGTCGGCCTTCTGTGGTGTGTTCGGGCACAAGCCCTCCTACGGCCGCGTCCCGCAGTTCCCGGTGTCGAACAACGACTATTCCACCCACAACGGCCCGATGACGCGCACGGTCGCGGACGCCGCCCTGATGCTCTCGGTGATGGCGGGCCCCGATCCATGCGACCGCACCGCGCTGGACGCCGCGCCCGCGGACTACGTGGGCCTGCTGGGCCAGGGGGTGCGGGGCCTCCGCGTGGCGTGGAGCCCCGACCTCGGGGGCCTTCGCGTCGACTCCGAGGTGGCCGAGGTGGTGCAGCGCGCGGTGGGCGCGTTCGAGGAGATGGGCGCCACCGTCGAGCAGGTGAAGTGCGACTTCATGGACAGCCACGAGCTGATCCGCGCGCTGTGGGCCGCGCACGAAGCGGGGATCTACGGCGAGCATCTCCCGAAGTGGCGCGACAAGATGGATCCCGGCCTCGTCGCGTGCATCCAGGACGGCTACACGATCACGATGGAGCAGTACATCCAGTGGCGAGGGCGGAAGTACGCCTACTGCGACAGCGTGCGGCCCCTCTTCGAGACCTACGATCTCCTCCTCACGCCGAGCCTCTCGGTGGCCGCGTTCCCCGTGAACCGGCTCAACCCCGAGCACTGGCCGCAGCACGTGTGGGACTGGATCCCCTGGGCCTCGTTCTCCTATCCCTTCAACTTCACCGGGCAGCCCGCCTCGAACGTGCCGTGCGGCTTCACGCCGGCCGGGCTGCCGGTGGGCCTGCAGATCGTGGGGCGGCAGCATGCCGACCTCACCGTGCTCCAGGCCTCTGCCGCCTTCGAGAAGGCGCGGCCGTGGGCGGCCCGGCGCCCGGCCCTGGACTAGGCCCATGCCCGACGATTCCCCCGCACGCTTCGACGCCGAGCTGGCCGCCGCCGGTCTCACCGTCACCGGCCGCGACCGCGAGCTGCTGTTCGCGATGTGGCAGGAGCACCTGCCTCAGCGCGAGGCGCTGCGCGCCGCCGCGCCGGCCCCGGAGGAAGAGCCATGGCGGTGACCGCGGGCTCCATCTGCGATCTCGATCTCGGGGGCGTAAGCGAGGCCCTCGCCGCGCGGCGCATCTCCTCGGTCGAGGCGACCGAGGCCTACCTCGAGCGCATCGCCCGGCACGACGGCGTGCTCCAGGCCTACATCACGGTGATGCGGGACGCGGCGCTGTCGCGCGCCCGCGCCGCCGACGCCGAGCAGTCGCGCGGCAGCCGGCGCGGCCCGCTCCACGGCGTGCCCCTGGCGCTCAAGGACCTCGTCGCGGTGGCCGGCGTACGCATGACCGGCGGCTCCGAGGTGCTCGCCGATCACGTGCCCATGCGCGACGCGTTCGTCACCGAGCGGCTGCACGCGGCGGGCGCAGTGATGCTCGGCAAGCTCTCGATGCACGAGTGGGCCTTCGGCCGTCCCACGCGCGAGGGGCGCTTCCCCACCGGCCGCAACCCGTGGGACGTGGCGCGCATTCCCGCGGGCTCCTCCTCGGGCTCCGGAGTGGCGGTGGCCGCGGGCCTCTGCGCCGGCGCGATCGGCTCCGATACGGGCGGGTCCATTCGCGGGCCGGCCTCGATGTGCGGCATCGTGGGCCACAAGCCGACCTACGGCCTCGTGAGCCGAGGTGGGGTGCTCGCCATGGACTGGTCGCTCGATCACGTGGGGCCGATGACGCGCTCGGTGTGGGACTCGGCGGCCATCCTGCAGGCCATCGCCGGTCACGACCCCGCCGATCCCGGCTCGCTCCATGGGCCCGTGCCCGACTTCATGGCCGGGCTCGAGCGCGGGGCGCGCGGCATCCGTCTGGGGCTGCTCCGTCGCTACTACGTCGACTGGCCGGGGCTCGACGGCGAGGTGAAGGCCGCCGCGCTCGAGGCCTTCGACGTGCTCGCGCGCGAGGGCGCCACGTTCCAGGACGTGGATGCGCCCGCGCTCGACATGGCCCCCGCGGTGTGGACATGCTTCCTCGCCGAGATGTACGAGTACCATCGCGAGACGGCCGCGCGCTCGCCCGAGAAGTTTCAAGAAGGCACGCGGATCCGGCTCTACATGGGTGCGCTCGTCTCCGCCCAGGACTTCCTCCGCGCCCAGCGCCTGCGCGCGCGCTTTCGCCGGGAGATCGACGGACTCCTCGCGCGCTGCGACGCCCTGATCTTCCCGGGGATGGCCGCCCCCGCGCCGTGCTTCGAGGAGGTCTCCTCTCTCGAGGTGATGACGCCCGCGTCGCGCTACACGAGCCCGTGGAACCTCCTCGGGCTGCCCGCGGTCAGCGTGCCCTCGGGCTTCACGCGGGCGGGCCTGCCCGTGTCCATCCAGATCGTGGGCCGCGCGGGGGACGACGCGACGGTGCTTCGCATCGCCCGGGCCTACGAGCGGGTGACCGACTGGCATCGGCGGCGCCCCGATCCCTCGCTCTGGAAGCTCGCCTGATGGCGACGCCCCGGCTGGACGACGTCAAGGCCCTCGGCTTCGACGTCTTCGGCACGGTGGTGGACTGGCGGTCGAGCATCATCCGCGAGGGCAAGGAGCTCGGCCGGGCCAAGGGGCTCGACGTGGACTGGGAGGCCTTCACCGACGCGTGGCGCGGCCTCTACCAGCCCGCGCTCGACAAGGTGCGCACCGGCGCGATGCCATGGACGCGCCTCGACGATCTCCACCGCATGAGCCTGGACCGGCTGCTCGTCGAATTCGAGATCCGCGGCCTCTCCGAGGGCGAGGTCGACCATCTCAACCGCGTGTGGCATCGGCTCGACCCCTGGCCGGATTCCGTGCCCGGGCTCACGCGCCTGCGGAAGAAGTACGTGCTCGCCACGCTCTCCAACGGCAACATCGCGCTCATGGTGAACATGGCCAAGCGTGCGGGACTGCCGTGGGACGCGATCCTCGGCGCGGAGCCCGCGCGCCACTACAAGCCGCAGCCCGAGGCCTATCTCCGCACCGCGGACTTCCTCGGCCTCCGCCCCGCGGAGTGCATGCTGGTCGCCGCGCACAACGGCGATCTCGCCGCCGCCGCCCGGGTGGGCTTTCACACCGCCTTCGTGCGCCGGCCCACCGAGTACGGGCCGACGCAGACCCGTGATCTCCGCGCCGAGCAGGCCTGGGACGTGGTGGCCGAGAGCATGGTGGACCTCGCCGCCAAGCTCGGCTGCTGACCCGCGGCCGGTGGCCTCGCCCGACTGGCTCGATCGCGGCGCGTATCCCTTCACCTCGCGGTGGCTCGATCTGCCCTCGGGCCGGCTGCACTACATCGATGAGGGCCAGGGGCGGCCCCTGGTCCTGGTCCACGGCACCCCCGACTGGTCCTTTCTCTGGCGCCATCTCGTCAAGGCCTTGTCCCCGCGGTATCGCTGCATCGCCATCGACAACCTGGGCTTCGGCCTCTCCGATCGCCCGCCGGGCTCGTGGTACCTGCCGGAGAATCAGGCGGTCAACCTCCGGACGGTGATCGAGCGTCTGGGCCTCCGCGACGTCACCCTCGTCCTGCACGACTTCGGCGGGCCCATCGGCCTGTCCTACGCGATCGAGCGGACGAGCAATGTCCGTAGCCTCGTGCTCATGAACACGTGGATGTGGTCCCTCGCGGGGGACCGCCACTTCGAGTTCTTCGCGCGCATCGCCACCAGCCGGCTCGGCCGCTACCTCTACCTCGAGTGGAACGCTTCCGCGCGCTTCATCATGAAGCTGGCCTTCGGCGACCGCGCGCGGCTCACCCCCGCCATCCACGCCCAGTATCTGGCCCCGTTTCCCGATCCCGCCTCGCGGGCGGCGACCTGGGCCTACGCGCGGGCGCTGATCGGCAGCAGCGCGTGGTACGAGCAGCTGTGGCGGCGCCGGGAGCGGGTCCACGCGCTGCCCGCGCTCATCGTCTGGGGCATGAAGGATCGGGCCTTTCGCGAGAAGGAGCTCCAGCGGCTCGCGTCCATCTTCGCCGAGCCCGAGGTGCTGCGGCTGCCCGACGTGGGCCATTTCCCGCCGGAGGAGGCGCCGGACCGGCTCGCCATGCTCGCGAGCGGCTTCCTCGATCGCGACGAGCGCGGCGGCCACTCGCCGTGACGGCGTCCCGTGATTGGTTCCGCCGCTTCTTCGACCAGACTTATCTCGAGACCGATCGCCCCGCGCTGACCTTGCGGCGCACGCGCGCCGAGGTGGATTTCGCGGCGCGCGTCCTCGGGCTGCGGCGCGGGGCCCGCGTGCTCGACGTGCCCTGTGGGTTCGGTCGCCACGCCGGCGAGCTGGCCCGGCGTGGCTACACCGCGGTGGGCGTGGATCTCTCCCCGCTCATGCTGCGCGAGGCGCGGAAGGCGCACCGCCAGAGAAACAGCCTCCGTTTCATTCAGAACGACATGCGGCGCCTGGCGTATCGCGCGGAGTTCGACGCGGTGATCTGCCTCTTCACCAGCTTTGGCTACTTCAGCGAGCGGGAGAACGTGGCGACGCTCCGGCGCATGGCCCGCGCCCTCAGGCCCGGCGGGCGACTCCTCATGGACCACCGGAACCCCGCGTTCGACGCGACGCTGCCCACGCATTCCTGGCGCCGCCCGAAGCCGGGTCTCCACGTGCTCTGGACGCTGGAGGTGAACCGGCGCACCAACGTGCACGAAGCGACCTGGCTGATCCTCCGGCAAGGCGCGCGGCGCGTGCTCCGCAAGCGGTTCCGCCTGCGGCTGTGGACGCTGCCGCAGTGGCGCCGCCGCCTGCGCGAGGCGGGCCTACGGCTGCTGCGCGCCTACGGCGACTGGAGCGCCCGGCCGTTTCGCCGCGACTCGCCGCGGCTCATCCTCCTCGCCGAGCGGCCGCCGCGTGCCGCACGTCCTCGAGGGTCCCGGTGAAGGCAAACGCCGCCTCGGGCAGCGCGTCGCACTCCCCGTCGAGGATCGCGCGGCACGCGGGCAGCGCCTCACGCAGCGACACGTAGAGCCCGGGCAGCTTCGTGTAGGGCTCGGCCACGACGAAGGGCTGGCTGAGGAAGCGCTGCAGCTTGCGCGCGCGGCGCCAGGCCGTCGCGGTCTCGGGCGACGGGGGCTCCTCTGGTGCGCTCGCGAGCAATGCGAGTGCCTGGCGTCCGCGGGCGGCGACGTCTCGATGCTCGGCGGTCACCGCCGGCGTCTCCAGCAGCTGTGAGCGCGAGGTGAGTGGGTCCACGGGCGGATAGATCCCGATGTCGCGTACCGCCGCGGACAGGCGGATCACCGTGTCGACGCCGGAGAGCGCGGCGAGTCCATCGGCGGTCCACGGCCCTCCCTCGCCCGGCAGGTAGAACGTCTCGACCGCGCCCACCGTGCCCTCGCTGAAGCCTTCCGCCTTCCACAGTTCCTCGAACGGCACCGTCAGGGGGAACGGGACCATCGAGAAGATGGACAGACGGTCGGTTCCATCGCAGAGCCGTCGCACCAGCTCCTCGACCATGACCACGGTGCCCGACCGGTTCTCCCCGGCCACCGCCACCGTGCCGCCGGCCGCGAGCGGGCACATCACGTCGACCACCTTGATCCCGCTCTCGAGGAGTCGCGGCGGTGGCGGCGGCTCGTCGCGCGTGCCCGTCAGCGCGCGCACGATGCGCTGGAAGCGCTCGGGCGTCGGCCGGCTCCGGGCGAGCCGCTGCTCGCTGCGCACGGCCATCCCCGCCGCGAGGGTCTCGCCGGCGTCGGCGGCCACCGCCCGCACGACGCCGTCGGGCAGCCGCTGCACCACCTGCATGGGCACGGCACGCTGGCGCGTCTCGTCGCTCACCGTCAGCTCGGTGAGGATGCCGGGTAGCGCCTCGGGATCGAAGCGCGCCTCCATGAGGCCCTCGCGCGCCCGCAGGATGCGGCCGACGCGCGCGGCGAAGTCGTCGGGCAGCGCATGGGACTCGAGCGCGTCCTTCACCATCGCGATGACTCTCCTCTTGAGCCGCGCCCGCGCCTCGTGCAGGCGGTTGTTGACGGTGGTGATGGGGAGGCCGAGGAACGTGGCAATGTCCTGCTGCGAGCACTCGTGGACGTAGAAGAGGATGACGGCCTCGCGCAGAGGCTCGGGTAGCTCCGTTACCGCCGCTAGCACCGCGCCCGCGCGCCGCCGCCGCTCGATCCGCCCCTCGGGCTCGGGCGACTCCGCCGGGAGGTCCTGGGCCTCCGCCAGCGGGAGCGTTTCTGCGGCCCTCCGGCGCAGGACGCGGTGGGCCTGATGGCGCAGGATGCCGCGGAGCCACCCGGGGAACGCCGCCGGATCCTCCAGGCGCGTGAGTCCGAACCACGCGGCCACGAAGGCCTCCTGCACGACGTCTTCCGCGTGGCCGAGGTCGCGCAGGATGGACAGCGCATA
>Ga0075423_10005721_pt1 | contig 11632 bp, 14 predicted proteins | sample SoiMethybrSBSTD2_FD_80114 | JGI IMG/M metagenome (GOLD analysis project Ga0075423, IMG submission 80114) | Bulk soil microbial communities from a Populus tree surrounding site in Tennessee, USA - Soil MetaG P. TD hybrid SBSTD2 | ecosystem: Environmental > Terrestrial > Soil > Tree plantation...
GCGTCTTCTTCGGCACGCTGTTCTTCGCGTTCATTGTTCAGGCGGCCGGTAACGTCTACCTGAACTGGCGGGCCGACCCGATCGTCAGCGAGTACCGGACAACGCTCATGTACACGTCCGCCGTGGTGGGCGACGGCCTCCTCGTCCCGCTCGTCAATGTCTTCATCACCAGCCAGCTCGTCGCGTGGCATCGCCGGCCCCGCCCGGCCGAAGTGTTCGGTGCCGTGCTCGGCGCCGGTGTTCTCACGATCGCCGTCCATCTCTATCAGGCCGTCAACGCCCTGCTGAACTGGACGATGACGCGGCCGTTCGAGTGGACGCCGCTCGGCTACTACCACGCGCTCTTCATGTGGACCGAGCTCAGCTTCGTCCTCTTCTTCTGGGGCCAGGTCGCGCTCGTCGGCAAGGAGAATCCGCGCGCGATCCTCTCGCAGCGCGTCGGGTTCGTGATCCTCTGCGGCGCGCTCTTCCTCCGTCTCCTCTTCGCCGATTACGGCTACATCCGCTAGCTCGTCGCGCGTCCTGGTCTGGTCCGCGCTCGGGGTCGTCTACCTCGTCTGGGGCTCGACGTATCTCGCGATCGCCATCGCGGTGCAGACGCTCCCGCCGTTCCTCTCGGCCGGCCTCCGATTCCTCCTCGCCGGCGCGCTCCTCGGCATCTGGCTGATCGTTCGGCGCGGCCGAGACGCGCTGCGGGTCGACCGCGCGGAGCTTGGTGGCGCGGCGCTCGTCGGGATGCTGCTGCTCGCCGGCGGCAACGGCCTCGTCGTGCTCGCCGAGCGCACCGTGCCGTCAGGGCTCACGGCGCTCGTCGTCGCGTCGGTGCCGCTCTGGATCGTCGTGTTCGGGCTCGTGGCCGGCGAACGCATGAGTTGGTCACTGGTGGCCGGCGTGCTCGTGGGCTTCGCCGGCGTCGCCTTCCTCGTCGTCCCACGGGGCGCGAGCGGCGAGATCGACCAGCTCGGGCTCCTCACGGTCGTCGGAGCGACCTTGTCGTGGGCCCTCGGAACGTTCGCGTCGCCGCGGCTGCGGATGCCGCGCGATCCGCTGGCGTCGACCGCTCTCCAGATGCTGGCCGGTGGCGCGCTGCTCATCGTGATGGCCGTCGCGGTCGGGGAGCCGGCGGGCGCCGATCCGTCGTCGTTCTCGACCGCGTCGCTCGCGGCCATGGCGTACCTGGTGGTGTTTGGTTCGCTCGTCGCGTTCTCTGCCTACACCTGGCTGCTGCAGCACACCTCGGTGTCGGTCGTCTCCACCTATGCCTACGTCAATCCGGTGGTGGCTGTGCTCCTCGGCGCCGTCGTGTTGAACGAGATAGTGAGGCCGTCGATGCTCATCGGGGCGACCATCGTCCTTGCGGCCGTCGCGTTCATCGTCTCCCGCGGCGCGACGCGTCCGGCCTGAGGAGGATCGGAGGATGGTGAGACGGATCCTTGCCTGCGGTGGTCAGCAGCTGTTCTTCCCGGTGCTCACCACGTACCTCATTGGCCTGGCGCGCCGCCCGCGCCCGAAGGTGCTCTTCCTCGGCACGGCGTCGGGCGATGGCCCCGGGTACCTGCTGACCTTCTATCAGGCGCTGGCGGGCGTCGAGTGCGAGCCGAGCCACCTTGCTCTGTTCGATCGCGTCGTCGACGACATCGACGCGCTCACACGTTCGCAAGACGTCGTGATCGTCGGCGGCGGCAACACCGCCAACATGCTCGCGATCTGGCGGCTGCACGGCGTCGTGGACGCGCTGCGCTCCGCGTACGCGAGCGGCACCGTGCTCAGCGGATGGTCGGCGGGCTGCCTCTGCTGGTTCGAAGGCGGGATCACAGACTCGTTCACACCGAACCTCGGCGCGCTCCGCGATGGCCTCGGCATCCTCGCAGGCACGGCCTGCCCGCACTACGACTCGCAGGAGGCGCGCCGTCCGGTGTACGCGCGCGAGATCGCCGCAGGACTCGCGCCGGGCATCGCGCTCGAGGACGGCGTCGCGGCGCGCTACGACGACGAGCGCCTCGTGGAGGTGGTCAGCGCGCGGCCCGATGGGCGTGCGTTCCGGGTCGACGCCACAGGGGAGCACCCGCTCGCGGTGCGCGCGCTGTCCTAGTTACGTTCCGGCGCGCCGGTCTCCGGCTCGAAGATCTTCCCCGGATTCAGGATCCCCTTCGGGTCGAGCGCGGTCTTCACGCGACGCATGACGTCGAGCGCGTCGCCGTGCTCCGCACGCATGTACGGCTGGCGCACGGCGCCAGTGCCGTGCTCGCCGGTGACGGTGCCGCCGACCTCGATCGCGAGTCGATGCAACCGGTCGGCGAGCTCGTCCGCCCTGCGGACCTCATCTGTGTCTGACGGATCGATGAGGATCGCGGAATGGACGTTCCCGTCGCCGAAGTGGCCGTAGAAGATGACCGCGATGTGCAGCTCGGCGCTGATCTCTCGCGCACGGCGGATCGTGCGCGGGATCTCCGAGAGCGGGACGGCGAGGTCCTCGCCGGCGAAGATGCGGTGCTTGTCAGGATGTGCGAGCGCGGCAGCCGCCGCGAGGCCGCTGCGCGCGGCCCACAGCTTGGCGATGTCCGCCTCCGCCTCGGCGAACTTCGTCGTGGTCGCCCGGCGGCGCACGATCCCATCGACGTAGCGCACCGACGATGCGACGTGGTCGGGCGTCCCCTCGACCTCGATGAAGAGCACCGCCTCACCTTCGGGTAGACCGAGGTCTGGCTTCCATCGTTGGAGCACGTCCACCGCGCTCCGATCGAGCAGCTCCGCCGTCGACGGGAGGATGCCGGCCTCGAAGAGATCGTCGAGCGACGCGACGGTGTCCTCGAGGGTGGCGTATCCGGCGAGAACGACGCCGCGCGCCGGCGGTCGTGGCTGAACGCGGAGCCGGAGACGCGTGATGATCCCCAGCGTGCCTTCCGATCCCACGAACAGCTTCGTGAGGTCGATCCCACTCGACGACTTGAGCGCTTTGGAACGTACGCCGCCCGTCGTGATGATCGATCCGTCCGCGAGCACGACCTCGGCACCGAGCACGTACGCCGACGTCGTTCCCCAACGCACCGCGTGTGGACCGCTCGCGTTGTTCGCGGCCATTCCTCCGAGGGTGCACGCGCGTCCGCTCCCCGGATCGGGTGGGAAGAAGAGTCCCTGTGGTCGAAGCGCCTCCTGAAGATCCGCGAACACGATCCCAGGCTCGACGACCGCCTGCAGATTGCGCCGATCGATCTCGATGATCGCGCGCATCCGTGCGAACGAGATGACGATCCCGCCACGCGCGGCAACGGCGCCGCCGGTCTGGCCGGTGCCCGCGCCGCGTGGCACGACGGGCGTTCCCGTTGCGTCGGCGAACCGCACGACGCCGGCGACCTCGGCGGTCGACTGCGGCACCACGACGACGTCGGGCAGGCGCTGCTGCCGCAGCGACCAGAACGAAGCGTCGTAGGCGTAGGGGAGCAGCGTCGCCGGGTCGTCGATGACGCGGTCGGCGGGAATGATCTCGCGCAGGCTATCCGCGAGCGTCGGCGTGGTCGTCACCATCGCGACCGTATCCTAGGGTCTATCGCTTCGCTCTCCGCACATGTCCGCTCCGAGGATCTCGCGACATGCATTTCGTGCGGGCTGTGCCTCAACGATTGTCCGACGTACCGCGTCCTTGGTGAGGAGGCGGATTCTCCACGTGGACGCATCCAGCTGATCCGAGAGCTGGTCTCCTCTCCATCGGCACCGAGCGCGACGCTGAGCGGACATCTCGATGCGTGCCTCGTATGCCGCGCATGCGAGACCGCATGTCCGTCGGGCGTTCCCTTCGGTCGGATCATGGAGGGCGCTCGAGAAGTCCTCGCCGAGCGGAGCTCCGCCGGCCCGGTCGAGCGCACGGTGCGACAGATCGGCCTTGAGACCATCGCGCGTCAGCGACGACTCGCGTTCGTGACCAAGCTCACCGACCTCGTCGTTCGTAGCGGGCTGGCGTCGCTCGCGCGACGGGTCGGGCCCCGCCGACTCTCGTGGCTCAGTGGCCTCGCGCCGCGCGTCGAAGGCGCGGCATTCGCGGTGGCGGAACGCGAGGATGCCGACGTGTGCCTGTTCGCCGGATGCGTGATGCGCGAGGCTTTCGGTGATACCGAGCGAGCGACGGTGCGGGTCCTCGAGCGCGACGGGCACGCCGTCACCGCGCCGATCGAGCAGATGTGCTGCGGCGCGCTACACGCGCATGCCGGCGACGGTGAGCGCGCGCGAGAGCTCGCTCGGCTGAACATCGACGCATTCGCCGGGAGCGACCGGCCGATCATCGTGAACGCGGCGGGGTGCGGCGCGCACCTGAAGGCCTACGGCGAAGTGCTGCGGGACGACCCCGCCTGGGCTCAGCGCGGGCGTGCGTTCGGCGCGCGTGTGCGTGACGCGACGGAGGTCGCGCGGCCGCGACCTGATCGCGTCGGACGTCCGCTGCGCGTCGTGTATCAGGACGCCTGCCATCTCGCGCACGGCCAGCGGATCCGCTCGCAGCCACGCGCGCTCCTTCGTGCGATCGAGGGAGTAACGCTGATCGAGATCACTGACGCCGAGCGCTGCTGCGGCAGTGCCGGGATCTACAACATCACGCAGCCTGAGATCTCGCAGGAGCTGCAGCGCCAGAAGGTCGTCGCGATCCTCGCGGCGCGACCGGACGTCGTCGTGAGCGCGAATCCGGGGTGCATGCTCCAGATCAAAGCCGGGCTTCAAACGGCGGGATCCCGCGTTCCGGTGGTGCATCTGATGCGGTTCTTGGACGATCCGGCCGCGTTTTCCTAGCCAGGCGGCCCAAAATGGGCCGAACGAGGGGCCGTACGGCCGGTCCGCGCGCAGGCCGTTTTCGTGCGAAAATAGACGTACCAATGAGTGTTTCTCGATCCACCTACCGTCACCGCCTCAGTTCCGAAGACGTCCGCAAAGCCAGGATCCTGATCACCAAGGATGCCTGGAAGCTCTTCCCCAATCCCGGCGAGCGCGTGGCCCTTCGCATCGGCGCGCGGCGCTTCGACGCTGAGATCAAGTCCGAGAACTGCGTGTGCGTCCCACCGGAGCACGAGCACTATCACCTCATCTGCTCCGCGCTCAAGGGCCAGGCAGGCTTCAAGAGCGGCGCGCTCGTGGTCATCGCGAAGGACTCCGATGGCGGGTACCGCTTCGTTGAGGAGCGGGGCTAGCCAGCCCTAGACTTCGCCGGTGGCCGGTCCGAACTACATCCTCATCCATGTCTTCGGTACCGTCCGCGACGAGCTGGACCGCGAGGACCCGGAGACGCGGAAGCGCTCGTACTCGGCGTGGCTGCGCGAATACGTCTCGGAGCAACCTCAGCGCCTCACCGAGATCGCCCGTCTGCTCGATCTTCTGACCGAGAACGGCTGGCGCGTCATCGGATCGCCCTATGACTGCGACGTCATGCTCGAGCGCGAGGTCTCTCGCCAGACCGCCGAGGAAGAGCTTCGGCGCGCTGAGATCTGGGACCGTCTGGTGCGTATCGCCTCGCCGGACGACGACGGTCACGTCATCTGGCGCGAGCACCCCGAGGGGAAGCCCGCAACACCGCGGCGGCGACGGAGGGTGCGCCGCCCACCGACCCGCGAGCAGGGAAGCTAGTGACGCCCCCCGCCGCGGGTCCTGCCGCGGCTCGCACTGCTCGCTCGCGAGTTGGCCTCCCCGCATGGGACGCTCGCTCGGCGGTCGGCTGCCTGCGGGGCCCCTCCACTCTCGCTCGCGAGCATGTGTCTCGCCGCGTCACCCGCGGCGAGACGCGTCACTAACACTGCCTCACCCGCTCGGCGACGAGCTCACTGAGCTCCATGTCCACCTGGGTGGCTCGGTCGACCCTGCGGCGATGTGGGGCATCGCGGCGAAGCAGGGTATCCGCCTCCCGACGAAGGACTACTGGGAATTCGTCGACCTCATCACGGTGGGGAAGAAGGAACGGAAGTCGTTCGAGGATTTCCTCGCGCTCTACCGCTGGACCGAGCTGATCCAGTCGAGTCCGCTCGCGGTCGAGGAGTCCGTGTACGAGGTCGTCGGCGGCGCATACCGGAAGGCGAACATCACCACGCTCGAGCTCCGCTACAACCCGATGAAAAGGAACCGGGGCGGCGAGCAAGACCTCGACCACATCATCATGGCGTCGATCCGGGGTCTCGATCGCGCACGTCTCGAGTATCCCGTACGCGCGGGACTCATCTTCTGCCTCGACCGCACCTTCACCTACGCGCTGAACGAGATCATCGTCGACAAAGCCATCGCGTACCGGCACCGCGGCGTCGTCGGGATCGATATCGCCGGACCGACGCACCCGGACTTCCAGTACCGCGATTACGCCGCGCTCTTTGCGAAGGCGCGCCGCGCGGATCTCGGCCTCACCGTTCATGCGGGCGAGGACGAGGACTGGCATTCCGTCGACGAGGTGCTCCAGCACCTCGAGCCCGAGCGGATCGGACATGGCATCCATGCGGCAGAGAACGCCGCGCTCTGCAAGCGCCTCGCAGAGCGCGGGGTGCTGCTCGAGATCTGCCCGAGCTCCAACATCCACACCCAGGTGGTGAAGGACGCGGATGAGCTCGGTCGCTACATCGCGACGTTCAAGAAGCACAAGGTCCACTTCAGCTTCAACACCGACGGTCCCGAGATGCTGCAGACAACACTGCGTGACGAGCTCCGCCTCGCGGTCAGGAGCGAGTGGGTGACCAAGGACGAGCTCTCCCAGTGCGGCGAGTGGGCGCGGCAGGCCTCGTTCGTGCACCGCCTGGCAGTCGCATGACCCGTGCACAGGCCGCGACCCTGCGCTTCTTTCCCATCTGCGCCGCGTGGGCCATCGGACAGACGCTGACCTGGGGCGTGGCCGGCGCTCTCGGCGTCGTGATCCCGGCAGCGCTCGCGATCGGTGTCCTCGTGGTGACCGCCGATCTCGGGCGTCCACGCCCGGGTGGCGGTGACCTCAAGTACTGGCGCGGCCGGCGAATCGACGACGACGAACGCCGCGGTCGCTGGAACTAGCCGCGTCCGAGTACACGTTCACGCCGCTGCTCGAGGGCGACCTCGAGCTGGTGCGCGCCTGGCTGCTCCTGCCGCACGTTCGCGCGTGGTACGACGATGTGGCGACAGCGGCGTATCCGGAGGATGCGATAGCGGAGCGCCGCCTGGCGATGAGCGGCGAGGATCCGACGGATCATTTCCTCATACGCCTCGACGGCCGGCCCATCGGCGACATCCAGAGCTACCGCATCGATGACGACCCGGAGTACGCGGCGCAACTCGAGCTCGGCCGACCCGCGGTCGGGATCGATCTCTTCATCGGCGAGGCGGACCTCATCGGGCGGGGTCATGGTCCCGCGCTGATCCGCGCGTTCCTCCGCCACGTCGCGTTCCCGCGGTACGGCGTCGAGCTGTGTGTCATCGGGCCGACCCGCAGCAACACCGCGGCCATCCGCGCATACGAGAAGGCCGGATTCCGATTCCTGAAGACGTACCTCGAGCCGGACGCGCGCGAGCCCGAGCACTACCTGATGGAGCTCAGCCGCGCCGAGTTGGATGCAGACAGGCTGTAGTCAAATCGGGCTGCGTGCGGCCGCCGGTTCTGGGATGATGCGCTAGACGCGGAGGTGACCGTCATGGGTCTGCTCGAAGGCAAGCGCGCGCTCATCGTTGGAGTCGGGAATCAGCGGAGCATCGCATGGGGGATCGCCACAAGCTTCCAGCGCGAGGGCGCCCGGCTCGCCTTCACGTATCTCAACGATCGCTTCAAGGACAACGTGACGAAGCTGGTCGACACTCTGCCCGATCACGACTCGATCCCGGTGCTCCTCTGCGACGCGGTCAAAGCGGACGATGTCGCGTCGCTCATTTCGGAGATCGATCGTCGCTGGGACGGCCTTGACATCCTCGTCCACTCGATCGCCTTCGCGCCGGTCGACGATCTGAAGGGCCGGTTCCACGAGATCTCGCGCGATGGCGTGCTGATGGCGGTGGAGATCAGCGCCTACACGCTCGTGTCGCTCTCCCGTGCGGCGCTGCCGCTCTTCACGAAAGCCGGAGGCGGCAGCGTGATGACGCTGACCTACAACGCGGTCGAGCGGGTCGTGCCGAGCTACAACTCGATGGCGATCGCCAAGGCCGCGCTCGAGACGTGCGTCCGGTATCTCGCGGTCGATCTCGGGCCGTCGAACGTACGCGTGAACGCGATCTCCGCGGGGCCGCTCAAGACGCTCTCGGCGAGCGCCGTGAAGGGCATCTCGACGGCGCGGGACCTCATGGAGGCGAAGTCGCCCCTGCGCCGCAACATCACCCAGGAAGAGGTCGGCAACGTCGCGGTCTTCCTTGCGAGCGAGATGTCGCGCAGCGTCACCGGCGACACGATCTACGCCGACAACGGGGTGAACATCATCGGGGTGACCGACTAGCGCGAGGCGATCTTCAGGTCGGGGAGGATGCCCGCGTCGCGCAGGTCGCGCAGCGTGGCGATCTCGGCGCCGATCGTCGTCTCCGCACCGTGTCCTGGATACACGCGAGTGCTCGCGGGAAGTGACGAGGCGATGCGCGACAGGCTCTCGGCCATCGCGCTCGGGTCGCTTCCAGGAAGATCCGTGCGACCGATGTTGCCTTTGAAGAGAAGGTCACCCGAGAACAGCGTCCCCTCGCGCCGGAGGTAGAAGCAGGTCGATCCCTCGGTGTGCCCCGGCGTGTGGAGCGCGGTCAGCTCGACGTCGTCGAGATAGTTCAGCTGGCCATCGTCGAAGAGATCATCGGCTGAGCACGGCGGGATCTCGAACTGCGTCGGCGGCCGTTTCGGCCCGAGCCGGTACTCGTCGAGACGGTGGATCGCGAGGCGGGCACGCGTTGCTTCCTTCACCGCCGCGTTGCCGAAGATGTGGTCGGGATGTCCGTGCGTGTTGAGGATCTCCACGAGACGCAGACCCTGCTCGCGGACGGCGTCGATGACCTGGCGGTCGCCCATCGAGGGATCGATGACGATCGCCTCGTTGCGCGCATCGACGATGAGATAGCAGCCGTTGTCGTAGGGCGGGACGCGCCACGCGATGATCCGGACCACGCGAAAACATTAACCGCGCGTCGCAGGTATCGTTCGCAGCATGCGGAACGCTCCGTCCGAGAACACCGCACCCGCGGTCGGTGTCACGCAGGGCCGGCCCGCGGTCCTCGGGAAGCGCTGGATGGTCAGCTCGAGCCACTACCTCGCGTCGCAGGCGGGCGCGCAGATGTTCGAGCGAGGCGGCAACGCGATCGACGCGGGTGTGGCATCCGGGATCGCGCTGAACGTCCTCGAACGGCACCTCACCGACTTCGGTGGGGTCGCGCCGATCATCCTCTTCCGGCCCGGCATGGATGGACCCGAGACGATCGATGGCCTGGGACGCTGGCCGGCGAAGTTCAGCCTTGACGACTACCGGTCCCGCTACGGCGACGACATGCCGATCGGCATTCCCCGTTCGGTGACGCCCGCGGCGGTCGATGCATGGCTCACGGCGCTCGCGCGCCACGGCACGCTCACGCTCGAGGAGGTCCTCGCGCCGAACATCGAGCTCGCCGAAGGCTTCCCGGTGTATCCGCGTCTCGCGCGTGCGATCGCGATGCTCGAGGAGCGGCTGCGTCAGTGGCCGACCAGCGCGGCGGTGTTCCTTCCGGGTGGACGCGCGCCGCGGGTCGGCGAGATCCTCGTGCAGGAGGACCTCGCCTCGCTCTTCCGACTCCTGGTGCAGGCGGAGCGATCTCGCTCGTCTCTCGGCCGTGCGGGCGCGATCATGGCGGCGCGCGATGTCATCTACACCGGGCAGGTCGCGGAGCAGATCGACCGGTCGCAGAAGGCTCTTGGGGGAATGGTCACGTCGCAGGATCTCGCGGACTATCACGTCACGATCGGGCCGCCGGTGCACACGACCTATCGCGGGATCGATGTCTACGCGTGCGGCCCGTGGTCGCAGGGACCGCTGGTGCCGATGACGCTGAACCTCCTGGAGGCGTACGACGTCGCGTCCATGGGGCCCGGGTCGGCGGCATTCCTCCACGCGTACACGGAGTCGTTCAAGCTCGCGGCCGCCGATCGCGAGGGGTTCTTTGGCGACCCCGATCTGGTCGATGTGCCGATCCGCGGCTTGCTCGACAAGGGATACGCGCAGGAGCGGCGTGACCTCATACGCGACGACCGGGCGTGGCCCGAGCTGCCGCCGCCCGGCGATCCGTGGAGCTACGAGGGTCGCTCCGGTCCGCCTGGCTACGTTCCGCGTGTTGCCAGCGGCGTCGGCGCGCCTGATACGTCGTATTGCTGTGCGATGGACGCCGATGGGAACGCGTTCTCGGCGACGCCGTCCGATCCAGGTCTCGGTTCGCCGCTCGTCGAAGGTCTGGGCATCATCGTCAGCACGCGCGGCGCTCAGCTCTGGACGACCCCGGGCCATCCTTCGGCGATCGCACCGCGCAAGCGGCCGCGGCTCACTCCGAATCCAGCGCTCCTGATGCGGGACGGGCGCGCGCTCATGCCCTTCGGCTGCCCCGGAGAAGACGCGCAACGCCAGGCGATGGTGCAGACGGTCTGCAACGTTGTCGACTTCGACATGAACCTGCAGGCCGCGATCGAGGCGCCCCGCGTGATCTCGCGCTCGTTCCCGTGGACGTTCCATCCGCATGCATATGAGCCCGGCGTACTGACCGTCGAGGGCCGCATCGCGCGCGACGTGCGGGACCGCCTCGCATCGCTCGGTCACGTCATCCGCGACATGCCGGACTTCACGCCCGCCGCCGCGGGGATGTGCGCGATCCGTCGCCTCGATCCAGGCACGCTCGAGGGCGGAGCCGACCCCCGGCGCGAGAGCTACGCCATCGGCTGGTGACCGAGCCGCATCGCGTCACGGGCATAGGCGGCGTGTTCTTCAAAGCGCATGATCCAGCGACCCTCGGTGAGTGGTATCGGAGCCACCTCGGCATCGACGTGCAAGAGGGGGGCTGGGCGGTCTTCCGGTGGCGTGACCACGACGATCCCGCGCGCCCAGGGACGACGGTGTGGTCGCTCTTCCCGGACGGCACCGAATACCTGGGCGCGAGCGAACAGCGCGCGATGATCAGCTATCGCGTCGCCGATCTCGATGCGGTCCTCGCCGCCCTGCGTCGCGAGGGCGTGACCGTGGACGAGCGGGTCGAGCAGACGGGGGAAGGCCGGTTCGGTTGGATCACCGACCCCGAGGGAAATCGCATCGAGCTGTGGCAGCCGCCACCCGACCGCTGACGCGAGGGCCGGACAGAGGTCCGGCCCTCACATGCGCGCGATCTACCTGGTCTGACTAGTCGTCATCGCCCTGGTCGTCATCGTCGCCGTTGTCCTTGTCCCCGTGACCTTTGTTGTCCTTGTCCTTCCTGTCCTTACCACGTGGGCCGCTCGTGATGATCTGGCCGTTGATGAAGATGTTGTCGATCACCGCAAGCCCCACACCCAACGTGTCGTTGTTCGCCGTGTCAGTCCCTTCGTCGTACAGGATCGAGATCGACACGATCTTGCTGCCGACGGGAATCACCGGGAACGACTCGGCAGGGTTCGAGGTCTGGAACATGACTCGCGTCCACTGAGCCGGGTCCTGCCCAGCACCTGTTGGAGTCGTCTCGTTCGAACAGCCGCCGA
>Ga0075423_10005726_pt1 | contig 11628 bp, 11 predicted proteins | sample SoiMethybrSBSTD2_FD_80114 | JGI IMG/M metagenome (GOLD analysis project Ga0075423, IMG submission 80114) | Bulk soil microbial communities from a Populus tree surrounding site in Tennessee, USA - Soil MetaG P. TD hybrid SBSTD2 | ecosystem: Environmental > Terrestrial > Soil > Tree plantation...
AGATGCTCCGTGACCTGCTCGACGCGAAGAGCGCCTTCGGGCCGAGCAGGTCACGGAGCATCTGCTCGGCCTCGTCGTCGATCTCCCCGACGAAGAGCGTGTGGGTGCCGATCTGGCGGCAGAGCTCCGGCAGCGTGGCGGCGATGAATGGCGACCGGCGCTGCCACTTGCGGTTCCGCTCCTGGTAGAACGCGGCGTAGAACTCGCTGCGCCCGGCGGGCAGCAGGGGACACGTTCTCTGCTTCGACGCGGCGTGCGGGTAGGCCAGCACGTCGAGGGTCGAGATGCCGACCATCGCCGCGCCCGCCCCGCGGGCGATGCCCTGTGCGGCCGCGATCGCGATGCGTAGTCCGGTGAACGAGCCGGGTCCCGTTGCGACGGCGACCTTGTCGATGGACGCGAGCGTGATGCGCGTGCGCGCGAGCAGGCGCTCGATGGTCGGGAACAGCTCGTCCGCATGACGGCGCTGCGCGTGCCAGGTCTCCTCGGCGAGGACGTCGCGTCCGTCGTATAGGGCGACCGAGGCCCACTCGGTCGACGTATCAAGCGCCAAGAGAGTCACGGAAACCCTCCAGCAGCTCGGCCGAGCGCGGGCCCGTTGCGCGCAGCGCGACGGACCGCTTCGTGTCGGCGATGTGTCCGAGATGGACGTCGAGGCGATCGAGCGGAAGCGCCTCGCCCGCGCGGTCCGGCCACTCGATGACCGTCATGCCACCGGCATCGAGCGTTTCCTCCCACCCGGTCGTCCCGAGGTCCTTGCCCTCGAGGCGGTAAAGATCGAGATGAAACAGGGGAAGCCGGCCGCCGAAGTGTTCGTGCAGGATCACGAATGTCGGGCTCGAGATGTCGGACGCGTCGAGACCCAGGCCGGTCGCGATCCCCTTGGCGAGAACGGTCTTCCCCGCCCCGAGCTCACCCCACAGCGCGACGACATCGCCCGGGCGCGCGAGGCGCGCGAGTCGCTCGCCGACGCGCTCGGTGTGAAGAGATGAGTGGCTCACGAGCTCCACGGCCGCTCCGCCGCTATGCGGGACGCCCGTTCGCCGCTCCGCGCTCGAATCTGCGGCGCTCAAGAACGAGGCGAATGGTAAGCCCGAGGAACGAGCCGAAGAGCGCGGCCCACACCAGGAGCCAGCCGTCCCGCGGCGGGACACCGAGGAAGTCAAGCGGACCGAACGGCAGCTGCAGCGCCCACGCGGCGAGCGGGATCACCGCGAGCATTCCGGCGATCGTGCGCCGTCGCTCGAGACGCTTGCGATCCTCCGCGTACTTCGTGCGCCGGCGCTCTTCCTCTTTGATGACGCGCTTCGGGACCGCCGCCGTCTCGCCTCGCGGTGCTGCGTGCGCGCCACGATCGGCGCGACGCTCGCGCCGGCGCTTCTTCCCCACCGCAAAAGACTAGTGTGCCGACGGCGACGCTATGACCGCGGCGTGCGAGCCGCGTCGAACGCGAGCACGTTGGCGACCGGCACAGGACCTTCGTTCGTGCTCACGGCGTCGGCCTCGATCTCGCTCGCGAAACGCGTCACACCCGCCATCGCAAGGTGCTCCTCCATCGGCCGCGCGCCGAGCCAGTCATCGGAAAGTGCGAGAGACGGTGCGCCGTGCGCGAAGTCGCCCGCGTTCTCGGGCGCGAACACGAAGAGCCGCGCGGACGCCGTGTGCACCGCGGCGCGCGCACCGACGAGCGCGACGAGCGGTGCGAAGACCTCGCGCGGGAGCGGAGCCACGCCGAATCCGATGAGGCAGAGGACCGTTGGCGCCTCGGGGCCGGTGGTCGCGCCCGACGCGGTGGCCTCCTCGCCGTAGACGACACGCAGGCCGCCGGCCGGAGCCGCGCCGGCCACGACCGCGGCGACGCCGCAGGCGTGCGCGCGGGTGATCGACTCCGCGGTGGCGCGCGCGCCGCCGATGAGGATGCGGCCGTGCAGCCGGACGTCGATCCGCGACGGGTGCAGCTCGGCGGTCGGACCGTCGACCGCGAGCGCGATCTCGCCGATCGCATCGGGTCCGTACGCGGCGACGCCCTGAAGCGCCCACGCCGATCCCTCGACGGTGACGCAGCCGTCGTCCGAGCGCGAGACCTCGCCGTCGAGCGTGGATCGCACGACCCAGCGTCCGACGACCGGCGCGATGTAGAGATCGCCGTCGGCGCGCTGGTGGATCACGCGGCCTGCGATCGGCGACGAGACCGCGCGCGCGAAGCGTCGGCCGGTGCGCGCGATGACCGTGCGCCGTTCGACATCGCCGCCCACCGGCACGCGCATGACGCGCGTGAGATCTTCGGACGTGACGCCGAGCCGTCGTGCACCGGCCACGCGCACCGGCGTGCCGTAGGTCGAACCCGCGGCGAGGATGTCGCCCGCGCGGACCTCCTGCCCCTCAGCCGCGCGCTCGCTCGCGCCAAGCGGCAGCGGATGATCGGCCGACCAACGCCAGTACTTCCACGGCATCAGCGCGCCTCCGCCGGAAGGACATCGAGCGCAGAGTTCCAGCGCACGAGGGTCGGGATGCGCTCCGCATCGCGCGGCGGGAGCGAGAGCGGGCGGCCGCGCGCGTCGATGACGACCCCGAGCTCCAGGTGCTCCGCGCGCGGACGAACGGTCGTACCCGGCATCACGATCTCGACCACTCCCTTTGTCGGAACGAGGACGAACGAGCCGCGCGCGACGCGCTCTTCGATGACGCCGCCCGAGTCCTTGATGCGCACGATCGCCGAGCGTCGCGGCCACATCTCGGCCACGATCGCGATGGGATCGATCGTCGGCAGCGTGGCCACTCTGCCGCGCGCGGCGAGGGCACCGGCTGCGACGAGCGCGTCGCCCGGTGCGCGCGACACGAGCGTCGGGCCCGTGGCGCCGAACACGTCCATAGCGACGATGAGCGACTGCGCGGCGCGCGGAAGCTGCGCGAGGCGACCCGTGAGCACGACCAACGGAGCGGCCCACGCCGCCTCTAGTGACATGCCGGCGCGCTCGGCGTCCGCGAGCACGTGTGCGATGGCCTCCCGCGCGAGCGCCATCTCGAGCGAGAGCGCGAGCACGGATGCCGGGATCGCGTCGGGCCAGCGCGCACGGTTGAACACGCGCTCGAGGAGCGCGGGCGCCTCGACCGCGCGCGGGATCCAGCGACGCACGCGATCGAGACCCGCGCGCGCGACGACGCGGTCAGCGGCCGCGCCAACGCCGAGGCGCTCGTGGACACCGACGACCCCGCCGTCCGGTCGCGCGTGGATCACCGAGGTCGCACCGCCGGTCACGTCGAGGAGAACGACGTCTGCCTTGGCCTCCACGGCCATCGCGCGGGCCGCCGCCTCGAGCGCTTCGTCACGCAGGACGACCTCTCCTTGCGCGCGGCGGCGCACCGCGCGAAGACGGGCCACCAGCGCTTCGCGCCCAGTGGCTGTGCGAACGTCAGGGAGCGCTTCGATCGTGTTCGCCGGACACGACGCCGCGATCAGATCTCGAATGCGTTCGTCGGCCGAGACGAGGATGTGCGGCAGCGGGCGCTGTTGCGCGCAGCCGAAGCGCAGTGCTTCGGCCAGCTCGACCAGGCCGTCGGCGTCGCGGCGATCGGTCGCGAGAGCGACGATGAGATCGGGCTGCGCGTCGCGAAGGAAGTCGCCGCGCTCGACGAAGGTGCGTCCGTCGTGCGTTCCGACGAGCGCGACGAGCGAGGCGCCGCCGGCGAGCGCGCCGAACGCCATCGCGCGCGCGAGCTGCGGATCGCGGCCGAGAAGCGCAGCGACGCGCACGACGTCGCCGGGGATCACGCGAAGGACCGCACCGTCGGCGACACCGGGAGGGATGCGCTCTGTCCGCGCCTCGTGCGCGATCTCGACCGAAGCGACGAGCTCGGTCGAGGTGGTCACGCTGCGGTGACCGGCGTGCGTTTCACCGCGGCGACGAAGGCCTCGAAGATGTTGGTCGCGCTCGGTGACACCTGCGCGGTGCGCTCGGGATGCCACTGGACCGCGACGACCCACCGGTGCGCGGGCGCTTCAAGCGCCTCGATGAGCTCGCCGACGTGCGCCGTCGCCACCAGGTCCGATGCAAGGCGGTCGGATGTCACGACCTGGTGGTGGCTCGAGTTCACGATGAACGGCTCGTCACCGCAGGCGGCGGCGAGCTTGGACCCGGGCTCCGCGGTGACCACGTGGCGTACGGCCTCGGCGCCCGCCGGGTCATCGGCGACCGGCGCGCCAGCCGGCGGGTACTTCGGCGAGTGGCCGAGGTGATGCTGCTCCAGCGAGCCGCCGAAGCGGACATTGATCAGCTGGAAGCCGCGGCAGACACCCAGGACGGGGACGTCTCGCTCGAGGGCACGCTCGAGGAGCGCGAGCTCGATGGCGTCACGCGCTCCGTCGATGTCGGTCGAGGCGATGTTGTCGGCGCCGTAGCGCGCTGGGTCGATGTCGCCGCCGCCGGTGAGGCACAGGCCGTCGAACTCGTCCGGGGCGGCATCGGTCGGACGGACCGCGATCGGCTCGGCGCCGGCGCGACGGATCGCGTCGAGATACTGATCGCGCGCGACGACGCAGCGAGCTGTGTCATGCCCGCACAACGTGACAGCGATCCTCGGTCCCATCCACGTCCATGGTATTCGGTTTAGTGGCGCGCGCAGTGGTCTAGCCGCGCACGCTCTTGCGATCGATCAGTTCCACGAGCACTCCGTTGGCGGCGCGTGGGTGAAGGAATGCAACGAGACCCTCAACGCCACGACGCGGCGCGTGATCGACGAGCTCGACGCCTTCGCTCGCCAGGCGAACGAGCGTGCTCGCGAGGTCATCGACGACGAAGCAGAGATGGTGGAGCGTGGGCCGTCCGCGCTCGGCGACGAAGCGCGCGACACCGGACTCGGTATCGGTCGGCTCGAGCAGCTCGACGCGCGAGCCATCGCGCGTCGCGAACGCGACGCGAACGCGCTGGTCGACGATGACGCGCGGCTCATCAACGCGATAGCCGAGCACGTCGCGATAGAACGGGATCGTTTCGGAGAGCGACGGCACCGCGACGGCGACGTGATGAAGCTCTCCGGCGCCGATGCCCTTCATGCGCGCGGCGGGTGGTACACGCCGAAGACGCTGCGCATGTCGGCGCAGATCTCGCCGAGCGTCACGCCTGCCTCGACCGCTGCGACGATCGGTGGGACGAGATTCGCCGTCCCGCGGGCCGCGGTGAGCAGGTCCGCGCGGGCACGTTCGACCGCGACACGGTCGCGCGTCGCGCGCAGGACGCGCAGGCGCTCGGCGCGGCCCTTGACGAGCGCGTCATCGACGCGCTGCAGCGGTGGCACGGCATCGCCGCCGTCGGAGCGATACGCATTTACGCCGACGATCACCTTCTCGCCGGTCTCGACCGCCTTCTGCTGCGCGTACGCGGAATCCTCGATCGCGCGCATCTGGTAGCCCTTCTCGATCGCCGCGAGCGCACCGCCCATGTCTCCGATCCTGTCGAGCTCGGCGTGAACACGCTGCTCGATGTCAGCGGTCAGCGACTCGATCGCGTATGCGCCGCCGAGAGGATCGATCGTGTCCGCCGCTCCTGTCTCCTCCGCGATGATCTGCTGCGTTCTGAGCGCTAGACGCGCCGACTCCTCGCTCGGGAGCGCGAGCGCCTCGTCGTACGCGTTCGTGTGGAGCGACTGCGTCCCGCCGAGCACGGCCGCGAGTGCCTCGATGGCGGTCCGCACGATGTTGTTGAGCGGCTGCTGCGCGGTGAGCGTCGACCCCATCGTCTGGGTGTGGAAGCGGAGCGCGAGCGCGTCAGCGCTCTTCGCGCCGAATCGGTCACGCATGACGTCGGCCCACACGCGCCGCGCCGCCCGGAACTTCGCGACCTCTTCGAGGAGCGTCGAGTGAGCAGCGAAGAAGAACGAGAGCTGCGGCGCGAACGCGTCGACCCTAAGGCCGGCCTTCACCGCGCCGGTCACGTACTCGATCGCGTCCGCAAACGTGAACGCAAGCTCCTGGACCGAGTCCGAACCCGCCTCGCGGATGTGGTAGCCGCTGATCGAGATCGGGTTCCAGCGCGGCAGCTCCGCAGCGCAATAGGCGATGAGGTCCGTCACGAGTCGGAGCGATGGACGGGGCGGGAAGATATACGTGCCGCGCGCGATGTACTCCTTGAGGATGTCGTTCTGCGTCGTGCCGCCGATGCGCGCGAGCGGAACGCCCTGCTTCTTCGCGACCGCCGCGTACATCGCGAGCAGGATCGCCGCGGTCGCGTTGATCGTCATCGATGTCGTTACCTTGTCGAGCGGGATCCCTGCGAACAGCTGCTCGAGATCGTCGAGGCTCGAGATCGAGACGCCGACCTTCCCCACCTCGCCCGCGACCTGCGGATCATCCGCGTCGTACCCCATCTGGGTCGGGAGATCGAACGCGACAGAGAGGCCGGTCTGTCCGTGTTCCAGGAGATAACGGAAGCGCGCGTTCGTCTCCTCGGCCGTGCCGAAGCCCGCGTACTGGCGCATCGTCCAGAGTCGGCCGCGATACATCGTCGGCTGCACACCGCGTGTGTACGGAGGCTCGCCCGGTAGACCGAGTCGCTCAACGGCGTCGCGGTACACGCCGTCGTCGGAATACGACGGCGGCAGCGGGGATCCATAGGTCGTCTCAAATCGCTGCGTAATCCGCGACGAGTCCTTCACGACCGCGATGGTACGGGTGACGACAGCGGCGGCGGGGTGTCTCTCGAACGAAGTTGAGCCTGCGGGATCTGAACAAGGTGCACATGGCTCACGGAGCACGTCACCGGGCGCGAAGGATGAGCTTTCCTTCGATCTTCCCGATCCGCTCTCGCGAAAGAGCCATCGGCTTGTATTCGCCATTCGCCCACAGCTTTGTTTGATCGCCCCAGTGCGTCGAGAACGGCTGCCCGCTCTGACCGGTGGGGATGATCGAGATCGATGCGTCGACGTCCGCGAGATCGACGATCTGCCGCTCGGACGCGTGGCTGCGCAGCGCGAACGGGCGCATCAACGAGTACGCGCCGTTGTTCGGTGAGTAGCCGTCGCCCGAACGCCGCACCGGTCCGATCGTGAGCATGAGATCGAGCGGCTTCGCAGCGGACAGCGGATGCTCGAACGAGATCTTGTGCAGATCGCCCCAGCGCCAGGACGCGGGCGTCCCACCGAGACGCGCGGTGAGGTCGCGCATCGCATCCTCGAGCGCCTGCGACGCGATCGCGTCGCGGTCGCCAGGTTCGCCACTGGAGAGATCGGCGAACCATGTGCTCGACGGCGAGCCGATGAGGCCGTAAAGCGCGAACGTCGGACGGCCGTCGGTGAGGTATTGCTCGTAGAGCGTTGGGCCGAGCTTGTCGCGGAACGTGCGCTCGCACATGTGGACGAGCCAGGCTTCATACACCGCCGCGGCGGCCGAGTCGACGCTGAGAGCGCCGTCCCAATTGCGCACGAGGCCCTGCGCCTCGACCGCCAGCGGGCTCGCCGCGTGCGCCGAGAGGATCGTGGCGCGGAAGCGCTGCACCGGGAGAGATGTCACGTCGTTCTGCAGGGAGCGGAAGCGACCGACATCCGCGCCAGTGATGCTCGTCAGTGCGGCGCGCAGGTACGCGTAGCGGAACCCGGGGTCCCACTCCCCTTCCCAGCCGGTCTCCGTCGCGCGGTCCACCGGCCGGTTGTTCGCGTTGACCACAACGCCACCGGGCGGGTCGAAGAGAAACGGGTTGTCCGCGGCGGGGCGCAGACCGCGCCAGTCGTACTCGCCGCTCCAGCCCGGCACCGGCAGCCGGCCGTCTCCCGCTTTGCGATCTGGGAGGCGACCCACGAGCTGATAGCCGATGTGACCGTCGACGTCCGCATAGCAGGCGGAGAGCGTCGCGCCGACGAAAAGCGCGGCCGCGGCGCGGAACTCGCTGAAGTTGCGCGCGCGTCCCATGCCGAACACCGCCTCGACGGTCCGCGAACCATCGAGGGCGCTCCAGCGCAGCGCGAGCTGCGCTTTCTGCTCCTTGAGGACCGGCGTGAGGATCGGACCGTGGCGCGTCATGGCGACGTCGACCACGACCGGGTCGGCCCGGCCCTTCACCCTTATGACTTCGCGCGTGAAGGTCGCGTTCTCCATGCGCCCTTCGTATTCATAACGGCGCAGGTCCAGTGGATCCTGGCGCTCGACGAAGAGGTCCTGCGTGTCGGCGTACGCGTAGGTGAAGGACCACGCGATCCGGTCGTTGTGCCCGATCACCACACCGGGCACGCCCGGGATCGAGAACCCGATGAGATGCAGATCGCCAGCATCGAGCGCTACCTCGTACCAGATGCTCGGATTGCGCACCGGCAGATGCGGGTCGCCCGCGAGCAGCGGCTTTCCCGACGCGGTGCGCGATCCGCTCAGCGCCCAGCAGTTCGAGCCGAGCCCCTGGCCCGCGCCGCCGAGAACGCTAGCGAGCGCCGCCGGTCCGTCGCCGGCAAAGCCCGGCGATATCTCCGGTGCGACAAGGGCCCACGCGCGAGAGTCGTCCGCCACCGCGCTCGTCGATGCGTCGGGGAGCAGCGTCGCCAACACCTCGGGACCGAGACGCGCGGCGATGCTCGCGCGGAGGAGCTCCTGCGTGTAATTCCCCGCGGCGTCGTACAGCTGCAGCTTCGTGATCGCGAGCGTGTCCACGAGTGTCCACGGCTCCGGCCGGTAGCCGAGGATCGTGAACTCGACCGGCAGGCTCTCACCGTGTTGCTGGAGGAACTTGTTGACGCCCTCCATGTACGCCTCGACGAAGCCGCGCGCCTCGTCGGAGATCACGGACAGGTCGAGCCGCGCGGCGCGTCCGAGGCCGAGCGTGCGCATGAAGCGATCGGAGTCGAGCCCTGGCTCCCCCAGCACTTCCGCGAGCCGCCCCTGCGCGGCGCGCCGATAGATGTCCATCTGCCAGAGACGGTCCTGCGCGGTGACGTACCCCTGCGCGAAGAAGACGTCGTGCAGATCGTCGGCGAAGATATGCGGCACACCGTAGCTGTCGCGCAGGACCTCGACCCGCTCGTGCAGGCCGAGAAGACGCTCGTCGGCATCGATCGTCGGCAGCGGCCGAAACACGAGTAGGCCGAACGTCGTCGAGATCGCGCCGAGGACGACCAGCAGGACGATCCCGGCGACGACGAGCTTCCTCACTCGGCCTCCTCGAGCACGGCCAGCATCGCACCGCCCTCGACCTTCGTCCCGGCGCCGACAGCCAGCCGGACAACGCGGCCGCGCGCCGGCGCGAGGAGCTCGTTCTCCATCTTCATCGCTTCGAGCGTCATGAGCGGCGCGTCGCGCTCGACCAGGTCGCCTTCCGCGACATGCACGGTCTTGAGCAGCCCGGGCATCGGCGCCCGCACCTCGTGACGGCCGCCGCGCGCCGCGCTCGTTCCGCGCGCCGCGGCCGCTGCGCGCTCATCGAGAGCGCTCGCCTCCATCTCGTGTCCGTCCACCAACAGCCGCATCGGATCGAGCGTGAGCAGCGTGACCTCGTGACTGCGGCCCGCGATGCGCACCGACCACTGCCGACCTCGCACGATCTCGGTCGTGTCGACCGCGACCACGGCGTCATCGATCAGGAAGCGGCCGTCCCCGGCGAGATCGACACGCACGCGCCGATCGCCGACGCTCACCTCGTAGATCACCGCAGCGCCTCCTCGCGGCCCGAGCGCGCCCAGGCGCCGTCGGGCGATGCGACCGGTCGGCGCGTGACGCGCCCCCGCGTGGCGAGCACCGCGACGAGCGCGGCCGCTGTGGTCGCACTCTCATCGAGGGTTGTCGGCGTGCGCGGTGGCCAGTGGGCAGCGACGTAGCCGGTGTCGTAGCGGCCGGCGACGAAGTCGGGCTCTTCGAGGACGTAGGAGTGGAACGCAAGGCTCGTCGGCAGACCGGCGACGATCGTCTCTCGTACCGCGCGACGCGCGCGTGCGAGCGCTTCGGCGCGGTCGGACCCGTGCGCGATGAGCTTCATGAGCAGCGGGTCGTAGTCGCTGGTGACCGTGAGGCCGGCGAAGAGACCCGAGTCGACGCGCACCCCCGGCCCAGCGGGCTCGCGCAGCAGCGCGATGCGGCCGGTCGCGGGTATGAAGCCGCGCCCCACGTCCTCGGCGGTGATGCGGCACTCGATGGCCGCGCCGCGGCGTCGCACATCGTTCTGGGTGAATGGAAGCGGCTCGCCTGCCGCGATGCGCAGCTGCAGCGCGACCAGATCGAGGCCGGTCACCAGCTCGGTCACCGGGTGCTCGACCTGCAGCCGCGTGTTGACCTCGAGGAACGAGAAGCCGCCGCGCGTGTCGACGAGAAATTCGGCGGTGCCAGCGTTCTGGTAGCCCGCGGCGCGCGCGATGCGCACCGCCGCGTCGCCCAGGCGTTCGCGGAGCGCATCGTCGACCGACGGGGCCGGCGACTCCTCGATGAGCTTCTGGTGACGCCGCTGGATCGAGCAGTCGCGCTCGCCGAGCCACACGATGCCGCCGTGCGCGTCGGCGAGGATCTGCATCTCGACGTGGCGCGCGTGCTCGATGAGCTTTTCGACGAACAGTGCCGCGGAACCGAACGCGCCCGCGGCCTCCCCCGAGGCGAGACGCCACGCGGCATCGAGCTCCCCGACCGAAGCGACCGCGCGCATGCCTTTACCGCCACCGCCGCCCGCGGCCTTCAGCATCACCGGGTACCCGATCCGCTCCGCCTCGCGACGCGCGTGATCGAGACCCTGCAGCGGTTCGAGCGTGCCCTCCGCGACCGGAACGCCGGCCTCGCGCGCGAGACGGCGCGCCTGCGTTTTCTCGCCGAGCCGCCGCTGCACGTCGCCGGGTGGCCCGACGAACACCAGACCCGCATCGCGGACGGCATCGGCGAATTCCGCGTTCTCCGAGAGGAACCCGTAGCCGGGATGGACCGCGTCGCACTTGGCCCGGCGCGCGACCTCGAGGATCTTCGGGATCGCGAGGTAGCTCTCGCGCGGGGATGCCGGCCCGATCGGATACGCCTCATCCGCGAGGCGGACGTGGAGGGCATCCCGATCGACGTCGCTGTACACGGCGACGGCGCGGATGCCGAGCTCGCGACAGGCGCGGATGACGCGCACAGCGATCTCGCCGCGGTTCGCGACGAGGACCGCTCTAAGTGTCGGCGTTCGCGCTACTCGCCGGCGTCGCGGAGGGCCCATTCGGGGGGATGCGCGTATGCGGAGTCCCAGCGACCGAACTCGCCGTCTATCCACTCGGGATCTGACTCGAGACACGCGCGAAGCTTTTGGTAGAACGCATCCTGCTCCGGCGACTTCGCGTTCGCGACATACGACTCACGGCTGGTGAAATGGACGATGAGGGAAGCGCAACCCGCTTCTCTGTCCTCCCACATGATCTGCGCGCCAACGTATCCGATGGCGCGCTTCTGCTCACGGTCGTCCCATTCCTTCCCCAGCGCCATGAATTCGCGCAAACGATCCTTCCGCACCTTGAAGCGCGCGATCGTGCCGTACATCTGATCCCCCTTCGCCCTACAGCGGGATGTTGCCGTGTTTGCGTTTGGGATTGGTGTCCCGCTTCCCTGCGAGAGAGCGTAGCGCGGCGACCAGCCGTGGTCGGGTCTCGCGCGGCTCGATCACGTCGTCGAGATAGCCGCGCGCCGCCGCGACATACGGATTCGCG
>Ga0075423_10005727_pt1 | contig 11628 bp, 11 predicted proteins | sample SoiMethybrSBSTD2_FD_80114 | JGI IMG/M metagenome (GOLD analysis project Ga0075423, IMG submission 80114) | Bulk soil microbial communities from a Populus tree surrounding site in Tennessee, USA - Soil MetaG P. TD hybrid SBSTD2 | ecosystem: Environmental > Terrestrial > Soil > Tree plantation...
CCTCCTCGGCATCGGCGTTGGGTCCGACCAGAACGTGCTGCAGCTGCGGTACCTCCCCGATCACCGAGCCCGCTTCGTGCTCCTCAGCCGGGTTGCGCCGAAGCCGCTCGTGAGCGCGCCCCAGCGCATCCAGCCCGGCCATACGTCGTCATTGGACGTCATCATCGACAGCCGGACCGGCCTCGTGCGCGTGTCACTCGACGACCACGGGGTGCTCGACGACATCACGTTCCTCGTCAGCGGCGACCAGGCGACGATCGGGAACGCCGCCGACCAGGCCCCGTTCTCGGGAACCGTCCGGTCGCTTCCGGTGCGAACCCCGCTCTGCGACCGGGTGCGCGACCGCTACAGAACCGGCTCGAGCTCGTAGAGGAACTGGTACGCGAAGAGCGTCGGACGCAGCGCGGTTCCGATGCGGTCGATGCGCTTGATCGCACGACGCACCGTGTCGCCCGCGCCGGCGACACCGTTCCGACCTCCTCGGTCGACGATCTCGAGGGGCAGAGTGAGGAACTCTCGGCGCCGCACCGAGTACCCGGCGCGGTCGGCCATGCTCTCGAGGCTCTTGCGGGTGAAGAACCGCACGTGGCCGCGGTCGAGGATGCCGCGCCGGTCGTAGTCGAAGCGCCCCAGCGCGACCCGCAGGCGCGGGTACCAGTGCCCGAAGTTCGGCACGCAGGCGAGGATCGACCCGCCTGGGCCGAGCCGTCCCGCAAGCTCCTCGAGGAGCTTCTCCGGCTCACGCACGTGCTCGAGAACGTCGGCGGCGACGATGACGTCGTACCCCGCGCCGACCTCGTCCGGGACGCCGTCCTCCAGGTCGGCGCGCACGAAAGTGTCGACCCGATCGCGCACGCCCGGGTGTTCCTCGACGTCGACGCCGGTGACCTTGTGGCCGTGGACGCGCAGCTCGGCGGCCAACGCGCCGTCGGAGCAACCGAGGTCCAGCACCCGCGACGGCCGGCGATCGGCCAGCCAGGCGAGGATCCGCCCGTGCGACGAGTCCGGGTCGAGCTTGCGCTCGTAGGCCCGACTCTCGAACGCCATCTCCCCCGACCCGAAGCCCATCTTGTGGGCGCGGTACCGCAACACCTGCCGCGACACGTCCTTGGCGTACTTGACGCCGTCCACGTAGCAGATCTCGTCGCCGTAATACGTGGGAATCGGAATCTCGTGCAGCCGCTTCCCCGCCTCCAGCAGCTGCAAGATGATCTGCGTGTCGAAATCGAAGCCGTCCGAGTTCTGATCGAACGGGATCGAGCGGAGCGCGTCGACGCTGTACGCGCGGTACCCGCTGTGCCACTCGCTGAGGTCGGTGCCGACCATGGAGTTCTCGAAGCGCGTCAGGATCCGGTTCCCGACGTACTTGTAGAGCGGCATCCCACCCCGGCGGGCCGCGCCCGGCTCCATCATCCGTGAGCCGAACACGGCGTCGCACTTGTCGAGCTCCAGCGGCTCCACGATGTGGGGCAGGATCTCCGGCGCGTACTGGCCGTCGCCGTGGAGCAGGACGACGATGTCGAGCCCGTTCTCGATCGCCCAGTGGTACCCCGCCTTCTGATTGCCGCCGTACCCGAGATTGCGCGGGTGTCGAACGACCGTCAGCGGGAGATCGCCCGACTGCTGCTGGTACCCGAGGCCGACGAGGTAGGTGGAGTCCTGGCTGTGGTCGTCGCCCACGAGGACCTCGTCGATCCGCGGGACGAAGTCGCGCGGGATGCGGTCCAGCACCTGCGCCAGCGTCGACGCCGCGTTGTACGCGACGACCAGGATCCCGATCCGTTTCACAGCCTCTCCTGTCGCCGTCACAAGCTCCGGCTTTGCGGCGACGGTCGGCAAGGCCGCCGTCGCCGCGTGAAGGCTACTGAACCGTCATGACTCGGACGAAGGGCGCGTCTTGCCGATGCGGCGGTACGCCTCGTCCGGGATCGCGCCGGCGTCCTTGTAGATGTGGTGGACGCACGGCTCGCCCTTGCGCTCGGGCGGGTGCTCGATGCTCGTCGGGGCGCCGCCCCATTCGACGGGCTGCATCTCGTTGTTCACCGAGCAGTGGGCGCAGTACACGGGGAGCTCGTCGCGCATGAACGTGCGGCCGCTCTTCTCCTGCAGTGTGAGGTACGCAGGATCGCCCTCGTACCGGCCCTCGTCGATGAGCCGGCCACCCGTACCGCAGCGGAATGACAGCACGATCTTCTCGTCGTCCTCGTCGACGTCGACCGCGCCCATGTTGCTCAGCATCGCCCGGGCGATGACCTTGGCGCGGACTGGCGCCGGGAGCGACCCCCAGTCCGTGCCCGTATCGCGCCGGGGGCGCACGAATTCGTTCCCGGTCTTGCGGAGCGCCCGTTCGACCGCCTCCTCGCCCAGCTCCTCGCCGATGAACGTGAGCAGTGACGTGATCCAGTTGATCGAGTAGTCCTTCAGTGCTCCCCACTGGTCGACGGCTTTGTCGAGCAGCGCGGAGCCGTCATCGCTCCGCCCCGCCACGAAGGCGGCGCGGGCCTGTTCCCACAGAGGCGTCCGCATCTGGTCGATGTCGCCGTCGGACAGCATCGGGTCGGCCATGGCCCGCCCCCTCGTCGCTGGCTGGTGTGGCTTCGACTATCTCGGTAGCCCGAGCACGCGCTCGGCGATGATGTTGCGCTGGATCTCGCTCGTGCCACCCGGGATCGTCCCCGCGAACGACCGGAGCCACTGCGTCGCCCACGACCCGTCCCGCCACATCGACGGGCCGAGGATGCGCGTGTCGAGGGCGTCGGGTCCCTGCGCTTCCATGCCGGCGGCCAGGCAGTTCTGGAGCGTCTCGCTGCCGTACAGCTTCAGCAGCGAGTGCTCGGGCGACGACCGGCCCTGCATGTACTTCGCGAAGCCCCGGTACCCGAGTAGCAGCAGCGCCTGCGAGTCGATGTAGAAGCCCGCGACCTGGTCCCGGAAGCGCGGGTCGTCTCGCAGCGCGCCACCATCCGGCCCCCGACGGTCGCCGAGATCGATCATCGTCCGGACGCCGCGGTCGACTGCGTGCGCGTAGTCGATCCAGAGCATGGCGCGTTCGTGGGCGAGTGATCCCTGCGTGATCGGCCACCCCTGGTGCAGCTCGCCGAGCAGCGCGTCGCGCGGGACCGCGACGTCGGTGAAGAACACCTCGTTGAAGTCGTAGTAGTCGGGCTCGGAGAGCTCGGGGAACGGGCGGCACTCGATCCCGGGCGTCTTCATGTCGATGATCAGCGCGCTGATCCCCTTGTGCTTGGGCGCGTCGGGATCCGTGCGCACGAAGCACAGGCACCAGTCGGCGTGGTGCGCGCCCGAGGTCCACACCTTCTGGCCGTTCACGACGAAGTGGTCGCCGTCCAGCACGGCGCGCGTCGACAGCGAGGCGAGGTCGCTGCCGGCGCCGGGCTCGCTCATCCCGAGGCACCACGAGATCTCGGCTCGCAGCGTCGGGCCCATGAAACGCGCCTGCTGCTCGGGCGTGCCGTAGTCCTTGATCGACGGGGCCACGATGCCCAGGCCCTGCGGGTTGAGGCTGCGGTGGATGTCGCGCCTCGAGAGCTCCTCGAAGTAGATCATCTGCTCGGCCGCGGTCGCGTCGCGGCCGCCGAGCTCCGGTGGCCACCCGGGGACGAGCCAGCCGTTCTCGAACAGCGTGCGTTGCCACTCCCGTGCCCAGTCCGGGAGGTCGGCGCTCGAGCGCTTGCGCTGGCGCATGAGATCCGGCGCGGGCGCGTGCTCGTCGAGCCACGCGATCAGGTCGCTTCGGAACTGCTCTTCCGCTTCGCCGTACCGCAGTCGCACGCCCACGACCGTACTCGTTACAGTCCGGCCCCTTGGACTTCGAGTTCAGCGAGGATCAGGAGCTGTTGCGCGCGACGGTACGGCGCTTCCTCACCGAGCAAGCGCCGATCGCGTACGTGCGCGAGATGCTCGACGACGAACGCGGCACGACCGACGACGTGTGGTCCGGTCTCAGCGCGCTCGGGGTCACCGGATTGCTGGTACCGGAGGTCCACGGAGGCGCGGGCATGGGGATGGTCGACATGGCCGTCGTGCTCGAGGAGCTCGGGCGCGCGGTCCACCCCGGCCCGTTCACGTCGACCGCCGTGGGCACGGCCAGCCTCGTTGCGCTGGCCGGGTCCGAGGAGGACCGCGCCGAGCTACTGCCCGCACTCGCATCGGGCGAGACCATCGGCACGGTCGCGGTCTCTGCGCCATCTGACACCCGGGCAGTTGTCGCCAACGGCGACTGGAGACTCGCCGGTCAGACGGCACACGTGCCCGACGCGGTCGCCGCCGACTCGATCGTCGTCACGGCCACCACGACCGGGGGCGAGCTCGGCGCGTTCGTCGTCGCACGCGATGCCCCGGGTCTCGCGACTGCGGCCAGGCCGACCATCGACGCGACACGCAGGTTCGCCACGATCACGCTCACGGAAGCCCCCGCACGCCGGCTCGGGACGGGCGATGCGATGAGCGCGGTCGCCGAGACCGTCGACCGCCTCGGGATCGCGGCGGTCGTCGACGGAGTCGGCGTCGCGTCGCGGGCGCTCGAGATGGCCGTCGAGTACGCGAAGGAACGGCGCCAGTTCGAGCGCCCGATCGGATCGTTCCAAGCGGTCCAGCACCTCTGCGCCGACATGCTCCGCGCCGTCGAGCTCGCCCGCGCCGGGGCGTACTACGCGTGCTGGGCCGCCGACGACGCCGACCCGGCCGAGCGCCACCGCGCCGCCACGATCGCACAGGCGTTCGCGGCCGACGAGCTGTACGCGGTGGGGGCGTCGCTCATCCAGGTGCTCGGCGGCATCGGGTTCACGTGGGAGCACGACGCGCACCTCTATTACAAGCGGCTCCTCACGCTGAAGGAGCTCGCCGGCGGGTCGCCCGGTCACCTCGAGGAGCTCGCCTCCCTGGTCCTCGACCCGGGGTAGCTCGACCCCGGCTGGACAGGTGACCAAATGGTCACCTATTCTGCCGGGCATGGACACGGTGTTCAGGGCCCTCGCCGACCCGACCCGGCGAAGCCTCCTCGACGAGCTCTTCCGGGAAGACGGCCAGACGCTCAACGCGCTCGAGGAGCACTTCTCGATGACCCGCTTCGGTGTCATGAAGCACCTGAAGCAGCTCGAGGAGGCGGGACTGGTGGTCACCCGGCGGCGAGGCCGCGAGAAGCTCCACTTCCTGAACCCCGTCCCGATCCAGCTCGTCCACGACCGGTGGGTGAGCAAGTACGCCGAGCCCTGGGCCTCCGGGCTGACCGGGCTCAAGAGCCAGTTGGAGGGACAGATGGAGAAGGTTTTCGAGATCTACATCAAGGCCACCCCCGAGCGCCTCTGGGAGGCGATCACAGATCCCGAGATCAGGAGCAAGTACAACTTCGGCGCCCGAGCGACCGCGGAGTGGAAGCCGGGCGCGCGCTTCGAGATGAGCGCGGGCGGCGGGTCCGTGGCCCTGGGCGAGGGCGAGGTGCTCGAGGTCGACCCGCCCCGTCGTCTGGTCCACACCATGACCGCGCTCTGGAGTGACGAGGTGAAGAACGAAGGCAGCTCACGGATCACGTGGGAGATCGAACCGGTCGGCGACTCGTGCCGGCTCACCGTCATCCACGATCAGCTGCGTGAGGGCGCGAACCCCGAGCTCTACGGCGGCTGGCCGATGATCCTCTCCGGCCTCAAGACGTGGCTCGAGACCGGCGAGCTGCTCACGACGCCCGGGTCCCTGATGTACTCGCAGGACTCGGGAGCGGCGTGATGAACGAGGAGAGCGCGTCCCGCATCGTCGAGGTGCGGACCGTTGGCGTCCCCGTCACCGACCAGGATCGGGCGCTCGAGTTCTACGTCGAGAAGCTCGGGTTCGCGAAGCGCCTGGACGTCCCCTTCGGGGACGGCAAGCGATGGATCGAGGTTGCCCCATCGGGAGCGGCGACGACGATCGCACTCGTTCCTTCGCACGAGGGAGTGCCCGCCGGCGTCGAGACCGGCGTCCGGTTCACGACGCAGGACGCCGATGCCGAGCATGCGGGCCTGCGCGCCCGCGGCGTCGACGCGGACGAGGTGTTGCGTTGGCCGGGCGCGCCGCCGATGTTCGCCTTCCGCGACCAGGACGGCAACGGCCTCGAGATCGTGGAGGGAGGCTGACCATTGGGCAAGGTCGTCGTGATCGAGCACGTGACGCTCGACGGGGTGATGCAGGCGCCGGGCCGGGCGGACGAAGACCAGCGAGACGGGTTCGAGCACGGCGGCTGGGCGCACGCCCGCGTCGACGAGGTGATGGGCCGGGTCATGGGCGAGGGCATGGCCCGGGGCGGCGCGTTGCTCTTCGGGCGGCGGACCTACGAGGACTTCTTCTCGTTCTGGCCCACGCAGACGGACAACCCCTACACCGATGTGCTCGACAACACCCTGAAGTACGTGGCTTCGCGAAGTCTCAAAGAGCCGCTGCCGTGGCGCAACTCCACGCTCCTCCACGGCGACGCCGCCGAGGCGGTCGCGAAGCTCAAGGAGGGAGACGACCTCGGGGTGCTCGGCAGCGGGCAGCTGGTCCGATCGCTCATGCAGCGCGGCCTCGTCGACGAGTTCGTGCTCATGACCCACCCGCTCGTGCTGGGAACGGGTCGCCGTCTCTTCGCCGATGGAGGCGCGTTCGCCGAGCTCCGGCTGACCGACACCACCACGACCACCACGGGCGTCGTGATCGCGAAGTACCAGCCGAGCGCCGCGTGGGGCGCGGATGTTTGACCGTGGCCGCTATCGGGCGAAAACTGGCACTACCTCCCGAGCGAGGACGAATGCCCCCTCGGGAGAACGAGGAAGGTGGGAGACCAGACAGGACCGGGGTCTCCCGCCTTCCGCGTCCGGCTAAGTGGGCCGGGCCGGCTGCTTCCCTCGTGCCGGCCAGTCGCGCGCCACAACGGCCGTGATGGCGACGGCCGCGAGCACCACGATCGTCGGCTCCGCGGGCACGCGGAAGCGTGTCTGCCCGTACGTGGCGGCGGACGCGATCGTCACGACGAGCGCGGGGACGAGCAGCGGCCACGAACGCCGCCGGCGGCGCCGCATCACGACCCAGCCCGCGACGGCCGCGATGAGCAGCGGGTAGTAGGCGATGAGACCGAGGGTCGTGACCCATCCCTCGCGTCCCTCCCCCTTGTTGTAGTTGACCATGTCCCACGGGCGGTACACGCTCCACGTGCGTCCGACACGCGCGAACGCCACGAGCACGGCGCGCTTCTTGTGGTCCCGGATGTAGTCGAACGCACGATCCCGGAAGATCCTGCTGTCGACCGACTGGTCGCCGCGCGGGTTCGGGCCGAGGCATTTCAGGTCGGTGAGCCCGATGCCGTCGCCGTAGTACACGGAGTCGCAGTTCGAGCCGAGCAGGGCGATGCCGTCGTTCGTCGACAGGTACGTCGGCTCCTTGAAGCGGGAGAGGTTGTAGCCGACCCATGGCCCGATCAGGACCGCGGCCGCGAGCACCCCGATGCCGGCGAGTTTCCACCGTTGCGCGGTCGCGACGGAGCGGGCGACGAGCGCGGCCGGCACGGCGAGGAGCGGGACGAGCAGCACGAGCTCGGCGCGCGTCAATGCGGCGAGCCCGCACAAGGCGCCGACGATCAACGCGTTCCAGACGTTCGGCTCACGTATGAGGCGGTAGGCGTAGAACAACGCCAGCGCGACGACGAGCGTGGCAAGAGTCTCGGACATGATCAGCCCGTCGTTCACCCACAGGTTCGGGTAGATCGCGGCGATGCCGGCGGCGATCCACCCGGCGCGGTCCCCCGCCAGCCGGCGCGCCAGCAACCCGATGACGACGACGGCCACGGTCCCGAGCACCGCCATCGTCAGCCGCTGCGGGATCAGCGCCTGGCTCGTCACGAACGACACCGGTGCGAGCACGATGACGGTGAGCGGTGGATGGTCGGCGGCCGGGTCCTTGCCCTCGCGGATCACGCCACGGCTCAGCGCCTGCGGGTCGAACGGCTCGAGGAAGCCGTCGCCGCGCGCCAGCCGATTGGCCTCGCTGTTGTAGAAGAGCTGGTCACCTTGGACCGGCTGGTTCGTCTTCGCGAACGCGACGTACCCGACGCGCAGCACGAGCGCGGCCATCGCGATGAGCAGCAGGACGCGCCAGAACCGCCGATCGTCGCCGCCGCTGGACATGGCCGGCGAGCCTACGACGCGTCGACCTGGTTGACCGTTTTGGGCCGTTGAACGTGCGAGCGTGGCGTCTTATGTTGACTTCGGGATCAGGCAGGGAGCGCGCGTGGGCGACGAGAAGGACACGGGCAAGGCCAAGCCAGACCCGAAGCCTGACGCTGGCAAGGAAACGCCGAAGGAAGGCGCGAAAGCCGGCGACAAACCCGAGGCGAAGGCGCCCGAAGTCCCATCGTGGCTGCCGCTGCCGAAAGACTTCGCCAATTTCCTCGAATGCACGAGCGACAGCATCTCCCTCGCGGGCGACGGCCTGAAGACCGGCGTCGACGGCGTGACCGCGGGCTTCGCCGAGGCGAAGAAGAAGGCGCATCTCACGATCACGATCAAGGGGCTGAAGGACAAGGTCCCGATCGAGCTGCCCGACCCGTTCGAGCTCGACGCGTCCGTCGACAAGGACGGAAAGCTCCGCATCCACGTGCGTGACCGCAAAGATATTCCGCAGCCGATCAAGGACGGGATCCGCGACTTCGTCAACCAGTTCAACAAGTTCGTCAACGGCAAGGGGAAGAAGCTCGCCCCGCCGGAGACGAAGGATGGCAAGCTCGTCCTCGCCAAGGTCGCGACGACAGCCGCGCTTCCCGGGAAGGGCTTCCTGCCGTACGTCCCCACCGGCGAGAAGGTCGCCGCTGTCGGGCTCTTTGCAGTCGCCGTGGCGTTCGGCGTCGGTTTCATGAACGCCGGTGACGAGACGAAGACGGTGTCGGCGACCGAGACTGCTGCTCCCGCCGCCAGCGGCGTGGTCAACCTCTACAAGGGCGTCACTGTGGTGCGCGTGACACCGCCGGATCGGCCGCCCGTCGACGGCGTGTCGACCGTCGGCGAGCGGGTCGAGGCGAGCCTGCCCTTGTTCGTGAAGAGCCAGCACCGCGTCGACCTGGTCAACGTGCAAGGCGCCCGCGTCGACTCCTTCGTCCTCCAAGTGCCGAACGAGGCCGGGAGCGTCCAGGGCTCCACCGAACGCGGCGGCAGGTTCGACTGCGCGGTGAGCCACACGCAGGGCGTCAACGGCTCACCGTCGAGCGCGAAGTGCGTGGTGCTGCCGCCGGCGCGCGGCGCCTCGACGCCGGACACCGCCGTCGCGCAGGACACGCCCGTCGCGACCACGACGGAGACCACTGAAGGGAAGCCGTGGAGCCTGCTCGTGATCCCGGGCGTGCTGCTCCTCGCCGGCAGCGGGCTCGTGCTCGACAACGAACGGCGCAAGCGCGACGAGGAGGACGACGAGAGCGACGGCCACGATGACGGAATCATCGACGACGACTCCGGCAACATCGGCGGTCCGGACGACGACGGGATTCCGCCACCGAACCTGGACGAGGTCAAGGCCCAGAGCAAGGCCAAGGCGGAGAAGGCCAAGGCTGAGCGGGACGCCATCCTGCGTGACCTCCTTGACAAGATCAAGGACGTCAATGCGGGGCAGCGGAACTACAAGTACGACGACGGGACGTGGATCACCGGCGGGAATTGTGCGTCCTGCGCGCTCGCCACCGACTCCACCCTCGCGGGAGACCCGAAGTACGCGGTGCCTGAGCCGCTGCACCCCTACCCCCTGGAATGGTGGCAGGAATACGCAGTCCAGACCTGGGGTCATCAACCCGGCACGTACACCTCGATCGATGACGTCACCAAGGCACTGGACATCTGGGGCGACGGCGCCCGTGGCATCCTCCTCATGTGGCCCCGCGAAGGCGGGGGCCACGCGATCAATGTCGTCAACATCCGCGGGCACGTCTTGTACATCGACGGTCAGACCGGGAAGGAGTTCACCAACTTCAGTCAGTACACCAAGTTCACGCTCATCAAGACGACCAAGTGACGATGGTTACCCCGGAACACGCGCGCGGGCTCGCTGAGAATGAGCTTCGACAACGGTACGGCGAGAGCGCGGAATCCCTCGCGATCGATGATCGGGCGACGCGAGAGGAAGCCTTCGGCTGGGTCTTCTTCTACGAAACGAAGAAGTACCTGAACGACGGAGACCCCGCCGGACGACTCGTCGGCAACGCTCCGATCGTGGTGGACCGCGATGGCGAGCTACACCTGACGGGCACCGGCGAGCCGCTCGAGTACTACCTGGAGCAGATCAGGGCGAAGCTCGGCCTCTGACGTCCTACGCTCTCGGTGTTCCGCAGTCCGAGAAGTACGCGTATGTCGCGTCGGTCTTCGCGAGGTGCAACGTCACCGGCTGCGTCTGGCCGTGGTCCACGACATCGGCCTCGACCGTGACGGCCGCGGCGATAGCGACCGTCTGGCCGTCGCTCGCGTAGTCGTAGGGCCGGGCCGAAGGCGAGAAGCTCTTCACGACATAGCGCCGCGAGGGGTCGGTGCGCGTCGCGATGTCGGCGCGGCACTGGTCCATGCCGTATCGGTCGATCACCGCTGGGTGGAGCCGGTCGAGCTGGAAGGCGACATCGCCCGCGCGCACCGCCGCGGAAAGCTGGTCGAGGAACTGCTGCGGCGTCTCGCCCGGAGTCGGCTTCGCCGTCGTGGGAGCCGGGGTCGGCTTCGACGCCGACGAGCTCGTGGTCGAGCCCCAGTCGCTGACCGCCCCCGCCACGCCCACGCCGGTCAGGATCAGCCCCGCCGCCACCGCCACGCCTGCGACCACCGCTCGGGCCCTGCCCCTGGGCATCCGAAGATCATCGCACCAACAGGACGCCGGCGCCCGGGTGACGCAGCGAAAATCAGCGGTGGTTCGTGAGAAGGAGACACCCGGCCAGCGGGCCACCGCCGGCGGCGGCGACGCCGACTTCGGGATCGCCCGGCACCTGCCGCTCCCCGGCCTCGCCCCAGAGCTGCACGCACGCCTCGTGGAGGAACCCGTAGCCGTGCAGCCTGCCGGCCGACAGCTGCCCACCGTGCGTGTTCAGCGCGAGCTGCCCGTCGCGTGCGATGCGCTGCCCGCCTTCGACGAACGGTCCCGACTCGCCCCGGCCGCAGAACCTCATGGCCTCGAGCCACGACATCGTGATGAAGCTGAACCCGTCGTACATCTCGGCCAGCTGCACGTCCGACGGCTGGATGGCAGTACGGGTCCACATCTGCGCGGCGGCGTCGCGGCACGCCATCGTCGTGAGGTCGTCGAACTGGTCCCAAGAAGGCCTCCCGTAGAGCGCGGTCCCGACTGCTTCCACGTTGATCGGGGGCTTGCGCAGGTCGGCGGCCGTGTCGGCGTGCGACACGATCACCGCGGTGCCGCCGTCGCAGGGCACGTCGCAGTCGAACAGGCACAGCGGCGACGAGATCATCCGGGCGTCGAAGTAGTCGTCCATCGTCATCGGGTCGCGATAGATGGCGTTCGGGTTGACACCGGCGTTCTTTCGGGCGTTGAGCGCGATCTGGGCCAGCTGCTCGCGCGTCGTGCCGAACTCGTGGAAGTGCCGCTGGGCGAACATCGCGATCCAGGTCGTCGCCGACGGCGCCG
>Ga0075423_10005728_pt1 | contig 11627 bp, 11 predicted proteins | sample SoiMethybrSBSTD2_FD_80114 | JGI IMG/M metagenome (GOLD analysis project Ga0075423, IMG submission 80114) | Bulk soil microbial communities from a Populus tree surrounding site in Tennessee, USA - Soil MetaG P. TD hybrid SBSTD2 | ecosystem: Environmental > Terrestrial > Soil > Tree plantation...
CTCTGCTGTTCGCGGTTGTGGCCGCGCTGGCCCTGGCCGGCCGGGTCATTGAAACGCGTGAATATGTGCTCGATCAATAGGGCTCAGGCCCAGGCCCCAGGGTTGGTCCAGGCCCGAGGCTGAGCCCACGCTGACGCCCTGAGGCCGCGGCCAGGAACTCAACCCTGGCCGCCCGCGTATACTGACCAGGGGCAATGAGATGAATAAACGTACTCGTCTCTTTTTGGTTGTTGCGGCCGCAATCCTCGTAGTCGGCTTGGGCACTGGCCTCATTGCCTCGTACGTTGGCCTGCAGAATCTGACGATTATCGGCGGAAAGGGGCCTGCCGAACTGGCCTACGTCCCCGTCGATGCCCGCGCCATTGCCTATGCCAACGTGCGCGACGTCATGAATTCGGAGCTCCGCCGCAAGCTCGATTCCATCCATCCGGGCGGCGATGGCGCGCGCTCGTTTCAAGAACAGACCGGAATCGATATCGAAAAGGACATCGAGTATCTCGTCGCCGCCATCGTTGGTGCGTCGTCTGACCCCGAGGTCGAGGGCGCGCCGCCGCTCCTTCTTGCGCGCGGGCATTTCGATCAAGTGCGGCTCGAGGGATTCGCTCGTCAAGAAGGCGCAACCATCGAAGACTACAAGGGCCATCGCCTCATCACGCACGAGAAGTTTGCTGTGGCATTCGCCGAGCCGGGTCTGGTCGCAGTGGGTTCTCCCGATTCGGTCAAGAAGGCCGTCGATACCAAGGCTGCCGGCGGGCAGAACGCCAGCGACAACGACGAGTTGGTTCGCCTCATTCGCGACGTCGAGGACGGCACCGTATGGGCCGTGGCGAAGTTCGACGCGCTCGCGGGCTCACGGCTTCCACGCGAATTTGCCGGCAAGCTTCCTCAGATCAGCTGGTTCTCGGTCAAGGGCGTGGTTGGGAGCGGAATCGAAGGCCAGCTGCGCGCCGAAGCGCGTGATGACATGGCCGCTCAGGATTTGCGCCAGGTGATTCAGGGATTCATGGCGCTGGCTCGCATGCAGGCCGGTAATCAGCCCGCGATTGCGGACTTCATGAACTCGCTGCAGTTAGGTGGAACGGGGAAGACGGTCTCGCTCTCGTTCTCTGTGCCGCCGAGCGTCATCGATGCGATCGGCGGATTGCGCGCACAGCAGCCGCGCGTGCCGACGCTGCCGACCGAGCCTCCGGTACCGGGACCGTCCACCCCCGAGCCGCCAAAGGCACCAGCCCCTCCGGCGCTCTAAGTCGTGTAGAGGCCTCTCGCCATAGCCTTTGGCGAAGGCGGAAGCCCCGTTCTGCGGTAAATGGCGCGACATTCGCTGACGTAAATCCCAATACTGGCGCGGAGGGTTGCCTGCCCCCCGTCACCGTGCCCAGACTCCACACGTGGCCGATCTCGTCTTCTTCTACGGCACCCTCATGACGCCCTTCAATCGCACGGGGCGCCTGAATATCGATCAACATCTGGTTTTCAAGGGACGCGGCTCGATTGCCGCCGCTCTGTACGACCTCGGCATTTATCCCGCGGCCGTGCCGGCCACCGACGGTCGCGTGTGGGGCGAGGTCTACGAGATGACGAGACCGATCGTCGTCCTCCGTGCGCTCGACGAACTCGAAGGCTATCGGCCGGGTGAACCGGAAGCGAGCCTCTACACCCGACGGCTTACGCCGGTCACTCTAGAGAATGGGATCGTCGTGCAGGCGGCCGCGTACTTCTACAACGCACCCCTTGGCCGCGCCGAGCGCATTGCCTCGGGCGACTATCTCGAACACCTACGCGCCGCTCGCTAGCGCGGACCAAGGACCGAGAACCAGGACCAAGGACGCGCGCGAAGCGCGCCGTCTAAATGCCGCTACGGTGCGTCCGCACCGATTCGAGAAACTCCGCTATCGCCGATGACACGTGCTCCGAGGGTTCGACGAACTCGATCCCGGTCCAGTAGATGACCATGTCCTGATCGACGTCCCGGATCTGCGAATGCACCACACGCCCCTTCACGACGATCGAACGCGTGCCGAGTGTGAGGCGGAGATCGTGGAGCGAATTGAGGTGCAGGGGGAAGCGAGTCTCGACCAGCGCTCCTCCGACGCTGACCTCGCGGATCAGCATCGGCTGGAACACCATCACTTCGCCTTGGAGGCGGCCGAGCATCGGTACGCGCTCTGTGTCGCGTTTATCCGATGACATTCGTCGCCACTATAACAGGCCCGAGTACCCAGGCCCGCTCTGCGTCTCTCAATTCATCCGCAACGCGGGACGGCTCGGAAAGACATTGTCCGCCGCGTCGTCATCGGTCAGCGAGGAGAGCACCGTATCGAAGTCCTGACCTTCATGCTCGGTCGTGTAGGTCAGAACCGGGATGTCGCTGGTATCAGGATCGAGCTTCAGCATCGTCAACAGCTGGAAGCCATCGAGCTCTTCGATCCGCGTGCAGAGGATCACCAGGTTGGGGAGCACTTTTCTGATCTGCGAGTAAGCGCGGTCGCCTGGCTCCACAAAGACCATGTCGTACCGGCCCGCATCGAGCACGGATTCGAGCATTCCGAGCACCTCGGTGTTGCCGTTCACCACGACAACCTTCTGCACCGGGGCGTCGTTGATTGGGTTGGTGTGAGGCATCTCGGTTGAACCGCCCTTCTGGTCAACTGACTATTCAGGATCCATGCCACGCGCGTCACGAGTAGCGGCGTGCACTTCCAACCGTTTAGATTGTCGGTCGCTCCAATCCAGACATGAGGCTTTGACCCGAAATAGACACCTGAGCAGCCCTAAAGTCTTCAGAGACCGGCGCTTGCCATTGGGAAGCAGGTTTGGACAACCCGAGTAGCCTGAATTCGGAGTTCTGCAGGTATTCGTCCTTTTTGCCCTTCCTTGTCGCTCGATGCCAATTTGCGGCACTCTGAGGACGGAGAGGCGACGCCGCCATGTATCAGAATTACATCGACGGATCGTGGGTTGGTGCACGCTCGGGCCGGACGTTTGAGAACCGAAACCCGGCCAATTGCGACGACCTCATCGGCGAGTTTCAAGACTCCACCGCCGATGATGTCGACGCGGCAATCGCGGCGGCGACGCGTGCATATGAGCGATGGCGACTCGTCCCCGCCCCCAAGCGCGCGGAAATCCTGTTTGCCGCATCGAGACTGATCGAGGCGAACAAGGACGCGCTCGCGAGAGACATGACGCGCGAGATGGGCAAGGTCCTGGAAGAAACGCGCGGCGATGTTCAGGAAGCCATCGACATGACGTTGTTCATGGCCGCGGAAGGGCGCCGCATGTACGGGCAAACGGTGCCCTCCGAGCTGCGTGACAAGTTCGCGATGTCGGTGCGCCAGCCGATGGGTGTGTGTTCGGTGATCACGCCGTGGAATTTCCCGATGGCGATCCCCTCATGGAAGATCGCGCCGGCGCTGGTCTGCGGCAACACCGTCGTGTTCAAGCCGGCGACGCTGACGCCGCTGTCAGCGGTGAACTTCGTGAAGATCCTCGAGGAGGCCGGCCTTCCGCGCGGCGTCGTCAACCTCGTGACCGGCGGTCCCGACGTCGGTACGCGGATGTCAACGCACGACGACGTGAAGGTGGTCTCCTTCACCGGCTCGACGGCGGTGGGCCGCATCGTCGGCCAGAACGCCGCGCCGACCTTCAAGAAGGTTCATCTCGAGATGGGCGGCAAGAACGTCGTCATGATCATGGACGACGCGAAGATCGACCTCGCCGTAGAGGGCTGTCTGTGGGGCGGGTTCGGCACCACCGGCCAGCGCTGTACGGCGGCGAGCCGTGTGGTTGTGCACGAACGTGTCTACGATGTGTTCGTGCGCGAGTTCGTCGCGCGTGCGCAGGAGCTGCGCGTCGGCGACGGCCTCGATCCGCGCACGCAGGTGGGGCCGTCGGTGAGCCAGGCGCAGCTCGAGACGGTGATGAAATACGTGGCGATCGGACAGGAAGAAGGCGCGACGCTTCTGGCTGGCGGTCACCGACTCGAGACCGGACCGTACGCGCGTGGCTGGTTTCACGAACCGACGATCTTCGGCGACGTCGACCCGCGCATGCGCGTCGCGCAGGAAGAGATCTTCGGGCCGGTGGTGTCGGTGATGCGATGCCGCTCGCTCGACGAGGCGATCGCGATCGGCAACGATGTCGCGTACGGACTCTCGGCGTCGATCTACACGCAGGACATCAACAAGGCGTTTGCCGCGATGCGCGACATCTACACCGGCATCTTCTACGTCAACGCGCCGACGATTGGCGCCGAAGTGCACCTGCCGTTCGGCGGCACCAAGGCGACCGGCAACGGCCATCGCGAAGCCGGCACCGCCGCGCTCGACGTGTTCTCGGAGTGGAAGTCAATCTACGTCGATTTCAGCGGCAAGCTGCAGCGTGCGCAGATCGATAGCTGAGGGGCCAAATCGTCCGCCACATCCCGCTCGGGCACTCCAGCATGAGACTCGTGTTACGCCTTTCTTCAGCTCGCGATCCGCTACCGCGCAGAGAGCGTCCACGGAGGCTTGACGCCACGCGCCCGCCACTCGGTGGGGGTACACTTCGTGATTCTCCTGAAGGCTCGGTCGAAGCTGGCGGCTCGAGCGAAACCGGCATTGAACGCGATCACCTTGACGGAGTCGTTTGAGTCGAGGAGGAATCGTTGAGCGTTTTCCACTCGCACCTGGCGCAGGTGAGCGGACACACTGGTGCCAGTGCTCTGCTTGAACACGCGATCCAGATATGCCGCCGACAACCCGACAGCCGCGCTGATGTCGCCGAGCCGCAACGCCGGATCCGAGAATCGCTCTCTGATGACGTCAAGCGCCAAGATTACTCTTGGATGAATGCGGAATCCATGTGGACCGACTCGCGCCGCGTCGCGCACAACGTAGCTATCTCGGTTGTTTAGCCCGCTAGCGCTTGTGAATCGGCGTAATGACTCGCCTCGCGCAATTCGCGACATCTGAAAAACGGTATCGGCAGCGATCGCTAAAGCGAATGCTTGAAGCGACGCTTGTGAGACTCGGGGAATTCTGTCCAACACATTCCTGACAGTCGCACCGATGTCGCGTCGACGATCACCATCTAGAGACTCGATCAGATTCCGACACAAGTTCCGGAAGCTCAGAACTGAATCGAGTGCACTGATGTCCATATTGCTCGCGCCCGGCGCGTGACACTCCGAGGCTAAGCAGAACGATGCGACATTCGTCGCGATCGCGCTTGATTGTTTGAAGGTGCGAACTGCGTCGCATTCACAAGAGTGAAAACGTTTTGTCGGTGAATTCTGAACACTCATCCATAGAGGCTTGCGTGAACACTCAGCAGTCGAGCGTGATAGCTGGACGCTAGCGTGTGATGGCAAGAATCGGCAATCGTTCGAAAGATCTGACAAGCGAACACGCTTGGCTCGAGGCACCGCCGGAGATATCTTCACCGCGTTCTCGCATGATGTTGACAGCATTCGTGAAGGTGATCTCATGGTCGCGTCACAACGCATAGCAGCATTCGTTGTTTCCGGCGTCTGTCTCCTGCTCGCTGGTGCCGTCGGATTCGCAATTCACTCTGTGATCGCTCCTGTAAACGGGGGCGCTCAACAGATGGCGAAGAGCTTCACGCCCTTTACGTTGCCGCTCACGTTTCTTACACGCGTCGAGGGAAACGCGCCATTGATCATGATCGAATTCTCGGACTTCCAGTGTCCGTTCTGCGGGGCGTATGCACGGACGACCTTGCCGCAGATTCGCGAGGAATTCATAAAAGCCGGGAAAATTCGCTATGCATTCGTTCACTTTCCATTGGAAGACCTCCACCGCGATGCAACCCGCGCAGCGGCAGCAGCAGACTGTGCTGGTCGGCAGGGTTTGTTTTGGCAAATGCACGATGCCTTGTTTCAGCAACAAGACTCGCTTGCTGATAAAGATCTCTCCAACCTCTCGAAGAGTGTCGGCGTCAACCCAATACCGTTCTCGACGTGTATGGCTGGCGATGACGTACGGTTATCGATTGAGCGTGAAGTCGAGGTCGCGCGAAAGCTGAACGTTGTGTCGACCCCATCGTTCTTTCTCGGTCGTGTCGTCGATGACACTGTACAGGTGACTGGGGCTCTGTCAGGTGCTCATCCGATTGGTTCGTTTCGAAGCGCAATCAACCGGCTGATGGGTGCGGAAACCGAGCGCGTGTCGAGTTCCGGCCTGTGAGCCGACACATCCGTGTAGCCCAAGAACAATTACGAGTGACGAGATGAGTAGAAGAATCCTCACTGTCCAGTGGCTCTCTGCCACGGTCCTCTCGACGATGCTGAACATGTGCATTGTCGTAGGCGGCGTGTCATTGGTGTCGATCTCGGCCGTCAAGTTCACACCACCGACCACCAAGCAATACATGTCTGACTGGCTCCGTTCTGTTCACCGGTGGCAGCGTTTTGAATTGCGCGATGTCGATCTGGCGCGACGCGATTGGATGATCGTCCTCGCGATCGACGAGCGTTGCCCAGCGTGTGCCGCGAATGCGGGGTTCTATCGCCGTCTCACGGAACTTCGTCGGCCATCGGTGGCGACGATTGCGCTTTCGAGACATCCGATCGATCAGTTTCGAGAGTTCCTCGGCCGCGAGCGCATTCAACCCGATGGCGTGAAACAAGTCGAGTGGGACCGGCTATCGATCACAATCCTGCCGACGTTGCTGATCGTCGACCGTAACGGGCGAGTGCAGTGGATATGGCGAGGCGCCTTGGACGTCTCCTCTCAAGAGGAAGTCGTGCGTATCGTCGAGGCCCTCTGACCGACAGCTCTCTCCCTCCATGGAGGTAAGCATGGCACCGACTGAGTTCGTTCGCATGAGACTGAAGGTAGTTGCAGTCCTCGCATTGGCCATCGCCCTGGTCGTGGCCGCGAAAGTCAGACCGGCGTACGCCTTGCCGTGCAACGAGAATACGCAGCAGTTCTTCGACGACTCCTCATGCTCCAATGAGGTTGGGCTCAGAGTCGTCACCTGCTCGGGCGAGACCAACTATGGAAACACGGGCGCACAGTACATGATCGGCACAACAGGGCAATGTTGCGGAAACTGTTCGCCTGACTCCTGCGGCAGTCAAGGGTCCACGGGCTGCATCCAGCGTTGGTGACTTAGGCAGAACGGGGTTAGTCTTCTGAATGTTTGGGGCCGATGGTCAGAATCTAGCGCCATCGGTCCCACGATACTGTTTCGAAACCTAATCTCGCAGTTTCTTGATGTCCGCCTTGAGCTGCGGGTTCACTCTGAACCCAGCCTTCTCGGCGAGCTTGACGGAATTCTCCGCCTCGTTCTTCTGACCGGTGAGCATGTAGATCACAGCGAGGTTGTTGTGCGCCTCGCCGAGTTTGGGATTGCCTTCCACTGCTCCACGCCATTCGGCGAGTGCGCTGTCGCGATCGCCGTTTCTGAAATGCGCGCTGCCGAGTGCGAGCAGCACTTCGGGCTGCGGTCTGAAGGTCTGGTTCAAGTGTGATCGCTCGTTCTCGAGATCGCGCAGATGCTGCTCGGCCTTGGTCGCCAGCAGCGGATGTCCCGCACGCTGATACGCGACGATGCTGTCGCGCATCTCTTGGATCTCCTGGTCGCGGCGCTTCTCGACCTCGAATCGATTGGAAGCGCCCAGTTGAAACAACGTCTCCGAGGCCCGGATGCAGTCCTGGTAGGACTTGATCGCGCTCGCGTACCGCTGCAGGTTCATGTACGACTGGCCAAGCTGATAATGCGCCAGCGTCATCAGCGGATCCTTCTCGATTGCCTTGGTGAACTCTTCGGCCGCTTTCTCGAATTGCTCGGCGGTCATGAGCTCCGCGCCCCGCCGATAGAACTCGAGCGCGGCGCGGCGATCCTGATCGCTCGCGAGCTGCTGCGCGGAAGAGGGAACGCCGATTGTGAACGCCAGCGCTACGACGCACAGTACCCGTCGCATCATGTTCGACTCCCTGTGAAAAAAAACGGGGGCCACGTTTCCGTGGCCCCCGTAGTCTAAACCGCGAGTGTTCCGACTAGAACTCGAACTTGATGCCGACTCGCATGTTGAAAGGCGCTTGATACTGCGGCGGCGTGCCCGAGAGCTCCGAGTTCACCGGCTTGCCGAAATCCGGGTTCGCGGTGCTGGCATCGATCTGCACGTCCTGGTCGTAGCCGCGAATGAGCCGCTCGTTGAAGACGTTGAACAGGTCTGCCACCAGGCTCAGACGACGCGTGCCGGCGAGACGGAACGCGTACGAAGCCTGCAGGTCGACCTGACTCTCGAACGGCGTCCGCTTCTTGAAGCCGTCGACAGTCTGGATACCCGAGCCGCGCGGGGCTCCCGGAATCTCACCAGAGCTGTCGTAGTTTGGATTCGCATAGAACGGCGTGAGCGGTTTGCCATCACTGAGGAAGACGCCCATGCCGACGTTGAATCCGCTGCTGAACGCGTAATTGCCGTGTAGCTTGATCTGGTTCGGCCGATCGAGCGGCAGGATGCCGTTGTGATCGCCGAGCAGGCGAATGTCGCCGGCGTTGGTGAAGTGCGTCACGTAGCTCGGGTCGTTCGTCGGGAAGTCGTAGAGCGACGAGATGCCAGGATCGGACTGCCCGTTGTCGTCGCGGAAGAAGCCCTCGAAGTTGCCGCGCAGACGCGAGTAGCGATACGACGCCAGCGTCGACCAGTTCGCCCCGCGGCGATTCAACGTGAGCTCGAGCGAGTTGTACTTGTGGACCGGGTCGTCGAAGTGCGCCCCGAGGAACTCGGTGCCCGCGGCAATCGGCGTCGAGGTGCTTGGGTTCGTCAGGATGTACTCGACGCTGCCGCAGATCCCCACCGTCTGCGGGAGCTCGTACGCGGCCATGGGGCAGTTGGCGACGTCTTCGAGCACGCGCGGCATACTCCGGTACACGTATCGTACGCCGAACGTGGTGTTCCGCATGATCTCGCGGTCGACGCCCAGGACCACCTCGTTCGTGTACGTGAGCTTGGCATCGGGGTCGATCGTGTCGGCGCCGACGCCGGCGAGGATGAAGTGAGTGGTCGTCGCGGCTGCGCCCGGAACCTGCGTGACTGTGCCCGCGGGGATCGGACGCGTCAAGGCGGCGTCGAAGTAGTCGCCACGAGTGAACCCGTCGTCAGCCGACAGCGCCCGTGCGGCGAGGTCGTTGGGAATACGGGCGTAGAAGATGCCGAAGTTTCCGTACAGCTTCGTCTTGCCGTCGCCAGTGAGGTCATAGGCCGCCCCGATGCGTGGCGCCCAGTTGTTCTTCATCTCGAAGTCCTTGATGATGCTGCCGACGAGCTTTTCCTGCTCGTACCGGACGCCGGGGTTCAGCGTCAGGCGGCCGGCGCGCCACTGGTCCTGGACGAAGAAGTTGTAGTACTTCTGGTCTGTTGTGCGCTCGCTATTGAAGTTCGCGCGGGTCACTCGATAAATCCTGCCCAACGTCACGTCGGGCAGAATCGAGATGCTGGCGCCCGTTGCCGTCGTGCGTCCATCGGCTGCCGTGAAGGTCGGTCCCGTTCGCTGGTTGATCTGCGAGTACACCACGTCGTCGAATTGCACGCCGTACTTCACTTCGTGACCGCCGAAAATGTTTGTCGACTTGACGCTGTACTGCCGGCTGAGGCTTCGGTTGCCCGCTTCATACGAGCCGATGCCGCCGGTGATGATGTTGGGAATAACGGTCTGATCCGTGACGCGCCACGTATTCACCGAGGGAAGCTCGCTGATCCTGTTCAGTGAACGAGCAAATGCACCTTCAATCAACCAGGCGTGGCTCGGAATGCCCTCATAGCGGACTGTCTGCTGATGACCGCCGTAATCGAGCGTGCTAAAGGACGCGGTGTTGGTGACAAGGAGAGCCGAGGTGCGCTGTGGCCCGAGGTCTCCGTGCGATGGGTCGCCGAAGAACGACGCGTTGATGTGGTTCGCGTTACCGAGATCGAACGTGCCCTTGGCCGCGTAGGAAACGGTCCGGCGATCGCGATCGACTTCGCCAAGACTCCTCAGCGCGAACCCCGGAGGGGCAATCGACGTGCGCTTCTGCCAAGAAGGATCGATCGCGCCGAAGAAGAACGCATGGTTCTTGACGACGGGGAAGCCGGCTTCGGCACCGACGTCGCTCACCTGGGTCGCACGCGTATTGATCGAGCCGTTGCTCGAATCGTACTGCTTCCACGCCCCTTCAAGGCTGGACGGCTGCGAGTATCCGAACGCCGACCCGCGCAGCAGATTGGTGCCGCTCTTGGTCACGACGTTCACGACGCCACCGGTCGCCTGGCCGAATTCAGCCTCGTACCCGCCCGTCTTGACCTGGATCTCCTTGATGAAGTCGTACGGCGTCGCATTGCCAAGCGAGCCGAAAATGATCGAGTAGGAGCCGAGACCGCCGTAACCGGTGTTGGTCACGTTTGCGCCGTCGACCACGTACTGATTCTCGAGGCCGGTGCCGCCCGATATCGACGGGTTCGACGTCCCAAGCTGACCCGAGCTGCTGACACCCGGGGTGAGGTACAGCGTGTCGCTGAACCGGCGACCGACGGGGATATTCGCCAGCGTCTGCGTGTTGAGCACGGCGCCGATCGTCGTCGTTCTCGTGTTGATCAGCGGTGACTCGGCATTGACGTTGACCGTTTCGGTCACGCCACCGACCGTCATGCTCACAGGAATGTCGGTAGTCTGGCCGAGGCTGACGATCACGGTCTTCTGCTCGAAGGTCTTGAAGCCCTGAAGCTCGGCCCGGAGGTCGTAATTGCCAGGTGTCAGGAACGGAATCGAAAAGCGGCCATCCGCATCACTGACGGCGGTGCGCGATCCCTGTGGCCCAGCCGCAGTGACGGTAACGCCCGGGACGGGCAGCTTCTGTTGGTCGAGGACGCGCCCTGAAAGCGTGCCTCCGATTTCCTGCGCGAAGGCAGCGCTCGTGACGGCGAGCGCCATCGCCACGAGAAGTGCACTTATGCGTGCGTACATCAGTTATCTCCTTAACAACGGTTGCTCTATGGATTGGATCGATCCGTTACGGAAAACGCGTACCAGATCGCCCCCAGAGCTAATGACCTGTCATTCCAACCACTTGAACGAGTGAACGGTTCCGTGTGGGACGAGCGAATCCATGAAGAGCAACTTATCGAACCAAAATCCTGGATCTCACGCTCTTCGTAATGCAAGCATAACTTTCTATCACAACCAGGAAGCAATTGCGACCTATCGTGGGACCGGATCCGTGAATTTCCGTGCGTTTTGCCCCATTTTGAGCCACCCCATCCTCAAATAGCTGGGACGAACGGTGCCGCCAACGCCAAATCGGTGCTGAAAGCGTCACTTCGCACGCGCCATCAGTCCAAGCCCTCCGGTCGTTGATCCCTCCTCGATGCGCGCTGATACCACAGTGGGGGTGAAGTGCGTGCGGCCATTGTCCCGGCGGGATTGGGATGCTTCGATGTTGGGCTTCTAAGGAGTGACCATGCGCCTCAACGTCCTCGCGGCCCTTCTTGTCCTCGTCATCGCTGCACCCTGTGCCGCACAAGTTCCCACAGGGACCATCTCGGGCCACCTGGTGTCGACGGATGGCCTCGCGTTACCGGGCGTGACGGTGACCGCAACGTCCTCGAGTCTCCAGGGATCGCGCACGGCCGTGAGTACAGCCAA
>Ga0075423_10005730_pt1 | contig 11626 bp, 9 predicted proteins | sample SoiMethybrSBSTD2_FD_80114 | JGI IMG/M metagenome (GOLD analysis project Ga0075423, IMG submission 80114) | Bulk soil microbial communities from a Populus tree surrounding site in Tennessee, USA - Soil MetaG P. TD hybrid SBSTD2 | ecosystem: Environmental > Terrestrial > Soil > Tree plantation...
CCGGATTGAAGACAAACGCGCCGCACCCGCGCTGGTGAAGATGCTCAATGGGCCCGGCAAGTATTCCCCCGCGTGCGCCGCTCGCGGGCTCGGCGTCCTGAAGGACACATCGGCCGTTACTGCCTTGATTGGGCTCGTGCAGAACAGGACGACGGCAATGGAGGTCGTCGTGTCCGCGGTGCGGGCACTTGCAACGATCGCGGACCCACGCGCAGTACCCGCCATCGTCAAGCTCGCGTCGGACGCCACCGACCCCAACGTCAAGCTGCAGGCTGTCACGGCTCTCGGCACGCTGAAAGCCGCGGAAGGACTGCCGGTTGTTCAAGATTCCCTGACCGATTCGTGGCCGACGATGCGTGCGACGGCGCTTCGAGCGGCGGCATCGATCGATCTCGAGAACTTCCTGCTCGTGCTGTCGGGGATGGAACCGGATCGCGACTGGACTGTGCGCGCGGCGCTTGCTGATGTGCTTGGAACGTTGGGGCCGCAAGGGATCGAGCGGGCGCGGTCAATGTTGCGCGACGAGGATCGACGAGTCGTGCCATCCGTGCTCAACGCGCTCGCGCATCTCAAAGCTCCCGACGCCGGCGCCATCGCGATTGCGCAGTTGAAGGAGCCTGACTATGTCGTCCGATCGACGGCGGCGCGCCTCATCGGCGAATTGAAACCACCGGGCGGCGTTGAGGCGCTGCGCGAGGGGTGGACCCTCGCCGGCGCTGACGCGGCAATCGACGCTCGCGCCGCCATCCTGTCCGCCCTGGCCGAGTACGGTGGAGACACCGGCACGGCGGTGCTGAAGGAAGCGGTCAACGACAAGGATTGGGCCGTGCGGGTGCACGTCGCCACGCTTCTGGCCAGACTCGATCCGGCGGGCGATTACCAGGCCGCGATTCGTCCAGCGCCCGGTCAACCTCCCTCGCCGTACGAGAATGCCGATCTGATTGGTCCCTCGTACTCGCCGCATGTGTTCATCGAAACGGCGAAGGGAATGATCGAATTCGAGCTGGCGGTGCTCGACGCGCCGCAGACGTCCTGGAGCTTCATGTCGCTCGCGCGCAAAGGGTTTTTCAACGGACTACAGATCCACCGCGTGGTCTCAAACTTCGTCGTCCAGGATGGTGATCCACGGGGGGATGGCGAGGGTGGACCGGGCTACACCATTCGTGACGAGTTGAACGAGCGTCCATACCTGCGGGGAACCGTGGGTATGGCCCTGTCGTGGAAGGATACCGGCGGCAGCCAGTTTTCATTACCCACTCACCGCAGCCGCATCTCGACGCGCGTTATACGGCGTTCGGCAAAGTCGTCAACGGGATGGACGTGGTCGATCGCATCCAGCAAGGCGACACGATCAAGAGCGTGAAGGTGTGGGACGGGAAAACGATGAGTGCGGTGAGATAAAAACCAAAAAGGGGGCGACCGACGCCCCCTTTTTAGCGGGTGAGGCAGCTTAGCGTTTCTTGCCGCCCTTCTTCTTCCCGCCAGTCTTCTTCGCCATTGCGCTTATCCCCCCCTTCACTCGTGGGATCCGATCGCGAGGGCCTGTCTCCGTCGTAGCAGCGCCACTGCCTTCCGGCACGTCGGCCTGCGGCTGCCGGTGCCCATCGCCTCGTTGCTCACTTCCGCGATCACGGAAGCTGTTGCATCTGCCAAAAAAATTGGGGGTGTCAGCCTGCGACACCCCCTCTACTCAGGCGAGCGCTTAGCGCTTCTTTCCGCCCTTTTTCTTTCCGCCCTTTGCGGCTTTCTTCGCCATTATTCCTCCTTGGAACTTGGCAGCTCAGCTTATTTAATGCGTCCTCACTGTTACAACAGGTGGGCTGAGCCATCCACCCTCATACAAGATGTAGATTATGGATGAGAAAATTTGAGTGTCAAGCACAAAGTGCACGAATTGTCAAAAAACCGCACACCAAATTTGTCGGCCGAACTCACCGGTGACTACAGATCGACTGCAGATTGCGGATTGATGAGTGCGGATTTTTTGATTGACGATTGACGATTGAGATTGTCGATTGATGATTGCGCTCAATCCGCAATCGCCAATCTCAATCCGCAATCACCAATCTCAATCCACAATCGCCAATCAAAAAATCCGCAGTCATCAATCCGCAATCCGCAATCGGCGTGATCCCCTACCGCTCGAGGCGTGTGAGCGCGCGCGTCGCAGCCGCGCGAGTGTCAGCGCTCGCACCGAACAGCGTCGTCGCGACGTGATAGTAGGAGATCGCTTCCGCACGGCGACCCAGACGTTCCAGTACCCGCGCGGCTTCGAGATAGGCATTGCCGAGTATCGGTGCCGGGCAATTCCGCGCGAGTCGGATCGCGTGTTCAAACTGCAGAAGTGCTTCCGCATCGTCCTTTCTCGCCAGCTGCACGCGCCCATAGCGATACCGAGCGACGGAATCCGAGCCGTTGAGCGCCAACGACGACGTGAGCGCGTTGGTCGCCGCCTGGACGTCGTTGTGTTCCAACCGGCGCCACCCTTCCAGCGAGAGGCGGTAGGCTTCCGCGTGTTTTGAATCGGGAGCCTTGCGAAGCCGATCGGCACTCAGACTTCTCACGTTGTTCGCATCGGGTGACATGACTGAGGCGATCGCCGCGCGATACGCATCGACGGCCGAGACCCGAGCGCCGATTCGGTCATATGCCTCTCCCAGCCTGAGATACGCGAGCGACAGGGATCCATGCGGAGCCGGAGAATGCAACGCGATCACGGCCTGCAGCATTTCAATGGCATCGTCGGTCTGGTGCAACGCTTCGAGCTGTCTCGCGATCCCAAGCCGGGCCTGGACCTCGCTGAGTACAGGGGCATTTGCCCGCTGCTCTCGCGCCGCGGCGAGCAGCGATTGCCAGGTTGCGAGGCTGGCGGTGATGTCGTGCTGGTAGGCGTCTTGAATCTCCGCCGTCTGCGCCAGGAAAAGCGGATTGGCGGGGTACTTCTCGTGCAACGACTGCAGCAGTTGCAGGGCACGCGGCGTTTGCCGCTCGTACCACAAATAGATGACGTGGAGCTGGTAGTCCGCCTCCCCCTGGAGAAGTTTGCCCCGCGTGCGGGCACGCAGCATCTGATCGAGACCTTCGCGGCGGTCGCCGCCCGGCAGCAGCAGCAGGAATCGAAGAAACTTCGCAGCCGCGGGTGCCACGTCGGCATAGTACTTGTACATGCCGACCCCGAAGTGGGCGTCCTCGAGCGTTGGATCGAGTTCAATGGCGTGCTCGAGCGACAGCTTGATGGTCTTGCCATCGCGCGCGGCGGATCACTTTTCATTCCGCAGCACGCGCCACTGGACGCGGGCCGCATACGCTCCGCCCTTGTAGAACCACGCCTCAGCATCGTCTGGCGCACGGTCGGTCCACGCCTCCGTGTTCGCGATCGCGCGTTCAACCGCCGTCGAAAACTCGTCGTCGAGCTCTCGGCTCTCGGGGTCAAGGAGGATCTTCCACCAGAGCGCCGTGGCGCTCAGGACGTCGCACGCCTCGGGAGGCGCCGGACCGCAGGCGCGGCGAAGCTCAGCATCGGCTTGATCGAAACGTGCTTCGAGAATGAAGTCGTACGCGCGCGCGAGGCCGTCGACGCCACGGATTGGCCGGGCGGGGCGCGCGCTGACTGCGACGGCCGCTCCGATCAACGTCACCAGGACGATGGCGCAGCGCCGTCCGAGTGGGTTCATGTCACGCTTGTGCGGAGCTGCTGTTTTTCCGCATGCCGCTCGAGGGCGAGCGCCACAAGTCGATCGAGCAGCGAAGGATAGTCCACTCCAGAGGCCGCCCAGAGCTTTGAATACATGCTGATCGTGGTGAACCCCGGGATGGTGTTGATCTCGTTGATGAAAATCTGCTCAGGACTCAACAGGAAGTCGACGCGGGCCATGCCGGCGCCGTCGATGGCTTTGAAAGCGAGCACCGAAAGCCGCTGAATCTCCGCAGCCGTCTTTGGTCCAACGTCCGCCGGGATGACGACTTTCGATCCGTCGTCCAGGTATTTGGCCTCGTAATCGTAGAACTCGCGCGAAGGAATGACCTCACCCGGCACCGACGCTTCCGGATTGTCGTTGCCGAGGACCGCGCACTCGATCTCCCGTGCGTTGGGAACGGCAGCTTCAATCACTATCTTCCGATCGAATGAGCCAGCGAGATCCATCGCCCCCGTCAATTCCGGACGCGTCTTGGCCTTCGAGATGCCAACGCTTGATCCCAGGTTTGCCGGCTTGACGAACATCGGATAGCCAAGCGACTTTTCCAGATCGACCGCGATCGGGTCGCGATTGTTCTGCCATTCATGCCGCAAGACAACACGATGCGGACAGATCGGAAGCCCCGCGGCAGCGAAGACGACCTTCATCACCGCTTTGTCCATGCCAACGGCCGAGGCAAGGACTCCCGCGCCGACATACGGCACATTGGCGAGTTCCAGGAGGCCTTGAATGGTCCCGTCTTCACCATACGGTCCGTGAAGGACGGGAAAGATGACGTCGAGATTCAAGCCGGTTACGACCGCATGCCCGTCGTCCTCCCGCGATGTTCGGCGATCGATTGAGAGGATGGTTTCTTCACTCGGCCGGGCCATCAGGTGCACTTCGCGGCCGCTGCGGCTTGGCCGGGCGGCTTCCAGACGCGCGTGCTCGATCACTTCGGCGGCCGACATGGTCGTCGGCGGGCGATCGGCCAGGGCCCATCGCCCGTCCTTTTCGATCCGAATCGCGATCGGCTCGTAACGCGTGCGATCGAGACTTGTGAACACCGCCGCGGCCGACGCCAGCGAAACTTCGTGCTCTCCAGACCGTCCGCCGTACAACACACCTACGCGAAGTCGTTTCACGTGAGAAGCATACAAACCAAAAAGGAAAAGGGAAAGCGCCTGCGGCCCGAGCGAGGCGCGAAGACGCCGAGCGAGCGCGAGCGGGGGTGGGGCCCCGCGAGCAGTGATAAATGCGGACGAGTCTTCGCTATCCTTGAGTATCGTGAATAACGATTTCCGATTCCGCATTCTCAACCGCGACGGGGCGGCGAGGCGCGGAGAGATGATCACGCCCCACGGTGTGGTGCAGACGCCCGCCTTCATGCCCGTTGGCACGCGCGGGGCGGTCAAGGCGGTGACCGTGCGCGACCTCGAGGATCTCGGCGCCGAGATCATTCTCGGGAATACCTACCACCTCTACCTGAAACCGGGCGACGGCCTGATCGGGCGATGCGGCGGGCTTCACAAGTTCATCGGCTGGAATCGGCCCATCCTGACCGACAGTGGCGGGTATCAGGTCTTCAGTCTCGCGGCGATGCGCCGCATCGATGACGAAGGCGCCACGTTCAGATCTCATATCGACGGTTCACTGCATTTGCTGACACCGGAACGCGCCGTCGATATTCAGGCGCGACTCGGGTCCGACATCGCGATGGTGCTCGACGAGTGCATTGGAACCCTCCCGGCGCCAGTCCCCGATCCGACCGCCGTCCGCCGCGCGATGGAGCGATCTGTTTGCTGGGCAGAGCGAGGCCGCCGGCGACAGCTCCAGTTGCGCGACGATCCTGGATCGGCTCCCGAGGTCGCGGTTACAAATCCCGGTCAGGCGCAGTTCGGGATCATTCAGGGCGGCACCGATCCTGTTCTGCGGACCGAGAGTGTTCAGAGGACGACGGAGGTTGGGTTCGAAGCGTATGCCATCGGGGGGTTGAGTGTCGGGGAGCCGGTCGACGTCATGTATGACGTCGTCGCGCATACGACACCGCTTCTGCCTGACGATCGCCCGCGCTATCTGATGGGCACCGGTCTACCTGACGACCTGGTTGAATGCGTCGCGCGCGGGGTAGACCTCTTTGATTGTGTGTTGCCCACACGGAACGCACGGAACGGTCAACTCCTCACGAGCCGTGGGCCGCTTGCGATCAAAAATGCCCGGTATGCGGAAGACATGTCCCCGCCCGACCCGGCCTGCGGATGTTATACCTGCCGGCACTTTTCGAGAGCCTATCTGCGGCACCTTTTTGTCGTCGGCGAGATGACCGCCGCCACCCTCAACTCGTTGCATAATCTCCACTTTTACCTTGACACAATGCGCCGGATTAGGGAGGCTATAGTGTTCGGCTCGTTTGAAAAACTCCGCCGCGAGTTCCATCAAACCTTCTGCCGCCGACCCCAAATTTGAAATGCTATTCGAGCTAGAGTGTGCTCCTTTACTTATAGCGATGTCTGGTGCCGGGCCGCAGAGTGGCCTGAGCGCGATGTTCCCGCTTGTCATCATCCTGGGCATCTTTTACGTGATGATTCTGATGCCGATGCAGAAGCGGCAGAAGAAGGTGCAGGAATTCCAGAACGCCTTGAAGGTCGGGGACAAAATCATTACAACTGGCGGTATCTACGGGCAGATCACTCGCGTGAACGACAAGTCAATCCAGGTGCAGATCGCCGATAAAGTGCGGATCGAGATTGCTCGGGCGTCGATTGGCGGGTATCAGGGGCAAGAGCCGGTCGTTCCGGAAACGAATAGCTAGGCCACGAAAACACGGATAACACGGAAATATGAAGAAGAACATTCGCTGGAAACTCATCACGAGCCTCGCAGTCTTCGTGATCTTCTTTACCGTTGGCGTGTATCCAATCCTCGCGCAGCGGTATCACATGCCGTTGCCAGGTTGGCTGGCAGCCAAGCAATTGAAGCTGGGCCTGGACCTCAAAGGTGGCGTGCATCTCGTTCTGCGCGTGCAGACCGACGATGCCCTCAAAATCCACACCACCACGACCAGCGAACAATTGCGCGAAGCGCTGAAGACGCCGGGAATTGCCGTCACGTCGATCACCGTGAGCACGCCCACTTCTTTCCAGGTCCAGGGCGTTCCCCCCGACAAGGACGCGGAGTTTGTTCGACTCGCCGACGACCAGACGGCGACCGAGTACGACCGCAATTCAGGTGCTGGCGGAACGTACACGTTCACGATGAAGCCGAACATCGCGGTCACGATGCGCGAGCAGGCGGTCACGCAGGCACGTGAAACGATCGATCGGCGTGTGAATGAACTTGGTGTCGCGGAGCCGAACATTTCGCTCTACGGCCAGTCCGCCGATCAGATTCTGGTGCAGCTGCCAGGCGTGACCGACGTTGCGCGCGCCAAGGAAATCATCCGCAATACCGCCATCCTCGAACTCAAGATTGTCGAGGCGGGTCCCGCCGGTTCTCAGGAGCAGCTGCTGCAAAACTACTCCGGGAAAGTCCCCGACGACATGGAAGTGCTCCAAGGGTCGGCGCAGACCGGCGACACGAGTTTCTATCTCATGAAAAAGGCTTCGGCCGTGACCGGCACGGACCTCCGAAACGCGCGGCCGACGATCGACGAGAACAATCGCCCGGCAGTCGGCTTCTCGCTGACCAACGAGGGGGCGCGCAAGTTCGCGAAGGCGACAGGAGAGAACATCGGCCGTCTCCTGGCCATCGTGCTCGATCACCGCGTGACGTCGGTGGCCACGATCCAGACGAAAATCAACGATGAAGGCCGGATCACCGGGACGTTCACGACCGAGCAGGTGACAGACATGTCGTTGATCCTGCGGACGGGCGCGCTGCCGGCCGGTCTCACCTACCTCGAAGAGCGTGTGATCGGCCCGTCGCTTGGTGCCGACTCGATTCGTTCAGGCGTGACCGCCTCGCTCGTCGGCCTTCTCCTCGTCGTCGGCTTTATGCTTATCTATTACAGGTTGTCGGGCGTGAACGCCGTGGTCGCATTGGTCTTCAACCTCGTGATCCTGCTCGGGCTCATGGCTTACATCAACGCGACCATGACGTTGCCTGGCATCGCCGGCTTTGTGTTGACGATGGGGATCGGCGTTGATTCGAACGTGCTGATCTTCGAGCGAATCAAAGAAGAGCTCGAGGCGCAGCGAGGGGTCCGTCAGGCGATCAATGCCGGGTTCTCCCGCGTCTTCCTGACCCTGCTCGATACCCACATTGCCTCGCTCATCTCGGCAGCGTTCCTGTTCCAGTTCGGCACCGGGCCTATCCGCGGATTTGCCATGACGCTGGTCATCGGGCTGATCTCGAATCTCTTCACTTCTACCTTCGTGTCGAAAACGCTTTTCGAGGCGGTGCTCGGCCATCGGCAGACCGCGGCGCTGAGTATTTAGGCTGAACCATGCAGATCTTCAAGACTCCTCATTTCGACTTCCTCCGCTGGCGCTGGTTTGCGATCGGCCTGTCGTGGTTGATCATCATCGCCGGCCTCGCTGTCATCAAGACGAAGGGGATGCCGCTCGGTGTCGAGTTCTCCGGCGGCACGATTGTGATCGTCCAGTTCGACCAGCAACCGCCGGACTCCTCGGTGATCCGAAACGCGCTCGAGCGGTCGATGCCGGGCGAAGGACAGAACGCCATCATCCAGCGGTACGGAGACGAGTCCGCCCGTCAGTACATGATCCGGGTTCCGGATGTGGGCGAAGAATCGGGTGCGGGGCTCAGTCAAAAGGCCGACAAGGTTGTCGCGGCGTTGAAGTCGGCGGGCATCGGCAATCTTCACGTGGCCGGAACAGAGATCGTCGGACCAGCGGTCGGGCAGGATCTGCGAAGAAAGGGCATCCTGGCGACGGTGCTGTCGCTCGTTGGGATCCTTCTCTATATCGCGTTCCGATTTCAGTTGAGCTTCGCGGTCGGCGCGGTCGTGGCGACCGTGCACGATCTGCTCGTGACGTTCGCGTTTCTCGCATTCTTCCGGTATGACCTGTCGCTGAACGTCATTGCCGCGATCCTGACCGTCACCGGTTATTCGACGAACGACACCATCGTCATTTTCGATCGCGTGCGCGAAAACATCCGCGGCATGCGGCGCGACAACCTGTACGACATCGTCAACAGAGCGGTCAATCAGACGCTCGGACGTACGGTAATCACGGCCGGCACGGCCCTGCTCAGCGCGGTCGCGCTGTTTCTCTTCGGCGGCGAAGTGCTGCACGGTTTTGCGTTCACGATGATCGTCGGCATCGTCACCGGAACCTATTCGAGCGTCTTCATTGCCGCCGCGATCGCGGTGATCTGGCAGAGCTGGGGCAAGAAGCCTGGCAAACTGGCCGGCTCGGTGCCCACGGCGACGGCGTCCGCGACACCGAAAACCCGCAAGCCCGGTCGACGTCGAGCGTCGTAAATGCTGCGCCGTTCGTGATACTGCTCGTTGCCGCGCTGCTTGGAGTGATTCAGGGACTCACCGAGTTCCTGCCCGTCTCGTCCACGGCGCATCTGCTCATCGGCGCACGCCTGCTCGGATTCGACGATCCTGGCGGCGTATTCACGGTGATGATCCAGCTTGGCTCCATCCTCGCCGTGATGTGGCTCTATCGAACGAAGATCATCCATATCGTCACCCGGCTGCGATCGGATCCCGATGCGCGGCACTTCGCGTGGATGATTCTCGTCGCGTTCGCGCCTGCGGTTGTCGCCGGAGCGCTGCTCGCCGACTACGTGACGACCGTCCTGTACGAGAGTCCCAAAGTTTTTGCGACGACGTTCGTGCTTGGCGGTATTGTCATGCTGCTGGTCGAGCGTTATCGGCCTACGCCAACGGTCCTTGATGCCGATCGAACACCTCTGGCACGCGCGCTCGGTATCGGCGCCTGCCAGGTGCTGGCGATGGTGCCTGGCGTGTCCCGATCCGGGGCCACGATCGTCGGCGGCATGCTGATGGGACTCGATCGCGCCGCGGCCGCGGAGTTCTCGTTCTTTCTCGCGATGCCGACGATGATGGCGGCATTCGCGCATAGTCTTCTGAAGGTCCGGCACCAGCTCTCGGCCGACCGCGCCGCCGAGATCGCTGTTGGCTTCGTCATGGCGTTTATCGCATCGCTCGTCGTCGTGCGGCCGTTTCTGGCCTTCGTTCGGCGGCGTGGGTTTGCGCCGTTTGCCTGGTATCGTATCGTCCTCGGGGTGGCGCTTTTTGCCGCGATTGCCGCGCGCTGGTTGTAATTCGGCCGATGCAGTGGCTTCGCCGCAGCTTCATCACTGGCTTTTTCGTCACGGTGCCGCTTGCGATCAGCATTGCGGCCTTCATCTGGATCTTTCGCGTCATCGACGGCTTCGTCGGCCCGTTCTACGACGCCTGGTTGCAGCGCATGCCGGGCCTTGGCGTGACGCATCTTCCTGGCCTGGGCATTCTCACGACCGCGCTGTTCGTGCTGCTGGTTGGCGCAATTGCCACCAACGTGATCGGCAGGCGCCTGCTGCAGCGCACGGAAGGCTATCTGTTGCGCGTGCCGGTCTTTCGAACGATCTATGCGCCGGTCAAGCAACTGGTCGTCGCGTTCTCTCCCGACAACGAGTACGGGTTCAAACGCGTCGTCCTGGTTGAAGATTCGACTCACGGGTTCGTGCTCGGGTTTCTGACGAAGGAGTTCACCGTCGATCGTGGTCAGGGTCCCGAGCCGATGCTGGCGGTGTACGTGCCAACCAATCACCTTTATCTTGGCGACGTCATCATCTGTACTCGGGACAAGGCCTCGTTCCCGGACGTCACCGTGGAGCAGGGGATTCGGATTTTTCTTACCGGTGGCATGGCCCTTTCAAGTCGTCTGAAGGCGCGCCGCGGCGTCGATCGCGTCGGCGATTTTCGTGTGTGATTGCGTCGATCACGTCGGCGATTTGTGCCCGTAATCGCGCACGACCGCGACAAAAGTCGCCGCCAACACTGCTTGAATAATCCGCATTACTTTGAGTACGATTTGAGACTTTTGAGTGCTGCCCGCAATCGCTGACGTGACCACGTGGCTGCGGCCGAGGCAAGGGATTGCGACGGACGACGCGAGCGAGCGCAGCAAAGTGAGCCACGCGATCGGAGCGAGCCGACGAAGCGGCTCGCGAGAGCGCGTGTGGGGGAGTCCGAGGGGCGAAGCCCCTCGGTAATAAAGAGGAGAATGATGTCCGATACGTTCTGTCGGCGCGTGGTGCGGGCCGGAATTCTGGCAGCGATCCTGGTACTGGTCGCTGCGACGCTGGCTCCTGCTGCGCTGGCGGCGCCGCAAGCGCCGGCCGCGACGACGGCTCAACCAGAGACGCACCGCGGCGGCGGAGAAGCCAATCTCGTGCTTCCCGATCTCAGCGTCGTCAGCTTCCAAGGCATAAACAGCCGGACGCTGCTGACGGGAGGACTCGGGGTTTGCGTGCTCGGCCTTGTGTTCGGCCTGGTGATCTACAGGCAGCTGAAGAATCTGCCGGTGCATCGATCGATGCTCGAGATCTCCGAGCTGATCTATGAGACGTGCAAGACGTATCTCATCCAGCAGGGAAAGTTCCTCCTCATCCTCGAAGTATTTATCGGCAGCATCATGTTGATCTACTTCGGGTTGCTGCAGCATTTCGCGCCAATCAAAGTCGCGATCATCCTGCTGTTCAGCCTGATTGGCATCGGCGGCAGCTACGGTGTCGCGTGGTTCGGTATTCGCGTCAACACGTTTGCGAATTCGCGGGCGGCGTTCGCCGGTCTTCGCGGGCTTCCGTATCCGATTTATGCGATTCCGCTCAGCGCCGGCATGAGCATCGGGATGCTGCTCATCAGCGTCGAGCTGTTCATGATGCTGTGCATCCTGCTGTTCATTCCCGGCGATTACGCCGGATCGTGCTTCATCGGCTTCGCCATCGGTGAATCGCTTGGCGCCGCG
>Ga0075423_10005731_pt1 | contig 11624 bp, 9 predicted proteins | sample SoiMethybrSBSTD2_FD_80114 | JGI IMG/M metagenome (GOLD analysis project Ga0075423, IMG submission 80114) | Bulk soil microbial communities from a Populus tree surrounding site in Tennessee, USA - Soil MetaG P. TD hybrid SBSTD2 | ecosystem: Environmental > Terrestrial > Soil > Tree plantation...
ATTACGTTCTCCAACTCGCGAATGTTTCCTGGCCAATCGTAAACCAGCATGTGTTCCAGCACAAGTGGCGGAACGGTCAGCATCGAGCTGTTATATTTACGGTTGTGCTTCCGCAAGAAGTGTTCACACAAAATGGGAATCTCTTCGCGCCGCTCCCGAAGCGGAGGGATGGAAATGTTCACGACATTCAACCGGTAGAAAAGATCTTCACGGAAGCGACCGTCCTGCATGGCTTCTTCCAAATTTTGATTCGTGGCTGCCAGAATGCGAACGTCTACGACAACATTTTTTTTGCCGCCCAGCCGGGAGTACTCGTTGTCCTGGAGCACATGCAGTAGTTTGGCTTGCAGCACGGGTGCCATGTCGCCGATTTCGTCAAGGAAGAGTGTCCCAAAATTGGCTAGCTCAAACTTGCCTTGCTTCAGGCGGAATGCGCCTGTGAAAGCTCCCCGCTCGTATCCGAAAAGCTCGCTCTCCAACAATTCGGAAGGCAGCGCAGCGCAATTTACCTTGACGAACGGCTTGTCCTTGCGCGAAGAGCCGCGGTGAATCTCGCGGGCAACAATCTCCTTGCCCACGCCGCTCTCCCCTTGAATAAAAACCGTGACGTCCGTGTGAGCGATCTGATTGATTAGCTCCTTGATGCGCACCATCTTGGCGTTAGAAGCAACAAACCGGTAGTCTTCGGTCAAAGTCTCGTTCTGTTCCCGCAATATCTTGTTTTCTTCAACCAGCTTTTTGCGGTCGAGCGCTTTGAGAATCGCGATCTCCAATTCAGCTTCCTCAAAGGGTTTGTTGAGATAGTCAGTAGCTCCAGAGCGCATTGCTTCGACAATGGTGCGTGTCTCTCCGATACAAGAGAGCATTATCACGGGCAAATCCTTTTCGGACTTGCGGAGCCTCTTGAGAGTCTCCAGACCGTCGATCTCTGGCATCAGGATATCCATCAAAATCAACGAAGGTGGAGGGTTTGAGCTGAAGTATTCAATCGCCTCGCTGCCGCTTGCAACCGCGGAGACGTCATAGCCCTTCAGCTTCAGGAGGGTCTTCAAATAGTTTCGAATACCCTCTTCGTCATCTACGACGAGGATGGAGGTAGGTTCATTCATAGTCATTCAAAAGCATCCTTAAGTACCAAGACGCCGCAGGACTTATGCAGCTATCTCGGGCGTTTCAACCGGTCCCAAAGGCATTAGGAAAGTAAACCGGCTTCCCGAATTCACGTCACTGTCCACCCAAATTCTTCCGCCATGTGCTTCGATAATCCGCTTCGTAATTGCTAGGCCTAGACCCAGGCCTGACCGGTCCATCTGGTTTGACGACACCTGAGTAAACTGGTCGAAGATCTCCTGGTGGTGCTGAGTGGCGATTCCAATTCCGTTATCACTCACCTGAATGATCACGGCGTTGGGAGGGCAAGCGGAAGAGGCTTGGAGACCCGCCCGGGCGGCTGTACCTGAGCTCCTATCCCAGAGGTAGGGTCCAGCAGTTAGGTAGATTTTGCCACCGGCCTGCGTATACTTGATGGCGTTCTCGAGGAGGTTAGTGACTGCCTGATTGATTTTCTCCCGATCGCAACGGAGACTGGGCACATCCTTTCCCACTTTGACGACAACAGACAGACGTTTCCGTTTCGAGAGTTCCTTCATCTGACTCACCACTTGTTTCAGGTTGGCGTCGAGATCATACTGTTGGTAAAAGAGCTCGAATTTGCCTGCCTCGATGCGCGACAGATCCAATAGGGAGTTGATAATCTTGACGAGCCGCGCGCAACTTTGGTCCGACTCCAAAAGGACTTCTCGTTGCTGGGGAGAAAGTTCTCCCAGCCGCCCGTCGAGCAGAATGCGATGATAGCCCTTCATCACTGTGACTGGAGTTCGCAGCTCGTGCGTGGCTGAAGCTAAGAAATTGTTTTTTTGCTGATTTAGCTCCTGGAGCTGTGCATAGGCCGACAATAGCTCGCGGTAGGTTAGTTCCTTTTCGGTGACAGCTTCCTTGTGTCGTTCGAGAGACCCGGACAGTTCTCTTTGGAGCTGAGCGTTGTTCAATAAGGGCGCAAGAGTCAACTGCAATAATTTTGGTCGAACCGGGCGATCGAAGTAGGCTTCTGCCCCAACTCGGATTGCCTCGGATATCTGTTCGTCTGAGCCATCGCCGACAACCGCTAGACCGACAGCACGGTTTCGCCTTCGGTAATCTTCAACCAAGGGCAGCCATTCCGCAGTATGGTTATTCATTTCGAAGACGATTAGAGCGGCTTTGCCGTTCTCGCCATTCAGCCTGCCTCGCAAATCCTCGATTTCGGAGCAAACCGAAAATGCGTGGCCGAACTCTTCTGAAAAGGCTTTTAACGCTGTGGCGATTTGCGGATGCTGACAGATTAAAAGAATCTTCACTGAACCTATGGACTCTATCGGCGCACCGTGGGGTGCGCATTAGGCAGGCAAACCAGTCCTCAGTGAATGCTCGAGGCAGGTCTCTTGCTGCCAAAGTAGAAGATGGTGGACCCTTCATCGTGAGGTTCCTGTGAGTCACTCTGTCGCATCGTTCGGCTCCCATTGTCTTTTCTTTCCGGATCCAGCATATCGTTGTTTCGTAAGAGGATAAGCATATATTTGAGTCAAGGGCACGGCATCATTCAGAGGCAACTCCTCGAGCCGAGTCCATGAAGCCGCGACGGGGACGACCGGGATCACTCTTTGCGGACGGGTAACTATAGCATATTTTGTTTCTGCCGATGAAGTTAGCATACCGGGTCACGTTAACCCGGAAGCCGACAGGAAGCCAGTAGCTGGGCGTAAGGTGATAGTATACCGGGGTTGCTTAGTCGCCGAGCATTTCTGAGAAAGGAGTTCTAAATGACCAAGTGGACCGGTGTCGGACGCATATTGCTAGTTAATTCGGCTATCATCCTGCTTTCTGCCTGCATAGGAATCGGGCTGAACCGCGCGTTTGTGGCAGGCCCACAGGAAAGTGTTTATTCCTATTCAAATGAGGGAGGAAAACCGCAATTCAAACCTTTCGAGGCAAGCGACGCCCCACCCGTGCCTGAAATGGTTTGGCTTCAGGACGTCCGTAAGATCATCGATTCGAAGTCCATGATTCCAGTAGATGGTCGATCCGAACCAGACTACGAAAACGGTCATTTGCCAGGAGCTTTCTCGCTGAGTGTGGCAGCCTTCGATAAGCGGTTTCAGGAATTCTCGAACCGATATCCAAAGGATGGGGCCTACCTTATTTATTGCTCAAGTGGCCAATGCGGTCTCTCCAGGCAGTTGGCCTCTCTCCTTCAGCAGAAGGGATATCATAAGTTGAAGATATATTTAGCGGGGTATAACGATTTGTTTCTAGCCGGTAATCCAGTCGAGAAGGGAAAGGGGTCTTTGATCAAATGAGCGATTCACTATCGCACAAGCGCTTGCCGATCCAACTGATTTGCCTTGTTCGCTTCGCGTTGGGTTTTGTTTTCCTTTACGCAAGTGTCGGGAAGATTCTTGATCCAAAAGCGTTTGCGGAAAACCTGATTGCCTATCGAATTTTTAGCTCGGCTCAGTTCCTCAAATATGTCGCGGTCACGCTACCTTGGATCGAGTGGTTTTGCGGAATCCTTCTCGTTTTGGGGGTCTTCGTTCGTAGTGTTTCCGCACTGACCACGGTTTTATTGTTTGTTTTTCTGGCGGGGATGAGCTCTGCATTGTGGCGCGGGCTTGAGATTCATTGCGGCTGTTTCGGCTCGCCGCAGGAAACAATCGGGGGCGTCAGTTTACTCCGCGACGGGTTCTTCTTCCTCATGAGTCTGGTTGTTTTGGTGTCCCCGGTGGATCCATACAGTCTGCAAACTTTCCTGGGAAACCGGCGGACGCATCTGGCAGATTCTCCAAATTAGTTGCTCGTTTGGAACGATTGTCCTTCCCTCCAGTCAATCACACCGACCTGTGCGCAAGCGGTTGGCATTCTTCTTGGACGATCCACACTCAGTTTGCCTGCAGATGGTGGTCACGTCCCTTCAACCATGTCTCAACTTGATAACTCGCGACTGACCACTGAAACTCCGGAAGTGGTCCCAACCCTTGTCCGCAGAACGTTCCAAGCTCTCACCTACCCGGAATTTCGAATTCTTTGGTGCGGCGCTTTTGTTTCTACGGTAGGAACCTGGATGCAGAAGGTTGCCCAGAGCTGGCTGGTTTTCACTTTGACGGGCTCGGCTTTTCTGCTCGGGCTTGACTCATTCCTGGGCGAGCTGCCAATCCTCCTGTTTTCATTATTGGGAGGGGTTGTCGCTGATCGAATGGACAGGAGAAGGTTGCTGCTCGCTTCGCAATATCTACAGATGACCTTTGCTTTGACGCTGGCGGCCTTGATCTACTTCAACAGAGTGAACATCTGGCATATTCTATTGCTTTCGTTCCTGACGGGAACCGCTCAATCCTTCGGAGGACCCGCGTATCAGTCGCTGATTCCGACGCTCGTGGAGAAGAAGGACATCCCAAACGCGATTGCGCTGAACTCCATCCAATTCAACTTGGCGCGGATTATCGGCCCAATCGTTGCTGGACTGGCATTCTCCGGTTTAGGTGCTGCTGCGTGTTTCCTATTGAATGGTGTTTCATTTCTGGCAGTGATCTTTTCACTGTCTTCTTTCAAGAGTCGGGCAATTCCGTCCGAAAGCCCCACAAACTTGGTAGACGAGCTGCGTACAGGTCTTTTGTTTGTCAGTGGCCAACCGGTTCTCCAAGCCCTGAGCTTTCTCGCATTCTGCAGCACTTTCCTTGGCGTGCCGCTGATCACCATGCTGCCCCTGTTCGCCAAGGCCGTCTTTCGCCTCGGCCCCAGGGGTTATAGCGGGCTGCTCGCCTGCACCGGCGTAGGCGCCGTGATTGGAGCTTTGATTGTCGCTGGCTTGGGGAACTTCCCAAACAAAGGAAAGGTCGCCCTCGTGCTTCAGCTTTTGTTTGGTGCAATGGTGGTTCTCTTCGCGTTCTCACCAGCGCTTTGGTTGAGTCTGCTAGCTTTGCTCTTGGCAGGGATTGCACTTGTAGCCGTTTTTGCTTTACTCAGCTCGTTGGTGCAGCTCCAAGCTCCCGAAGCAATGCGCGGCCGCGTCGTGAGCATCTACATGATGGCTTTCCGCGGCGGGACGCCTCTAGGGAGTCTTGCGACAGGATTTCTAGCCAGTCACGTTTCTCCGTCCTGGGTCCTGGCGGGGAATGGCCTGATCATGTGCCTGGTCGGAGGAATTTTTCTACTTCAGCGGCAAAAGGTCCACCTGGAGTGAATCCTAAGGAATCAGCAACAGCTTGCCTGTCGTTCGGCGCGATTCCAACTCGCGATGTGCCTCGGCTGCGTCTGAAAGTGCAAAGGTCCTGTCAATTCGGAGCCTCAGCTCACTTTTCGCTACCCACTCGAGAACATCGCCAGCGCGTGAAAGCAACTCCTCCCGAGTCGCGCTGTAATGGCCCAGGGTCGGTCTCGTCAAGTACAGTGAGCCCTTGGCTGCCAGAATCCCAGGATCCAAGGGAGGCACCGACCCACTGGATTGACCAAAGAGCACCAAAATGCCCCGCGGCTTAAGGCAGTTGAGACTCTTCTCGAAAGTCGTTCGCCCAACCGAGTCATATACAACTGCCAAACCTTTGCCATCCGTCAACCTCTTTACTTCCGCTTCAAAGTCGTTCTGGGTATAGAGAATCACTTCGTCGATACCGGCACTGCGCGCCAGGCGCGCTTTGTCCTCTGTAGAGACTGTGCCGATCACACGAGCGCCTCGACGCTTGGCCATCTGCGCAATGAGCAACCCTGCGCCACCCGCGGCCGCATGCAGCAATATGGTGTCTCCGCGCTGAATGTCATAGGTACTGTGAGTGAGGTAATGCGCCGTCATTCCTTGGAGCATCGCCGCCGCGGCGCTTGAGAAGTCGATACTCGAGGGAAGTCTCACGAGCTGCCAGGAAGGTACGACAGCCAGTTCTGCGTATGCTCCCACTGCCATCGCATATGCAACCCGGTCGCCTGGTTGTACTTCGGTGACATTGCTTCCGACCGATTCGACAACCCCAGCTCCTTCCATGCCAGGCGTCAACGGCAGCGGCAGCTTGTAAAGACCAGTCCGGTGGTACACATCGATAAAATTCACCCCTATAGCATGAAGCTTCACTAGAGCCTGGCTTGGTCCAGCTTTGGGCTCTGGCACCTCCTCAAACTTCAGGACATCTGGTCCGCCCGGAGTTTGAACTCGAATTGCTTTCATAAGACGCTCCTTAGATTCTTTGAGGCTACAAGCTCTACGCGGGTCGGTCAACTGGATCGAGCTCAGCGACGCTCTAGCTCTACGCAGAACGATGGCTTCTCACTAGCCGACGGCCGGCACCCTCAATGTGCTGGATGTATCCGGGCCACGCTGCGCCGACCAACTCAAGGCAATAGCATAGACAGGTTAAAACACTTTTTGATTGCCCGTAAGCTTTGCCGGCCGATCCGTCTGGCCCTGAATCGCTGGAACTTGCCGCGGAACGTTGCTACTGAGGAGGCAAGTTTAGCGATGTGACAACCTCGAAATCAGCTCCCTTCACCTTGTTGAGAGTTTCGAGTCCTTCCAGGCGGCGGTCGGGAGCCACCGAAATCAGCCAGTCTTTGCCGTTGTCAGCTACAAACATTCCATGTTTCTTGAGTCCTTTGAGGATGGCTTGAGCATGTGGGGGAAACCCGGAGATATCGAAGTCCTGTCGCAGCCGCAGTCTCTCACCCATGCGCGGCAGGTTGGGATCCTCGCGTGAACTGGCAAAGTGTCGGGCAGGATACACGTAGGCCCTGCGAGTCTTTTTGACGGTGACTCGCAGAGCGTGGCGAACAATTCCCCGTTTACATTCATCGTAACGCACAATGGCTGGAAACACAGGCAAACCAGCTGCGTCGGCTGACGTCCAGCCCTCGGGACGCATCCGATTGGATTTGAGATCAAACGTGGAAGCTTGTGCGGCCTCCCATCCGGAGGGTGTTTTTCGAGCTTGATAGAACTCATAGAGCATTCCGTTGATCGGATCGACGACGATTGCGTGGCGATCTCCAGTGCCGTGCCGCTGGATGTCGTCCAAAGTTGCACCCGGTCGCGGAAGAGCCCCAATATCTTCATTTCGGCGAAGGGGCCAGTTTTCGATGGGCATGTTGTCTGGGATAGGAAATGGGCCAGGATCTGACTCGGCAGGGTAGAGAGTAATCTTTACTGCCACACGGGGTTGATTCGGTGGCACTAAGACGAAATTCATATCCAGGTTAAAGTCAAGAGGCTTGGCTTCACCGATCGAGGCTATGATGGCTCTAGAATTGGACACAACGGGCCGTCGAGACACGTCCTCATTCCAGGGATTACTAGGCGGGAAGACCTGGAGCGGTTCAAGAATCAAATCGGCTTCGGGCGAGTCAAACGCAACCGGCTGGTCGAAGGGATATCGATCAGAGGTGACGTTCCTGCTTTGCGCCAATGGCTGCGAAAAAGGCGGCGACCCTTGCGAATAACTCCACGAGAGAACAGCAAAGCTTGTAGCGAGAACAATGGAACGAGATTTTCGGATCGTCATGAAACCTCCACAGCAAGGAGGACGATAGCAGCTCGAACGGCCTTTTTTGTATTTGGCGTTAGGCGAGGGTTGCCGATTCCTATCGCGCGGGCTAAGCGTCAGAACAAAACACGCAGAGTGATGATTTCAACGCTCAATAGTTGCGCCTTAAGATCAAACCAGCTAACCGGGAAGGACTCTACGCGATCCTTTAACGAACACGCGATGCCTGATATTGCGTTGGAATGCTTCTGTGAAGGTGAGAAGCATTGCGAAGATCGAGAATCCACCAAAGTCTGACAGATGCTGTTCCAGTTTTGTTGCATTCTACGCCAAAGTTCGGCTAAAACTAGCCCGCATTCGCCCGACTATGACACGCGAACAATTTCAGCAGGAATTGCAGCGTATCAGAGACTCACGCACCCGCGATAACCGCGGCTGCGGCGTAGTGAGTCTAGTTACGACTCTCCTCGAACAGGTTGTTGGCGAGATCTTCGTGGATGCAATCAAGGTCTTGCCTGAAACGCACGCACAAATCTCAATCCTGGCAACGGGAGGTTTTGGAAGAAGGGAATTGCACCCGCATTCTGACGTGGATGTCGTGCTTCTCTTCGGGCGGCAGCTTCAGGCGACCGACGAGGAATTCCTCAAGGCTTTTCTTCATCCTCTTTGGGATTTGGGCCTGACAGTCGGGCACCACGTGCTTCAATCTGGTCAATACCGCTTCGATCCTCGGAATCTTGAGCTTGCGACGGCGCTCTTGGACATTCGTCCTGTGGAAGGAAATCGAGAGTTGGCAGCGCGGTTCAGAATCGAGGAACTGCCGCGGATACTCTCGCAATTCAAAAAGGACATGCTGCGTCTCCTGGTGGCAAAGCATGGAGAACGTCACAAGCAATTCAACGACACGATCTACCAACTTGAACCTGACATCAAAGAAGCGCCTGGTGGGCTACGAGACTTCCATACTGCCCGGTGGATTGGAAGGATTCTCTTTGGGCATGAATCATTGGCTCAGTTTGCTGCGCACGGGCTGATCGCTGAGGACGAACTGAAGCAAATCCTAGACGCGCAGGATTTTTTGCTGGCTTTGCGCAACGACCTCCATTTCCTCACGGGGCGGAATCGCAACATTCTCTCGCACGAGCATCAGGCCGAAATCGCAATGGCTCTGCAGTATCCCGGCGATGCCAGTGAGGCGGTCGAGACGCTCATGAAAGACTACTTCTTGCGTGCCAAACGGATTTACGGTCTTTGCGAATCGATGATTCGGCATGCCTTTCCCCCTGCGCGCCGCATTAGTCGGTCGTTCAAGTCAAACGCCTGGTCCACGACTGCGGTGGAGCGTGGCGCGCTGGCTTTTCCTGATGAGGAGACGATTACCCAACATCCCGCTAACATGCTGAAACTGTTTTATCGCTCGGCCAAGTATCAAATCCCAATCAGCGAAAAGGCGCTTAATCAGGTCAAACAGCACTTGAACTTGATCGACGACAACGTTCGCGAGTCGTCGGAGATGCGCGATCTATTCTTCAAGTTGTTGCGCCAGCAGAAAGGAGTTTATGACGGGCTGTTCCTCATGCATGACATCGGGTTGCTCGGGAGAATCATTCCAGAGTTCGACAAAATTCGCTGCCATGTCATTCAGGACTTCTTCCACAAGTACACCGTTGACGAGCATTCCCTTTTGACGATCAAGAACCTCGAAGACCTCTACCATGCGAAGAAACCGCGTGAGCAGCGCTTTGGCGGTCTGCTAAAGTCCCTCGCCAAACCTGAACTTGTCCTCTTGACGATGCTGTTGCACGACGTGGGAAAAGCTGATCCTGGAAACCATTGTCGAAACAGCATTCATGATTTCGAGGCCATCGCCAAACGGATGCATCTCGCCGAGGAAGATGTGGAGACAGTTCGGTTTTTGATTCAACATCATATCGAGATGTCCAACACGTTCCAGCGGCGAGACGTCACCGACGAATCTGTCGTGAAACGCTTTGCAGACTTCATCGGAACGCAAGACAACTTGCGGATGCTGTGCCTGGTGACCTACGCCGATATCAAAGCGGTGAGCCCGGAGGCTTTGACACCCTGGAAAGAGGATGTGCTGTGGCAACTTTACGTAGAGACCGACGCCGAACTCACTCGCGTTTTTGCGGACCAGCGGTGGGATACCCATCAGGATGCGGCCCTGGCCCGCGATGTGGCTGGCTTGCTGGTCAAGACAGATGACTCGACGGTTGCACGCATCGAGGCGTTTCTAGATGGCTTTCCCCGCCGATACCTGCAGTACACACCGAAGCCGAAAATCGTGGAGCACTTCAAGCTTGCCGAGAAGATTCGTTCTCCTGAGGACCTGACCTTTAAAATGAACCGCAGCCGTTCGACATATGAATTGACTTTTGTCGCACGCGATCGGCCCTTTCTTTTTGCGAAGCTCACAGGAGTGCTCTCTTATTTCGGCATGAATATTTTGCGCGGGCAGGCGTTTGCAAACCGGCAGGGTTTGATCCTTGACATCATCCAATTCGAAGACCGCCTGCAAACCTTTAAGTTGAATAAAAGCGAGATCGAGAATTTCCGTGTAACGCTACAAAAAGTACTCACTGGGGAGCTCAGTTTGACCGAGTTGCTGAGGCGCCGCGAAAGTAGTATCCTCTTCCATCGAAAGGCGAAAGGGACCATTGCGACGTATGTCAACTTCGACGACCAGTCGTCTGAGAAGTACAGCATCATGGAGATTGTGACTCGTGACCGCTATGGGCTTTTGTCCACTATTGCCAAAGTCATCGCACAAAATGAATGCAACATTGATGTAGCGTTGATTTCGACTGAGGGGCAACGCGCTATCGATGTCTTCTACCTTACTCAGAACCAAAAACGGCTTCGCCCGGCAGTCCAGCAACAGCTCGCTTCAACCATGAAGGAAGCCCTGGACCAAATTGCGGCGTGAGGCCACCCTGAATGACGACCTTTTCTCCTTTCAATCCAACAACGAAGGGGTCTCCATGAAATTGGTCAAGTGCATTATCCGGCCTAACCGACTCGAGGAAGTTCGCGAGGCGCTCAGCAAGTTGAATGTATCTGGAATGACAGTATCAGAGGTGCGTGGTCATGGTCGCCAGAAAGGACACAAGGCGATCTACCGCGGTCGAGAATACAGTGTCACCTTACTTCCAAAAATGATGATTGAAATGGTGCTTCCTGACGATCTGGTAGACGATGTTTTAAAGGTGATCACTGAAACAGCCCGCACTGGAGAAATTGGAGACGGTAGAATTTTCGTGTTGCCCGTGGAACAGGGATACAACATTCGAACCGGCGAAAAGGACATCACTTAGCCAACCTCGTAAGTGGGCAAGCTGGTTCCGTTTTGACGATGTTTCGCTGATAAGACTTTGGGAAAAGGATGCAGCGCTTTAGTTCACATTGCACTCTCGAGGAGGAGAAATGCCCTTTATGCTGCGAAGACTGGCTGTTGTGTTAGCAGTCGTGTCGGTTTGTTTGGCTTTGTCGACCCAATCCGCACTAGCTGGCGATCATGCGGTCCCGGCCGCGGATCTACACCAGGCTCTCGTCGATTCTGCTAAGACCCGTCAAACGAACATCGAGACAGTCCAGAAGTTCTTTTCATCGCAGGTCGTCAAAGGACATCTCAGTGAACGGATGGTGAGTTTCTCCAAAGTCGAAAAGGCCGTTCCATTACTAAGTGACCAGGAACTGAGCCAGCTTGCATCTCAATGTCGCCAGGTGGAGAGTGACATTTCCGCTGGTTCTCTGAGCAATCAGCAAATCACCTACATCTTGATCGCCCTGGCTACGGCTGTCATCATCCTCGTCATCGTCGTTGCCTGAAAAAATCTTTCCCCAGTTGTCGAAGCTTGGGCTGAATTCGGTCAAGAAAGGGAACCTTCTAAAGTGTCAGAATGGTCTCAGCCCCTTAGCGCGCGATTCTGATACTCTGAAGAAGAGACGCTTCTCACTACCGAGGAGCAGAGAACTTCCGCTACTTGTGGTTCAACAATACGCGCCTCGTCTACCCTTCTGTTTGGTCCAGCGGCTCATACTAGCAGG
>Ga0075423_10005734_pt1 | contig 11621 bp, 6 predicted proteins | sample SoiMethybrSBSTD2_FD_80114 | JGI IMG/M metagenome (GOLD analysis project Ga0075423, IMG submission 80114) | Bulk soil microbial communities from a Populus tree surrounding site in Tennessee, USA - Soil MetaG P. TD hybrid SBSTD2 | ecosystem: Environmental > Terrestrial > Soil > Tree plantation...
GAAGGACCCGGTCGACACAAACATAGTGGCGTCGAAGCTCCGTCGACAGAAGTCCAAAGCCCTTACGTCGATCTCCGCGGCCGTAATGTCCGCGTTGGGAAATCCCGTTCGCAAGAATCTCAGGACTCGTCCATAGCCGCTTGGAAAATCGAGGATGGAACCAGCCGGAAACGGCTTCTTGGCTGAGCGCAGAGCGTCTCGAATGCACCGGTTGGCGGAAAGGCCGACAGCCAAGTAGTGGAAACCGTCGCCTGCGTACATCGAATCCCCAGGATGGACCCGAAGCGATACCCGCCTCAGAAGGCCTTTCTCCTCGGGAGTGAGATCTGGTAAAGACAGAAGGCGGCGCCTGGATCCGTGGAGGTCGCGTCTCGTGCGCGTCCATCTCCTGAACCTACGATACGAGTTCGCAAAGATAGGGTCTTTGCTCGACCCTGCTCCGTCGCGCCCGACATTAGCGATGGCCGCAGTGGCCGTTTCCAGAAAGCTGCTTGGGCCCGGTAGCCTGCGCAGACCACTGGCTATTGCTCGGAGTGGCGCAGTGGCCCGCCATGACAGCGACTCGGTCAGCTGCTGGAGCTGCCTTTCAACGTTCTGATGAGCCTGGGACTGCCCGTCCCGGTCTCGACGAACCAGTTCCAGTTCCTGCCCAAGCCGCGAGCGGTCACCCGACAGGTTAGTAATGTGATGCTCAAGATCGAGCATGCGCGCGCGATGCCGAAATGTGTCGCCCCGCGACGCAAACAGACGACGCACGAGGGGGGCCGCGCTTGGATCCTGTGCGAACTCGAACAACCGCGCAACGAGCGATGGCTGCTCGCGCCCAACGCCCAGGACACCCAATCCTTCCGAGTGGTCGAACTCGAAGGAGGGATATTGCGCCGCGAGCTCCCTCCAAAACTTCCAAACACCAAATCCGCGCTCGCGCACGTTGGTGTCGTGGAAGAGAACAACCGACCGTCTGGAGAGCGCACTCTTCCACGTCTCAAAATCGTGCTTGACGGCCTCGTAGCTGTGCAAACCGTCGATATGTAGGAGATCAATGCCGCCGCTCGTGTCTCCATCCGGAAAATAGTTGCGTGCGTCATCAAACGTAGTTCGGAGGAGCTTGGAAAACCCGGCGTAGTTGCGGTCATTGAATGCGGTCAGATCGACAAAAATTTCTTCGTCATAGTAGCCTGCATGCTCGTCGCCCTGCCACGTATCGACAGCGAAACAGCGAGTAGAAAGCCCTAGTAGGGCGACGCCTTGGCAGAAGGCGGAATAGGAGTTACCGGTGTGGGTGCCGAGCTCGACAAAGACGTTAGGACGAATCGCTTTGACAAGCCAAAACGCTGTCGCGAGATGACCCGTCCAAGCGCCGGGCTGGACGATGCGCGTAGGTTCCCAGAAGAGCTCGTCGCCTATTTCCAGCGCGCCGATCACCTCTCGAAGACGCAACTGCGAGTCTGAAATAGTGACTAGTCTCCTTCCCATGTGACTTGAAGCGGAGGCCGATTGCCCTCACGTGTCCCGTGCGGTCGGTCTACGGGCTGAGATGTCTCCGAGCCGAGCGTCTCGTCAATCACGTTTCTTTCGTCAGGACGAGAGCGCCGCGAGCACCAACGACCATGTTCGTTCCCGAGTGGCACAAGCGCCGACCGCCAGTTCGATAGTGCCCCTCCACTACAGCGTTTACAAATGATCTGTCAAGGGCATTTCTGAGCGCCTTGTTGAAGGACATGTGTAATAGCCGACGGTCAGGACGGCAAAAGACCTATTGCAGTGGGTCCAGTGGTCTTTACCCGGGGACCAGAGCAAGCCCTGTGCGATGCCTCTCGCGTTAGGAGCGAGCTATGAGAATCCTGTGCCAGGAAGCGGGGGGAGGGGATCTGGACCGGTCCGCATCTTCCTGTCGACAACGCTCGTTCGCTGGACCGGACTACCGCCGCTGGCGATCGAGATCCTGTGTCCTCCCGGCAACCTCGGATTCGCGAAAGGGTTCGACTTGGGGATCGCGGCCGCCCTCGAGGCGGGAACAGAGTATATCTTCCTCCTCAACAACGACGCAGTAGTCAGCCGTCACTGCCTCGAGATCCTCGTCTCGGTGGTCCGGAGCACCCCAGGGCGGGAATTCTCTTACCCCAGATCGCCTTTCAGGAGGTGACTGATACGGTCTGGTATTGGGCCGGTGAATTCTCACCGTCGGGTCGCGTGCCACGGCACACTGGCGTGCGCGAGCCCGTCGATATCGACCGCCCGCCGGCCGACGTCGACTATGCGACCGGATGCGCCATGCGGGATGGCCTCGAGCACATTGACGGCATCGATTCCGTTGACTTCCATTGTCACGACGGGTTGTCGCCGACGCAGTCTCTAGGAGCCTCCGATAGCTTCCGCGCGCGCCAGGAGTTGGCGAAGCGCGCCTCTGAACTTCTCGGGGTTGCAGTGCTCAGCGACGTAACGCAGCGCCCCATCCCGCGCTCGGTGCCAGAGAACCGGGTCGCAGTAGAGGTTAACGATCTTGTGTGCGAACTCTTCGGGCGTGCGTCCGATCAGTACCACGTCGCCATCGCCGAGGCCAAGCTGCCGAGCCGTCAACTCCGATACGACGGCGGGGATGCCGCGGCTCATCGCTTCAATCAACTTCAGGGGAATACCGGCGGAGAACTGATGCGGCACGACGAAAACTCGGTGCCGGTCAAACTCAGCTTCCAAATCGGGCACAAATCCGGCAAACGTGACCGACCCGGACGCGCGTCGCCGCAGGGCCCCGGGGGCCCGGCCGACGATGTGAAACGTACAGGCAAGCTGGCGAGCGACCGCAGGGAACACCCGGTCTAGGAACCAGCGCACGGCATGCTCGTTTGGCGAGTCGGCGAACGGAAACGATCCGACGAAAAGGAGACCCGATCGTGCGGCGAAGGGCGAAGGCGTCGGACGGACCTCCGCTGGATGCCCCCAGACGGAAACTCGCCCGGCGAGCTCCGGCGCCAGTGATGTGATCATATTCTGCTCGTGCTCGGACACGGTGACGATTAGGTCGGCGGCGCGTAGGAGTGTGGTCTCCACGCCGCGTTGCTGTTGCCCGTCCGCAGGGTAGGGTATTTCAAGCGCCGCCGCGTGCAATTCTTCCCTGACGAAGTAGAGCGCCTCCGCATCGTAGACTAACGTCGCTCCTGGAAAGCATTGACGCAGGATGCTGTACACCCGTGACATGTTATGGCGCCGGCTTACGATGAGAATTGTATAGAATCCAGCCCGCTGCTTCGCGAACTGTTCGAAGTCGAGGACCTCCGTCATGCCTTCGATACCCATCTGTTGCAGCTTCGTGAGCCACGGCTCTTGAGGGGTGGGATCGTAAAGTGGAACGTACGTCACCTGGTAGGGCAGTTCAGCGAGCATCGTGAGTATCTGCCAGGTGCGGGGCATTCCGGCGCCGAAGTCTGGCGAGTCGATGCGATCGTCGATAAAGAGGACAGCTGCGCGTCCAGAGCGGTCACGAGCGCGCAAGACGTTGCCAGTGGCGGCCAGCGGCCTGGCTGCGAGTTCGTGCGCCCATTTCTCGGCAAAGTGCGCTCGATTGCGGAGCATCAGCATCCGGGCTTCCGCTGGCGAAGAACTCGAGTACTCCTGGTGTAAAGCGACCGCCGCGGGCTGATAGAGCACGCGCAGGCCAAGACTCCGGATCGACATGCAGAGATCGGCGTCCTCAAAGTAAGCGGGGTAATAGCGAGGGTCGAATCCTTTAGTCCGTTCCCACACATCAGCTCGCACGAGGAGACAGGCTGCCGAGCAGTAGTCCACCTCACGAAGATATGAAACCTCTGGAGCGTCAGGACTGCCGTCGCGGCCGTAACCCTGTGTCGTCCCGTCACCCCAAATGATAGAGCCGGCTTCCTGCAGTCGACCATCAAGCGTTACGATCTTGCATCCGACAGCGCCGCAGTCGGGCACACGAGTAATGGTTTCGACGAGAGCGCGCAAACAGCCGATGGTCAGCATCGCATCGTTGTTGAGCAAAAGTAGGTAGTCTCCCCTCGAGATTCGCGCCGCCTGGTTGCATCCTTCTCCGAATCCCACGTTGACGGAATTCCGGAGGATGCTGACGTTCTCTAGGCGCTCCAGGAGCTGGTGCGTGTCGTCGCGAGAGGCGTTGTCGACGATGATGAGCTCGTACGCGAGGTCGGAGTGTCGCAGGACGGACTCGAGACAGCGATATGTATACTCTGCCCGGTTGTAGGTCAATACGACGATCGACAAGGTGGGCTCTTGGGCACGAGCGAAGTGCAATCTCGCTTCCGGCCTAGCAAGAAAACTCGCAAGGTGGGAGCGAGCATCTCGTTCAAAACGTCGCCGGAGATTGATTGCGAGTTGCGCAGAGACGGCCCTCACCTTGCGTGCGTGCCGCGCTGTCGACGCGGAGACCAACCTCCTGACGATGCGCACAGCAAAGCCGCGCCATCCGTGATGGCGGATGCTCGACACCGCTCGCTGGACGAGGGAGGGATACGGCACGGTTTACGCGCGCCTTCTGCACTCCTCACGCATCATAGCGCGCTCATGGATGCGACAGCGACTGTCGAAGAGCAAGGCGATAAACGATGGAAGGGCCCACGGTGAGATCTCTTGATGCGATTGAAAATCAACGATGTTCGGCCAATTGTTGTTGCGATCTGCCAAATACTGTCCATGGTTTGACTATGCGAGGCGGAATCGCGAGGGCGAAAGTCCCGCCTGTAATGGTCAGGTTTGGGTTGTAAAACGGATCGTGGGCGATCGTTCCGGCCCAAATGCGCTTGAAGTTATTTGATTCTTCGCGGAAACGGTCGCGACGTCCTTCGCCTGAGGGCAGTCCAAGGCTTGTCGATTCGTGATGGAATAGTTGCGCATATGGGGTCCACACGATTGAGTAGCGAGCCTGTCGTAGCCGTAGTCCGATGTCAAGATCGTTGAAGGCGATCGCGAAATGTTGGTCGTCGAAGCCTCCCACTTGAAGGAAGACCTCGCGGCGCATCACCATGCAAGCCGCGGTGACAGCCGAAAATTGCTGGACGCAAGCCGCACGGCCGAAATAGCCGAGCGTCTCGCGCGGGAGTCCCGCGTGCGAATGCCCCGCCAACCCACCGAAGCCGATAACCACACCCGCATGTTGAAGCGTCCCGTTCGGGTACAACAACTTAGCGCCGACGGCACCGACCTCGGGGCGCAGGGCATGGCTAACCATCTCGGTCAGCCATTCCGGTGTGATTACCTCCACATCGTTGTTGAGAAATGCAAGCACCGGCGCATCGGTCTGCGCCACAGCCCAGTTGTTGAGCGCAGCGAAGCTGAAGGGCTCCGGGTAGTCGATCACGCGGACATTTCGAAGGCGGGCGATTTCGAAGAAATATTTCATCGTCTCCAATTGTTCACTGCGATTGTTGACGACAAGGATGTTGTAGTTCTGAAACAGCGTCTTGTCGAGGATCGACTGGATAGCAATCCGCAAAAGATCGCACTGATCCTTCGTGGGAACGATTATCGTGACGCGAGGCGGTTCTGCGGGAAGAGGCCAGCGTACGCGGTAGTGCCCCAGATTCGCTTCCAACGAAACGCGGGCCGATTTTCCAACTCGATCCAAATGCTCTTGGATGGCTCGCGCTGCTGCCTTGTACGGGTAGGTCTTCTCTGTTGCGGCGAGTGCCACCGAGCCATGGGTGGCTCGCCAGTGATAAAGGATGAACGGGATATGCTTGATCCTCTCGGGCGTCGTACGTTCGCTAAATCGGAGCGTCACGTCATAGTCCTGACTGCCGTCGAAGTCGGACCTGAAGCCACCGATGTCCTGAAGAATGCTGCGTCGATAGACGGCCAGATGAACAACTGCATTCTGCGACAACATTAAGTCGTAATTCCAGTCACTCTTGAACCAGGGATCGTACCGGCGACCTGTCTCGTCAATCTTGTCCTCGTCGCTGAATATCAGATCAAGTTGCGGATCGGCATGTAGCGCAGCGGCAATCATGTACAGAGCATTCGGCGCTAATTCGTCATCATGATCGAGAAGAGCGACGAAGTCGCCAGACGCTAATTCCAAGGCCGAGTTTGTCGCAGCCGAAATGTGTCCATTGACTTCCCGGCGCATGAATTTGATGCGAGAATCATCTCGCGCATACTCCGCGCTAATACGAGCGACATGGGCGCTCGGTGATGCATCATCGGCGAGACAAAGTTCCCAGTTCGAGTAGGTTTGCTCTCTGACGGATTCAATGCACCGCCGTAAGAACTCCTCCGGCGTGTTGTAGAGCGGGACGAGGATCGAGATCAACGGATGATTCCTAAGGTGCGAAATATGCGCAGCGATCGCTAGGCGGTCTGTAGTGGTCAGTGTGTCGAAGTGGATTATCCAGTCATCGTACATTTGCGCGGTAATGTCCGCTTGTCGCTCTCGCAGCACATGCCGAACCAGACCTGAGAGCCCCGATCGCCTGGCAACGCGAAAGGTCTTGGCAGCATAGCTGCTGAGGGAGGACGGATTTTTACGCAACTTCTCTAGAACTGGGCGGAGGCGGCGGTACACGGCGCGATATAGGCTGACGGGCTCGATGGTGAGCGTATTGATCTTGAACCGGCCGCGACCACTACCGGGGTCGAGTCTCAGGGATCGCAGCCCGGCCGGCAATCTTACGAGAGAACCTTCTGCGTAATTATTCCAGTTCGAGATGTGACGCATCGTTGCTTGGGAAAAGCCTGATCCAGCATCAAAGTACAGCGTTGGCGTCAGAGAGAAGCCATCCACTTCCGCGTTTAGCCGAATAACGCTCCAGCCGGCAGGCCAGTTGCGAGGGCCGAGGTCAAGGAGGAAGTATGGTTCATGCCCGATGGAGACCCACCATTCGCCCTCGCGCTGGAGATCGTTCTGTGGGATGAGTGCAGGTTCAAGTCTCTTCGTCACACCTGTGCCCTCGGCGCCGCAGCTTTCTCCACTTGCCCGTGAGCCCTTGTTCGATGAGACGCTTGGTCTTTCGAGGAGTTTAGCCGATGTTGACTATCCGAACGGGTGGGCCAGGTTGATTGACCCGCTGTGATCTGTGCGATCCCTCATCCGTTACGTCCCCGTCGAGCAAGGTGATCCGGTCGAGCACCTTAGGATACTGCAGGCGCTCTGGGTCGGAGTGCTCGTGCAAGCGGTCTCGGGGCCGATCCCGTCCACAGGTTCTTACCCCGCTCTCGGGAGCCGGGCGGGCCCGAGTGGTGCGCGTCGCGTAGGGCGGCCCCGACCGGCTGACCTTCGCGCTCGGCCGGACCGCGACGCGGGCGCGACTCGACCGTCTGCATGCATGCTTAGGACTTCTCGCCGATCTGCTATCGCGATAGGGGCCGTGAAGTCGAGACTCGCCCGAATGCTCCGCCGGCGCTTCTTGGACACGATGAGACCTCAGGTCCCATGATCGATCGGCCATTCCTCAAAATCATAAGTTGGTGCAGCCATCAAACCACTCCACCGGATCGGAGCGCCTGCGTTGTTGAATCCTCTTTCGTTTCCGAACAAGTCTCGGCAGATGACGAAGCACATAGAGCAAACCAGGAATGGATGACCATTCGCGAAGAAAGACATATCCAATAACTGCGACATCGCGTTTCGTAATCGGCCAGAAGTCACGCCGGTAAACAGTTCCAGTCATATTGTTCATCCGAAGGAGGAATCGATTCTTCACCGAGTGGCAGTTGATCTCGTCGGGAAGCGATGTACGACGCTCCGGAGTCACGCGGCGATGATGCTGTCCGATGGCAGTGGGCACGTATATGGAAGTCCAACCGTAGAGCCTGCATCGCCACGCAAGATCCGCGTCTTCACGGTAGATGAAAAAGTCTTCATCGAAGTACTGCTCGTCTATAGCGACATCCTCGAGCGCCTGGCGCCGATACATTGCCGCTGCGCCGCTGGGTCCAAAAACTTCTTCGGGCTTTTCGAACTGACCGACATCAGGCTGACCAGCGCCTCGATCTAGATGCCGTTGCTCACGCAGCATGACGATACCGGTGGAATCGATCGTCGTTCCGTCCATGCGAAGTAGTTTACCGCTGGCAGACGCGGCATCGGGACGCGCAGCCAAGGCCCGGACGAGCTCCTCCACAAAGGAGGGGCTCAATACAGTGTCGGGATTGAGGAAGAGGACGTAATCCGTCAGAAAGCGACGGGCGAGGTCGTTGTGGGCCCTGCAGAAGCCCGAGTTGACCGGCGATCGCATCAGGTAGCTGACGGCGAACGGTTCAATGATCTTGACCGTATCGTCGCTCGAAGCGTTATCGAGAATATGTATCTCGAGATCGCGGAAGGTCTGCCGAGCGACGCTTTCCAGACATGCTGCGATGACGGTGGCGCTGTTGAACGTCACGATGTTCACAGCAACCCTTGCCACCGTTATCCCTTTAACGTTCGGATGAGGACCTGGCCATATGCCCGAGCTTGCGTGGGTTTTGCGATCATCCGTTCGATCATTCCCGCAGCGATGGAAGCTCGCACCGTAGCCGCTCCCAAACCGCCAAAGTGCTTCCGCGCGTAGCGAAGTTGGTTTTCATAATAGAACTGCAGAAAACGCCGAGCCCCGATCTGCTGGGCGCTGTATCCGCCTTCGTGAATGAAGTGTGCGTCGGGTACGAAATAAAGTTCCCAGCCTTTGGCCTTCAGCCTCAAACAAAAATCCACGTCTTCGTACCAAGCGGGATAAAACTTCTCGTCAAAGCCTTCAACCTCGTTATGGGCGTCACGGCGAATCATCAAAGCGGCGGCAGCAGGCTGTTCCACACGACGGGGAGCGCATGGAGGCCGGCTTCCTCGGCCGGGCTGAACCTTCAGCCCAAGATTTTCGCGGACCAGCGTCGTGATCGTCGGTAATGACTTCGGCAAGTACCTGTCGCCGGTGTAACCACCAGCGGCGCCGACTCGGGGATGCGCATGCATGAATTCTTCCAGAATCTGAACGGCGCCGGGCATTGCACGAACATCTGGATTGAGGATCAAAAGGCACGAACTCGTCGTCAAGTGAAACGCCTGATTGACCGCCGCTGCGAACCCGCGATTGACGCAGTTTCGGACGAGGGTGATACGCTCCCGAAACCGGGAAATCGGCTCCAGGGAAGCATCTGCGGAGGCATTATCGATCACAAGTATCTTATCGATCGTGGTTGTCGCCAGCAGCGATTCGATGCAGAACCTCAACCATATGCCGGAATTCCAGTTAATGATAGCAACGGTGCTAGTCATGAGTGTCTTGTGCACCGAAGCGCATCTCGATGGAGACTTGGATTGTATGTCCTCGACGAAATTGCACGCGCTACTGCCTAAGCGTCAGATGCGCCGGGAAAGCGAAGCATCTTCTACACGACCGACAAGATTGGGATGTGGCTCTTCCCTCAGCGGGCGCCCGTCCCGCGCAGGACGACGGGAATCGTCTTCAAGAGAATCCACGCATCGAGGCCGAGGGACCACCGATCGATGTACTCCAGATCCAGCCGCATCCACTCGTCGAAGTCCACGGTGCTGCGGCCGCGCGTCTGCCATAGCCCGCTCAGTCCAGGACGCATGGCGAGGCGCCGGCGCTGGACGCCCTTGATCCGGCTCGCCTCGTAGAGCGGCAGTGGCCTCGGCCCCACGAGACTCATCTCGCCCTTTATGACGTTGACCAACTGAGGCAGCTCGTCGACGCTGTAGCGGCGGATAAATCGGCCCACCCAAGTTCGCCGCGGATCGTCCGTGATCTTGAAAACCGGACCATCCATCTCGTTGAGGTGCAGCACCTCATTCCGCCGCAGCTCGGCGTCGGCGACCATCGTGCGGAATTTGTACATGTAGAAGGTCCGACCGTGAAAGCCGCTCCGAACTTGGCGGAAGATGACGGGCCCGCGCGAGGATATCCGGATGAGCAGCGCGACGGCGAGCAGGAGTGGGAAGGTGAGCACCAGAAGAAACAGGGCACCGACCACGTCGATCGCGCGCTTGACGGCCAGTGCACCCTGGCGGGTGAGCGTCGGGGAAACACCGTAGAAGGGAAGGGTGAACAGTTCCTCGACGTACGAATGAGCGTGGGCTGGCCTATAGAGGTCCACGAGCACGCGGGCATCGACGCCGAGGTTCTCGCAGGCCTCCAGGGCCTCGGTCAGCCGGTCGAGCCGGTCAGCCGCGACCGCGAAGAATACCTCATCCACGACTACGTCCTGTTGCAGGAGATCGGGAAGATCTTGGAGGGTCCCGACGACTGGAACGCCGCTGACGCTTCGGGCGGCGTCGGCCGAATCGACGCTGAGGCAGCCGCGCACCAGCCAGCCCGCCTCAGGATAATGGCGCAGGGATGCAATCAGCCGCTCCGCGCGCTCGTCGGTGCCCACGACAAGGGCGACATGCGACCAGCGTTCGCCGCGGCGCTGACGGAGCCATCTCAGCACCAGCGTGCGCTCGACCCAGAGGCCGACACCGCTGACGGCAGTGAAGAGGAGGAGAAGGCTGCGATTGATGTCACTCTCTTGGGCGAAAAACAGCGCCGCCGTGAGGAGTACAAGCCCAACGCTGCTGACCCTGGCGACCAGCCACGCCCGCGAGCGCGTGGTCCAACCGAGGCCGTAGCCACCGAGACCGACCAGCAAGAGGATCCATACCGGAACGATCAGCCCGAGCAGCCAGAGGTAGTGCGAAAGCGGCCCGGCATCTCGCCCGAGCGGGCGGTTCAGCAGAACCCGGAGCGCATACACGACCAGGAATGCACCGAGCAGCACGGCGCCGTCGGCAATGAGTAGGCGCAGCACCCACATCACACGGCGCTTGCCAAGCACTACCGGCCCCCGTGAAGCAGCTCGTCAAAGAGCTGCTCATAGGCGTCCGTCACTGACTCCCAGGAATAGTGTGTACGGACCCGCTCTCGCGCTCGTCCTCCAAACTCCTGCACTGTCTCCGGATCCTTGAGCAAGTGCTCCAGAACTGTCCGAAGGCTCGCTGCGCTGGCAGAGCCCTCGTAGCTGAACCCCGCGTTGCCGATTGTCTCGAGGTTTTCCGGAGTGTCGTTCACCACGACGCACCGACCGAACGCCATCGCTTCCAGGAGGGCTGGATGGGTGCCGCCGACCTCGGAGGTTTCCACGAAGCAGTACGCGTTGCCGGCCAGCTCGCGGTAGCCCTCGCCGAAGAGATAGCCTGTGAACACCACTCGCGGGTCGGTCGTCGCGCGGAGCTCATTGATGTAATCGGCAGCATAGGGAGCGTCGCCGACGACCACACATCGGAAGTCGGTCGCGAGCCCGCGAAAGGATTCGACGAGGTGATGGGCGCAGTTCTCGGGAACCAGTCGGCCCACGAACAGGACGTACCGGCCGGGGATGAGCCCGTACTGCGCGAGATATGGGCCTGGTGCTGCGGTCATGGGTTCGGCGCCATAAGCGATGTACGTCGGACGCGGTGGGCCATATCTGGCGAGATAGTACTCTTGGACACGCCGGGAGTCAGTGACAATGCGATGCGGCAACCGAGTGGCCCAGCGCTCGGCGGTGCGGATGTACCACCGCGCGACGCGGCCCCACTTCTTCCGCTTCCAATCGAGCCCATCGACGTTGAGAACCACTCGCTGCCCGACGAGACGCGGGATCCACGTCACCGCGCTGCAGCCGAC
>Ga0075423_10005735_pt1 | contig 11621 bp, 11 predicted proteins | sample SoiMethybrSBSTD2_FD_80114 | JGI IMG/M metagenome (GOLD analysis project Ga0075423, IMG submission 80114) | Bulk soil microbial communities from a Populus tree surrounding site in Tennessee, USA - Soil MetaG P. TD hybrid SBSTD2 | ecosystem: Environmental > Terrestrial > Soil > Tree plantation...
CGTACACCGCGGTGCCCGCGGAGTGTTGCGGGTGAGGATCGGAATCGATCTTGACGACGTCATGGCGATCTGCGCCGTGCCGTATCTCCGCAAGTTCGCGGAGGAGTTCGGCGTCGAGCTTCCCGACGAGCAGGAGATCGGATGGCATCTTCTGTCGCGCATGGAGAAGGACACACCGTATGAAGAGCTCGTGCCGGGTCTCGCGCGCGTCACGCCTGAGCAGCGCGATCGCTTCCGGATGAAGCTCTACGACGGCACCTTCTTCAGCGAGCTCGAGGTCTATCAGGATTGCCCGGCGGTGTTGGAGCAGCTGGTCGCCGCAGGGCACGAGCTGTACTTCATCACCGCGCGCGCCGAACGGCGCCGAGTGGTCACTGAGACGTGGCTCCGTGAAAAGGGACTGTTCGACCACGCGAAGGCCGTGCACCTCAAGCCGATGGGCGAGTTCCGCCCGGACGTTCCGCGAGGCCGCTACGACGCGACCGGCTCGGCGCAGTACAAGACGCGTCTCGCGCAGGAGCTGCGTCTCGACGCGTTCTGCGAGGACGACGACGTCATCTCGCGCACCCTCGCCGAGTCAGGCGTGCGCGTGTACCTGTTCGATCATCCGTGGAACCGCGAGGCGCAGCATCCGAACATCACCAGGGTGACCGGTTGGTCCGAAGTCGCGGACCTGCTCCTTACCGCATGACCGAGCCCGTCACCTTTTATCTCGTGCGCCACGGCGAGAGCGAGTACAACGCAGCGCGCCGCTTCGCCGGGCGCACCGACACCCCGCTCACCGACCTCGGTCGCCAGCAAGCGGTCGCGGTGGCCGAAGCGCTGGCGCACGTCCGGTTTGACCGGATTGTCTCGAGTCCGCTGTCGCGCTGCCGAGACACGGCGCTCGTCATCGCTCGCCGGCACCAGCTCCCGGTCGACCTCGAGCCGGACCTCGTGGAGATCGATGTGGGGGAGAAGACCGGGATGCCGTTCGATGAGGTGAAGGGACTCCCGGAGTGGGAGGACAACGGCTTCGTCGCGTGGCCGCGCGGCGAGACGCTCGAGCAGGTCCTGTCGCGCGCGCATCGCGTGATCACGCGCATCGCAGCCGAGAGCGCGGGTCAGCGCGTCCTGATCGTCGGGCACGGCGGTGTGACGCGGATCCTCATGAGCCACTTCCTCGGCCTCCTGCCGCGTCTGGATCAGAGCCCTGCGACGAACACGAACATCAGCGTCGTCGTGAGCGACGGAGTCACGCATCGGGTGGAACGATTGTTCACCGATGCGCACCTCGTTTAGGCTTCGCCCGTGCCCGTGACGACCAAGGACCTCGCATCGCGCATCCGCGATATACCCGACTTCCCGAAGCCGGGCATCCTGTTCAAGGACATCACGACGCTCCTCAAGGACGGCGACTCGTTCAAAGCCGCCGTCGACGGGCTCATGGAGCGTATCGGCAAGCGCGACGTCGACGTCGTCGTCGGCATGGAGTCGCGCGGCTTCATCTTCGGAGCCCCCATCGCGTACAACCTGGGCGTCGGCTTCGTCCCGGTCCGCAAGCTTGGCAAGCTTCCGGCCGACGTGGTCAGCGTCGAATACGACCTCGAGTACGGCTCGGCCACGCTAGAAATGCACCGCGATGCCCTGCGGCCCGGGGCCAAGGTGCTCATCGTTGACGATCTACTCGCGACCGGCGGCACGGTCGCCGGCACGATCGAGCTCGTGAAGCAGCTCAAAGGTGAGATCGTCGCGCTCGCGTTCCTGATCGAACTGGTGGCGCTCAAGGGACGCGACAAGCTGGCGGGCTACGACATAGTTACACTCATACAGGCATAACCATCCCGGCGACCGGCGGAGGCCCGCTTGGTCCTTTCCATTAAGAAGGAGGACCGATGACCGCGGCCCCGCTGCTTCCAGAGATCCGCCTCGAAGACCACCCCTCGGCGGAGAGCGCGCGCGCGTTCTTCCAGCGCGATCGCCTCATGGCGGCGTACGCGCTCGCCGACATCGACGCGGCGGAGATCGAGAGGGCCCGGTGGTGGACCGCGGTGCGTGGCGATGTGGTCGTCGCCGGCGCGCTCGTGGTGGAAGCGCTGCCATTCCGACCCTGCTTCGCCACCGGCGAGAGCGAAGCGCTCGTATCGATCTTCCGCGACGGCATCCGCGAGCCGCGCATCGTCGTGGCGACGCCGCCGCCCGGGCGGCTCGCCGTCGAGAGCGTGTATCGCTTCGAGCGGGTCGAGAAGATGCATCGCATGGCCGTCTCGGTCGCGACGTTCCGCCCGCGCGTGACCCACGGCGTCACGCGCCTGGGTCCCGACCACCTCGACGACGTCATCGACCTGTACGGCCATGCCTCGCGGACGTACTTCACCGAGGCGCGCCTCGAGCGTGAGATCTACTTCGGCGTGTACGTCGGGAGCACGCTCGTTTCCGCGGCGGGCACGCACGTGCGCTCGCGTCTCTCGAACATTGCCGCCGTCGGCAACGTCCTCACGCGCATCGCGTACCGCGACCGCGGCATGGCCACGACGGTCACGTCCGCCGTGACCGAGGCCGCGCTCGAGCAGCACCGCGACGTCGTGCTCAACGTGCGGCAGGACAACGCGCCGGCGATCGCCGTCTACGACCGTCTCGGCTACCACGTTCACGGACCGTTCATCGAAGGCCCGGCGGTGCGTCGCTCGGCCTGGGATCGGATCCTGGGGAGGATGAAGTGACCACCACCACCACACCGCGTCATGACGTCGTCGATATCGGACTGGCCGACGTGGGATCTCGCCGCGTCGAATGGGCCGGACGCGAGATGCCCGTGCTCGCCGGCATCCGCGCGCGTCTCGCGAAGGAGCGGCCGTTTGCGGGCCTGCGCGTCGCCGCCTGCCTCCACGTCACGACCGAGACCGCGAACCTCGCGATCGCGCTGCGCGACGCTGGGGCGAGCGTGGCGCTCTGCGCCTCGAACCCGCTGTCGACGCAGGACGACGCCGCCGCGGCGCTCGTCGCGAACGAGGGTATTGCGGTCTACGCGCGCAAGGGCGAGGACCGCGATACGTACTTCCGCCACATCAACGCGGTGCTCGAGACAAAGCCGCAGATCACGATGGATGACGGCGCCGACGTCGTGACGCTGCTCCACACCGAGCGCAAGGACCTGCTCCCGCACGTGACGGGCGGGACCGAGGAGACCACGACGGGTGTGATCCGCCTGCGCGCGATGGCGGCGGAAGGCGTCCTCGCCTACCCGATCGTCGCGGTGAACGAGGCGCACACCAAGCACATGTTCGACAACCAGTACGGGACCGGCCAGTCCGCGGTCGATGGCATCCTGCGCGCGACGAACATCCTCCTGGCGGGGAAGACCGTGGTCGTCGCCGGCTATGGCTGGGTCGGCCGCGGCGTCGCGTCGCGCTTCCGCGGCATGGGGTCGATCGTCATCATCGTCGAGGTCGATCCGCTGCGCGGGCTCGAGGCCGCGATGGATGGCTATCAGGTGATGCCGATCGCCGAAGCGGCCCGGCGCGGCGATCTCTTCATCACCTGTACCGGCAACCTGAACGTGATCTCCGCGAAGCATTTCCCGACGATGAAGGACGGCGCGATCCTCGCCAACGCGGGTCACTTCAACGACGAGATCGAGCTCGGCGCGCTCGAAAAGCAGGCAAGGTCGAAGCGCGAGGTCCGACGATTCGTCGAGGAGTACGACCTCGGCGAGCGCAAGGTCTTCGTGCTCGGCGAGGGCCGCCTGGTGAACCACGTCGCGGCCGAGGCGAACCCCGCGGCCGTGATGGACATGTCCTTCGCGAACCAGGCCCTGTCGATCGAGTACCTGATCAAGAACGCCGGAAAGCTCGCACCGCAGGTTTACCCTGTGCCGCGCGAGCTCGACGAGGAGATCTCGCGGACCAAGCTCGAAGCCATGGGCATGCGCATCGACAAGATGACCGACGAGCAGGCGACCTACGCGAAGTCATGGAAAGCGGGGACATAAGAGTGGCTAGCTCGTTCATGACCTCCGATCAGACGCTCTTCACCAGCGAGTCGGTGACCGAGGGGCACCCGGACAAGCTCTGCGACCAGATCTCCGACGGCATGCTTGACGAGTGCCTCCGCCAGGACCCGAACGCACGTGTCGCCTGCGAGACAGCGACGACGACCGGGACGATCCTGGTGTGCGGCGAGATCACGACGACCGCATGGGTCGATGTGCCCGGCCTCGTCCGCGGGATCGTGAAGGACATCGGCTACACCAACGCCGACTATGGCTTCGACTACCAGAGCTGCGGCGTGCTCACCGCAATCAAGGAGCAGTCGCGCGAGATCGCGCAGGGCGTGAACCAGTCGTCCGAGGCGCGCGCTGGCACGGATCCGCACGAGCTCGGGGCGGGTGACCAGGGGATGATGTTCGGCTTCGCGGTGCGCGAGACCGACGAGCTCATGCCCCTTCCGATCACGCTCGCGCACGCGGTCGCGAAGGAGCTGGCCGCGGCGCGGAAGTCCAAGCGCCTCCCGTGGCTGCGCCCGGACGGAAAGAGCCAGGTCACCGTCGAGTACTCGCGCGGCGTTCCGCAGCGCGTGCACACCGTGGTCGTGGCCGCGCAACACGATCCGGACATCCCGCACGCCCGCATCGAGGCCGAGATCCGCGATGTCGTCGTGAAGGCCGCGATCCCGGAGCGCTGGCTCGACGCACAGACGAAGTACCGCGTGAACGGGACCGGTGCGTTCACGATCGGCGGACCGATGGGCGACGCCGGCCTCACCGGGCGCAAGATCATCGTCGACACCTACGGCGGCTACGCGCGCCACGGCGGTGGGGCATTCAGCGGCAAGGACCCGACGAAGGTGGATCGATCGGCGGCGTACGCGGCGCGCTACGTCGCGAAGAACGTCGTGCAGTCGGGTCTCGCGGACCGCTGCGAGATCCAGCTCGCGTACGTGATCGGCGGCGCGCGTCCGATCTCGCTGAACGTCGAGACCTTCGGCACCGGAAAGGTGTCGGACGAGCAGATCCGCTCTCTCATCGACGAGCATTTCGACTTCCGGCCCGGCGCGATCATCGAGCAGTTCCAGCTGCGCCGCCCGATCTACCGGCAGACCGCGGCGTACGGCCACTTCGGACGGCCCGATCTCGAGCTTCCGTGGGAGCGCATCGATCTCGCGCCAAAGCTCGCCCGCGCGACCGGAGCGAAGGCAGCGCTCGCTTAGCCGGCTGTCCTCGGGCCGTGCGGCCCGGTATTTGCATGCCCTTTCTGGGTCCGGAGCGGCGCGCCAATGGCCGCTTCCGACCCCGTTCAAAGGAGGGAATGTCGTGGCGAATTCAAATGTGGTCGTGCGTCCGGCCGGCACCGCGTGGGGCGCGGTCCTGGGAGGCTGGGTCGCGACCATCGGCGCATCCGTCATCTTCGCGCCCCTCGTCGCGGGTCTGCTCGTGGGAGCACCCGTGACCGGCGACATCGCGGTCGCCGTCCCCGTCGTGCTCGGCCTCTTCCTCTCGTACATCGTCGGTGGCTACGTCGCCGGCCGCATGGCGGGCTACCGCACCAGCTGGCACGGAATGATGACCGCGTTCTTCACGCTGTTCGTTCTTCTCGTGCTGATGCTCCTCGGTGTTGCCGCCGACAACGGCATGTTCGCGGCGTCGGGCATCCGCTCGGCAGCCGACATCATCCCGGGCGTACGCGATCTCAATCTGTACGCGCTCGGTGATGCCCTTACCTTCGGCGCGATCCTCGGCTTCCTCGCGGCGATCTTCGGTGGCTGGCTCGGCGGGCTGCTCGCTCCCTCGCACGTCGTCGCTGCCGTCACACCGGTACGGCCGATCCCACTGGGCCGGCCCTCGACGGTACGCACGACCGAGCAGCGCGAGGTCGTGACCGAACGCCCGAGACGCGTCCTGCCCGGCTTCGGTAGCAAGGGCGGCGAGCGCGTCGACAAGGACGAGATGCACACCATGCGTGTGGATCGGGTCCAGGACCGCTCCTAGGACGGCGGCACCGTTCGTATGACGGGGCGGCGCGAGCCGCCCCGTCTCGCTGCCCGGAAAGCTGGCTTGGCCGGCCGTACGGCTGAACTGGTCCTACCAGTCAGACGTATCCTCCTCGACGACCTGCGAAGCCCAGGTCCGGAGGGGTGTGCATGACACGTTTACTGACGATCCTCGCGGTCCTCGCCGTGGTGACAGGTGCGTGCGCAGGCGCGCCGCCGAGCACGACCGGAGGCGGCACGTCTCCGGCACCATCGGCCGCCGCCAAGCCGACGTACGGTGGGACGGTCACCTTCGTTCTCGAGAATGATGTCGTCGACTTCGATCCGCTCAAGTCGCGAGCGTTCGTCGATCGCAACATCTATTACCAGATCTACGACTCGCTGGTCAGGATCGACGAGACCGGCAAGATCATCCCGTGGCTCGCCACGAAGTGGGAGCCGTCGGCCGACGGCAAGAGCGTGACGTTCACCCTGCGAGACGACGTGACGTACCACGACGGCACGAAGTTCGACGCGGACAGTGTGAAGTGGAATATCGAGCGCTACATCAAGACCGCAGGATCGCAGCGCGCCGGTGAGCTCTCGTCGGTGGACACGGTCGAGGTCGTCAATCCGACGACCGTCAAGTTCAACCTGAAGTCGCCGTTCTCACCGCTCGTTGCGAATCTCGTCGATCGCGCCAGCATGATGGTCTCGCGCAAGGCGTTCGAGGCCATCGGGAATCCCGATGACTTCACGCGCAAAGCCTTCAAGGCGGGCAGCGGTCCATTCATGATCACTGAGGCGATCAAGGACGACCACATGACGTTGGAAAAGAACCCCAGCTGGTGGGGCAAGGACAAGGACGGCAACAAGCTGCCGTATCTCGACAAGATCACGGTCAAGCCAATCACCAACAGTGACACCCGATTTACGAACCTGCGGACCGGCGACGCCCAAGTGTCGAACAACATCTCCGGTAAGGACGTCCCGACGGCGCGGAGCGAAAGCTCCCTCACGTATCAGGAGCGGCCGGCGCTGTCCTTCCGCAGCCTGATCCCGAACCGCGCGGCGGGATTCGTCTTCAACGACAAGCGTTATGTGAAGGCCGTGGCGTTGGCGATCGATCGCGCGCAGCTCCTGGAGAAGGGGTACTTCAACCTCGGCGCTGTGGGCTACGGGACCATCGCACCGGCGCACTTCGCCTTCGACGCGAGCTTCAAGCCGTTCGAGAAGGCGGACCCGGAGGCCGCGAAGAAGCTCGTCCAGGAGGTCGGTAAGCCTCTCTCCTTCGAGCTGCTCGTGTCTGCCGGCGACCCCGCGACGCTGACGATCGCGACGCTCATCAAGGATCAGCTGCAAAAGGCCGACATCGTCGCCGACATCCAGCAGCTCGAGTTCGCGAAGATCCTCGAGCTGCAGTCGGCGCACACGTTCAAGGGCCTGACGTTCGTTGGCTGGAGCGGCCGCATCGATCCCGATGGCAACACCTACGACCACATCTACACGAAGCGTCCCTTCAACGACTCGTCGTACTCCAACGCCGAGGTGGACAAGCTGCTCGACGAGCAGCGCGCCACGTCGGACCAGGACAAGCGCAAGACGGCCTTGCGCAAGGCCGAGCAGATCTACGTCGTCGACGATCCTGCTCGTATCTGGCTCGGGTTCGGAGCAGCGCAGTTGCTGACATCGAAGAAGGTGAACGCGCCACCGATCTATCCCGACCAGATCATCCGATTCCAGTTCATGTCCATGGCAGCCAAGTAGCCGGGGTGATCTAACAGCAGGAGGCGGCGTGACGCAGTACATCGCGCGCCGCCTCCTGCTCATGCTCCCGGTCGCTCTACTCGTCACGATCGTCGTTTTTGTCTTGCTCCGCCTTTCGCCGGGCGATCCGCTTGTCATCTATGCCGGTGAGGAGCGAGATCCGGTTGCGCTGGCAGCGCTCAGGGTCGAGTACGGGCTGGATCGCTCGATGCCCGAGCAGTACGTGTCCTGGATAACTCACGCGCTGCAAGGTGATCTCGGCCGCTCACTGCGCACGAGGCAGCCGGTGCTCGAATCGATCGTGGAACGCCTGCCAGCAACGCTCGAGCTCGGAATCGCCGCCCTTCTCCTGTCGGTCACGATCGCGATGGTCGTGGGCACCCTTTCGGCGGTGCGTCGCAATTCGCCGCTCGACCTTCTCGCGACCGGCTTCACCCTCGCGGGCGTGTCGCTCCCGAACTTCTTTCTGGGGCTGCTCCTCATCCTCGTGCTGAGCCTGGCCATCCGGATCTTTCCGCCTGGCGGGTATACGGCCCTACGGGAGGACGTCTGGGAGAACGTTCGACATCTCATTCTTCCCGCGATCACCCTCGCGACCGCGAGCATGGCGGTCAACATGCGCCAGGTGCGCTCGAGTCTGCTCGAGACCTTCGGCCAGGACTACATGCGTACGGCGCGCGCGAAGGGCCTGCGCGAAACGACCGTCGTCGTGCGGCACGCCCTGAAGAACGCTCTCATCCCGGTGGTCACGATCGTCGGCCTGCAGGTCGGCGCGATCATCGAGGGGGCGATCATCACGGAGCAGATCTTTTCGTGGCCGGGCATCGGGAAGCTCGCGGTGGACAGCATCAACGGTCGTGATTACCCGGTCGTGCAGGCCGTCGTGCTCGTCTCGGCACTGTCATTCATGGCGAGCACTCTCATCGTCGACGTCCTCTACGCCTGGCTCGATCCGCGGATCTCGTACAGCGGGCAACGTTCGTGAGCTGGTATTTGAGACGGCACCCGCGCGTTTTCATCGGCGGCGGTCTCGTCGCCTTTCTCATCCTGGTCGCGGTCTTCGCGCCGTGGATCGCCCGGTACGATCCGACACTCGTGAACGTCAGCCAATCGCTCGAGCCGCCGGGCCCGGATCACTGGTTCGGCACCGACGACCTTGGACGGGACGTGTTCGCACGCACGGTCTACGGTTCACGGATCTCCCTGTCGGTCGGCCTGATCGCCGTCGGCATCGGATTCTTCACCGGCGTGAGCATCGGTCTGTTTGCGGGCTATGTCGGTGGACTTGTGGACCTGCTGGCGATGCGCGCGATCGATGCGCTCTTGGCCTTTCCGGCGTTGATCCTCGCGATCTCGATCACCGCGGCCTTCCAGAAGCCGGAGCTCTGGCACGCGATGGTCGCGATCGGGGTGGTTGCCGTGCCGCTGTATACGCGCCTCACGCGTGGCCAGGTCCTGTCCGTTCGCGAGCGTGACTTCGTGCTCGCCGCACGCACCATCGGCGCGCCACCAAGTCGCATCGTGCTGCGGCACATCTTTCCGAACATCACGAATCCTCTGGTGGTGCAGGCCACGCTCTCGATCGCGTTCGCGATCCTGGCCGAGGCCACGCTGTCGTTCTTGGGATTCGGCGCCCAGCCGCCGACACCGACCTGGGGCGCGGATATCAACTATTCCCAACGTTGGCTGTCGAACCTGAAGTGGTGGATGAGCGTGGGGCCAGGCCTGGGGATCTTCCTGGCCGTTTTCGCCTTCAACTTCTTCGGCGACGCTCTCCGCGATGCGCTCGACCCCCGCCTGCGGCGCTCCGGGACCTAGTACTCGAGTCCTAGGACCCACCGATACCAGACAGTTTCCGCTCGGCGCACCGCTCGGTGCTACTCCTAGCGCGACATGCAGGTAAGCCAGGTCGCATATGACCGGTTCGTCGTGGATCTCCCGCCGGCCGACGCGGACTACCGCCCGCTCGCCGATCCGGAGACCCTTGCCGAAACGGCCGCGTGGCTCTGGGAATTCGGGCCGACGCCGCTGCTCGCGGTCGTCGGCTACGACGGCGCCGCTCCGAGCTGGCTCTCCACATGGTCATCGCGCAAGATCGATGCGGCACACGAAGGTTCGAAGCGTGGGGCCGCGGTCCTCCTGAGCGAGCGAGCGGACCTCGAACGCTTCCTCTCCGAGGGCGCGCCGCACGAGCACACCGAGCTCCTGTGGCCGAGCATCTCCGAGGCGAAGACGTTCGAGGCCCTGAGTGCCGGTGGCAATGCCTGGATGAAGACGATCGACGCGCACGCCAAGATCGCGAACAAAGGCGAGCGCTTCGAAGTGGAGCAGATCGAGCCGGGCGCGTAACGCGCCACCAGCGACCCTCGGCGCATCAACCACCCCAGCCCTGCTCCGGCGAGCGCGAACGCGAGCGCAGCGACCGCGGCGCCGTTCCCGTTCATGACGCTCCAGGCCGCGATCGGCAGGCCCACCGCCAGTCCGACCGCCAGCGCGCGCCGCGGCGCCGCGACCGCGAGCGCGAGGGACAGCGCGACGAGCAGAGCGACCTCGACCCCGGTGTCGTCTGTGCGCTGGTCGTACGAGAGCAGGAAGAAGCCGACCGCGATCGCGATGAGCAGGACGGCGGCGTCCCTCACTGCTTGGTCTTCTGCATCTTCTGCTGCGCCTCGGCACCCAGCTCGCGCGTGCGCACGAACGCGGCATACACGGCACGCGACAGCACCGTGCGCATCGTGCCCTTCTCGAGCTCGTAGATCGCCGCGGCGCTCGTGCCACCCGGCGACGTGACCATGTTGCGCAGCTCCGCGAGATGCCGTCCGCTGCGCCGCGCGAACGCCGCGGAGCCCTCGACCGTGCGGAGCACGAGCTCCTCCGCGACGCGTCGCGAGAATCCGAGGTGCACGCCCGCGTCGACGAGCGCTTCCATCAGCAGAAAGACATACGTCGGACCGGTGCCGGAGAGCGCGGTGGCCATGTCGACCATGCCCTCCTCCTCGACCTCGATCTCCTCACCGAGCGCGCCGAGGATCGCTTTCGCGCGGTCGCGCTGATCACGTTCGACGCTGGACGTCGCGCACCACGCGGTGATGCCCATCCCGATCTGCGCCGGCGTGTTCGGCATCGCGCGCACGATCGTCGCGTGGTCGAGGCCCTCGCGCAGCACCGCGAGCGGCGCTCCGGCGACGATCGAGACGACAAGCTGGTCGGCGCGCAGCTTTCCGCGCAGCTCCCGCAGCACCGTTGGCAGGATCTGCGGCTTCACCGAGAGCACGACGATGTGCGCGCCATCGGCGGCGTCGGCGTTGGACGCGAGCGCCTTGACTCCGAATTGCTTGGTGAGCTCCGCACGCCGTTCGCGTCGCGGCCCGGTGACGAACACATGCGACGGTGGTACGAGGTGCTTGTCGAGCACGCCGCGGATCATCGCCTCCGCCATGGTCCCGCCGCCGATGAACGCGAGGCGTTTTCCCTGGAGAGGCATTACGGGATGATACGGACGAGGTCGCCGCTCTCGAACAGTCCGCGCGTCTCGATCGTGAGACGGTCGAACACCGGCGGCGGGATCCCGATGTCCGCGAGGAGCAGGTCGCCGACGAGGGCGCGCGACCGCGTCGCGATGAGTCCGCGCTTTGGCAGCGCGAGCGTCACGGTGAGCGCGGCGCGGATCGTGACGCCGAGCAGCTCGCCGGTATCCGGGTGCAGGCCGGAGGGTAGATCGACCGCGAGGATGGGGAGCCGTGAGGCGTTCGCGGCGCGGATGAGGTCGGCGACCGCGTCGCGCGGCGGGCCAGCTGCGCTGTAGCCGAGCAGGCCGTCGATGAGGAGATCGGCGTTGTCGGCCACGGCGTCATCTTTCAGACCCATCGCCGCGAGGATGTCGTGCTGCCGTCGCGCGAGCGGGCGCA
>Ga0075423_10005736_pt1 | contig 11618 bp, 10 predicted proteins | sample SoiMethybrSBSTD2_FD_80114 | JGI IMG/M metagenome (GOLD analysis project Ga0075423, IMG submission 80114) | Bulk soil microbial communities from a Populus tree surrounding site in Tennessee, USA - Soil MetaG P. TD hybrid SBSTD2 | ecosystem: Environmental > Terrestrial > Soil > Tree plantation...
ACCAAGGCGACATAGCCCCGGGTCGAAGCGGGGAATGCCTGGGTGCCGCACAGCCGCCCGGCCTGGTCGACCACGGCGGCCACGTGCTGGTCCAGGTGGGTGTCGACCCCGACGGTGACCGGTGGGATGGCTGCTGGCATGCTTTCCATGACCGTTCCTTCCGGGCTGATCGGACAGGGACGGCACGCACCTGCCGGGACGGTGGACAGCACTGCGATGGGGCCTGTGGGCCAGGCTCCTGACTTGTTGAATCGCGGCTAGGACGCCAGGGTCTGCAGCCCGTAGCGTCCAGGGTGCCGGCCGTCTGGCTCGTAGGCTCCTTGCCACCCTGTTGGGTTGGCTCGCTGATAGCGTGCCGGAGCGCGGCCGGCACCCGCCGTGACGTGGCTCAACAGAGGCGTGTGCCCACCTGAAGTCAGGCTGCCCGTCGCGGGATCGTCGGTATCCGCCGCGACGAAAGGCCACCGGTGATCACCATCGGCATCGATCCCCACAAGCATTCGTTGACGGCCGCCGCGCTCGACTCCAACAGCAGGCTGCTCGGCCGGTTGCGCGTGGCGACCACCAGCCAAGCCGCCCAGCAGCTGCTGGCCTGGGCGGCCGGCTGGCCGGAACGGCGCTGGGCAGTCGAGGGCGCCACCGGCCTGGGCCGCGGGATCGCGCAGCTGCTGGTCGCCGCCGGCGAGCAAGTCCCGGACGTGCCGGCCAAACTGGCCGCCCGGGCTCGGCTGCTGGGGACCAGCAGCGCCCGTAAGACACCCTCTATGTCAAGCTGCGGCGGCATTGGCTGGCTGCTCGGCGAGCCGTTGGGCGGCTCCGTGCTTGACTGGGTCGTAGGCCACTTGGTCGATCCAGCAGCGCCAGATTACCCGGACCCAGGCGCGAGCGAGGATGCGGGTGGCGTGGGGGTGGTCGTGGCCGCGGGCGATGGCGTCGGCGTAGACCTTGGCGGCCCAGGGGCTGGCCAGTCGGGAGTTGTGCGCGAAGGTCGCCATGGCGTTGCGGAAGCGCTTGTTGCACGCCCAGCGGAACGACACCGCGGCGTGCTTGCCGGGCTGGCGGGTGACCGGCACGATGCCGGCCAGGGCGGCGACCGCCTCGGGCCCGTCGTAGGCGTCGCGGCAGTCGCCCCAGCAGGCGAGCATCTGGGCGGCGTTGATCTGACCGGATCGTGGCAGTGACGCGAAGATCTTGCTGTCGGGGTGCTCGCCAAGGCGGGCGATGACCGACCGGTCCAGGTCGCGGATGGCCTGGTTCAGGGCCCGGAGCACGCTCACGAAGGCGAGCACGGCGTCGCGGCGGGCGGTGGCCTCAGCCCCACCGGCCAAGGCGGCGGGTGCGGCGCGGAGCCGGGCGAGGAGCTCGGCAGCTGGGGTTCGACCGCAGTAGCGATGTCGGGTCAGGAAGGCGGCCATGCGCTGCTCGCCGAGGTGGATGGTCGACTCCGGGGTCGGATAGCGTTCGAGGAACGCGAGCGCGATCTCGCGTTGGATGTCGGGGGAGATGGCCTTGGCGCCGGGCCAGAAGGCGTCCAGGGTGGCCGTGAGCTGGTTGCTGGCGGCTAGGCGCTGGCGGACCAGCTCGCCCCGGGCCCGGACCACTGCCCGCAGCGCCCGGGTGGCGTCCGAGAACGGCGTGAGCGTCCGCAGCTGGCGGTGGCGCAGCCGTGGGTAGTCGGCGATCACCTTGGCGTCGCCGGTGTCGGACTTGGCGCCCGAGACGACCTCGCCCTCGCGCCAGGCCTTGATGGCGTTGGAGCGGACCGGGACCACCGGGTGGCCGGCTTCCAGCAGCCGGTCGACCAGCCGGCCGTCGGGGCGTTCGATTGCAACTGGTAGCCCGGCCGGCGCGCCGAGCCGGCGCAGGCGGGCGACCAGGTCGTCGAACCCGGGGGCCGAGTGGGGGATGCGGAAGGCGCGGACCGTCTTGCCGGTCTGGTCGAGCACGCAGACGGCGTGTTCGGTCGACGCCCAGTCGATTCCGACGAACATGTGGACAACCTCCTGGAGGCTGGCGGGACAGTTGGTGAGGAGGACTCGGCCGGGTGGTCACTGACTGGCGCTCTGGGGCGCGTGCCTCTATTGCCGGTCAGAAGCCCTCGGGAGGCTGGAGCGCGGCGGTGTCTTGCTGGCCCTCGAAAAGCGACCGACGCTGGCCGGCGCCCCAGCCCTCACCGAGCCGTACAACAAAGACCTCAGGCAGCCTTCGTCCAAGCAAGGGTGGACCAGTGACCGACACCCTGGCTGACGCCTGCTCGGTCGCGACCGCGGCCATCCATCACCGCCGGCTACGCCCAGTCGTCCTCGAGGACCAGACCGTTATCCTTCGGCTGCTGTCGGACCGGCGCGACGACCTGGTCGCCGAGCGCACTCGTACCTTGAGCCGCCTGCACGTGCTGCTGGCCGACCTGCATCCTGGCGGCGCCGCTCGTGAGCTCTCGGCCACCCAGGCCGCTGCCCTGCTGCGTCCGGTCCGCCCCGGCACGGTCGTTGCCGTCGAGCGCAAACGCATCACCCGCGAACTGTCGGCCGACGTGCGCCGCCTGGACCGCCGAGTCAAGACGGCCAGTCAGACCATCCGCACCGCGGTCCGCGAGCACGGCACCACCCTGACCGAGGTGTTCGGCGTCGGCGCGGTGCTGGCCGCCAAGCTGCTGGGCCACACCGGCGACATCACCCGGTTCCCTGACCGCAACCACTTCGCCAGCTACAGCGGCACCGCTCCGGTCGAGGCCTCCAGCGGCGACGTTCGCCGCCATCGGCTGTGGTCTACAGCCCCCTGATCGCCGATCACCGTTGCCGAATACGAGCGTGTTGACACACAGAGGCGCTATCGGGTCACTCCGCCCGACCGGTGGGTGCCTCACATGCCTCCGGCAGCTGGCCAACAGATCAACTTCAAGGCAGCTGGCCGGTGAGACGTCGGGTCAGACCAGCCCCGGAGGACACCCACCCAGATCATCTGTAGTGCGGGGACTTTCTCTACGAACTCAAGGCCGGCCCTGCGGGCGGCCGCCTGCGGCGGCCGTCCTCGGCCCGGCAGACCCGCACCGCCAGGCGAGCGGGACGCTACCCCAGCTCGTCAGGCTTCATCAGCTCGCGATCAACCGCCGCCTGCTCCCAATCCGCCTCCGCGGCCAGCCGATCCTGCGCTGCGGCTAGCCGATCCTGCGCTGCGGCTAGCCGATCCTGCGCTGCGGCCAGCCGATCCTGAGCCGCTGCCTCACGAACGGCGGCCGCGGCCCGTAGCTCGTCAAGCACCTCGCGGCGATCCCCGGCGGCAGCGGCGCGATCCTGAGCCGCCAGCCCGCGCTCCGACGCCACGACCTCCCGAGCAACCAGCTCCTGCTCATAGAAAGCAAGCAGGTCGGCATCATCGGGCCGTGGCTGCCGGGCCGCCAGCCGGTCACCCGCCGCCGCTGCCAGATCCCGCCTCGTCGCGCGCTGATCCCGCGTCCCAGCGGCCAGGATCCGCTCCGTTGCCTGCCGGTCCCGATGGCTGGCAGAGCGGTCCGACTTGGCCGCCAGCACGTCGCGCTGGGCGGCCGCTTCATCGCATTGGTCTGCGTGCTCGTCACGGCGATCCGCCCGCTGGTCCCGCTGGTCAGCGGACTCGCCAGCACGACCCCCGTCCGCCTCCGGCATCGCGGCGACCTCCTGGTCCTCGGCACCACCGGCAACACACCGCTGGGCCGATACCTACCATACCGGCGGCCGCGCCTCCCGATGGAGGCTTGCCAACGAGGCAAGTGGTCACCCTTGACGGGCTCACCTTCCGGTCGAGCTGGTGACCGCCGCCGCCATGCGTCGAGCGTGGTCGTACCCCCGGCCGTGCCCTCTGGGTGCCCGTAGCATCGGTCCCTTATGGTTACCCACGGACAACAAGGGTCGGTTGAGAGGCGCGCTGAATTGCGGCATCCGCGAAGCATGCCGGCTGAGGGGACTACCCTGACGCGCCTTCCAAGCTCGTGACCCTGGTCCGCGCTGGGTCCGCGCGGCATCAGGAACCGCTGGTTCCCGGCGGGCACGAGCGGTCACGGCCGGCGAACAAGCATCGCAGGTCACACGGCATCCACCGCCACGACCTCGGATCGCGAAGCAGCATGGGGCCGGGTTCGAGTCCCTCCTCCGGCACGAGCCTTTGGGGTCAGCTAGCTGCACCTTCGCGCAGCGGGAGGACTTCGGGGCGACGCTGGGGCGACATTCGGCGGCCGGTCGCGCCGCGAGCGCCCGGGCGTGGGCCCGCGAGGGCCGGTCGACCGATCTCATCCCGCTGGTCGCGCTGTCGCTGGCCCGCTGGGGAGATGCCACCCAGGCGCACCTGCACAACCGCGAGCCCAGCAGCTACGTCTGAGCGGGCTACGGCCCCAGAGCCAGGACCGGCCCGAAGGTTGGCCGGTGCGCCCGGGGGGGGCCACGAGGCACCGGCCAACCGAGGCAAGCAAGATACCCTAGTGGCGCGGCGTTGAAACAAGAACAGTCGGTGAACACCCAGGGACACGGAACAGACCAGCGTTGGGCGTCCATGGATCCTGGTAGCAGGTACGTACTCGGGGTCACCGAGCTGGTCCGCCACTGCGGCCCCTCGTGGGGTGGGGGACAGGCCCCTCCCCGGCGGCCCGAGTACGTATCCCTCTTGCCTCATAAGAGTATCGGCGGTCGGCATCTTTGCAACCGGAAGCGCCTCGACCACCTACGCCAGGCGGCCCCGCCAGCTGACGGGGCCGCTGGCATCGGGTGGGCGAGATGGACCCGAGAACAGGCTCGGGCGGCAGGATCTCCTCCAACAAGACTGCCCAGCGGACCACGGCGTCGCGGCCCTCGCGGACGCCGGGCGAGGCGCGCCGGCCCGAGCCCATCGGCGACGACATCGCCGCGATCGAGTTCATGGTCCGCTCCGGCGGGTAGGCTGCAACCACCAAGCGGCAGTCGAGGACACGGAGATCGGCCAACGAGACGAGGCCTAGGGTGGCGGGCGCACGCGATCCAGCGGCGTGGACCAGGACCCAGCTGCCCCATGCCTCCACCAGCGCCAGGGCGGCCAGGCGGTTCGTCGCGGCGGCCCTCCACGGCTGGCGGCGCGACACCCTGATCGAGGTCGTCGTCCTGCTGGCTGGCGAGCTGGTCACCAACGCGATCACCCACACCCCCGTAACCAGGGCCGGGATCGGCCTGCTCGTCTTGGTGGGCGAGGATGGCGTCCGTGTCGAGGTCCACGACCGTAGCCCGGAGCTTCCCCAGCAGCCTGGCCCTGGTGGCTGGGACGACGAGACCGGCCGGGGGCTTGGGCTGGTGGCCACCCAAGCCACTCGCTGGGGTGTCCAGGCCGATGAGCACGGCCACGGCAAGGCCGTCTGGTTCGAGGTCCACACCTGACCGCCAGGGACCAGGGATGGCGAGCATCCTCACCGACCAGTCCGGACGCTGACCCCATGCGCGGTCGCCCTGACCTCGCCGTGCCACTCACGTGCCCCATCAGAGGGTCAATCACGGTACCGAGCGGACCACCACGGCCACTGCCATCCGACCACTGAGCCGGCCGTGTCACGCACTACCAGGCCGAACGCCTCCCACGAACATGCCTGCTAAGGATGAGGCCGCTGGTTCAAGTCCAGCCAGGCCCACAAAACCGCCTCTGAGCAGCGGGAACGCTGGTCGCTCCGCTTCCAGGGTGCCAGCCCAATCGGATGCATCCAGGTTGGGATGAAGTATTGAGGGCGATTCTCGAACGGAGTCGGAAGAACGCGTCTGAGCAGCTTCTTTACGGGCCCGCTGTCGTGGGGATGCCCAGATGGTCGGCTGCACAGCAGTGTCAGAACCCATCCCTATGCTTGGACCAACTCGCCTGTTGCGCGCCGCCACGGGCGACGGCGGGCGGGCCGGTCAGCCCGACCGGTCGATGGTGACGATAGGTCCGTCGTCGCCAGCGCGGCCGTTGATCGTTCGTAGGGTCGCTGCACCACGATCCGGGCTGCCCCGTCGGAGGAATCCGCCCTGTGGCGACGACGTCGGCGACTCCTGGACCACGAACTCGCCGGGGTCACGGGCCAGGCTGTGGACCACGTGTCCTATCGATACGCTGGAAGTTCATCCCTCACCCTTCCTCACCATCCCCGCTACTCATCACCGCGGGGCGGGATGGTCACGGTCGATGGTCGTGGCGGCGCTCACCGGGTCTTGGTCCAGTACATGGGTGTGCGTCTGCCGGGCGACCTCGGGGGTGGCGCCGGTACCGGCGATCATGACCTGGACCTGCTTGGTGAGGTGCTGGATCTCGCGCGCGTGGTCCAGGAATCCCTGTGCGTTGATGCTCAGGAGGACGACGACCGCGGGCCCGAGGGATCGGGAGAGGTCGGCAACCGCGTCGATGGGGCTGTCGGTGCCCAGGTAGGTGATCCGCCAGCCACGGCGGCGCAGGGCGACCCCGAAGGCCAGCAGGCCGAGTTCGTGGTGTTCGCCTGGTACGCAGGCGAGGATGGCGGCCGGACCTTGGCCTTGGCCCCAGCCCTGGGCAAGGCCGAGGAGGCGTCCTCGGATGAGGTTGGAGGCGAAGTGCTCCTGGGCGACCGAGATCTCGCCGGTCTCCCATCGTTCCCCCAGCCGGTGCAGGTAGGGAAGGACGACCTCCCGCAGGACCGTCTCGACGGTGTAGGCAGCAAAGAGCCGGTCGAGGGCGGTGTTGGCGGCCTGCTCATCCAGCCGGTCCAGTGATGTGCTGAGGTCGGCGGCCGCCACTTCCAGGGTGGTGGCCGACGGCGAGGCCGTGGGTGGTGCTGGTTCGTCGTCGCTGAGTACCAGGTGGGCCGCCTGGGCGGTGGCGAGCCCCTCGGACACCAGGCGCTGCATGCGCTGGACCCTGGCTTCGTCGCCGCTGCTGTACAGCCGAAAGCCTCCCGGGGTCCGGGTCGGATGCAGGAGCCCGTAGCGCTGCTCCCACGCCCGCAGCAGCTCGGGACTGACCCCGGTTCGTTTGGCCAGCTGGCCGATCCGAAGGTAGCCCGGTCCGGCGTCGGGCGTGGGCTGGCGGTTCTGCTGTTTGTTCACGGCCGTACTATACAAGCAATCAACGATTGCTGTACAGACTCTTGACAGCCTGGCCGGAGTACTGGCACTCTCTCCACAGGGCCTAGACAAACTCTAGACAGAAGGAGGGGTCCATGAGGAGACTCAACGCCGCGGCCGCGATCCTCACGATCATCGGCGGGCTCAACTGGGGCCTGGTCGGGCTGTTCAAGTTCGACCTGGTCGCCGCCGTCTTCGGCATGCAGTTCGGCGAGGTGAACCTCGCTAGCCGCATCGTCTATGTGCTCGTGGGGCTGTCCGCAGCTTACCTGGCCACCCAGCTCCGGACGCTCGTCGGCACATCGGAGCCGACCCGCGCCAACTCCGCCAGCTCCTGAACGAGTCCCGAAAGGATCCGGCATGTTCCGTCTTCTCCGTCCTCGTCGTGCCGCTGTGGTGGGTATCCTCGGGATGGCGCTCCTGGCCGCCTGCAGCAGCAACGACACCGGCACCACCGGGAACCAGAGTCCCGCCGCCCCGGCCACAACCGCCGGGTCGATCACCGCATCAGGCCTGTTCGGGGCTGCCTGCTCGACCGTCCCGGCCAGCGGCGCCGGCAGCCTCGAAGCCCTTGCTCAGGACCCGGTGGCCACCGCCGCCTCCAACACCCCGGACCTGTCCACCCTGGTCACCGCGGTCAAGAAGGCCGACCTGGTCGACACCCTGAACAGCGCCGAGGGCATCACCGTGTTCGCGCCCACCAACGACGCCTTCGCCGCCCTGCCCAAGCCCACCCTCGACAAGGCCCTGGGCGACCCCAAGGGGCTGCTGACCACCGTACTCACCTACCACGTGGTCCAGGGCCAGCTCACCCCTGACCAGCTCGCCGGCAGCCACAAGACCCTTCAGGGCGGCACCCTCCAGATCACCGGCAGCGGCGAGAACTTCAAGGTCAACGGCGACTCCGGCGTGGTCTGCGGCAACATCAAGACCGCCAACGCCACCGTCTACCTCATCGACCAGGTCCTCCTCCCCAAGAGCTGACCTCCACATCACCCAGCCCGGCGCGGCCACCGGCACCACCTGCCGGTGGCCGCGCCGCTCATTCACTCCTCACCTGTGCCGTCCAGCGACAAGAGCGTTGAGCTCTAGCCCCAGGATTGCAGCCGCCACGATATGGCCATACGGTTCGGACTCGGCCAGGATGCGTTGGCTCAGCCTCGAATCATGGCCCGCCAGTAGGCAGCGACGCTCGCTGATGAGGATGGCGTGATTCACCCCATCCTTGTGCCATGTACGGAGCAGCACAACCTGCAGGAATGCTGGTTAGCATGGCGCTCAGCTGTCGATCTCTGATTAGGATGAGGCCGCTGGTTCAAGTCCGCCAGGCCCACCAAATGCCCTTTGACCAGCGAAAACGCTGGTCGGCCGTCGTTAAGGTTCCGGCCGACATGGATCATTCCGATTAGGGATGAGGCGTACCGGGGTCCGAAGCCTACGAGCCCAATTACTAGCCTGACCACCACTTTCGCAGGTCGGTTGCCCGTTTCCATAGCGGCGTGCTCGGCCGCACAGCGGTCGGAGAACACATACCTCGCGGTACCGGCGCCCAGCCACGACGGCTGGTAGATCGTCAGGTAGCCATCGAACCGCAGGCCGCGTTCTTGGCGGACCTGCGGTCTGTGCCCCTCGCGGGGCAGTCAGAGCTGCCGTGGCTGCCACTCAGGGCAGTTCGGCAGGCCCGAGGCTACAGATACCGCACGTAGCCCACCACGATCCACCAGCACCAGCAGTAGGTCGAAGGGCGGCCCGCATCGACGGTAACTCAGGTGCTGACAGCCCTGTGGAACAACGGCATCGTTTAGTCCAGCGCCTCCCCTGTCCGCCGGGGCGCCGACGGCAGCAGCCACTCAAGGCAGATGGCGAGCGCCGCCACCCAGACCAGCGTCAGCACCAGGATTGCCTGGTCCGCCGGCTCGATATCCCAATCCGACGATCGACCCAGCGGCCAGCAGGCCAACAACGAGCCCGAGCACGGCCCCGGCCCAGCCCAGCCAACCCGGCAACACCCGAGTGCGAACCAGCACCATCGCGGCGGCGGCCAGGAACGCGGCAAACGGGAACAGCGGCATGTCCCCAATCGCACCCTCCAGGTAGAACAGCGCTCGAGCCGCCCACCCGCTGCCTTGCGCACGCACCCCAAGCTCGTTTTCCCGCAAAGCCACCAACGCCGTCAGGGTGGCCGCCTGCAACAACCCGAGGCCGGTGAACACCGACCCGGCGGCCAGGACAACCGGAGCCAGCCGCGGCTCCTGGCCCTCGGCCCGAGCCAGGAAGGCCCGCAGCCCACCAAGGAAGAACAAGAACAGCACGCTGGCCACGCCGAACAAGACCGCCTGGGCTAGCAGCCGGCTCTCGTAGTTCACATAGAAGGTGCCCGACACGCCCCCGACCTGCTCTTCGGGATAGACCAGATCGGGGGCCACGTACAGGCCGACCAGCAGCTCCACCACAAACAGCACCCCGGACACCGCGGCTACCGTGTACCGACCTGGACGTTCCACCGCGCATCCTCCCCAACTGGGGCCACCGACGCGGCGGAGCATACTGCCAGCCACCCAGCAGACGCCTAACGCCGCTCGCCAACCCTATGGATCGAGCGGCCTTGCACCTAGCCCCCCTCGGGGGAGTGGAGCGGACGCGCCGGGTGGATCTCAGCGTTGCTGCCAAGCTCTGCGCAGCCTCGCTCGACTAGCGCGATCGCGCCGGCGCGGTTGGGGCAGCCGGGGAAGGCCAGCACCACCACAGCGGCCGCTGGGAGGCTGCAGGCCGCGAGGCTGGGCTGGAGGCGGGCCGCTCAGGCCTCCCGGGATGTGGCAGCAGGTGGCCACGTGGTCGGCGTTGTCGCCCCCCCAAAGGAGGGGTCGAGCGGGAGCACCGTTGTCATCCCGGTCAGCGCCAGCACCCGCTGCACAACTGGTCTGGGTTTGACCAGCTTCAGGGACCCGCCGTGCGTTTGGACGCGGCACCGGGCATTGACCAGCATCCCTATGCCGGCGCAATCCAGGAAGCTGACCTGCTCCAGGTCGACGATCAGCTGGTGGAAGCCCTGGTCGACCAGGTCGATCAGGACGGCTTGGAGTTGCGGGCTGGTGGCCAGGTCGACCTCCCCAGCGACCTGGATGGTCGCACGGTCGCCGTGGTCCTGGACGGCGAGCTTGAGGCCCATCACCGCCACCGGTTCATCGCGAAGGGTCGCTCCGTCGGCTCATCGTGGTGGGATCTCGCCTCGGGTTGGGGATGGTGCCGGGACCGCGACGGAGACCCCGCCGTGTCCTTGTGGACCGGCCCGTCGCGGTCCCGGAACGCTGTTGCGGCCGTCGTGTCGGGGGCGTGGGCTGGTGGCTCCTGCCATGGCGGCTGTCCCCAGCCCACCAAGTCATGGCGCGACCGCCCGATCGAGCCGCTGTCGAGGCCTCAGAGCAGGACGCCAAGCCTGCGCGTCGTCGGGTCGGCCCATGGTCGCGGCATCGACCGGCGATGGTGAGCTCCTCGGGCGCGCCGGGAGAGTTCTCGGGGCCACGCCAGGCCGAACACCAGGAGGGTTGTTTTGGGTTCGGCCTGGCCCAGTTGGGGAGCCGGCATGGTGGCGGTCGGGTGTGGGGGCGGTGGTCGCGGCCTGACCGCTGGTCGCAGCCTGGGGGTCGCGGCTGGCCCAGACCCCGCTCCCACGCGCCTCGGGGCTGCACGCACCGTGGTGCGGCCGGTGATGTGGCGTGTACGACATACTTCCTCTGCTGGACGGAGGCTGGTGGGCTCGCGACGCTGTTCCTCCGGCACCTGTGACGAAGTATCGAGTAACTTCATGGGGAGTGTAGAAGAGGGTCGAAGAATTTCCAAGGCCAGGACGGGGATACAGCGTCGATGTTCTGAGGAGACTCTGACTCTTGACGGAGGTGGCCGGTGTGCGGCGAGGCGACAGGTTCGTGAGGGTCCGGCGGTGAGCGGCCGGCCGATCTACAGCATCGGCGCGGTCGCCCAGATGCTGGGCATCCCGCCGGCGACGCTGCGGACCTGGGAGGAACGCTATGAGCTCCCGGTCCCGGAACGCAGTCCTGGGGGCCAGCGCGTGTACTCCCGCGACCAGGTCGAGCAGCTCCGCTTCGTCAAGGCACAGCTCGACCAGGGCATCTCGCCCGCCGACGCCCATCGCCTGCTCGCCGAGCAGCTGACCGCCGGTTCGTTGTCGTTGGGCGCTCCCGAGACGACCAAGACGCGGCTGCTGATCCTGCTCGCCGAACGCGACCCGTACGCCGCCGAGTTGTCGGAGTACTTCCTGCGCACCGAGGGCTATGAGGTCACCGCCGCGCTGGACGCCGCCGACGCCACCCGCCGGTCCGAGGAGCTGACCCCGAGCATGACCGTGATCGACCTGCTGATCTCGGGCGGCAGCGGCCTGGAGCTGTGCCGCCAGCTCAAGCAGCGCAGCGACGCCCCGATCCTGGCCGTCTCGACCCTTGACAGCAGTGATGCTGCGCTGGAGGCGGGGGCCGATGGGTTCCTGCAGAAGCCGCTGGACCCGCTCCAGCTCGTCTCCGCCGTCAAGGACCTGCTCGG